>Ga0187892_10011989_pt1 | contig 10455 bp, 8 predicted proteins | sample MA1701073metaG_FD_139345 | JGI IMG/M metagenome (GOLD analysis project Ga0187892, IMG submission 139345) | Bio-ooze microbial communities from a basaltic lava cave in the Kipuka Kanohina Cave System on the Island of Hawaii, USA - MA170107-3 metaG ...
GCAGAGATTCACGGATGGTCAACCAGTTAAACTCGTATTTCGTCCCGAAGACGTGCGCCTCGGGAAAACTGGAGAACTACCCGGCGGCCACTGTGGTCTTTCAAACGGAATCATTGAGGAAATAAGTTTCGTTGGCGCCTACGAGCGGTTGAGTGTACTGCTTGATCTGAATGAGGCCTTGAAGAGTGATGAGGGTGAGACGCCCTTCTATTTGACAACCCAGGCACCAGAGAATCAGGTTGTTAAATCTATAATGGCTACTCGGCCCAGGCCCGAGGCCAGCCGGGCCAGGTTGGCTGTGGGCGACAAGGTTGCGGTAGCGTTGGCGTCGTTTACGGTCTTGCCAGATGGCTGATGGTGGCTCGATTACAAAGCTCCAATATATCAGTAGGAAATTTGCAGGTCGGGAAGGGGGCAAGCGCTTTAGCGCGCGCCCCCGCTTGGCTCCGTGCACTCAACCTCCAAGAAACTCCTCTTGAGAGAATTTGCAGGGTGTACTTGAACTGTGACTTGGAGGTTTGAATTGAATTGTGAGTTGAGCGGGGGCGCGCGCTAAGCGCTTGCCCCCTTCCCTACCTGCAAATTTATCAACTTGAATTATTAGATTGAGGCTTGACCTAGTTGCTCTTCGAAAGTATGTTGCGCTGCTTCACGCAGCGCTGCTTTCGACTTGCTCCTCACGTTCCTGCGCCAAAGAAGCCTGGGCTGCTGCCAACCGAGCGATAGGAACTCGGAACGGCGAGCAACTTACATAGTCGAGACCGATTTCATGACAGAAGGCAATTGATTGCGGATCACCACCGTGCTCGCCACAAATCCCAACCTTCAACTTTGGCTTAACTGAACGACCACGCTCAGTGCCCAGACGTACCAGCTGTCCGACTCCTTCCCTGTCCAGCACCTGGAATGGATCGTCTCCGACGATCTTTCGCTCGATGTAATTTGGCAGGAACCTGCCTGAATCATCCCGGCTTAAGCCAAAAGTCGTTTGCGTCAGGTCGTTTGTGCCAAACGAGAAAAAGTCTGCATGCGCCGCAATGCGCTCGGCAACCAGAGCCGCCCGCGGAAGCTCGATCATCGTGCCAATGTGGTAGTCGATTGTCATCCCATGCTCACCCATTACCTGGCGCGCAACCTCATGAATCAACTCGGACTGCTGGTGCAACTCTTCGCTGAGTGAAACCAGCGGCACCATGATTTCAAGCTCAACTTTCTTCCGCTCGCCCTGTACCTGGCAGGCCGCTTCAAAGATTGCCCGGCACTGCATGCGTGTTACCTCGGGAAACAGCAGTCCCAACCGGCAACCTCGGAATCCAAGCATCGGGTTGGTTTCGCGAATGCGGTTCACCTGGCGCAAAAGCTCGCGAGTTTCGGCAATCTTGTCCAGCACATGATCCATGTCAGCAAGCGACTCAGCCTGCTTGAGGGCCATCTTCAGCTCAGACAACTCGCTCAGCAATTCGTCTACGTTGGGGAGGAATTCATGTAGCGGTGGATCGAGCAAGCGGATCGTGACTGGCAAGCCGGTCATCTCACGGAAGATACCGATGAAGTCGCCCCGCTGTAGCGGAAGCAGTTTCTCCAAAGCCTTTTCCCGTGCTCCAGTGCCCTCGGAAAGGATCATTTCGCGCATCGCGGCTAAGCGCAGATCACCGAAAAACATGTGTTCGGTACGACAAAGGCCTATTCCCTCGGCCCCAAAGGAGCGGGCCACCTTTGCATCCCGCGGGGTATCAGCATTCGTCCGAACGCGGAGGCGGCGAAACTGATCGGCCCAGGACATTAGTTCAAAAAAGTCCTGGCCTAAACTCGGCTGAACGGTAGGTACCTGGCCCAGAAAGATCCGACCTGTGGATCCATCAATAGTAATCCACTCGCCTTTGGTGACCACAGTCGTATCGACACTGAACTGCTGTTGGGTGTAGTCGATCTGGAGTTTATCGGCTCCACTGACACAGGGTTTACCCATGCCTCGAGCCACAACCGCTGCGTGGCAGGTCATGCCCCCGCGTGCCGTAACGATTGCCTGGGCCGCAACCATACCGTGAAAATCGTCGGGGCTGGTTTCCTGGCGCACGAGTACAACCTGCGCACCACCTTGAGCAAGTTCTTCAGCTTCATCCGGACTGAAAACCACCTGGCCCTGAGCCGCTCCGGGGCTGGCTGGTAACCCCGTGGCTAATACACTCGCGTTGGTTTTGGGATCTACCGTGGGGTGTAAGAGCTGATCCAGCTGTTCGGGTGTTACTCGTTTAACGGCGGTAGCCCGATCAATCAGTTTCTCGTTTACCATATCGACGGCCACCCGCACGGCCGCGGCGCCTGTCCGCTTGCCTGTGCGCGTCTGCAGCATCCAGAGTTTCTCGCGCTCAATTGTAAACTCAACATCCTGCATATCCCGGTAATGCTTTTCCAGCAATTCCGTAATCGAGACAAACTGCTTAAAGACCTGCGGCAGTTCGCTCTTAAGCTGCAAGATCGGATTTGGCGTGCGAATGCCGGCCACTACATCTTCGCCTTGCGCGTTCAGCAGGTACTCGCCATATAACTCCTTGTGGCCGTTGGAAGGATTCCGGGTAAAAGCAACGCCGGTGCCACTGCCCGCTCCCATATTTCCAAAGACCATGGTTTGCACATTCACCGCGGTGCCCAGGGAGTCAGGAATTCGATTCACGCGTCGATAGTCAATTGCGCGGCGACCCATCCAGGAGTTGAATACCGCCGCGATGGCCACCCGTAACTGCTCGTATGGGTCTTCGGGAATTGCACTTTGCTCAGTGAGGATAATCTGTTTTTCCGCTTGAATGATCTGGCGCAAATCATCAGTTTTCAGATCCGTATCCCGGCCGCCGACTGTTTGTGCTTTAAAGCGATCCAGGACCCTTTCGAACTTCTCATGGGCCACGCCCATCACAATTTCCCCGAAGAGCGACGCAAAACGGCGATAGGCATCGAGCGCAAAGCGCAAATCTCCGGTTTGCTCGGCCAACCCCTGAACCGTCTCCTCGTTCAGGCCCAGGTTCAGCACCGTATCCATCATTCCCGGCATCGAGAAGGCGGCGCCAGAGCGGACGGAGACGAGCAGAGGGTTAGTGGCATCCCCGAATCGTTTTCCCACCTTGGTCTCAATTTTCTTGAGGGCTTCGATAACCTGTTCCCACATCCCTTCAGGGAAGTTCTTGTCATTCGCGTAATAGGCGTTGCAGGCCTCGGTGGTGACGATCAACCCGGGGGGCACCGGCAGTCCGGCTCGGGTCATCTCGCAGAGACCGGCACCTTTTCCGCCCAGTAATTCTTTGTTATCACCGCTGCCTTCCTCGAAGAGGTAGACCCACTTGTTGGTGGTTTTGTCCGTGGTTTCTTTAATTTCCTCGGTTACAGTGCTCATGAAAACATTCTCTCTTTACTGATGTTTAGATTTTACGGTTGACATTGGGATTGAACGAGAGACTCCGAAGCGTCGCCGGGGATTATCGCATCTTTGCCGGAACAGGGAAACCGCACACCGCAGGCGCCCCTTACTGGGACCACGGGCGTTCTTTACTGGGACCGCGGGCGTCCCCGCCCGCCCCGAGCGCGGAACGGAGCGTAGCGGAGTGTAGCGCTCGCAGCCTCACAACACTCGGAGGTTGAGGTAGCCTAATGACATCCCGCGAGGTGCAGTCTGCTATGAGCCGCTTACGAGAACATTTAACTTGCAGCGAAGCTTACGCCGTTGTGAGGCTGCGAGCGCTCTACTCCGCTGCGCTCCGTTTCGCGCTCGGGGCGGGCGGGACGCCCGCGGTCCCAGTAAGGGACGCCCACGGTTCCAGTAGACGCTTCCGGTTCCGGTATTTATTTTGCGAGGACCTCGCGGAAGAATTCGATGGCGCGAGGATCCCCAGACTCACCGAGGGAGCGAATGGCCTGCTTGCGCACGTGTTGATTTGAATGGGTTTTGGCGATCTTTATGAGCAAAGGTACAGCTTCGTCGGCCTGCCGCTCACTAATTGCGCGCACTGCCTGCAACTGCACCTCTGTTTGACTATCAACGCTCTGGACCATTGCGCTGAGGAAGTCCAAACTGCGCTGTCCCGCTCGCTCGCCAAGCAGTCGGATCGCCTGGCGCCGCACGTCGATGCTGGAATCGTCGCGGGCCACTACAAACATCTTGTCCTCGACGCGGGTGCTTTTTACCTCAGACAAAGCCTGCAGCAGCGTGCGGCGCACTGTGATGTTGCGCTCGGAATCGAAGAGCTTAATCAAATCCTCAACGACCGCCTCGCCGCGGTCTGACAATCGATGGATAGCCTGCCGGCGCAGTTCTGGGTTTGGTTCGTTGCGGGCCAGTTCCAGGAGGCGGGCCTGTCCGCGTGGGTTTTTTGTCTCTGCCAGAGAGTGCAGGACCGCCCGCTTGACATCATACTCTTTCTCGTCCTGGTAGATCTTGAATAGGTCTTCCACCACGTTCTCACGTTCAAAGTTTCCCAGTTCCCGAACGGCATTTCGCCTGGCATTAGTGTCAACTTCAGTTCGCGACACCTTCAGCAGGAAAGCAATTGCGCCATCCTGGTCACGGTTGTGGCCAGCAGCACGAATAACCGCGCGCCGCACCTCAGCATCTTTGACGGTGCGGTAGAGCTCCTGCAGGACCTGCAGCGAACCCGCCTCACGACTTTCGCCGATTGCATGTGCGGCCTGCTTCCTGATTTTTGGATCTTCGGTTTCGCTTCGCACCAGGTCAGCCAGAAACTTTTGTTCTCCACCTACCTGACCCAGCCAATAGACGGACGAAGAACGAATTCGCTGGTTAGGCGAACTGCTGGCGAAGTTTTTGAGCATAGGTGGTACTCGGGCGTCGTCATGCAGGGCAATAGCCAAAACGGCCCGTTCGGCGAGCGAGTCCAGCGGTGAAGAATCTGCAAGAGCCCGCAGGTAAGCGAGACTCTCTTCGTTATTGGCCCGACCCATCCAATAAACCGGATAACCTGAGTATTCGCGTTTGCGCTCAAGATTGTAGATCTCCAGACGATTGAGTTGAGCGGCTGAACCCTGCCGTAAGAGGAAGATGGCGAGATTACGTGTCTCTACGGTCATTCCACTGGCGGTGGTGCCGACAAAGACCGAGGTATCGCCAATAGTGTTCATCGACCCGTGGAATTCCTGTATGCCGGGATCGACTGCCACACCAGGCCGCACATCAAACGTGTAGGCAGACCAGTAAGGCGCCTGCGTGCCGCCGCCAAGACGACTGGCTGCCTCAAGACGCGAACGCAAATCGGCGCCCTCGACCGCGGTAAAACTCTGGACGGTGCCAGCTGCTGACTGTTGCTGCTCGGGTTTGACTTCGGGTGAACTCCCGGCGGCGAGGATGGTCTTCTCGCCATGCTCGCAGGCGGCCATGGTCAAGGCCAGGATCAGCACAAACGTTAGCAGGAATCTATGCAGTTTCATCAGACACTTTCTCCTTCCCCAGAGCTTGCCGACGGCGTTTACTGGCAACAAGTCGCATTTACTATTTCAAGAGGTCTTCCAGAAACTTCAGTGCTTCAGGATCTTTGCTGTCACCGAGCATTCGGACCGCCAGTTTGCGCAGATCTAACGAGGAGTCGTTGCGCGCAATGGCCATCAATTTCCGGACGGCCAGCTTATTGTCCGAATCACCAAAGGCGCGGACGAGTGTCCCCTTAACCTTCGTATCTGTTTCCGAGTCGTAGAGCGCAGCTAGCTGTTCAACGATCCGATCGTCGGTCTTTTCACCGAGCCGGCGAATTGCATAGACCCGCAGTTCTGGCGAATCGGCGCCTTTGGCAATCTCAAACAGCTTGAGCACGGCGCGCGGATCATTCATCTCGGCGTAAGCACGCGTTAAACCCATCTTGATGGCGAGGTCTTTTTCAGTAGCATAGAGGGCCAGCAAATCATCAAAAGACTTCTGGCCCCGGCTGCCCAGGCGCCGGATTGCCTCCATCCGAAGCGCGGGAGTTTCCCCTGAGCGGGCTACCTCCAAAAGTTTGGCTTGCACGCGCGGGTCATCACTGTCCGAGAGTGCGCGAAGGATCTGCGAACGAATCTCTGGCGTGCGATCACTGTCAAAAATGCGCAACAGCTCGTCCAGACCTTCAGGTCGATTGCCAAGATAACGAATTGCCAGGTGTCTCACCGCCAGGTCGTCAGCGCTGCGCGCAATCTCGATGAGCTTTGCCCCGGCGCGGGGATTGCGCATCTCGGACAGCGCACGCACAATCTGTGCTCGAATCTCCTTGGTGCGGTCACTGTCAAAGATACCCGCCAATTCAACAGCGACGTTGTCTTCACGCTGCTCGCCTAACCTTCGAATTGCAATCAGGCGCAACTTAAGATCGGCATGACTGCGAGCGAGGCCAAGCAAAACCGGTGTTGCTCTTGCGCCACCATAGGAACCGAGCAATGAAACTGCCGCACCTTTGAGGGATGGACATTCGCTGGAAGTGGATTTCAAAACCTCGTCTACAAAGGTGAGGGCCCGGTCCTCGTCAGCCTCAAAAAGGCTTTGTAGCGCCAGGACTTTGATCTCGCAGTTACTTTGATCCAAAGCCTCCTGAACAGCATTGCCCTGGCCCAGCTCAACCAACAAAGCCTGCGCCTCATTCCGCCAACTGGAACTCGAATAGCTCTTTATAAGGCGCAACAAGGGCTCGACTGCTGCCTCTTTTTTCCCTTGTTTGTGCAGAGCATAGGCGTACCAGTAGAGGGCGGCGTCGACATCCTTATCCCGGGGAAAACCAGTTATAAACCCACGGAATTTCTCTGCAGCCTTTTCCCAGCTCTGCGCCTCGATCAGATCGCGACCTTCACGAAACATTTTCAGGGCCGGCGTATCAGTTTTGGCCGCAGTCTGTACAAAGCGATTGAGCTTCCGCAGATCCTGATCTCGACCTTGAGCCGTCCGGGATTTGAAGGCTATTGTCCCGATAACGATCAGACTTAAAACCGACAAGACAACCAGCCGGGTTTGACGCGGCTGCTTCAGCAATCCAGAAATTCTCATTATCATTTCCTTAGTCATTTGAAGATTAAGTAGTTCACCGCACAGACACAGAGAACTTAGAGCATGTGCAGACGATCAGAGCGGTGATCGGAGGTTTCTGTTGACATTCCCCTGTTCTCTGTGTCTCTGCGGTGTGGTAACAGCGACTCACCGTTTACTCGTTGGCTCGCGCCAGCGAAGTCGAATGTACCTGTAGCAAAGCAACCAGATTCTTTCTCTGCAGACGCTTTTTAATGATCTGAACGTCAGCCTCGCGCGGATCCTCTGGAAGATTGGCAATGTCCAGAAGGATTGGTTCCAAATTTTCCAGAAGCGTCGCTACCTGGACATCACCTGTCACCTCTGCTTCACGACGCAAAAGGATATTCTGATAGACAAGCTTCTCTGCTCGCGTCCGTTCGTAGGCTACAGTGGGCCAGCGCCCTGGTCGGGAGGCGCGTAGATTTCTAAACGAACGCAAAAGCAATTCAGCGTGTCCCAAATGGCGTACGGTCAGGGATTGCGCCTCAGCGGTTCGTATCGCAACCAGGTCAACCGACTCAAGCCTTTCGCTGTCGTTCAGCTGAGCGATGGCCTGGTTACTCCACGGCGAGACCAGGTCTCGGTCTGGAGCGAGGATTCCGGGCCCACGCTGAGGTGAGCGTTTTTTCTGCTTTACAGGTTTATTTACCTTAGCCTTTTCGTGGTCTTCCTTATTTGATTCAGCTTTAGTGGTCGGGCCAGGACTGGGAGCCGGGCGGCCCTCTGGTGTAGCAACACTTTTCGGGGGGCCCGCTTGGTCTTCAACTTTCTTGCTTATAAGCTTTTGCGACTGGCTTTGGTAAACGAGGAAAGCAACTATCGCCGCCACAAAAATCACGATGATGGCGGCAAACGCTGGCCTGAAGACGAATGGCTGAAAGACTTGAGGTGAAGTCGAACTGGCCGCCGCCCGGACGTTCCGACCTTGAAGGATTTCGGACAGCTTGCCACTGGCGGCCAGTGGATTGGCAACTGGGTCAAGCTCAGCGATTTGACTGCGCAGGTTTAGAAACTCTGCCCGCGCCTCGCGGCATTCCTCACAGCCGGCCAGGTGTTGTTCCAGGACGCGAGCTTCCAGGGTGGTGAGCTCGCCATCTATCAGCGCGGAAACTTTTTGGGTCTGCTCGCAAAACATGATCTTTAGCTATATCCCTTTTTTCGCTTGGACCAGCGGGCTCGCAAAGCGGTTCGAGCCCTAAAGATGTCCACCTTGACCTTGCTCTCAGATATTTTCAGCACCTGCGCGATCTCCCGATAGCTCAACTGTTCGTGCTCGCGTAGCAGCAAAGCCACCCGCTGGTCCTCGGGCAGGCCTTGTAACATCTCCAGCACCAACCGACGCCGTTCGTGCAGCTCGAACTCTTCTTCCGGAGTTCGCGTCCTTGGACGCATGGCTTCGACCACTCGGTCGAAAAGCCGATGGCGGATTTGTCCCTTGCGCGACTCGTTCAGGGCAGCGTTTCGAGCCACCCGGTAAAGCCAGAAGCGCACCTCGTTAAGCGGTACCTCACTCCAGGCAGTCCGGTGAAGTTGCAAAAAACTTTCCTGGGCCAGATCCTGAGCGAGCGAAGCCCGTCCGCCCAGCAGACACTCCAAGAACCGGCAAAGGCTCGGGTAAAAATCCTGAAAGAGCCTGGAGAACTCTTCGTCTTTGCTCGCCATAAGCGCCGCTTACATTACCTAAAACAATTGAGATTGAAGAAAGTTACAGGAAATTTTCCCCAGACTTGATCTAAGACTTGAGTGTGATACTTAGACGCGGTTCTGGCCACCCGGGTTAGAGACTCTTAATTTAAAAATAGAATTCTGCGAAATCAGATTGACAGCATCCCGTTCTATTTTCATTCGCAGTGGTGAATCGTTATTCATGAATCACTTGCGGTCCACCACAGAGGCACAGAGAACACGGAGACAGCACAGAGAATAAACAAACGGCTCGAAGCAAAGAACCCTTGTGAAAGACCTACCAGGTGGCTGCGTCACTTAACGCTGAAAGCGTTGGCGGTCGTTCGTGTTTTTTCGTGTGATTTCGTGGATCGTTTCTATCGTCGCATGAGACGATCCACGAAATCACACGAAACTACAATAAACTTACCCCCGATTAGCCGGGTGGTTTCCTGGGAGGGCCGCCCGTACAGATTCTGGCAGCGTAAAATAACTGTCTATTGACATAAACGCTTTTTCTTGGCTATGTTGCTAAACAGACTGGCAGGTTCGTTTAACACGACCTGCCTTACCCGCCCCCGGTTTCTCTCACAACTAATTTCTTTGGGGAGTCTCGGAATCATGAGAAGGGCATTCATCTTCTTACTTGGCCTGGCCATCATCCCAGCCGCCATGACCAATAGCACTCAAGCTACGCTGGTACCACAGTCATTCGAGCACGGTGGAAAAATTCAGGCCAGATATGACGGCTTCAGTAATGAAACCGTGATAACCCTGCGCAAGATGCGTATCAGCTGCGGCCGCGGCCAAGGGCTGCCCAGTGAGACTTGCGTCAATATGGCAGCGACCCTACACGCCCCCGGTAAACAACTGGAGCATGTCCGCCATGTCACACTGCAATTGATTTTCGAGTCAAAAGACTGGGACCGGCGTCACTCGCCCACACAGCGCGAGCTGGCAATAGTTGCCGATGGCGAAACAATCAGGCTCGGGAAAATGGCTTTGGTCAATCAGGATCTTGATACTGATCGTCTGATCGATGTGATGAAGGAAGTGCTTCAGATTTCACTCTCGTATAAGGATTTCACCCGGATTGCCCGTGCGGAGTTTGTGGAGGTGAAGCTGGGCAACTCTGAGTTCGTCCTGCAGCCCAAGAACCTGGCGGCGCTGCGTGACTTGAACAACCGAGTCGTACCCTGACCTTCCCAAACTTGCTTAATCAGAGATTACGCTGGCAATCGTAAAAGCCGCTCCAGCTGCGACGCTGCCGATTAAAGCTGTTTGCAGAGCGCTACGAACAGGCTTCGTTCCGGTGAATCTGCCTTTTACAAATCCAAAGATCAAAAGTGCGGACAGCGTTCCTACGACTGAGAAAAGCAGGGCTTCTGAAGGAAACTGCGTCACAAAGTAAGGGGCCAGCGGAATCATTCCACCGACAACGTAGGCTGCCGCGATCGTTAAAGCACTAAAGAGTGCGCGTCGTGGATCCGGTTTCTCCAGCCCCAACTCAAACCGCATCATAAAGTCGACCCAGTTTCTGGGTTGCTTGCGCAGCGCCTGGACGATAGGCCAGGTTTCCTCTTCGGTTAAGCCGTAAGCCTGAAACACTTCCGCAACCTCACGCATTTCTTCATGAGGTATTTCTGCCACTTCACGCTTCTCTCGCTCGCGCTCCTTGGCGTAATGTTCCGCGTCGCTCTTGGCCGCCAGATAGCCACCCAGGCCCATGGCAATCGAACCGGCGGCAATTTCAGCCAGAC
>Ga0187892_10011990_pt1 | contig 10453 bp, 12 predicted proteins | sample MA1701073metaG_FD_139345 | JGI IMG/M metagenome (GOLD analysis project Ga0187892, IMG submission 139345) | Bio-ooze microbial communities from a basaltic lava cave in the Kipuka Kanohina Cave System on the Island of Hawaii, USA - MA170107-3 metaG ...
CAGAGCAACCAAAGCAGCTATCAGCTGGGCGCGCCTTACCACCCAGCGTAAACTTTCCATCTTTTTGTTCATCCAAAAAGTATTATCCTATCAAAACCCAATATTATCAAGGCGCCGTTTTTGCAAAATTTACTCCAATGAGTATTTTAACAAAGAAAATGGGCGGGGTCCGGTTTTTTAGGACCAGACACCCACCCGGTGGCTTCGGCTTATTGGCTACGCTTCGATGCGGTTGAATCGATTGACGGCGAAAACTATACTAACCACCAAAGCCACACCGATAACTATCAGGTCTTTAGTGATGCCGAAGTGGGTTTGGTTAATAAGGACGAATCGCAGGGCATCGACGGCGTAACTGAGTGGATTGAGTGAACCTATTATACGCAGGATATCCGGAGCATTGGTCAACGGGTAGAGCGTGCTTGATAAGAAAAAGAGGGGGAAAATCAAAAAGTTGTTTATGCTCTGGAAGCCCTGAAAATCTTCGACCATAGAGGCGATAGCGGCGCCGAAACTAGTCAGCATTAGACCCAGCGCTACCATGATTAGAAAAGCCACAGGCAAAAGCCACCAGTCGTAAGGCCGAAAGCCTAGAGCGAAAGAAATTATTAGCACCAAGATAGCCTGAGTGATAGAGATGGTAGCTCCGCCCAGAGCGTTGCCTAGTAGTATTCGTAACCGGGAGACTGGTGCTACTAGCATTTCTTTTAAAAAGCCGAACCGTTTGTCGAACAATATCTGAACACCCCAAAAAACGCCCGAGAACAAGAGCGTCTGGATGATTATGCCTGGCACCAGAAATTGCAGGTAGTCACCCTCACCAGCTTGTTCATAAACTGCACCCAGTCCGTAGCCAAGCGCCAGCAAAAACAGCAAAGGCTGGCCAATAGCGCCAACTATGCGCGAGCGGCTGCGCACGTAGCGTTTCATCTGCCTAAGCCATAAGATATAAATAACGTTCATGTCTTACTTACCTCAACCGGCTATTTCTAAGCTGAGTTCTGACTGCCAAACCATCATTCGACAAGCTGGTTTCGTCGCGGATACTTTCGCCCGTCAGCTTCAAGTAGGCCTGCTCCAGTCTTTTAGTGCCAGTTTGTTTAGTTAGCGCATTAGAATTGCCGGTGGCAACGATATTGCCGTGGTCGACAATAGCGATGCGCCCAGCAACGGCTTCGGCCTCGTCTAGATAATGGGTAGTGAAGAAAATGGTCATGCCCTCAGACTTACTAAGCTTTTTGACATAATCCCACATCAGGTTGCGCGTCTGAGTATCGAGGCCCAAGGTGGGCTCATCCAAGAACAGCACTTTGGGATGGTGTAACAGGCCGCGGGCGATTTCCAGACGCCGGCGCATGCCCCCTGAATAGGTCTTAACCATTGAGTCCTTGCGCTCCCACAGATCAACCAGCCTCATCAAAGACTCGATACGCTTGCCTTGGTCATTCCTGGGCACGCCGTAGAGCACGGCGTGGAACTGCATATTCTCGTAAGCCGTTAGCTCTTCTTCCAGGCTGGGGTCTTGAAAAACGATACCGAAGGATTTACGGGCTCGGTCCTGCTCGCGAGTCACGTCATGACCATTAAGTATCAGCCTGCCGCTGGTCGGCCTCAGCATGGTGGTCAGCATCTTGATGGTCGTGCTTTTGCCGGCACCATTGGGGCCCAAAAAAGCAAAGATTTCGCCGGCTTTAACCTCGAAACTGATTCCATTGACAGCAGTTATTTTGCCGAAACGCTTAACGACGTTTTCGGCTACGATAATCGGTTTTGGCATTGCTGCCTAGTATAAACTACTGTGCCAGCGTTTGAGAAGAACTTAAAACCTCTTCTATAGTGCTGCCTGGCTTATAGAATTTTAGGTCTGTCGAGTGCATGCTCCAACGCTGCAGAACAGGCTGGAAAACAGCCCAGCTGGCCAACACCTCTTCACTGCTGGCAAACAGACTTCGGTTGCCGCGCATAGCATCAACTAAAACCTGTTCGTAAGCACCCGGCAAACGACCAAAATGTTTGTCGTACGAAAAGCTCAAGTTACGTTTTTGAAGCTTGTGTTCAAACCCGGGTTCTTTTACCCATAGTTCAAGCTCGATACCTTCTTGAGGCTGGATATATAAGGTCAGTAGGTTAGCTTCTGAGGCGTGATCTTTTTTAAAATGAATTCGGATCTCAGTGGTTTTTTGATTGAGGTTCTTGCCGGCTATTAGATGGATTGGGGTGGCTTTCCAGCGAGGATCGTTAGAGTTTAGGGTAAGAGCCACAAAGGTCTCGGTAGTGGTATCTGGATTACCGACTTCCTGGCGATAACCATAGTATTGAGCCCGTATTACGCCGGCGGTGAATTGATCGGCCGGTGGCAACTGCAGCGAGCGCATGGCAGCTAGACGACGTTCGGGCAACTCTGTAAAAGCGAAGATTTCGCTGCAGGGTTCCATAAGTACCAGGGCGGCCAGCTGCATTAGATGGCTTTGGACTACGTCTCGCAAAGCTCCGGTTTGCTCATAAAAGGCCGGCCGGCCCTCGATACCGATTTCCTCAACGGCGATGACTTCGATTTTTTCGACGAAGCGAGCATTCCAAACATCACGGAAAAGAGCATTGCTATTCAAGAACACGGCGATGTTTTGAGCCATTTCTTTAGCCAGGTAGTGATCGATGCGGTAAATCTGGTCTTCTTTGAAAAATTTACTAGTCTCGTCAATAAGCTCGCGGGCCGACTCCAAGTCGGTGCCGAAAGGTTTTTCCAGCATCAGTTTAGCTTCAGGGCTATTTAAACCGGCCTCGCCCAAGTATCTGGTGATTGACAAAACAGCCGCTGGTGGGACGGCAAAATCAAAGATTACTTGCACCCTGGCCCCGAATTCACCTTTTATGGTTTCCAGCTTGTTTTTTAAGTTCTGATAACCTGCGTTTTGGGCCATATCCATTTTAAAAACTTCCACTAGTGGTGCCAGATCTTGACACTCCTGACCTAGAATTTCTAAGGCGGAAATATCTCGTCTGCTTATTCCCAGTATCTTGAACTTACTGGGCAGTTGGCCAGCTTTCAGGACTGCTAACAAAGATGGCAGTAAATAACGCCTCGACAAGTCACCGCTTATCCCGAAAACCACCAAAAGCGTTGGCGGTCGTTTGGTTTTTTCAGACATAATTCACTAGTTAGTTTAAATGATAGGGGGGAATTGCCAAAACCCAGCGAAGCATGCGAAGTCTGACGAAAGACTAAACATTTAAAGACTCTAGGACTATTGCCGCCTGTGGAAGATATATGCAATAGTGAAAAATCTTACAGAACATTTTTCTATTGACGAGTAGCATAAGGACCGTATCATCAATCTAAACGGAGGGGTGAGATGAAAAAGCATTTATACGCGCTCGACGATCTAAACATCAAAAGGTTTTATATCCTAACCAGACCGACACAAATATCCAATTTAAGTCTAGACGATCTCGAGGACGTAGACGACTATAATTGGAAGAATAAGGCCCGGCGGTTGCAGGCTCGCCGTTGGCGAAAGATCAAACACCAGCTCGCTTAAAGCTCTAGAATTGGTCGGAGTTAGGGGAGGTGTCATGAGCAAATACGGCCCAAAGGCTCAAAAGTAAGTGCGAATGGCCGTGCGTGAATAGCTGTTCTGTAAAGGAAGGCAGTAGTCGAGATTAGCTTTTGTCAATGTAGCACTAGTAATGCACAGTGCTACATTTAGGTTATGTTTTTCCCGCTGCGCTTCGCCCACGAAGTCTATGTCTTAGACAGACATGAAATAGCCGGGGCTACGCGCGAAACGTCTATCCACATATTGGATACTTTGAAGTTGCCTGGTAATTTAGGCCTGTTCTTAATTTACGCCGGTTCTATTGGGCTAATGCTCATGTTGGTGCTTTTTTTGAAGTCGCTCTCAAACTTTCAAAAAGCCGGCAAATTTATAGATAAGAGTACTCGCTTTGTTCCTGATTTTATCCGCATTGTTTTTGGAGCTTCGCTGATTTTTTCGGCCACATATAATTCTATGTTTGGTCCGGAGCTGCCTTTGAGTATTTTCCCTGCCCCGAACTTTCTTAAGGGCTTGATGTTTATTCTAGGTGGAGCTTTGATACTAGGCATTGCTACCCGAGCGTTGGGTGCTTTGGCGGCCGGCCTATGGCTATTTACTCTAGTTGATCAAGGCTGGTATATGTTAACTTACATCAATTATTTTGGTGAGGCATTAGCCCTAGTGCTGTTGCCTAGGCAAGTTTTTAGCCTGGACAGGGTATGGTCGAAGTGGCATCAGACCAAGCCGTCAACTTTCTTGGCGTCTGAAGACTGGGCAATGCCAGTTGCCCGATTACTGTTAGGGTTTTCTGTCTTGTATGCGGCTGTGAATGTAAAGTTTGTTACCTCTGCTCTATCACTAGATGTGGTGAACAGCTACGATTTAACTCGTTATTTCCACTTCGATCCGTTATTTATAGTGCTAGGAGCCGGATTTGTCGAAGCGCTTATTGCCGTACTTTATTTGCTGGGCTTAGCGCAACGCTTTAATAGCATTATCTTCATAGCTTTCATGACAATTTCGATAGTGTTCTTCAAAGAAACTGTTTGGCCGCACTATTTGCTAATCGGTTTGGCCATTGGTATCTTTTTACATCGCCCAGACAAACTGGCTCTTGACCGCTATTTATTTAGCCCCATCGCCCGCAAAAAGCGACGCGCTGGCGCTCACCACCGGTAGTACCAAGCCAGCCCAGCCGCGAGCAGTTTGACCTCTTTTTTTATTTGGCTCTCGGGGCAGCGGCCTAGTACCGAATCAGCTATAAGTGAACCTAGCTCACCCGCCTGTTGATTGCTTAGGCCTCGGCTGGCTAGAGCGGCCGTTCCTAACCGGAGCCCAGATGGTCGCCATGGCGATTTAGTATCAAACGGGATCATATTGCGGTTGGTAATAATCCCCAGATTCTCCAACTTCTTTTGGATATCCAAGCTGTCCAGATCTTTAGGCAATTTGACCAAGCAAAGGTGATTTTGGGTAGGACTGATAATTTCCAGGCCGTTTTGGGCCAGTGCATTTTCCAGCGCTTTACAGGTACCCAGAATGCGCCGAGCATAGGTTTTAAAAGGCACCCCATCTGGGTATTTATCTTCCCCAGTCATCTCCATTAAGGCCTGACCGGTCGCGGCTATTTGGTGCATGTGCGGCCCCCCGCTGGTACCGGGGAAAATAGTCCGATTAATTTGCTCGATGTAGCGCTCTTTAGCGAAAAGCATGGCGCCGCGTGGACCGCGCATAGTTTTATGAGTAGTCATACTGACAAAATCGGCTCCAGTGTCACCCCTGACGAAAGGTGTGTCGTGCAAGTTAGCGGCTACTAAGCCGTTGATATGAGCGATATCGGCCAATACTAAACTGCCAGCTTGGTGAGCCAGCTGGCACATCTCAGCGAATTTATAAGCCCGAGGGTAGGCCGAAAAACCAATGATTACTAGCTTAGGCTTATATTTTTTCAACTTAGCGGCGAAATTTTTGACGTCGACCTCAAAGACTCCGGGCTTAATCTCCTTAACGTCATAGGTAGCGTGTTTAAAGAACTTCAAGAAATTGCTAGTTTGGTGCAAGTGTGAAAGGTGCCCGCCATTAGCCAAATTCAAGCTCAATATACAATCCCCAGCCTCTAGCATGGTTAGGTAAACCATCGAGTTAGCTGGTGAGCCGGATAACAACTGGACATTAACTCGGTACTCCCCGGTTTTATCAAAAACCTTTAAGGCCAGTTCTTGCACGTAGGCTTCCATTTCATCGGTATATTGATTACCGGCATAGTAGCGCTTGCCGGGGTAGCCTTCAGCGTACTTATTGGACCAGACACTCCCAAGCAGTTGCAGGGTTTTGGGCGAAGGATAATTTTCGGATGCTATCAGATTAAGGGTATCGCGCTGACGGGCGAATTCTTGCTTGGTAAGTTGATAGAGTTTGTTCATGAGCCTTGCCTCCTTAAGGTTAGGTTTTTTGGAGTTCGAGCTTATATTGTGTAGCCAGCTCAGCCGCCAGTCGAGTAAGCTCGGGGTCTTCGTCTTTGTTAACAAAAATCATGGCTTTGCAAAGCCTGGGATGGATTTCACTAAGCAGTTGGTGCATCTTACCGACGACGCGCCGGTATCCAGGGTGACCTTGTGGAGAGGTACGCAGCTCATGAAAATGAAAAGCCGCTCGGGCATTGAGCATGAATTTATAGCGCATACGGTGCCCAAATAAGGTAGCGTATTGAGCTTCATCTTGGTAATTGGCCCGGGTAAGAGCGGTGTATAGTTTTTCGGAAATTTCAAAACATCGGCGGAATAAACTCTCCAGCTTAGCGTCTTTTACCAGTTTGGGCATCTCGTATCCGTAATTAATTCCCAGGTGCTGCCATTCAAAGCCGTCAACCACCCGGTGCCGCTGCAAGTCCCGGAAAGCACCGTAATCAGCAGTAATTTCCCACAAGTAATGAGCCATTTCTACGGCGCGTCCCGGCTTATGCCGTCTGTTCAGTCGCCGGCCCATATAGGCATCGAAGATTGCCTCACGGTCTTTTCGACTCATTTTTTTTACGGTTTTCTGCAAATCGACAGTGGCTTGGTTGGACTGCTCAAACAGCATATGGGGCACTAGTTCTATTTCGTCTTTGGGCCACCAGTCCAGCAGTTTTACTTGTTCGCTTTTTTCGCTCTTTACGGAAGATGCGTGCTTATAAGCTAGCGCTTTAACGGCCTCACGAGTCTGAGCCCGATAAGCGGCGATAGCTCCGCCGCGGTCCGGACGGTCAGTGCGCTCCAAAAAGGCCGGAATGACTTTACGAGCTTCCTTCAAAATCCGTTGGCCGGTGACACGGGCTTCCAATAGAGATTCGGAGAAAAGGTGAAGTATTAAACTTTCAATCGCCTGCGAGGACCCGAATATACCAACCGTTGATTTGGTAGCCACCGGCAGGACGGCGCGGACCGCATCGCAAGCTTGGGCCTTGGTAGCCCCGCGCCAAGCTATTTTTTCGCGCTCCGTGCTGGGTTCGCCAGTCCTAGCTCGGACGTAGTCGGTCAGCTCGTGGACCATCTTAGAATAAAGACTAAAAATTTTGTTCATGTCTGCCCGGTATCGTTTAGCCAGCGAGACATTTAGATTAGTGGGGGTGAAGTATTTGTATTGTCCACGGTGGTCTTTCTGGTCAAAATAGACATAGCGAGTAGACTGCTCGAGATAGCCGGCAAAGCGTCCCCATTCCAGCAGCTTAGTCAGCAGGTTAGAAGCATCTTCGACCACCAGATGCATACCGACTAGTTGCTGTACGGAGTCATCACCGTAAGCAGTAACTACCCGGTGAATAAGTCCGGCAGCATCAGCCTCTCCGGTTTGAGCGAACTCGTCCAAGTATATTTCGCGCAGGTCACTGCCGCGCCGCGACAGGCGAGCCATAGCCGCGGCCACCATCAGCGGCGAGGCTTTTGCATAAAAGGCATAAACTGGGCCGCTAGCGTCAGTTATTAGCTCATTTAAATACTTCTGGCCTGTTTTGGTAATAAGCAGTTGCTCGTCGTGCTGTCTTACATACGGATTAGTTTTTTTACCGGGCATTTATTTTTCCCTTCTTCGTCGTCTTGCTTATTTTTTGGCGTACCAGGCGTTTGTTTAAAATCGGAGCAATTTTTTCCCAGATTTGCCCGGCTATAGCTTTTCGGCTCAACAGCGAGCCATTTTGGGTGCAAGCAATCAAGACGAAGTTGTCGGGGAATAGTTTACACATTTGTAGGTATACTTCTTCGGCCTTTTTTAAGTGCCCCAAGTCAGCTTCGTGCAGGTCTCGTTTAGCGCCTCTGAGGTAATCGCGGGTTGATTTTTTATCTACTAGCCGCCAAGCAATATGTGCGGGCATATGCAGTACGATGTTGAAATCTGGCCGGGGGATGCCCAGGATTTTGTATTCCAGATCATCCAGCCATCTGAAGTAATCGGAGCGCTCTTTAGCAGAGGTGAGTTTAGCGCCTTGGTGCCCCATGTTCGACGCTACGTAGCGATTGGCCAAAACTATTTTGCCAGCCTGCAGCGCCTTGCGGATATCAAACGAAGCTTGGAAGCGGTCCAATGCATAAAACAGCGACCCTCGGCGAGGCCCGATTTCATCTAAGGAGCCGTATTTCCCGTTGAGGTATTGCCCCACGAAGTAAGAGGAAGGTTGACTGTAGCGTGGAAAGTCAAACTTTTCGATTTTATAGCCCTCAGAAACCAGCCGCTTGTAAAGCAATTCGAATTGAGTGCCTTTACCAGAACCGTCGGTACCTTCTAAGACAATGAACTGTCCCCTCATTTGTTGCCTTTCCCCTGCACGCCCTACTTGTTCCGCTCAATTGTTTATTAATACTAGCAGACGTCGGCTACTTAGTTGAATACCGTTTGAGATGGAGCTGGGAATTATCTTCTTAATTGTTAAATAATTTACTACAAGCTCGCGCTAGTGAAAGCAATTTTGTTAAAAATCTCACTGAGTTTTGGGCCAGGCACTTTTAAGCTGGTACTTACCAATAGGGAGGTATATAAAATGCAATCAGTTGACATAGAGGCCGGCGAAGAAGAAAAATTAGAAAAACTAGAGCAAGATTTTAACAAACCATTTTCTTCTCCTGACGGTATTGTGGACCACATACCCAAGGACCATCCGTCTTTAGATAGTGGGATAGATCCGCAGGAATGGTACGACGAAGGAAGATCAGGGGCTGCCGAAATTAGGGACAATTCACCGGTAGTCGTAAAAAGCTATCATAAGATCAGCTCTTTGACGAGCCAAAACGGACCGGTCAGAATCATAAAACCGGCCGATATATCCCGGCAAGATTAAGCTTCTGTGGGCCTACTCTTTATGTGGCTGGGCATACCGGTTTAGAACCCCTCAGGAATTGGCAAATGAAATTCATTTGCCAGCGCTTTTACATCGTGGCGGCTTTTATCGTTTGGGTTGTAGGTTTGCCGAAACTTTATCTGTAGCTCTGGACTAAGACACCTGACTTCGAGGTTCCCGATTTGACCATTACTATTCAGATCTTGGGCGGGATAGAAATTGAAACCCCCGCTATAGTTTTGTATGCCATTGCCCTCTGCATCAAAGGCTAAAAGATGTAAGTCGAGTCTATGACCATTTTCTTTCATAACCAACCTTGTAGGTGTTTCATCTTTAGCTACTGCATAGCCACTTTGCTCGAGCAGCATTTTGATTAAGTTAGTCTCAACTATTTTTATGCACACATCTAGGTCTTTGTGCTCACGCGTCTGTTTGCCAAGCAAGGCATCCACGCCCCAACCGCCGTCAACCCAAGAATCATATTTGGCGGCTTGAATAGATGAAGCAATGCGTTCTACTTCCGCTTGTGGCATTATTATTTGTGTAGTGGGTTTACTCATTGCAATTACCTTTGGTGTCCAGCTTGGCTGGGACGGTAGGGGTCGAACCTACGATCTCCTCGTCCAGAGCGAGGCGCCTTACCACTTGGCCACGTCCCAATATGATTAATTTCTAGTTTTTAGCGAGTCTGCCGGTTTTCAGCAGTAATCAGTGTATAATAACAGATATGAAAAGACTAGCTAGAGCAGCAAGAAAATTAATCGTAGCCTGTGTGGGCTTTGCGGTTGTGGCCTTGGGCTTGGTTTTAATTCCCCTGCCCGGTCCGGGTTTACTGGTATTGGCAGGAGGCTTGTTTATCTTGTCGCTGGAGTTTGACTGGGCCGACCGTTATTTTCAAAGACTAAAGGCTGAACTTGCCAAGCTATTTAATAAAGCTCGTCAAAAAGATAAGAGCCCATAAGGCTAGGAGAGGCGCTGGCCGACAGCGTCCCAGTTGACAACGTTCCACCAGGCTTCGACATAGTCGGGGCGACGGTTTTGGTACTTAAGATAGTAGGCATGTTCCCAAACATCAACGCCCAGCATAGGCTTCTTGTTTTCACTTAAGGGGCTGTCCTGATTGGCGGTAGAGTAGACTTCCAACTTACCATCCGACTCTGCAAGCCAAGCCCAGCCCGAGCCAAACTGGCTAACAGCTGCCTCAGTCATTTTTTCTTTAAGTCCATCAAAACCACCAAAAGCCTTGTTGACGGCCTCCACCATGGCGCCGATTGGTTCTTTAGCCCCCCCGGGCTGCATATTTTCCCAAAATAGCGAGTGATTGTGGTGGCCACCGCCATGATTGCGGACGGCGGTGCGTATATCTTCGGGGATAGTTTCTAAATCACTTAGGAGCTCTTCGATTGACTTGCTTTCCAGCTCGGGGTGTTTGCCCAAGGCCTCGTTTAATTTAGCAACGTAGGTTCCGTGATGCTTGCCATGGTGGATTTCCATGGTCTTGGCGTCGATATAAGGCTCCAGCGCCCCAAATTCATAACCCAGTTCAGGCAATTTGAACATAAGATATTCCCTCCTTACTTTAGTTATTATAGCAGGAGGGGTAAGTGTA
>Ga0187892_10011991_pt1 | contig 10451 bp, 7 predicted proteins | sample MA1701073metaG_FD_139345 | JGI IMG/M metagenome (GOLD analysis project Ga0187892, IMG submission 139345) | Bio-ooze microbial communities from a basaltic lava cave in the Kipuka Kanohina Cave System on the Island of Hawaii, USA - MA170107-3 metaG ...
GCACCGAAAGATCCGCCTGCACGGCCTGCGACCCGGCGAGTTCCGTCGCAACGGGCGCGGCGACGGTGAGGTGCACCATTGAAAGTATCAGATCCGCAGGCTCGCAATTCCGCAAGGGAGCAGATGTTGTTCAACATTATACAGGCAGGCATGCGACGCCGTAGAAGCCACGTCCGAATCACTCCAGGCGAAAGCATCGTGGCACACGCATTGCGCGGCTATGGAGTGCGCGATGTATTGTGAGTTTTATCAGCTGACGGAACGGCCGTTCAACGTAACCCCGGATCCGAAGTTTCTCTACCTGAACGCACGCTACCGCGAAGCCATCGCGTCGCTCAACTACGGTATCACGCAACGCAAAGGCTTCATCACGCTGATCGGTGAAGCGGGGACGGGAAAGACGACGCTGCTCAAGCGTCTTCTTGAAGATCTCGATCCGAAGACCAAAACCGTCTTCATCTTCAATACGAACGTCACATTTGAAGAGATCCTCGAATACATCTTCGCGGAGTTCGATCTGCCGGTTCACAATGGCAAGAAGCTCTACATGCTACAGCGCCTCAACACGTTCTTGCTCGAAGAGCTGCGCTCGGGCGGAAACGTCGCGCTGTTGATCGATGAGGCACAGGATCTCGAGTTTTCCGTGCTCGAAGACCTACGGCTGCTCTCGAACCTGGAAACGGCGAAGGAAAAGATCCTGCAGATCGTTCTCTCCGGGCAGCCCGAGCTCGGACAGAAGCTGAGCAACCCGATACTGCGACAACTGCGGCAGCGAATCAGTATCAACTGCCGCCTTTTGCCGCTCTCTCGCGACGAGATCACCGAGTACCTGCAATACCGTTTGCAAGCCGCGGGCTGCCCGGACCTGAAGCTATTTACACGCGAAGCCGAGGATCAGATCTATCATTTTTCCCGCGGCGTGCCGCGTCTCGTCAACGTTGTCTGCGACAACGCGCTGGTCATCGGCTATGCCCTCGGTAAGAAACGCATCGGTGCTGACATCATCAAGGAGGCGGCCGCGGATCTCCTGCCGGTTGAGATCCATGACGTCGAACCGAAAAGCCAGCCGACCCCCGCAATCGCCGCAACGGTTCCGGTCGCGAGCAGCGAAAACCGCTGGCGAGCGCGCCTGGCAGTCATGGGTCTCGTACTGTTCGTGGTCGTTGCGGGCTTGTCGATCGGCCGCACGACAACCAGAACACAGCCGGGAGAGCCGGTTGCTGCGGTCAAGGATCCCCGATTCGCCGTGATCCAGCCGGGTTCTCGCGACTCAGTTGAAAGCGAAGTGGCGCAAGCCGGCGATGAACGTCGACCCGTAGCGGTTGTGCCGCCCGCGGAAGTCGAAGCGGGCGACGGGATTGAGGCAGAGCGGAACACGATGGACTCAGGGGCGCTTTCAGTTCGCGATCCGCGTGCAGAAGCACGGCGACGAAGTGAACAGCTGGCTTTGAACCGCTCGCTCTCGGATCTGCGGAACGAACCGCAGACTCGTGAACGCTATCAGCAAGTCCCCCCTCTCGCTCCTGAAATAGAGCAACCGCAGCCGCCCGAAGACGCCATCGCTGATGCGCCGCCCGTCGACCTCAGACGAGAAGAGGCGCCGGCGTTGGCAGAACACGAACCCGCGCGGCGCGTGCCTCCTGCCGACGAGGCCAAGCCGAAGGTGGCAGCGGCGCCACCGGATGTGGCTCCGGAACCGGATGAGGTTGCGGAAATGGACGCACCCGAAGCCGTCTTGCCTCGAGGTAGCGGCAAGACCCGCGCTCCGGCGAATGTCGAGGAGGACGAGCTCGACCAGCCCGACGTAGCGGCGGATGACGTCGACGAGGGCGAGCTCGGGCAGGATGAAACTGATCCGGCGGCCGCGGAGCCTATTCTCACTGCCGAGGCCGCGTGGTCGGCGCCGGCCGTGAACCGCGAGCCTGCTCGGCCGATCGATACCATCGAGGAGATTGAGGGCGCATCTGACCCCGGTGCTCTGGTTCTCGACCTTGAAGAGGAGCAGGCGGAGGCTGGGCCGCGCCTCGACGGCGTTCGCTTCGCCCGCATTCGCGTTCAAGAAGGGGATTCGGTTTCGGGGATTGCCATCCGACGTTACGGCCAGGCGAGTGCCACCATCCTCGATCTCATGAAGCTTGCCAATCCGAACCTGAGCGACGTCGACATGATTGTCGTCGGGCAAACGATCCGCCTGCCGCAGCTCGATGAGGCGTTTCCGATCTTGAATGACGGCGCGGAGGACTACTCGCTCCTCGTCTATTCCGCAGCCGAGGGTTGGCGGGCGAACGGGTTGCGCGACGAGTTGCAGTCGCGAGGCTTTAGCACGTCGCTCACGCGTGCAAGCCTCGGATCTGGCAAGCCGATCTATCGAGTCGTCGTTTCAGGGTTCTCGTCGCGCGACGAAGTGGTCGATGCGGGCAAGAAACTGCAGCGTCTCTTCCGGGAAGACCGTCGCATTGCCGAGCTGAGCAATGGAACCCGATGAGAGCGCTGTCGATCAAGGTCGCTCGGGGAAGATCCGGTCGATGATGTTTCCCAACGGTCAGCAATGGTTCGTCGTCAGTACCAAGGTGCGGCGCGAGTATTTCGCCCAGGAACAGCTGATGTTTCGCGGTGTCGAGACGTTCTTGCCGCGCATCATCGAACCGTCGCGAGTTCGTGGGAAGATGGCGATTACGGCGTTGTTTCCCGGCTACCTGTTTTTGCATATCGATCTCGAGCAGCAATATTTCGACGTCGTGTGGACCCCCGGCGTGCGCAAGTTCGTCGCCTTCGGAGCTTTGCCTTGTCCGGTTGATGAGCAGGTTGTCGATTTCCTGCACGCACGCACGGGTGCAGAAGGGGTTCTTCGGCTGGAACGTGTGTTCCATCCGGGCGAAAGAGTCAGCATCAGGTCCGGCCCGTTCGAGGGATTGGTGGGGATTATCGAGCGGCCGGTTTGTGCACGTGGGCGGGTCCGGGTTCTGATGGAGCTGTTGCGACGTCAGACGCGGGTTGAGGTGCCGGAGGAGATAGTAGAACGGCTGCCGGCCTGAGCGCTGGCGGTATCGATCGAGCAGTGTAAATCACGCGGCTCCGTTCTATGGGGGGGCCGGCGGAGGGGTTCTTGCGCTCAACGCATGAACCTCTTGCGTTTAATGGCGGAGCTATATCCGCAATCCGGCCGGCGGGCATCCACTATCGATAGCGCAATGAACCGTTTGCTACGTTTCTTGGCTGCCGGAGCGCTCGGTGGAGCTTCGGCCGGCGCTCTGGTGGGCATTGCGGAGGCGATGCTCATCGTCACCGCCAGCGGCTCACCCGAGGAGTACTGGCTATTTCCTTTCGGCATCTTCTATTACGGCATTCTCGGCGCGGGAATCGGAATGGGGTTGGCGGTGCTCGCTACCGCCTTCGTTGAAGGCGCCGCCGGAGTCCTCGGCCTCGCGGCTGGTGTGGCGTTCGTCCCGCTTCTATTTGCAGTCGGTCGCTACCACGTCGTGCAGCGTATTTTTCACGAAGAGCTGATGACTCTGTCGGCGACTGGCATCGCAGTACACGCCGGCTTGCTCGTCGCGGCGATCGGCTTGTCGGCAATCATGTTCTTCACGCTGCGCTGGATCGCGGGGCAGCAACGTGGCGTCGCTATGCTCGCTGCCACGCTTCTCGCTGGTCTCGGGGTTAGTGCCGCCGTCGCAACAGCGACGTCGACAAGCTCCGAAGCTTTACCCATGCGTTCGGCTTCGCGCCAGCAAGGTACGAATGTGGTAATGATCATCACCGATACGCTCAGGGCCGACGCGTTTGCCCAGCGCATGCACCAGGATGTTGAGCAGAGCGGCATGGCGAGGTTGGCCGCCGATGGGGTCGTATTTGAGAGGGTGTACTCGCAGTCGAGTTGGACCCGACCTTCGATCGCAACCATCCTGACGTCGCTCTATCCGTCGCAGCATGGAGCGACGCACAAGATGGATCCTCTGCCGGACGACGTGACCACGATCGCGGAAGCGCTGCGTGAGGAGGGATACTGGACCGCAGGAATCGTAACCAACATCAACATTGCGCCGATTTTCAACTTTCAACAGGGATTCGGCGAATACAGCTATCTTGAACCCGATTTCTATTTCGGGGCGACGGATTCGGCGACGCGCCTGGCGATCTACAAGGGTTTGCGAGTCGCGCGGGAGCGACTTTTCGGCAGGTACATGTACTTCAATAACTACTATCAAGACGCGAAAATCGTCGGGGACGCCGTCCGCTCTTGGCTCGCTACAAATCCACCGCAACCGTTCTTCTTGCTGATTCACTATATGGATCCACACGACCCGTATTTCGAAATGCCGTACAATGGCCGCGGCGTGGCACGTGTGAGTCGTCCCAATCCAGCGGCCGAGGAAGCCGGCCCGTTGCACGAGCTTTACCGCCAGGACGTCGCCTATCTCGACGAGCATTTGGCGGACCTGCTCGGTCAGCTGCGATCGCACCGGCTCTACGACAATAGTGTCGTCGCGCTACTCGCCGATCATGGTGAAGAGTTTTACGAACACGACGGTTGGTGGCACGGCACGACGTTGTATGAGGAGCAGGTGCGGGTGCCGTTGGTGATCAAACGTGCTGGAGAAGGCCGCCCCGGAACGGTCGAGACGACGCCCGTCCGCACGGTAGACGTCGCGCCGACGCTTATGGCGGCTGCTGGTTTGCCGGTTCCTCGGGAGTTCGCAGGTCGCGATCTGTTTTCGTCGAAGACCTTGCCAAGCGACGTAGGGATGTTTGCGGAAGAAGACCTCGAGGGGAACGTTCTGAGCTCGTTCATCCAGGGCGAGTGGAAGATCATCACGTCTAACCCCGGCAATCCCCGCGGCTTGGAGCCCATCGAGCTCTATCGGCTGACGGAAGACCCAGCGGAATCGAAGAATCTCGCGGCCGAACGGCCCGCGGACGTCACGCGCCTGCTCGCCCTGATGGAGCAGCAGCGGCGTGCGATCAGCGATTGAGCGGAATCGACCGTGTTGTTGATCGTCGGAATTGACGGGGCCACATGGGATGTGGCCGAAGCCCTGATCGCGGCGGGGCGAATGCCCAACCTCGCGGCCTTGCGGGCCGGCGGCGTTTGGGGACCGTTGGCCTCGACGGTTCCGCCGGCGACGTTTCCGAGCTGGAGTACGTTTGCGACCGGCGTCAACCCCGGACGTCATGGCATCTTCGATTTCACCCGACGGGTTTTCGGCACGTATGAAGTTACGTTCATCAACTCGACCTTCCGTGCGGCGCCGAGTATCTGGCGGCGGCTCAGCGACCAAGGGAAGCGAGTAGGAGTCCTCGGTTTGCCAGGAACCTATCCTCCCGAGCCAGTCAACGGTTGCATGATCAGCGGCTTTGACACGCCGGTGACGACACGAGCCGATGCGTCTTTCATATACCCTCGGGAGCTCGCCGCGTTGGTTGAAGCCAAAGGGGGATTCCCGTTCGCCGATTTTCAGGAATTCCGCATCGGTGCGGATTGGTACCGTATGGCCTCGGAGCAACTGCTGGAGGGCATCGATGCAAAGACGAGTCTGGCGATCGACCTTCTTCGTCGCGAGCCCTGGGACAGTTTTCTTCTCCTCTATGGCGAATCCGATACCGTGGCGCATCACTTCTGGAAGTTCCACGATGCCGGCTCACCGCGCTTCGAGCCGTGCGCGCACGAATACGGCGATGCGATCAACAAGGTTTATGAGCGCCTCGATTCTTCCATTGGCAGGCTCATCGACGCAGCGGAACCGCAGAACATCCTTGTTGTCTCCGACCATGGTTTCGGTGGAGCCGGCCGTAAGAACATCCATTTGAATCACTGGCTGGCCGAGCACGGCTACCAGAAACGTCTCGCAAACAACGGTGGGGGTTTGTCATCAACGCTAAAGCGACTCGCGTTGCGAATGATTCCCGCATCGCTGCAGGCGACGGCCTTTCGGTTGAACGGTGGGCGCTGGGCGAGTCGTCTCGAGTCGCGAGCCCGCTTCAATGGCATATCCTGGCCCGAGACCACCGCCTTTTCGGAGGAGCTGAACTATTTCCCCAGCATCTGGCTGAACTTGGAAGGACGTGAACCCCAAGGTGTCGTTGCATCCGGGGACTACCGACGCGTCGTCGACGATGTGTGCGCTGACTTGTGCGAAGGGCTGATCGATCCCGAAACACGCAGGTCCGTCGTCCGACATGCTTGGCGAAGAGATGAGCTCTATCATGGAGATCATGTCCAGTATGCTCCTGACATTATTCTCGATCTGGAGTTGGACGCCGGCTATTCCTACAACTGCTTGTCGTCGGCGAGCACGCCGGGCACGGACGTATTCAGCACGTTCCAAATCGGACACTCTGACGGCGGGAAACTAGCCGGAATGAGCGGAAGCCACCGCTCTGACGGGTTGTTCGTCATGGCCGGCAAGGACGTGGGAGGTCTGGGTCGGATCCAAGGCGCTGCTATCGCGGACATGGCTCCGACCATCATGAACCTGGCGGGGGCGGACCTACCGCGTGGTCTCGATGGTCGGTTGATTGAGCCGAGAGATCTGAACAGAGACCCGGCCGATCCGGTCGAGCAGGACAACGCCAATACGCCGCAACCATACAGCGACGCCGAGGAGTCGGAAATCGCCGCACGCCTCGAAGCTCTCGGCTACATCGACTGACGGGTTTGCTTATGCGCGTCGCGATGGTGGCAGCTTGCGAGTTTCCCGCGCTACGGGGTTCGCAGGTGTTGGTACGCGATCTCGCAACCGATCTGGAAAAGCTCGGGCACGATGTTCATTTGCTGACTCACTCGGGTGGCGGACGCGGGGCAGGTGTGGGGTCGCTCCCGGAAAGTGCCGTTCCCGCACGCCTGACCGGACGGGTGCGAAAGAACCTGAAGCTTGCCTTTGACCTGTATCGGGTGGTCAAGCGCGAGAAAATCGACGTGATCCATGCGCACAACTATGAAGCGCCGTTACTCGCCTACGTCACTCGTTGGTTGACCGGGGTGCCGGTCGTTTACCACGCCCATAACGCACTGTCTGACGAGCTGGCTACCTACGTTGAGCGCGGCTGGATGAAGGCAATCGCCAGGCGTCTGGGGAGATGGATGGATCGCCACGTGCCACGGCGCGCCGATTTCGCCATCGCCTTGACCGGGGAGTTGGAGAGGTTCCTCCTCAGTTGCGGTGTAGAGCCTGACCGGGTCAGTATTGTGCCGCCGAGTTTCGAGGAACGGGGGAGGGCGCGACTGAAGGCGGGTGACGACAGGGACCGGTTCGTCGTGGCCTATGCGGGAAATCTCGATGCCTATCAGGATCTCGGCGTGCTTTTTCAGGGGTTTGTACACTTCCGCAGCAAAGTACAAAATGCTATTCTTGTGATCATAACGCACGAGAGCGACTGGAGGCGGCGGGCCGGGTGGTTGTTGGAAGAACTAGTTGCGCAGAAGTCCGCTCGAGTAGCTGTTCTATCAGGCTTCGCCGATGCGTCGGAGGAGATGCATCGGGCCGATGTCTTGGTTTGTCCTCGCAGTTCGTGGTCCGGATATCCGATCAAGCTGCTCAACTACAGGGCGGCGGGGCGCCCGATCGTGGCTGCGGCCGGCTCTGCCAAGGGCATCTGCGACGGTGTCGATGGCCTGGTTTTTCGCAACGGCGACAGCCGGCACCTGGCAGAGCAGCTGGACCGTTTGTACGAGAGCGTCGATCTGCGAGAAAGGCTCGCCGCCTGCGCCTTGGAGCGTCTACGGAAAAATCACGACCCCCAAAAAATCGCTTCGGAAATCGAGAGAATTCATGCAAGATTAGGCAGCCGTCGTTCGAGCAGAGGGTTCAAGAGCAGCTCGCAAGGCAGAGGGCCCTTGCGACGAATACTCGCTTCGATCGAACGGCGCATGGTGTGCGGTTTCCTCAGTGAGGACGACTAGGTAGATGCGATGAAGCGTTTCGCGGCGACAGCCTGCGGGGGTAACTTTGTGCTCGCATTGCTGGTGTTGCTGTGTTCCTGCAGCGAGCAGACTGCCAGCACTGCTCCTTTGCCTCCGGTCGAGTCGGTTCAAGGTCCCGATTTGGTGAGGGATTCTGAATATCGAATCCAGGCCGGCGACGTTCTTCGTGTCCGCTATCTTTATCATCCCGAGCTCAATGTGAAGGTTCCGGTACGACCCGATGGTGACATTTCATTGCAAGTAGCGGGCGTGATTCATGCTGGCGACCTGACGACCACCGAGCTCGAGCGGGTAATTGAGAAACGCAGCAGTCATCGCCTACGTGAACCGGAGATCTCGGTCATCGTCGCGGAAGCCGAACGCAAGGTCTACGTCGGTGGAGAAGTCCGCATTCCTGGCTTCGTGAAATACAAGAAGGGGCTCACGCCGCTTCAAGCGATCATGGATCGCGGTGGCTTCACGACAGTAGCTCGCGTTGACAGTGTCCTGCGCCTCTCTCCAGCCAAGGGCCAGTATCAAGGTACGCGGATGGACTTCACCAAACCGCTCTCTGACGGGACGCCGGAAGGCGTGGAGCTGTTGGCCGGGGATGTGGTGTTCGTACCGCGAACGTTCATCGGCGACGTCAACCTGTTTGTCAGTCAGTACATCCGCGGTGTTCTGCCCATCGAGCCTCGAATCGGAGCTGGTACGTCTTTCTGAGATCGCTGACCCAGCACTATCAAGACTGACCTGAGATCGATGGCATACGAACCCACACGTCACGACCGTACGAACCTGAGCCGCTACGGCAACAACGTCGGCCGATACGGGAACGAGCTCGGCTCGATGAATACGGGTCCGGGCAACGTCAATGCCGGCAACGCGAACACCAGCGGTTTCGGTGGAGGAGGCTGGGGTCAGAACGGCGGCGAACAGATCCGCGATATTCTGCATGTCATCTTCAAGCGGATCCGTCTGATCATCTTGCTCTTCCTCGCGGTCGCTCTGCCCGGTTTGATCGTCACTGCCTTGCAGCGCCCGGTATACGTTGCGAGCGCCAAGGTCATGATCTCGACACAACGAACCGACCCGACGGTGCAGCCGACCGAGGAAACGCGTCTCGATCAAATCCGTCTCAACGAATCGTTGGTGAATTCCGAAGTTCACGTGGTCAATAGTCGCGAGTTGCTCGAACGAGTGATCCTCGACCTGGCACGCGGCGATGACGGAAGCATCATGCCTGCGAAGGACAACAAGACCTTCGGTGATCAGGTGCTGATGCTGTCGAAGAAACTGTCGGTTATCCCCATCAAGGCATCGAACGTCATCCGCATCGACTACAAATCGTCCGACGAGCGCGCGGCCGCGCGCGTCGTCAACCGGGTCGTCGACGAGTACTTGGGCTATCACGCAAAGGTTCATGGCACTGAGGGCCTACCGCGCTTCTACGATGAGCAGCGCCGAAAACTGGGGCGCGAATTGCGGGGCGCGGAGGATGTTCTGCTGCGCTATACGGCGGATACCGGATTGGTCGCTCCGGAGGAGGAGATCCTGGTAACGGTGCGACAAGTGTCCGAGCTCAGCTCGATCCTTCGAGAGGTTACCATGAGCATCGCCGGCCTCGAAGAGAAGGTGCGTGCTGTGCGCGACCAGATCGGCCAGCAGCCGGAGCTGGTGAAACAATCTCAATCCTTGGAAGTGAATCCAGTGATCACGCAGCTGTCGTCTCACGTCATTGATCGTGAAGTCGATCGGGTCGCGTTGCTGCGTCGCTATACGGAAGAAGACCGCCTCGTACGCGATAATGCGGAGGAGATCGCTCAGCTTGAGACCAGGCTGGAAGGTGAGAGACGCGATCGTCCTACCGTCGTCACTCACGAGCTCATCCGCACGAACCCGATTCGGCAGGATCTGTTACGGGAGCTCCTCGACCGCGAGAGTCGTCTACGCGAGCTGCGCGCTCGTCAGGTGACGCTGCAAGAGGAGAGCGACCGGATCAACCGCCGTATGGTGAGCCTCAGGCAGAGTAGCGTCGACTTCCGCAGGCTCGAGCAAGAGGTCAAGCAGCGGCGCGAAATGTACGAGCTGTACGTAAAGCGCGAGCAGGAGGCAAAGATCAGCCAGGCGATGGATGAACGTAAGCTGGTGAACGTCGACGTCGTCCAGCGTCCGGGCTTGCCGCTGCCGCGCGCCGATTCACAGGGAGTGACGCGGACTCTGTCGCTGCTTGCCGGACTGCTGGTTGGCATCGCTGGTGCGTTCGGACGTGAGTACATCACTCGTTCGCTGCGCAGCGAGTTTGATGTTACGCGCCACCTCGGCTTGCCGTTGTTAGCCAGCATCGGCGAGATTCCCAAGAAGTGAGGGTTGAGGAGCCGACGCACTGCCTAAACCGCATCGATCGCGTACGTGAGACGAGTGGCACGAAGACGGGAATTGTTGTTAGACAATACGGCAAGGACGTGTCATACGGACGCTGCTAAACCCCGGGGCAGGCGACATTGAGCAAGATCTACGAGGCGCTCAAGAAGGCTGAGCAGGATCGCGA
>Ga0187892_10011993_pt1 | contig 10451 bp, 7 predicted proteins | sample MA1701073metaG_FD_139345 | JGI IMG/M metagenome (GOLD analysis project Ga0187892, IMG submission 139345) | Bio-ooze microbial communities from a basaltic lava cave in the Kipuka Kanohina Cave System on the Island of Hawaii, USA - MA170107-3 metaG ...
ACGCACGGCGATCACCCCGACCTGTGGATCGATCCCGATGATTCCACCCATATCGTCGATGGCAATGATGGCGGCGGCGCGGTCTCCACCAACACCGGACAGTCGTGGACTGCGCAGGACTTCCCCACCGCGCAGTGGTACCACGTCATCACCACGAAGCACATCCCTTATCACATCTGCGGCGCGCAGCAGGACAATTCGACGCTCTGTGTGCCGAGCGACTGGAACCAGGGCGGCTTCGGCGGGCGTGGCGGCGGCGGTGGCGGTGGCGGCGGCCGGGGCGGCGGCCCGCCCATGCCGGCCGGAGCGGTCGCCGAATCAACACGCGGTGCCATGGCCGTCGCCTATCAGGCGGCCGGCGGCGAGCCCGGCTACATCGCGCCCGATCCGAAGAACCCCGATGTGTTCTTCTCGGGCACGAACAACGGCGGATTCATGGACCGTTACGATCGGCGAACGGGCCATCGCCGCGAAGTGAACCCGTATCCGTGGCATTACTCGGGTGAGCCCGCGCGCGAGATTCCGGAGCGTTGGCAGTGGACGTATCCGATCATTTTCTCACCGGTCGATCCGAACGTCCTGTACACATCATCGCAGCGGCTGTGGAAGACGACGAACGGCGGCCAGAGCTGGGACGCGATCTCCGGCGACCTGACGCGCCACGATCCGGCTACGCAGGGCCACTCCGGCGGACCGATCACGGGCGACATGAACGGCCCGGAGATCTACGGCGTCATCTTTTCGATCGGCCCATCCAAACGCGACGTCAACGTGATCTGGACCGGTTCGGATGACGGCTTGATCCACGTTACGCGTGATGGCGGCCGCACCTGGACCAACGTCACGCCGCCGGACATGCCGGACTTTGGCCGCGTGAGCCAGATCGATGCCTCAGCGTTCGACGTCGGCACGGCATACTCTTCCGTGCGCCGGCCGCTACTCGATGACAAGTCACCGTACATTTTCCGCACGAACGATTTCGGCAGAACCTGGACAAAGATCGTGAACGGCATCCGCTCCGACGACTGGGTGCACGCCGTGCGCGAAGATCCCACTCGCCGCGGCATGCTCTACGCCGCCGCGCAACACGGCGTCTACCTGTCCTACGATGACGGCGCCACATGGGAATCGATCTCGCTCAATCTGCCGGATGTGCCGGTCGCCGATCTGATCGTGGAAGCCAATGATCTCGTGATCGGTACGCACGGCCGCGGCTTCTGGGTGCTCGACAACATCGGCCCGCTGCGACAGTACTCGCCGGCCGTGTCCGCCGCGACCGATGCCTGGCTCTTCACGCCGCCCGCCGGCATCCGCAGCACGAACGGCGTCATGTTCACCTACTGGCTCAAGCGGCCCGCCACCCGCGTCAACGTCGAGGTCCTCGATGGTGCGGGCCAGGTCATTCGCACCTTCACGTCGGACACGACCGTGAATACCGGCGGACCACGGCCGGCCGTGACTGCGGGCGTGAACCGGTTGGCCTGGGATCTCCGCTACGATGGCGCCTTGACGTTCCCCGGCATGATCCTCTGGGGCGCCACGACCGCCGGTCCCGCCGCGCCGCCCGGCGCGTACACCGTTCGACTCAACGCCGATGGCCGTACGCAGACCGCGCCAATGAACGTCGTGCGCAATCCTCTGTTCACCGAGATCACGGACGACGATCTGCGCGCGCAGTTCGAACTCGGCATCCAGATCCGCGACAAGGTCAGCGAGGCCAACACGGCCGTCATTGAATCGCGCCGGGTCAAGCGTGAAGCGGATGAGCGGATCGCACGCAATTCGAACGCGCGGCTCCGTCAGCTCGGTGCAACCCTCTCGACCAATCTGACCGATGTCGAAGACGACATCTATCAGATCCGAAACCAGAGCGGCCAGGACCCGCTCAACTTCCCGATCAAGATCAACAATCGCCTGGCCAATCTGCTGCGCGTCATCAATTCCGGCGATGGCCGCCCCATCGCCAATCTGCCCGTGCTGTTCGCCGAGTACTCGCGACAGCTCGGCGTGCAAACCACGCGCTTCCAGCAGGTGATCGACCGCGACCTGGCCGCCTTCAACGCGCAACTGCGGCGCCTCGGCCTCGAGCCCATCCGCGCACCGTGTCCGCCCGGCCAACGCTGCGCGCCCGTCGCATAGCAGTGAGAACACGAACGGGGCAACGTAGCCCCGCTCGTGTGAAATGATTCACACGCGTTTCGCATCGCGAGTGCGACATTCGGGGTGGTGTAACTGCGTGTGATGTGTTACGTTGCACGTACGCCTTCGATCGGTCTGCGCCGAAGTGCGACTCCCGACCGGAACCGGGCAGGCGAGTCTTTCCTTCCGACAGGAGATATCATGACTGCACAGACCAACGCGACACTCATCCGTTCTCTCTTCACGGCATTCAACACGCGCAAGCTGAACGAACTGGTGAAGCACATGAGCCCGAAGGTCGAGTGGCGCAACATGGCGACGGGCGAGGTGTTCAAGGGGCCGGACGGCGTGCGCAAGTTCCTCGAGAGCTGGATCAGCGCCTTCGAAGACATCAGGCTGGACGTGCGCCACATGGCCGCGACGGACCAGCATGTCGCCACGGAGTTCGGCGCGCGGGCCACGCACACGGCGACGCTCGAGACGCCGAACGGCCCGCTTCCAGCCACGAACCGGAAGGTGGACCTGGCCCTGTGTGAGCTGGCCACCATCGAGAACGGAAAGATCACTTCGATCCGGACGTACTACGACAGCGCGACGATGATGGCCCAGCTCGGTGTGACCGAGCTGGCCGGCGCGAACAAGTAGACTTCCACGTGGGGGCGTCTGTCGGGAACGCCCCCGCCATCCGAGCTGCACAACACGGGGAATCAGCCTCGTCGTGAAGCTCACTCCGCAGGTCGGGCCGCATGAGGTTGCTCGCAATAACGATGGTCGCGCTCCTCGTGCCGGCGACGCTGGCCGGCCAGACGCGATGGCGATCGGCCTCCCTGGTCGGGCTCACGTATCAGACGGGGAACGAATTCAACTGTCCCACGGGTGTCGGCCTCGGCGTGGATGCAGAGGCGCACACCCGCGGCAGAGTCAGCGTCGGGTTGGCTGGCGGGATCCGGCTTGCCACGGCCTATGTGTGCACACTTGTCCTTCCCATTCGGCCGGTCAACGGGCGGTACTACGCGGTGTACTCCGATCTGTCACTGATCGCTGCGCCGCTCGCGGTCATCACGGCGGGAAGTGAATTCATCGCCGGCGGAGTGACAGTCTCGCCCAGGCTCCGCGCGGGCGGCGTGTGGGCTGCGGTCGACACGCCGGATGCGACGGACGAGCGGCGCCTGCTCTCACTCGGCCAGTTCGAGATTGGCCTCGGCAGCGGCCGGTTCGGCGTGATCGCGCGGGTTGGCGCCATCCGCTCGGTCGTGCTGCTCGAGGCGATCGAGGCCGGGGCCGGACCCGCATCCATCCGCGAACACCACTGGCGTCGCATCACGGAAATCGGCGTCGCGCTCCGCTGGTAGGTGTGCGCCCGCCTGCTCGGGCGCTGTGGAAACGGTCTCGGCGTCCTCGTTCGGTCCTACGTCGCCGCGGCGCGTGCCAGCAACAGTGCACGTTCGCGTGCATTCTCGGTGAGCGCAGCCGCGCGCTCGAATTCGATCCTTGCCTCCGCGCCGCGGCCGAGTCGAGCCAGCAGATCGCCGCGCACGCTCGGCACGAGATGGTAGTTCTGGAGCTGCGGCGCATCGCGCAACGCGTCGACCAGTTCGAGTCCGGCTGCGGGACCGAACGCCATGGCAACGGCAACCGCGCGATTCAGCTCCACCACGGGCGACGATGTGATTTCGGCGAGTGCATCATAGAGTGCGACGATACGCAGCCAATCCGTCTCTTCCATGGTACGCGCGCGCGCATGACATGCGGCGATCGCGGCCTGCAGCCCATAGGGGCCCGGCTCGCCGCCCAGCTTTTCGGCGCGCGCCAGTGCGCCCAGGCCTCGGCCGATCAGCACGTAGTCCCAGCGCGCGCGGTTCTGGTCCTGCAGCAGGATCGGTTCACCGGCGGGGCCCGTTCGTGCGCGGAGCCGCGATGCCTGGATTTCGAGCAGCGCCACCAGCCCGTGCACTTCCGCTTCGGCCGGCGTCAGCTCGGCCAGGATGCGGGCCAGGCGGAGCGCCTCCTCACAGAGCGCGGGCCGGATCCAGTCTTCGCCCGCCGAGGCCGAGTAGCCTTCGTTGAAGATGAGGTAGATCACTTCGAGCACGGAGGACAACCGCGCGTGCAGTGCAACGCCGCGCGGCACCTCGTACCGCACTTTCGCTTCGGATAGCGTTCGCTTCGCTCGCACGATGCGTTGCGCAACGGTCGACACTGGCACCAGAAAGGATCGCGCGATCTCTTCGGTGGTCAGGCCGCCAAGCAGGCGCAAGGTCAGCGCAACGCGCGCATCGGTCGAAAGCACCGGATGACAGGCCGTGAAGATGAGCCGCAGCAGATCATCGCCTACCGGATCGTCAGCGGCCGCTTCGATGTCCAGAGCGCCGGCCTCCTGGCGCGCCTCGAGCTCGTAGCTCAGCTCCGCGTGCTTGCCATCCCGCATGTTACGGTGTCGAAGCCAGTCGATCGCGCGCCGTTTGCCAACGGCCATGAGCCAGGCGCCCGGTTTGTCCGGAACGCCCGACTCCGGCCACTGCTCCAGCGCCGCGACCAGCGCATCCTGCGCCAGATCCTCTGCGACGCCTACATCGCGAACCAGCCCGGCCAGACCGGCGATCAGCCGCGCCGACTCGATGCGCCAGACCGCATCGATCGCCCGTTGCGTCGCGCCGCTGCTCATCGAACACCGAGCACGCTGTGCCCGCCGCTACCGCCGGGCGTTCGCCGCGATCTGTTCCGCGATGCGCTGCTCCCGCTCGCGCAGCTCCGGTGTGAACTCCTCGCCAAAATCGTCCGTCTCGTACACCTGGCGGATCTCGATCTCGGATTCGCCGTCCATCGGATTCGGGCACCGCTTCACCCACTCGATGGCTTCGTCCAGCGACTTCACCTGCCAGAGCCAGAAGCCCGCAATCAGCTCCTTCGTCTCCGTGAACGGACCGTCGATCACCGTGCGCTTCGCGCCGGAAAAGCGAATGCGCGCACCCTTCGAGCTTGGCTGCAGCCCTTCCCCCGCCAGCATCACGCCCGCTTTCACGAGTTCCTCGTTGAACTGCGTCATCGCCCGCAGCAGCGCCTCGCTCGGCAGCTCGCCCGCTTCCGTCGACGCCGTCGCTCGCACCATCACCATGAATCGCATGGTCCTCTCCTTCCGGTTCAGGTCCAGCGGCCTCACCACCGTCGCTGCAGTGAATGTGCCGTTACCCCTGCGTCGATCCAAGGTCCGGCGGATCGACACGGCGTCCCGTCCGGGCGACACCGCGATCCGTGGTGTACACGCGCTGGCGATGGAAGGCGCATCCGCGGCGATGATCATCGATGTGGATGCCGGATGACGAAGGGTCGAGTGGAAACCCGTGAGCGACGACGTGTTTAAGCCGCCGGCAGGTACACGACCGCCCGGATCGGAGGCCGCCAGAAAGCGGTGCGGCACATCCCGAATCGGCGCCCCCGGCTGGACCGAGGCGCCGACCGGGCCTCTCGAAACACTGGCGCTTCGCGAGCTACTGCACGCGCATCGCGATCGATGGCTTGATGCTCGCCGCGCGCAGCGCCGGCAGCCAGCACGCCAGGAACCCCACCGCCGTCATCATTGCAGCGACCGCGGCCAGCGTGGGCGGATCCCAGGGCTCGATACCGAACAGCAGTCCGCGGATCAGGCGCGCCGTGAACAGCGCAGCGCCCACGCCCAGCACCAGGCCCGCTACCAGCAGCACGCCGCCTTCCGTCAGCACCATTCGTTGTACACGGCCGCTGTCTGCGCCCAGGCTCATGCGGATGCCGATCTCGCTCGTGCGTGCACTCACGGAGAAGGCCAGCACGCCGAAAATGCCGACCGCGGCTATCACGACGGCGAGGACGCCGAAGGACGAAACCAGGGCTGCGTTCAGGCGCCGCGGCGCAATGCTCTCGTCGCGGATCTGGCCGATGGTCAGCACGTTCTCGATGGCTTCGCCGGGCGCCAGATTGCGGACCAGCCGCGTCGCACTCTGCGCCAGCGCCGGCGCCGCGTTCGCCGCACGGAGCACAAGACCCGCGCTGCCGAACGAGAGCTCCTGCGCCATTGGCTGGAACACCACGGGCCGCGGCTCCGAGTCGAGCCCTCCATCCTTCGTGTCACCCACCACGCCGACAACGGTACGCCAGTCGCCGGTCACCGGAATGAATCGCAGCACATCGCCCGTCCAGGCAATGCGCTGCCCGATCGGGTCCTTGTCCGGGAACAGCCGGTCCGCGAGCGTCTGGTTCAGAATCACGACCAGGCCGCTGCCCGCGCGGTCCGTGCTCGTGAACTCCCGGCCCTTGAGCAACGGGATGCCCGCCGCCCGGAAATATTCCGGGCTCGCTGTCCGATACTCCGCGCGCGGCATTGCCTCGCCCGCCGCCAGTGGACGCCCGTCCGCCTTCACGTCCAGCTGGAAGATGTTCGAGCGCAGCGGCACCGTTGAGCCCACACCCACTTCGCTGACGCCCGGGATCGCACCCAGCTCGTAGCGCATCCGCTCATACAGCGCCTTCGCGTCCGCATCGTTCCACTCGCCCATGTTGAGCGGAACTTCCATGGTCAGGATCTGATCCGTGTTCAGGCCCGTGTCCACATCGGCCAGTCGCAGCATCGTGCGCGTGAGCAGACCCGCGCCGCTCAGCAGCACCACGGAAACGGCAATCTGCGCGACCACAAGCCCTCGCTGCAGGCGCTGCCGGCGCAGGCTCCCACTCACGCGCGCGGCACCCGCCGCAATCCAGCGACCGATCGCCCCTTCCTTCGCCAGTCTGGGCACGTATGCAAGCAGCAGGGCCACGGATAGCGCCAGCCCCAGCGTGAAAGCGAGCACGGCGCCATCCAGCCGGATCTCACCCGCCCGCGGCGAATATCGCTGCGCCAGAGACACCAGCAGCTGCAGCCCGCTCACGGCCAGAAGTACGCCGAGCCCCGCACCCAGAACCGCCAGCACCAGATTCTCCGCCAGCAGCAGCCGCCGCAGCCGCGCAATCCCCGAGCCCAGCGACGCACGGATCATCAGCTCGTGCTCGCGCCGCACGCTCCGCATCAGCGTCAGGTTCGCGACATTCGCGCACGCGATCACCATCACGAACGCCGCAGCGCCCATCAGCAGCCAGAGCGTCAGTCGCGCCTGCTCGCCCAGCACCTCCTGGAACGGCGTCATCGTGACCCGATGCTGCGATCCCGGATCGTACGACTCCGGATTCGCCGTGTGCACCCGCTTCGTGATCTCTCCCACTTCCGTCTGCGCCTGCACCACCGTCGCGCCCGGCGCCAGCCGCGCGATCATCTCCGTCATCCGATGTGTCCAGCCGTGAACCATCATTGCGCTCGTGTGATGCTCGCTGATCACCATGTTCAGCAGCGCGTCCATCCGGTCCGGGAAGTACGGCGCCGGCTCGACCACGCCCACGATCTCCACTTCCTTCCCATCCACACGAACCGTCTTCCCCACCACCGTCGGATCGCCGCCAAACTGCCGCTGCCAGTACGCATGCGTCAGAACCATCACCGGCGGTACCTGCGTGCCATCGTCATTCGCGCTCAGTACGCGACCCATCACCGGCGAAAGGCCCATCACCTCGAAGTAGTTGCCCGTCACCAGCCCCACGTTGATCCGCACCGCCGGCCCATCGCCGCGCATCGTGTACGTCATCCCCGAGTATTCCGCCACGCCTCCCAGGGCTTTCGCGTTCTCCCGGAAATCCAGAATCTCCGGCACCGAGAACCGGATGTTCTCGCCGCCCGGACCCGTGATCGAATGTCGCAGATACATCAGCCGCGTCCCGTCTCGATGCGGTAACGGCTTCAGCAGCACACCCCGAACTACGCTGAATACCGCCGTCGTCGCACCGATCCCGAGCCCCAGCGTCAACACCACCGCCACCGTGAACCCTCGCGCACGCGACAGACTGCGCAACGCATACCGGAAATCGCTCATCCACATGGCCTGCCCTCTCCGTGATGTGCCGACCTCTTCTCCCCTTACACTTTCGCTGCGCTCGTCATTGAGCGCCGCCTCCCTCTCTTCGTCGGTCCGGCCCAACCCCCTTCGACATCGTACGCGCGCCCCCGCCTCCCCCACCGGCCCGTCCACCCCGCACATCCCCCGACTCCGTCCCTTCCAGATACGCGCCCAGACGGCCCAGCCGCACCTCCCAGAACTCCTGATACGGCGCCAGCCAGTCCGCCACATCACGCAGCGGCGCGGCCCGCAACCGACACGGCCGCCACTGCGCATCTCGGCCCCGCGTAATCAGTTGCGCCCGCTCCAGCACCTTCAGATGCCGCGAAACCGCCGGCAGACTCATCGCAAACGGCTCCGCCAGCTCCGTCACCGTCGCTTCCCCGGCCGCGAGCCGACCGAGTATCGCTCGCCGCGTCGGATCCGCCAGCGCCGTCAATGTCGCACTCAGTGCATCGTTTTTCATGCGTATTTAAGAAGTTGGTTAATTAACATAACCGCTAAATACGCCGGGCTGCCGCCTTTGTCAAGAACGGCCCACGCTCCGACACGGCACATCGGCCCGCCCGGCGGCGGCCGCGCGGGTCAGCCCCATTTCTCATCGGCGGTCGGGCCATAGATCGAGGGGATGGGGACATCGAGGAGGCGGAGGTAGACGGTGAGCTGACCGCGGTGGTGAACGAGGTGACTCAGGGTCTGCCGTACGACTTCGGCGCGAGGCATGGACATGAGCACGGTGTCTCCGTGTTTGAGGAACCAGGGGACGAGGAGCGCGTCTCCGGTCACGGCATCGAGTGCGGCGCGAGCGTGCACGACATGTTTGTCGAATTCCTGGAGGAGCGTTTCTGTGGCTTCGAAGGAGTAGCCGGCGCCGCGGGCGAGGTTGATTTCGGTTTCGCGGAGGCAGGTGGTGATCCAGCCGGGCATACGGGCAACGAGCTGGGCCAGGTGAGCGAGGGGGAACGATTTGTTGTGGGGCTTCCAGGTCCCCTTGTCTGTGGGGACGCGCTCGAGGAGTCGGCGCGTGACTTTCATTTCCTGATCGAACTCAGGCAGAGGGATCGCCACGGATGGCATGGGGTCGCTCCGATAGGGGTGAACACTGGCCGCGTTACAGCTTAACGCACGGCGCGTGTCACGGCATGGGTTGTCGCCAGTTGCGACGAGATTCGTGTGTGCACGGGCGCGTTGCGGATTGGTTGCGCCGGCGTTGCGTGCGGGACACATTCGCAGGAGGAACGACCTACGTGACTCTTCCTGGTGGATCCTCATGAGAGCGACGTTCTGGGTGCGCAGCGTGGTGTGCGCGCTGTCGGTGCAGGCCGTGAGCCTGTCAGCGGAGGCGCAGACGGGTCCGGTCAAGGCGTTCACGGGTGCGACCCTGTTCGACGGCACGGATCGCGCTCCTGTGGGGAACGCGACGCTGGTGGTGCGGGACGGCCGCGTGGTGGCAGCGGGGGAATCGGGACGAGTGACAATCCCTGCGGGCGCGGAGCGGATCTCGCTTGCCGGCAAATACGTGGTGCCCGGGCTGATCAACGCGCACGGGCATGTGAATGACGCGGCGCGGGACCTGCGCGTGTACGCCGCGTACGGCGTCACGACGGTGTTCAGCCTGGGCGGTGAGCAGGCGCCGGTCTTTGCCGCGCGGGATGCGCAGGCGACGCCGCAGCTCGATCGCGCCCGCGTTTTTGTTTCCGGTCCGGTGCTCGCGCCGGCCACGCCGGAAGAGGCGCAGACGATGGTGGCCGCCGTTGCGGCGCAGCGGGTGGATCTCGTGAAGATCCGGGTCGATGACAATCTGGGGACGACGCCGAAGATGCCGCCGGACGTGTATCGGGCGGTGATCGCCGAGGCGCACCGTCGCGGCCTGCGCGTGGCGGCGCACCTGTTCTATCTGGGCGATGCGAAGTCGCTGCTCGAGGCCGGCGTCGACCTGATCGCGCACAGCGTGCGGGACGCGGATGTGGATCCGGGTCTGATCAGCGCGTTGAAGACGTCGGGCGTGTGCTACACACCGACGCTGATGCGGGAGGTTTCCACATTCGTTTATGAGTCGACGCCGGATTTCTTTTCCGATCCACTGTTCCAGGCGCATGCGAATCAGGAGTGGATCGCGGCGCTGCGGGAGCCGGCGCGGCAGGAGACGATGCGGAGGAGTACGAGTGCGCAGCGGTACAAGGCGGCGCTCGAGGTTGCGAGCCGCAACGTGAAGCGCCTGTCCGAAGCGGGTATTCCGATCGCGATGGGCACGGATACCGGCCCGATGGGGCGGTTCCAGGGCTATTTCGAGTTGATGGAGCTGGAGCTGATGGTCAAGGCCGGCCTGACAGCGCGCCAGGCGCTGGCGGCGGCCGG
>Ga0187892_10011994_pt1 | contig 10450 bp, 10 predicted proteins | sample MA1701073metaG_FD_139345 | JGI IMG/M metagenome (GOLD analysis project Ga0187892, IMG submission 139345) | Bio-ooze microbial communities from a basaltic lava cave in the Kipuka Kanohina Cave System on the Island of Hawaii, USA - MA170107-3 metaG ...
CCCCGTGCTCCCTTGCCCAGACTTTTTGCATGAACTGATTATTCGCATGGATATCCCATGCCTCGTGCCCCAGTCTTCGCAGGTTGCTGGAGTAAAAGTCTGCGACACCAAAGAGGCTTTCCGTGCGAATCCGCATCTGTTCATCGTACCGATTCCCCTCTAGCCCAGGATATTGCCCGTAGAGCCAGCGCAAGAACTCTGGATAATCAGTGTTAAGAATAACGATCCGCAACCTTATCTCCGTGTGACTTCCATGATGATAGCTGATCAATCGACCTCAGCATCGCCATGTTCCCTTTTTTGAAGGGCCCACCGCCTTCCCTATGAGATAGCCTGGCGGCGGCAACCACAGCTTCACCTCTAATGCCACGCGTTTGACCACGTCTGCAACACCATCCTTTATCAAGCAGCTCTGCCTCCAAGACTGGCAAGGTAGGCCATGAAGGCGCCAATTTCTCCGAACAATCCGTCGCAGGCGTAAAACACCCGCTGTTTGACCGGCATGGATTGAAAACTCAACAAGTTGACGAACAGATTGACACACTGGAGTACCAAGCCACGAATGTGTGAAAGAAGCGATCTTCTCCTGCCAAACGCCCCGATGTAACTCCTGCCAACGGTATATGCAGACCACAGCAGGTACCTCAAATGCATCTTTCGTTCATGGACTAAATGGCGCACCTTCACGGTTGGCACGTAAAACACTAGGACACCCTGCCCGTAGAATTCTTCCAGTAATCTCGTCTCCTCGCCGTAAGAGAACTTCTCAGCTTTAGGTCCGACGTGGTGGTTGAACTGTGCGTACTTGAACATGTGTTTTTTCACTATCAGATTGGTGCCACTTAGATGCTCTTGGTGGGGGCGCAGAGGGCGCTCTTGGTCCCCTTGCCACAAAGTAAAGTGTTCCAACGGGAACCACTGTGGCACAGGGACCACACTGTAGGCCTCGTAGGGACCTCCAAACACCGTGACCTCGGGTCGGCGGTGAGCAAACGACGCAATTGCCTCCAGCCAATCAGGATACGCCCGAGCATCGTCGTCAATGAATGCAACGTATTCGCCGCGCGCTGCTTGCCAACCACGGTTCCTTGCGATGCTAGAACCATGCTGAGGTTCGATCAACGAAAGGATGTTAGGATATCGTCCGGCAAACTCGCCGGCCACCGACTGGGTCTCGTCGGTCGAGCCGTTATTCACCACAATCACCTCGTAGCTGCTCTTGGGCAGGGTCTGCTCGTCGAGCGACTGCAGGCACTCGCGCAGCACCCAGGCACGGTTATAAGTGCAGATTACGACCGAAATGAGAGGGGCGTCCTTTTCACCTTCCATGTCTGATCGCACACTTCAGGCCAAACTTGATGCTCTCTTTCAAGCTCAACTCCAGCTCCCGACTGAGCGGCGACCGCCAGAACGCCCGCCACGTCCACCATCCTAAATTAGCCGCGACCCGGCACGCCCGAAACCAACGCTCTCCCAGCACTCTCGAGAATTCCGGCTCCGGGTATATGGAGCGCTCTCTGTTCGAAACCTGAATTTTTCGGAGCCAAGTATCGGTGTGGATGAGGAAGTCATTGGTCGCCTGAAACTCCCACATGCTAAGCCTCTGATGGAGCGCGACTTCCTCCGGGCTGGGCTGAAGCCCCAGGCGGCCCAATTGAGCCAAGCGGACGCGACTAGAGTTGTAAGACAGGCGATCCAGATCCCTCTGGGTCAGTTGCGAGCCGTGCAGTCTACGCAAGAGGAGAACCTCCGGCAGATTTGAGAATCGACAATGCGCCGAAGCACGCACCCATAAGTCATAGTCCTCACAGGGCGAGTACTCCAAGCGGTAGTCTAAACCCGTCTCGGTAAACAGCCCACTCCGCATTATCACAGAAGGATGGGCGAGCACCGACTCAAAGAGGAGCCGGCAGCGGATGGTTCCGTCATCGGTGGGATAGCGCCACACGTCGCCACCCGCGTCGCCCGTCGTTTTCACCCACGTCCCGCAGACGCTCACGCCGGGGTGTGCGTCCATGAAAGCCACTTGCTTCGCCAAGCGCTGCGGCTGACTTCGATCATCCGCATCCATGCGTGCGACATATAGCCCCTGTGCCAATTCCAAGCCTGTATTAAGCGCATCTCCCAACCCTCGGTTGCCCTGATGATGAATTCGAATTCGGCCATCGCGATGCCGGTATTCCTCCAGCATTTGTTCAGTGCCGTCAGTGGACCCATCATTGATGATGACAAACTCGAAATCGCCAAAGGTCTGTTTGAGAATACTTTCAATCGCCTGAGCAAGGTAAAGTTCGCCGTTGTAAACTGGCATTAGCACGGTGACCAGCGGCCGCCTGCCCATCTATGAGTCTTCCCCGTGCTTTTCAAAGACCAGTTTTACTTCCTGATGGCAAGCCAAAGGCACGAACCCCGAGTAGGCATCCACCCGAATCCGGTACCCGGCAGCAAACATCTGAGTGAGGCGCTCGCTTTCGTACTCCGGCGCTGTGCCCGCCCTGTTTGTTACATACACGTCTTGAACGCGATTCAGCGCGTTGCAGAAGGTTGCGGACTGCTCAAAGCACAACAAATACGGATATTTTCCCTGGATCGCGGGCGCGCGGCCCGCCATGTGGCTCTCGAGGGAGTTAGGATTCTCAAATACCAACTCACGCAGCAAAGGAATCAGCTCACCCAAGCGGTATATAGAGCTCGATATCTCTAACGGATACCCGAAATCCCACTCCGCATTCGTCCAGTCGAACTTCAGTATACCCTCCCCGACGCGTGTACACGGCGGGACCTCTTGACTTCGGTCGCGGGAATAGCAATACGTCGTGTTGGTGCCGAGACGCAGCGAAAAGCCAACCGCATCAGCATGCGCACCTAATGCGGCGCACACCCCGCGCAAACTGAAGTCACGGACAATGATATTGTCGTCCACCAGCAGAAGGGCATAGTCTGTTCGCCCACGATCGAACCGCAATCTGTCGAGGAGACCGGACCTGCCCGCAAGCCCTGCCGCAAACCTGCCGAAGAGTCCCAACCAATCAGCACCGGCTCGGGCCGAGAGCAGCCGCAGTACATCCGCGCGAAAATTCTCCTGCTTCACGAAACGAACCGACTCTTCTTCGGCGTATTCCCGCGCCAACTCGGTGTACTGTGTCGCGTGCAAAACGTTGGTGGCCCTGTAGAGCACATACAGATGGACACTCTCGGGGTCCTGGCAGTGTAGAAAAAACGATCTTAGCGTCGCGTCCAATTGCATCGCGCGGTCGCGACTGAAAATGAGCACTACAATGCGCTGCGGTCCGCCGCACATCACGCTCGCCACGCGTTCCCCGTTACTCCCCTTCTACGCCAGTTCTCCCACACGAACGGGTACTGATACGTCAAAAAGTGCGTACGTTCCAGCTCCTTCTGAATCCTGATCATTCTAGTGTAGTGTCCAACAAATAACTGGACAGATAGCCCGGTTTGTCTTATTCTGGGGCATGGCTTCTTCCTGCGAACTGTCGCCTTCCGAGCGACAGCAGATTCAGCAATGGGTGGCCGCCCACGGTACGCCTCAGCAGGTGGCTCTTCGCTGCCGGATCGTGTTGGCCTCCGCTGAGGGCCAGTCCGATGTGGCCATTGCCCAGCAGTTATCCATCAACCGCAAGACGGTCATGCTGTGGCGCCAGCGGTTTTCCGAACAGCGACTCGATGGAGTGTGGGAGATCGCGCCCGGACGCGGGCGCAAGCCCACCTACGACATCGACAAGATCGCCGCCATTGTGGAGGCAACCTTGCAGACCAAGCCGGAAGGCATGACGCACTGGAGTTGCCGGACGATGGCCAAGCACCAGGGAGTCAGCAGGTCCACCATCAACAATATCTGGCTGGCCCACAATCTGAAGCCCCATCGGGTGGAGACCTTCAAGCTCTCGCGGGATCCGAAGTTCCTGGAGAAACTGACCGATGTGGTCGGGCTGTACTTGAACCCGCCCGAACAGGCGATCGTGTTGTGCGTGGATGAGAAGAGTCAGATTCAGGCGCTGGATCGGACCCAACCCGGCTTGCCGCTCAAAAAGGGGCGGTGTGGGACCATGACCCACGACTACAAGCGGAACGGCACCACGACGCTGTTCGCCGCCTTGGAGACCCTGCAGGGAAAGGTGATCGGCCAATGCTATCAGCGGCATCGGCATCAGGAATTCCTCAAGTTCTTGCGCACGCTCGACCAGGAGTTCCCCGGCGCCGTCCCGCTGCACCTCATCATGGACAACTATGGGACGCATAAGCATGACAACGTGCGGGCGTGGCTCAAGCGCCACTCTCGCTTCGTGCTTCACTTTGTCCCGACCAGTTCCAGTTGGCTGAATCTGGTCGAGCGCTGGTTCGGTGAACTGGACGAGAAGGCCATCCGTCGGGGCGTCTTCCGCAGCGTGGAAGACCTGAAGGCCTCCATCGACGCATTCCTGACGGCGTGGAACAAGGACCCGAAACCGTTTGTGTGGACGGCAACCGTCGAATCCATTACCGAGAAACTCTCTCGCTGCCGCCGGACTCTGGAGAAGATTCAGCCTGGCTGCACCAGTCCACGGGCCAGAAAACGGAAGAAATAGCTGTCCACCTATTTCGTGGACACTACACTAGCCTCAGCATCAGCAACACAATCGTGAAACTGCACCTGGATGTTCGCGATGTTCGGCGCAAACCCTGAGTCGATCAGGTGATCCAAGAGGTCGTACTCGCCGCCCTCGGTATTGATTTTCATCACGTCAATGGCGGTAATGCTCCGTCCTGATATAAAGTCGAGTGCCTTCACAAGTCGAATCTCCTCCGACTCTTTTGTACTTGCGAAAATAGAACTGCTGTCCCCCTTTAAAGCAATCGATGCGACTCTCGTTTCACTTGCCAAGCCAAACCTATGAACTATGATGTTCTTATTCTTCGAAAACCGCTGCTCAATCCGACTGGCAAATTCCTGCACCGGCTCGAACACATGAATCCAGCAACAATATCTCGCAAAAATGTCGCTGGCCCATTGGCCCTCGTAACCCCCCAGGTCAAACACTAAGGAGTCCTCATTGAGGTCGTAGTCAAGCCGAAGCGTTTTGTCGCCTTGATCCTGAAACCACTTTGCTGCCCGCCTTTCAACGGGAGATTGATACAGCTCCTTGGAGGCTCGAAAACAAGCATCGCCCATTTTTGCCAACAACCGGCTCACGATTCTGACCATTTCCATGGTGCCACACAATTCCCGATAGCCAAAACCAACAGGTTCACAGGCGGAGCCCGCGAATGATCGTGTTCGCGAATGCGGGTGACAAGAATGCGGCAAACCGGTCGCTCGCGAGGTAGTCCCTCATCGCTTCGTGATACCGACCGTACTCACGCTCGCTTACGCCCTCGAGAAACCGTTCAAGCTCAGAATCCGACTTGAAGGCTTTCCGATCGACAAATGCCTCGGCATCCACGTGATCGGTAATGTTGGAGGCACCCCAGAAGATGGGCACACACCCGGCCCGCATGCAATCAAAGATCTTTTCACTCACAAGCCCAGGCACATCCCGCATATTTTCGTAGCAGAGGCCAAAACGGTAATAGGGATACACCTCCCATTTATGTTTGACGGTGCCCCGATAGGACGGATAGACTGCGTCAATTTTGGAGGGATCATCCCAGCCCACCCCATACAGATCAAAATCATAAAGCCGCGAGCGCTCGAAATGCCTGATCGTCTCACGCCGAGCCGAGTACAGCTCATTCGGATGAACGGAACACTTGTTCCCGGAAATATTGACCAACAACTTCCTTGCCCCAAATGGCACGCGAGGGACCTCCGGGAACTGACTCGGCACGGCCTCACGAAATTTCAGAAACTTTCTCCCGTCAACATAGTCATCACGCCAGGTGAAAATCACGGGAAACAACTCGTGCATCGCGGGATCCCAGTTCTGCGGAAGGACGACAGGCGGCTCGGCAAGAAACAGCGCGAGCTTATGGCGCAGCCCGGCACGGATGCACTCTCGGTACACGTCGCGCTCTCGAGTTCCTCGTGACTTCCTCCACTCCCCGATCCTGCCCCAGAAACTGGAGTTGACGCCTGATGTTACAGTATCAGGGACATCCCAGAACCACACCCACGCGCACTCTTCCACCGAACGATCATCGGATGTCTCGAGTTGATAGCCAAGCGCCAGCAGCCTATGGCGAAGATGGACAAATGGTTCGAGACATGAATCTCTCGCGCCGGGATCGAACAGCCGCCCTCCCGAAAAGCTAGGCGCATGAATCAGGATCTTCCTCATGCTACCGTCATCGACTACGTCTCACGAAAGAATGTGGTGATCTGATGACACACATACTCGATTTCCGAATCCACCAGCTTGCTTGATGACGGAAGCCACAAGCCCTGTTTTGCTACGCGCTCGCTCACCGGGTAGCTTCCTTTCCGGCAATAGACCGGCTCGGCGTGAAGCGCTGGATAGAAGGGCCGTGTCCCTATGTTCATCGTCTTCAGGTACCAGATGAGCTGCTCCCTCTTCCCCTGTTCCACCAGGATATCTACAAACCAGGGTGAGGTATTGTCCAGGTTTGTTGGGACGAAGCGCACTATAGGTATGCCCTCAAGATGCTTGCGATAAAGTGAATAGATATCCTTCTTCCGGTGAACCCGCCACGGCAGCTTCTTTATCTGTTCAAGTCCGATCACAGCTTGGACATCGGTAAACTTGAAGTTCCAGCCCATGGTCAGATAATGATCGGCGCCACCTTCCGCGCGTCCAAAGTCCCGCAACTTGCGAATGCGGTCGATCAACACGTCATCATTCGTGACGAGAGCGCCGCCCTGACCAGTGGTAATGACCTTCAGGGCGCTGAAGGAAAAACTGCCGATATCCCCAAAGGTTCCAAGGTGACGACCATCCTTGAAGGATCCCAACGACTGAGCTGCATCCTCAACGAGCCAGAGGCCACGCTCCCGGCAGAAATCGACGAAGCTTTCCAATTCAGCCGGGTAGCGTCCATTGATCGTAACCAGTATGACTGCCTTGCTTGAAGGTGTCACGGCTTCTCGCATCTCGTCAAAATCCATGCACAAGCTTTCATGGGAAATATCTACAAACACCACTTCCGCACCAGCGAGCTTCACGGCATTGGCGGTGGCGACCATGGAGTAGTCGGGGACAATCACTTCATCCCCGGGACCAACTCCGCAGGCGATCAAGGCCAGGGCCAAGCTGACGGTGCCGTTGTTCACGACAGAGCAGTACTGAACCCCTGTGTATTCCGCGACGCGCTCCTCGAATTCGCGCGTCTTGCGAAACTCCGTAACCCAGCCGCCTGACTTCATGTAATCATATAGCGCCTGCGCCTCGTTTTCATCGAACCAGGGCTCCATCTGCGGGATGAACTCCTTCATTCCGTCCTTCATCTCTTGAGTCCTTCCACGTTCAGACTGATCAGCAGCCCGTGTTCTTTGTCCATGTGTGGGAAATAGGCCTGGCTATAGTCGTCGTAGTCTTTGTGGACCGTTTGACGCCAGTCGTACCTACGCACGTCCGCAAAACCATTCTGCTCCAAGAGCTCCTTGAGCGAATTGAAATCGTAGACTGTCTTATGATAGATCACCTGCTGCGGACCACTTCCGATTTCTACAACCATACGACCGTAAAGGGGCCCCAGGATATCGTTTAAATGTCCCGTCATCTGATAAACCTTTAATAAAGCCGGGAAATCTGGAACGGCTAGACGTAGAATTCCTCCAGGCTTCAATACCCGACGCCACTCAGCCAGGACAGCGATGGCCTGCTCGCGATCAAAGTATTCCAAGACATGACTAGCGTAGATCAACTCCACCGAGTCGTCCTGGAACATCGGGAGCCTATCCACGCTGTGCTGGTAGTCTATGTGCGGTAGATCAACCAAGTCTATGTGAACAAAGCCCGGGATGTATCGCTTCCAACAACCCAGATGAAGCTTCACGACACGAATCTCTTTAATATCTCGACCTTATACCATTCAATCGTCCGTCGCAGGCCAGCCTCAAAGCTATGACGAGCCTCGAAATCCATCAGGTCCCTGGCCCTCGTGACGCTGGCAACTCTGCGCGGATCTCCACCTCCTTTGCTAGGGTCAAATAGAATGCGGCCGGTAAACCCAGTCAATCCGGCAATCAGGGAGACCAATTCTCGGATACTAATCTCTCTCCCCGAGGCCAGATTGACGAACTGCGGAGCCTTGAGTTTCTCCGCAGCCAATAGGAGGCCCTCAGCCAGGTCTTCCACGAAGAGGAAGTCGCGTGTGGGCGTCCCATCGCCCCATACGACCAGTTCTTGCTCCTGAAAGCACTTGGCAATTGTGGCAGGAATGACATGGGAATGGGCCGGCTCAAAGCGATCACGCGGGCCGTAGGCATTGGCGGCCAAAACCCCGACCACATCCATTCCAAACTGACGATGGTACATCTCGGCCATCAGTACCAGGTCTCGTTTAGAAAGCCCAACACCCAGGTGTGTCTCGGCGATTATACCGTTGTGCAAATCCTCTTCTTTGAGTGGTGATGGCGCTGCCGCCGGATAAGCCAACAAGTTGCCCAGCGCCACGAACTTCTGCACACCGGCCAGCCTTGCGGCCTCCAGCATATGGAGATTGATCAGAGAGCAGTTATAGTATTGTGTTGCCGGATAACTTCGGCTGTAGGCAATCCCCCCAGTTTCAGCAGCCAGGTGAAGTACGATATCACAGCCATCCACCGCTCTGCGGCAATTCTCCAGCACGCGGAGGTCACAGTCCTGTGAGCGGGGAACGACAATAGCCTCCTGCTTGACCCCTCTTTGAATGAGCGCGTCTACAACGGACGAGCCGATAAAGCCGGCCCCACCTGTGACCAGGATACGCCTATTCGACCAAAACAAGCTCATACCGCAACTCTTTGATGGGTCCGATATTGATCCGGACCCTCAGCAAATCGATTCTGTCTGCCTCAGGGCCAGGAGGAACTCGCCAACACGGAAGCGATGCCAAAAACGTCGAGAGCGTGGTCCGCCACTGCCGCGACTCCGAGTCAACTACCTGAGCTTTCTCTTCACGATCCCTAGAAGAGGAGCCCTGCGGTGCGTCTTGCCAAAATCAGGTGATTCTCGGTCCCTGTGAAGGGGCTCGACGAGCTACTGGAAGTGTGGCAAGAAACGGGGCCAAGGACAGCTGGTAGCGCGCCTGCTCCAAAGGATTAACCAACGCGAACACCAGACCTGATGCCGCGACGGTGAGAATCAACATGTTCTCCGGGCTCGCCAAAATGGCCACAGACTGCTCCTTGAAGCAGAAAACCATCAATCGCGCGGTCTGATAGAGAAAAAACACCAAGAGCAGTTGAGCTGTCCATTTGTAGGTGTTCAGGCAGACGTCACACTTCACGTCTTCGGCCCTCACGCCCTCCCACGTGATCTTGACGCGGTGAAAGCCCACCCATTTCCGAAGAATCCACTTGCTACTGTCCCACGGGTGACTGAACATGTAGCGGATTACCTTCGCGCTTCTGCGCTGGCATGCCTCATACACCTTCGGCAAATTCATCTCATGTCGCTGGAAATCCATCCACTCTTTGAACTGCAATTCCCGGCTAGCGCCCCGCCAGCCAAGAGCAAGCTCGCAGCCCGAGTGGTTCGACCAACTTATTTGACCCCTCTCAAAGATAAACAGCTTGGCATGCCAAAGACCTGAGAACGCTACGATCGGTAGTAGAAAAACAAGAAATTCCCTTCCTCCGGCCCACTGTCCTGCCCACCACAAGCGCAACGCCGTAGAGACAACGAACAATGGGAGGAGATAGATCATGAACGGCCTGGTGAGTTCGGACCAGGAGAGAAATAGACCTGACATGAACAAGAACCAAAATCGACCCGCGAGTCGATCAGTACGTAAGCCCAATTCCTGAAACACGAAGTAGAGTAACGTGCATAACGGCCAAAATATATCGTACGACGGACCTATGCGATCGATTACCGCAAACGCAAATATAAATATGCAAGAAATTAAGATCTTGAAGATGACAATGCCTTGGGAGCGACAGAACAAAAACGTGGTAATCAAGAACGCTGCGATGATCGATACTCTCGTGAGCCACGAGGTCGTAACAACCAGCTTACGCGTGAGCACATACTCGGAAAGTTCCATGAAAGATAGCAGGGGCGGAACGCCGGTGCGCAGCTCTTTAAAGAAAGCCCCAACATCATGCCAACTGGCGAAGCGATCTTGAAGATCTACGAGGCCAAAGGGGCGGGGGCTGTATGAATCCGATTTAAAGACTCCGTTCCAACCGAGGGCCGGCTCGGGCTCGAGGTCCTTCGCCACGTAGAGCGCTAGTGTGATGACATAAAAGTTCCTTTACATTTATTTGTAGGCGTGGTAGTCTCTCCTGCTGAGAGGAGGGACACGCCGATGAGAGCGAGGAGGAACGCGCTGGTGGTGACGGCTCCCCATC
>Ga0187892_10011995_pt1 | contig 10450 bp, 8 predicted proteins | sample MA1701073metaG_FD_139345 | JGI IMG/M metagenome (GOLD analysis project Ga0187892, IMG submission 139345) | Bio-ooze microbial communities from a basaltic lava cave in the Kipuka Kanohina Cave System on the Island of Hawaii, USA - MA170107-3 metaG ...
AACCGAAGCCCCGGTAAACGGCGGCCGTAACTATAACGGTCCTAAGGTAGCGAAATTCCTTGTCGGGTAAGTTCCGACCTGCACGAATGGCGTAACGACTTGAGCGCTGTCTCCTCCGTGGGCTCGGCGAAATTGGAGTATCGGTGAGGATACCGATTACCCGCGACAGGACAAAAAGACCCCATGCACCTTTACTGTAACCTGCCGCTGAGTCTCGGCGGTGCGTGCGTAGGATAGGTGGGAGCCTGCGAACCCTACCCTCCGGGGTAGGGGGAGGCAACGGTGAAATACCACCCTCGTGGCGCTGCGGCTCTAACGGAGTCGCGTGAATCCGCGGCCCGGACCCCGGCAGGCGGGCAGTTTGACTGGGGCGGTCGCCTCCCAAAGAGTAACGGAGGCGCGCGAAGGTTCCCTCAGCGCGGTCGGCAATCGCGCGTTGAGTGCAAAGGCAGAAGGGAGCCTGACTGCGAGAGCGACGGCTCGAGCAGCTGCGAAAGCAGGCCTTAGTGATCCGGTGGTCCCGCGTGGAAGGGCCATCGCTCAACGGATAAAAGGTACGCTGGGGATAACAGGCTTATCGCCCCCGAGAGTTCACATCGACGGGGCGGTTTGGCACCTCGATGTCGGCTCATCGCATCCCGGGGCCGGAGAAGGTCCCAAGGGTCCGGCTGTTCGCCGGTTAAAGCGGTACGTGAGCTGGGTTTAGAACGTCGTGAGACAGTTCGGTCTGTATCCGTCGCGGGCGTAGGAGCGTTGCGGGGAGCCGTCCCTAGTACGAGAGGACCGGGACGGACGAACCTCTGGTGTACCGGCTGTCTTGCCAAGGGCAGCGCCGGGTAGCTAGGTCCGGACGGGAGAACCGCTGAAGGCATCTAAGCGGGAAGCCCCCCCCAAGAAGAGCGCTCCCAGGGCGCAAGCCCTCGAAAGGGCCGTTCGAGATGAGGACGTCGATAGGCCGCAGGTGCAAGTCTGGCAACAGGCTGAGCCGAGCGGTACTAATCGCCCGAGTGGCTTGGCCGGTTTCAAATGAAAACGAGGTACACCTCAGATAGCGCCGGAATCACGCTCGATCACTACCCGACACCGCATTGACGAAGGCCAGAGAAATGGCCGGTGGCAATGGCGCGAGGGCCACACCCGTTCCCATCCCGAACACGGTCGTTAAGCCTCGCCGCGCGGATGGTACTGCCTGGGAGATCAGGTGGGAGAGTACGACGCTACCGGCCTGCCAAAGAACGCGATCCGCGGAGCAACGCTTGCGGATCGCGTTCCTTTTTCAGGGTGTGCCACGGCTGCAATATTCGAAGGTCCCAGGAGCCCTCGGCCGGAGCGGTCCCCATGGCGTGTCGCCACGCAAGGTTTCCCTTCGTCGCCGTGTTGTTTGCGACGCCGTTCATTGGAGTCGGGTGCAAAGACGACGGGCCGAGCGAGCCAACGGACGATGGGCCCAGCCTGCTGGTGCTCATGAGCGACCGGAGCGGCGGCCAGTACGAGGTGTTCACTGCGAATCCCGACGGCACGGGGCTCACGAATCTGACCAACCACCCGGCGTACGACGGCAATGGCGCGTGGTCACCGGATGGCCGGCGCATCGCGTTTGCGACACAACGCGACGGCAATCGTGAGATCTACGTGATGAACGCCGACGGTACGAACGTTGTGCGGGTCACGAATCACGCGGAATACGAGAATGCGCCTGCGTGGTTGCCGGACGGCTCGCGCATTGCGTTTCATTCGACGCGGACCGGGGTCACGCATCTGTTCACGGTGCGACCGGACGGGACGGGTCTGACACAGCTGACCAGCGGAGCCGGCAACGCGTTGTTTGCAGATTACTCGCCGGATGGAAAGCGCATTGTGTTTGCGAGCGACCGCGATGGCGACCGCGAGCGCTACGTAATGAATGCGGACGGTTCCAACCAGCGGCGGCTCACGAACCGCACGGGTGAGGATTACGGTGCGGTATGGTCGCCGGACGGCCGCACAATCGCGTTCACGGGCAAGCTGAGCAGCGGTGGCGATGACATCTACACGATGAACGCGGACGGCACAGGAATCCGGCGCCTTACGACTGATGGGCAGAGCGCCGAGCCTGCGTGGAGCCCGGACGGTTCGACGCTGGTGTTCGAATCGCGTCGCGGCGGGATGAGCTGGGACATCTACGCGATGAACACCGACGGCACTCAGGCGCGTCTGTTGATTGGCGGCTCGGGCGATGAGTGGCTGCCGCGGTACCGGCGCTAGCCGGCGCGGCCTCTGGATCCTGGCGGCGGTTGTTGCATCACTCGTCCCGATGGCGGCGGGCATTGGCCCGCGCCAGCCACTCACCGGCGACGAAGTCATCGTTCTTTCGGTGTCGGAAACGCTGGTCCGTGAGAACCGGCTGGGGGCCCCGATCTTTTCCGGTGTTGGCAGCGCTGAACGTCACTACTTCGCGTCACTCCCATTGATTCATGTACTGCACTGGCCGGTACTGAAGGTGCTGGGAACCGGCGTCACGCAGGCGCGTCTGGTCTCCGTGATCCTGGTGGTGCTCCTGACGGTGATCCTGGCCTGGATGGTGGACCAGCGCGCCGGCGCGCTGGCGGCTGTCGCACTGGCGGTGGCGATGCTGTACTGGCGGAATGAGCTGACGGCCGTGGGCTGGGGCCTGCCATTGCCCAGTGCAGCGCGCTCGGCTCGGTACGATGCAGCGCAGCTGGCGATGCTCGGGTTCACGTTCGCAGCGATGGTTCGCTGGTTCGAGGCGCCATCACGCACGCGGAGCGTCCTGCTCGGCGTCCTGGCGGGCGCTTCGGCCCTGACGCATTTCGTGGGTGTGATCGCGCCTGCCATGTTGCTGATCGGCTGGATGGCGGGCGGGCGAGGTCGTCCGTCGCCGCGCGCACTGAGCTGGGTGGGTGCGGGATTGCTGCTCGCGACGGTCCCGTACGGGGCGTACGTCGTGGCCAACTGGCCGGACGCAGCGGCGCAGTATGCATCGGTTCACGGAGCCCGCGGGCAGGCCACGCTGGGCGTGTTCGCCAATCTGATGGTCGAGCCACGCCGCTACGCGCACCTGCCTGGCGCAACATCGCCCGGACCCTGGCTGTGGCTGGCGGCTGTTGCGGTTGCCGCCCGGTGGTTCGTCCGCAATTGGCGCCACGCCGAACATGGCGCGCTCGCGCGCGTTGCCGGCGCGAATGTCGTGGCCGCGGTGGGGCTGCTGGCGTTCTTCGAGCCGACAAAGGCGCCCCTCTACGCCCTGCCGCTGCTCGTTCCGATCGGCGTGGGCGGAGCGATGGCGTTCGCGGACGCATGGCGCAGCGGCGGTCGCGTATGGCGGACGTTTCTCGCCTTGATCCTTGCGGCGGTTCTTCTCGAGGGGCTGGCCGCGATGGCGCTGGAGTGGCGAGCCGCCCGGGAGCGAACGGCATTCGAGGAGATCTCGCGAGCCGTGAGGGCAGCGGTACCGGCGGGCGCGGCGGGCACGGGTGCCACGCGCTGGTGGCGAGCGCTCGGAGAATCCGGGTACGTGCCGTTTGTCACGCTGATGTACCGCTCGCGGCCGGGTGCGGACGGTAGCGGTTCTGGACTTCGCGAGACATGGTCTTCCGCGGGCATCGGCTACGTGGTGCGCTCGCCGGAATTCGATGCCGATGTCGAGCGGAGCGGTGTGGCAGCGGAACGAGTGGCTCGGATCCTGCGCGAATGTGGCCGGCTGCTGCTGCGCCTCGAGGACGCGACGTACGGGCCGCTCGAGGTTGTCGGACTTGGCCGTCCGTGTCCGGCGCTGGAACCGTGATCGCGCGGATGCGCAATCGCGCGGTGTTCGGAACCGATCGCTTCTTTCGCGCATGCGGCGGCCGATACTTCAGGAGGTAGGTGTCCGGGAAGCGGCCGCGATAATGGAAGATCGCGATGATCTCCGCAATTCAGCCATCGACGATCACGGGAGCTGATGCCACCGCCGACGCGCTCATCGCCCGCGTTCAGCTTGCGATGAATCGGACGGGCGGCCTAGATTCGCAACTCATGCAAGCTGCGGGCGGAAGCGAACATGCGAAAGTGACGCGGGCCGGTCACGTCGCGCTGGTCGGTCGCCCCAACGTGGGCAAGTCGACGTTGCTCAATGCGCTCATTGGCGAGAAGCTGAGCATCGTTACACCCCGTGCGCAGACCACACGCGAAAGCGTGCGCGGGCTGCTCACCACGGCGGATACGCAGATCCTCTTCGTGGACACGCCGGGCCTGGTCGAAGCGAGTTACCTGCTGCATCGATCGATGCTGCACGCGGCGTACACGGCGCTCGATGGCGCCGATGTGGTGCTGGTCGTGCTGGACGCGACGCGTCCGGGCGAGGCGCCGGGCGGGCAGGTGACGGAGATGCTGCGGGCGCGGAAGGACCGCGTGATCGTGGCGATCAACAAGATCGATGCGGGCACGTCGGACGCCGTGCGTGCACTCACGTCCTGGTCGGTTCGGGAGCTGGGTGAACAGCCGCTGCTGCTGTCGGCGGCGCGCCGCGATGGCCTCGACGTGCTGCTCGAGCGACTCAGCACGGCGCTGCCCGAAGGGCCGTTCCTGTATCCCGAGGATGAACTCGCGGCGCAACCGGTTCGCTTCTTTGTCGAGGAGCTGGTGCGTGAGACGATCTTCGAGGAGTACGAACAGGAGATCCCGTACGCCACCGCCGTGCGCATCGAGGAGTACCGCGAGGCGAGCGACCCCGTGTACATCCGTGCGGTGATCTACGTCGAGCGCGTGAGTCAGAAAGCGATTCTGATCGGGCACGGCGGGTCACGCATCAAGGAGCTGGGAACGCACGCGCGCGAGAAGATCGAAGCGTTCATCGGCGGACACGCGTATCTCGATCTGTGGATCAAGACGCTTCCGGGCTGGCGACGCAAAGCCGGGGCGCTGAAGTACCTTGGCTACGCGTTGCCACCGGAGTCGAGCCGCTGATCGACCGCGTGGCGCCGCCGCGTACCCACGAGTCGAAGTCAACGGAGAGTGCATTGATGCTGGACAAACAGTTGGTGGAGATTCTGGTGTGCCCGAAGTGCAAGGGCGACCTGGATTACCGCAAGGATGCGAACGAGCTGGTGTGCCAGACCTGCCGCCTCCGCTACGAGGTGCGCGATGACATTCCCATCATGCTCGTGGACGAAGCGAAACCGCTGTAACCTTTCAAGCCAACGTGCGACGACCCGCCGGTACACGGCCCGCCCTGCTGGCGTGGACCGTCACGCTGATCGCAATGTCGGGCGGGGCGTTTTCGCGCGCGGCCGCGCAATCGTCGGGCTCCGCGGAATGCTGCCTCGAGCTGCTGTTCCGCATTGGCGCGCGATCGCTCGGTCTGGGCGAAGCGATCACGGCACGGCGCGACGCCGCGTCGCTGTTCATCAACCCGGCCCTGATCGCGGACCTGGACAGCGACCAGTTCCTGGTGCACAGCTCGCAGAGCAGCGTGGATGACTCGAACACGTTCTCGCTGCTGATCCGCTCGGAGCTCATCGGCAGCCTGGGCCTGACCTATCGCATGGTGAGTTACGGCGAGATTCCGGTGACCGGGCCGGATCCGACACAACCGCCGCTGGGCACACTGGATCTGTTCGCGCAGGTTGTGACGGCCACGTATGCGACGCGCGTTCTGCCGGGCATGGCGGCGGGCGTGAACTACCAGCTGTTTCAGTTCCGGCAGCTGTGCCGTGGCAATTGCCAGGAGCAGGATCTTGCGGCAACCACGCACAGCCTCGACGCCGGTGTGCAGTACGTTCCGCCGCGCTTTCCGATGCTGAACCTTGGCGCGTCCCTGGTTCACGCGGGGTTTCCGCTGCAGTTTCGCAATGCGGAACAGGCAGACCCGCTGCCGCTGCGCGCCCGCGTGGGCGCGGCCTACGAGGTGGCACACCATCTTCGCGCGGACACGACGGTCACGTGGTGGCTATCGGGTGATCTCGTGCTGAGCCCGCGGGACGGACGGGTTCACCTCAACGTGGGCTCCGAGGTTTCGCTCGAGCAGACGCTGTTTCTCTACGCCGGGTACGGTGGCGGTGCAGGGGTCATTGGTGGCGCGGCCGCGGGCGCGGGCCTGCGCTACGGCCGCTTCGACGTCCGCATCGCGAAGTCGTTCTTCGCCTCGCCGCTCGAGCAGACCGAGCCCGTGCAGATCACATTCGGCATCCGGTTCTGAATGGGCGTGGCCACTCGCGCCGTGGCCGGAGCCGCGCTCGCGGCCGTCCTGACGGCGGCTGCGCCGCTGTCCGCGCAGCGTCCTCCCGTTCTCGATGTGCGGCTTCGTCCGCAATCGGTTTCGATGACACACCCGGGTCTGGCGTTTGCCGCATCGGCCGTGCTGCCGGGCGCCGGGCAGTACCTTCTGGGCGCGGACCGCTGGGTGCCGTTCCTGGCGCTCGAGATCTGGGGCTGGCTTTCGTGGCTCGACCGGCATCGCGATGCCGGCGACCTCGCGCGGCAGTACCGGGATCTGGCGTGGTCCGCGGGCCGGCGGAACAGCATTGGCGAACGGCGTGACAGCACGTTCGAGTACTACGAGCACATGAGCCATTACCTGGGGAGCGGGCTCTTCGACTACGACCAGCGCACGGACGGCGTGCAGCCGGAGCTTGACGGGACGACGTTCAACGGCGAGCAGTGGCGGCTGGCAAAATCCATTTTCTTCACCGGTGGTGTGGAGTATCCGGTGGGAAGTCCGCAGTACACGAGTGCGCTGAACTTCTACCTGGCGCGCGCGATCCCGCCCACGTTCGCGTGGGCATGGGGCGCGAGCAATCTGGAGCTGCAGACGTTTCGGGAGCTGATCCGGAACAGCGACGAGGCGTATCGGGACGCCACGCAGATCCTGGGCGCGATCCTGGTGAACCACGTGGTGAGTGCCGTGGACGCTCTGGTTCTCGCGAGACTGCAGGAGCAGGCCGCGGGTCTGCGGTTCCGCGTGGGAAGTCATCTGGAACGCTCGGCGCACGGTCCGCGCTGGACGGCACAGCTGCGCGTCTGGTGGTGAGCGTGCCGCTCGATGCCGATCGCATCCTTCAGTTTCTGCGAGAAGAAAGCCGTCACCCGGTTCGCCCCACAGAGCTTGCGCGATCGCTTCGCATTCAGCCCGCGGACCGGCGCGCGTTTCGGCGGCTGCTGCGCCGGCTCGTAGCCGACGGCGAAGTTCTCCGGCTGCGCGGCGGCCGCTACACGGCGCCCGGCAGCGTCCACGTGCTTACCGGCACGCTGCGAACCTGGCGGCGCGGCCATGGTGTGGTCACGGCCGATGATGGTCAGGAGCTGTTCATCCCGGCGAGCGCGATGGCATCGGCCATGGACGGTGATCGCGTGGCAGCCCGGCTCGAGGGACGTGGCCGCGCCGGCCGCAGCGAGGGCCGCATTGTCCGCATCCTGAAGCGTGGTCGCAGCACGATTGTCGGGCGCTATCACGCCCCGCTCCGCAAGGCGGGCGTAGCGCGCGTGGTGCCCTGGGACGCCGCACTGGCCCGAGACGTCACGCTCAGCGATGTGCCGGAGGCGGTGCGGCCAGGCGATGTGGTGGTCGTGCGCGTGACGGACTGGGGCGATGAGCATCGCGATCCCACGGGCCGAGTCGACCACGTGCTGGGCCCTGCCGATGCGCCCGGCGTCGATGTGCTGGCCATCATCCACGGACACGAACTGCCGACGGCGTTCCCGGCGGAAATCGAGGAGCGGGCCGAGCGCATGCGCGAGCGCGGGATCCTGCCCGCGGATCTGAGGGGCCGCGAGGACTGCCGCGAACTCCTCACGTTCACGATCGATCCCGCGGACGCGAAGGATCACGATGATGCGCTCTCCGTTCGACCGCTGGGCGGCGGCGCCTGGGAAGTCGGCGTGCACATCGCGGACGTCTCTTTCTACGTGCGCGCCGGCGGCGCGCTCGACCGTGAGGCGCGCAAGCGCGGCACGAGCGTCTACCTCGTCGATCGCGCATTGCCGATGCTGCCGGCGCCGCTGTCCTCGGATCTCTGTTCGCTCCTGCCCGCGCACGACCGACTGACGCTCAGCGTGTTCCTGACCATCGATGCTTCGGGAGCGGTCGAGGCTTCGAGCCTGAAGCCGGCGGTGATCCGCAGCCGTCACAAGCTGACTTACGAGCAGGCGCAGGCCACGCTCGAGCGCAGCGAATCCATCGATGCCGTCACGGACGCAGCACTCTTGGCACTGCGCGATGTGGCCCGGCGCTTGCGCGAAGTCCGGCGCCGGCGCGGCAGCCTCGACTTCGATCTGCCGGAAACGCGCGTCTTCCTGGATGCCGACGGCGCGCCGGTCGACGTTCAGCGTGCGGAGCGGCTCGAGAGCCACCGGCTGGTCGAGGATCTGATGCTGGCCGCCAACGAAATGATCGGCCTCACCGCAACACGCGGCCGCTTCCCGTTCGTATACCGGATCCATGAGTCGCCGGATGCGATCCGCATGGCGCAGCTGGCCACAGTCGCGCGCGCGCTCGGGTTTCAGCCGGGATTCCAGGACGCGCCGTCGCCCGGTCAGGTGCAACGGCTGCTCGAGCAGAAGGCCGGATCACCGGAAGCGCTGCTGCTCGCCAGTCTCGCACTGCGTTCCATGAAGCAGGCCCGCTACAGCGAGACGGATCGAGGCCACTTCGGGCTCGCCACGCGCCATTACACGCACTTCACATCCCCGATTCGCCGGTATCCGGATCTGCTCGTGCACCGCATTGTGGGCGCGCAGCAGCTCGGTCGCGGCCGGCCGGACCGCTACGATTCGGAACGGTTGAGTGCGCTGGCAAAACACGCGAGCGAGCGCGAACGCGTGGCGGCTGCCGCCGAGCGCGAAAGCATCGAGCGCAAGAAGCTGCGCTTCATGGAACAGCACCTGGGCGCCACGTTCCCGGGAACGATCAGCGATGTCCGCTCCTTCGGTTTCTTCGTCATGCTGGATCCCTACTTCGTCGAGGCGCTGGTCCGGCTCAGCTCACTCGATGACGACTACTATGCCTGGTCGGAGGAACGTTTTCTGCTGGTAGGCGAGCACACCGGCCGCCGCTTCAAGGTGGGCCAGCGGGTGAGCGTCCAGATCGCGAGCGTGGACATTGAGGAGCGGCGTATCGAGTTCGTCCTGTCGGAGGAAGGCGGCCGGAGGGCGCGCAAGCGCGCCCGGCGGGGCCGCCGCCGCTGAGGGCGGTTTGACACTTTGGTCGGAAGGTCACTACTTTTTGCCCCCTTCCGGTCCCGGCAACGCGTTGGTCCCGTGAAATGGGCGCAAGAAAGGTACTGATCTACTTCTCTCCTGGAGGCCTGTCGGTACCCCCTGTCCTCCTTGCATTCGCCCAACTCCAGGGGCTGGATGTGATGCCGCTGAGCGAGCCGGAAATGGTCGACTCGATGGTCAACCGCTCGCTGCCCGCCGGCATCATTCTGGACACGACCAGCGAGGACGTCGCGCTCAGCCTCTGCCGCCAGCTGAAGCGCGATCCGTTCACAGCGATTGTGCCGGTCGCCATGATGGCGCAGCCCGGCCGTGAGGACCTCGTGCTGTCCGGCCTCGAGGCGGGCGCCGACGAAGTGCTGACCGGCGGCATGGTCGAGCGCGAGCAGATCCTGCGGCTTCGCATGCTGCTGCACCGCGCCGATCGCGACGTGAGCGTGCATCCCACGACGCGCCTGCCCGGCACCATTCAGATCGAGCGCGACATGGCCGAACGCATGCGCCGCGGCGGCCTCTTCGCCGTGTGCTACGCCGATCTCGACCACTTCAAGGAGTTCAACGATCGCTACGGGTACAACGAGGGCGACCGCGTCATCCGCGTGCTGGCTCGCGTGCTCCGCGACATCGTGCGCGGCCATTGCCCGGAGGGATTCGTCGGACACATTGGCGGTGACGACTTCATCTTCAACGTCCCACTCGACAAGATGCGGATCTGCTGTGAGGAAATCATCGAGATCTTCGAGGAGATCATTCCGTATCAGTACACGGAGGAGGACCGCCGCGCCGGCTACTTCCTCGGTCGCGACCGCCGCGGCAACATTGTCTGGGTCCCGCTCATGACGCTGTCCATCGGCGTCGTGACCAACGAGCATCGCCGGTTCGAGCACACGGCAAGGGTGAGCGAGCTGGCCACGGAGATGAAGACGTTCGCGAAGAAGCTGCCGGGTTCCGTGTACGCCGTTGATCGCCGGACCACTACCGGGGGTACCTATTACGGCCGTAACATCACCTCGACCGGTGAACTCGAAGCGAGCCCCGAGAATCCATGAACGTCCGCTGTCCCGAGTGCCAGACGGTTTTTCGCGTAGACCCCGCGAAGATACCGCCGTCCGGAGCACGCGCCCGTTGCGCGCGCTGTGGCGCCAAGTTTCCCGTGCAGCGGCCCGCGCCCGCAGACGCGGACGCACCTGCAGCCAGTGCGCAGCCGGTGCCGGCCGCCAGCCCGCCACCGCCGCGGGCCGTGGCCGCCGCGACGCGCGCG
>Ga0187892_10011997_pt1 | contig 10448 bp, 3 predicted proteins | sample MA1701073metaG_FD_139345 | JGI IMG/M metagenome (GOLD analysis project Ga0187892, IMG submission 139345) | Bio-ooze microbial communities from a basaltic lava cave in the Kipuka Kanohina Cave System on the Island of Hawaii, USA - MA170107-3 metaG ...
CCCTGGCGCGCCCGTTTTCGCTCGATGCATTGGTATCGACGCACCCGATCTCCTTCGAAGTGAAGAACGCCAAGCAAGCGACAGAACGGTTCGACGTCATCACCTATTGGAAGGGCGCGGGCGTCGTTCGCATGCTCGAGGGATTTCTCGGCGCCGAGCCGTTTCGCCGAGGCGTACACAGCTACTTGACCCGCTTTCGCGAGAGCAATGCGACAGCCGACGATTTCTGGAACGAGTTGAGCAAAGCTTCCGGACGCGACGTCTGCGCGATCGCCAATGCCTGGATCCGTGAGCCTGGACATCCGGTCATCCATGTGTCGGCGGAAGCTGTCGGTGGAGACTTGCGCCTGCACCTTCGCCAGGAACGCTTCTATGCCGATCCGGCCGTGGCGCCGACCGCCAAGCCGCAGGTCTGGCCTGTCCCTCTGGTGCTGAAGTGCGGCTCTGGCAGCGAGTCGCGCGAAGAACGGCTGGTCATGAGCGAAGCGGAGACGACGGTCACCCTCAACGGAGCCAAGTGGTGCTTTCCGAATGGTGGCGCCGCCGGCTTCTACCGTTTCACTCTCGACGACACGAGCTTGTCGCAGCTGCGCGTGAGTTTGCAGGAAGCGCTCGAACCGCACGAGCGTTTGCTGCTCGCCGGCAATCAGTGGGCTCTCCTCAAGGCGGGCGGCATTTCCGCCGACCAATTCTTCGGTCTACTCGAAGGCTATCGCAACGAAACCGATCGCGCCGTCATTTCAACGATCACCGAGCAGCTTGGCTGGCTGTATGAACACGCGGTGACGGCGGAGAGCCGCCGTGCCTTTGAGCGCTTCGTCGAAGAGTATTACCGCCCGCAAATGCAGACCGTTGGCTGGGATGCGCGTACCGACGAAATCGCCGACGACCGTATGAAACGCGCGGCGATCATCGGTGCGTTGGGGCGTATCGCGCGCTCGGGCGAGATTCTTCGCGAAGCTCGGCAACGTCTGGCGCAATATTTCGACAACTCATTGACGCTGGATCCCAATTTGATCTCGACGGTCGCCGGGATCGCCGCGCTCGAGGGCGATGGCGGGCTTTACGACGGGTACCTGCGGCGCAAGCGGGCGGCGACCACCGACCCGGAAGAGGAGCAGCGCTTCCTGCTCGCCCTGGCTGCCTTCGAGCGCCCGGAGCTCGTCAGCCGTACGCTCGACGTTTCGTTGAGCGACGAGGTCCGAGCGCAAGACAGAACGTTCTTGTTCGCTTCGCTTCTTGGCCGTAGGGCTTCGCGCAACGCGGCGTGGGTATTCGTTCGCGATCGGTGGGCCGATCTGCAGCGCACCATGGACCCGATGTTGATCCAGGGGCTAGTGCGTTCGCTCGTACAACTGACGCCCAGCGCTCTGGCGAAGGAAGTCTGTAACTTTCTCCCCGGGCGCGAGATGCCCGAAACGCGTGAGACGATCGCGCAAGTCACCGAGCAACTGCGCATCGACGCCGCCGCGGTCGAGCGATTGCAGCCGGCACTCCGCCGGACGCTCGCGGCCTGACCGAACCCGGTCGTCTACCGGCAGGTCACGTTGTTTCCGGTGGCAGAGACCTTGCACAACGGTGCGACGCCGCCTGCCTGGTTGAACGCGCGGCGACCGCATTCGCCCGTGCCGCCGCCGAGCGCGACGAATATCCGCAACGGGGCAGCGGTCGCCGGGACTTGGAAGTCGTCATCCCTCGCCGTCACCTTGAACCTGTACAATCCTGGCGTCCGCGTTGAGCGCACGATGACCTTTGTGCTTCCGGGGAAGACGACGCCATCGCGGTCGTTGAACGTCCAACTGGTTCCGGCGTTGTTCGTCGTCCAGAGAGCCGACGGCGCCGGGATCAATCGCCGTATCAGCACGGTGCCCTGCGAATCCTCGACGAGGAACCTGAAGCCCTCGCTGGGAGGATTGAGTGGTCCGGCAATGATGATCTCTCCTTGAATGGTGAGACGTTCGTCTCCAGCTGGATCGACGTTCTTGGAGATCTTCGTCTTGGGTTTGGTGATCGTGAGGGGCGCGCCGCAAGGAGTACTCGCGGAGTCCGCCGGATCCGACAAGGCATCGACTTCATCGCTGTCGAAGTAGGTGTCGTTGTCGCGGTCGATGCCGAGGCGCTCGCCCGAGCCAGGCGGAACGCAAGTGTAGGTCAGATCCTGACCCGCCGTGCTCGCCAGCGCGCGTAGAGCGAGGTCGCTGAGCGTCGGCTCGGAGAACCGATCGCTCTTGAATGAGCCGTTCGTCTTGTACCAACCGCGTTGCTCGCCGCCAACAGGTCCTTTGACGACCAGGTCGCAGTTGCTCGGCGCTTGCGCATTCAAGAGATCGAGCCGGCCGGAAACAGTCGCGCCGTTCGTGTCGGTCAGCGTGATCTGTTGCCCGACGATCGGCTTTAGATTGCTGTCCATCGCGAGCAAGAAGGATTCGACCTGCCGGCGCTTGATGTTGCCGGCGGCGTCGTTGGTGAACCCACCCGGGTTTGCAAACAGTGGAGTGTTTCGGAAATCGAAGGGGATCGCACGCAGGAAGCGGAACACGGTGTCGATGCTGCCGTCGTGGAGGAAGCCGAAGCCGCGAATCTGATCGCCTTTGTGACCGTTGTCACCGGAGTTGATGAAGAAGGTTGCCGGCATCCCGAACATTCCGACCTTTTGGTACAGGTTGCGGAAATGGGCGACCTTGACGAACTGCGGCTCGAACTCGAACGAGGTGTTACCTGCGGTTCCGAAGAATCCGTCGTCGACATCGACCCGGTGGCAGCCGTTGCAATTGTGGAATGTGTCCGAGACCATGGGTTGAAAAAAGAAATCGCGGCCGTCTTGCTGGTCGCTGGTGAGCGAGTTGTCGAGGTTGCGAATCGGGTTGGGTGGATACATGACGTCGAGCATGAAGTCGGTGAATGCCTGCATCTGAGCGTTCGTCAGCGGTCCGCTTCGCCCGAGCAGCCCGCCGAAAGCCACGTTGAACTTCTTGAAGGCCGCATCCTCGTCCAGGGGGTCGCCGTTGGTGTCGTTCCCACCGGTACGATCGCCGCGCCAGTGCATCGGTCCATGGTTCGCCATGCCGCGCAGGCTCTGCGTCGTCATGGGGCCCTTCATCGGATGGAAATCCTTCATGGAGGGGAACCCGAGAAGCTCGGGATTGTCGACTATGATGGGGTTGGGATTGTTCAGCACGACGTCGTCGGGGTTGCCGAGGTCCCAAGACAGACTGTCGAAGTCGCCGAAGATGTGGCAGCTCGAGCACGAGGCTTCGCCGTTGCTCGAAGTCAGGAATGCGTCGTAGAGGAACGGCCTTCCGTTGACCACATTCGCCGGCTCCGGGTTGTGCAACGACAGGTGGTCGACCTCGGTCCGTGACACCGTATCGATGATGCCGATGCCGTTGTCGAAGCGGGTGAGGACGTAGAGGCGGTCGTTGGTCTCGTCGAGGACCAGCCCGGTCGGCCCGCCGGCGGCAAGCGCGATGTGGTCGGCGGAATCGGGAACGAACGTGTTATTCTCCAGCGCGCTGGCGCTGAAGGTGCCGACTTTAGCGGAGCCGAACGCCGACACGTAGATTGTGTTGCCGTCGCTGCTGACCGCGATGCCCACGGGTGTCGCAAGACTCTTTTCCTTCACGCCGGCGACGCTCGGCACGACGCTGTAGTTGATATGCTTGTTGAGGTGGCGCGGGATGACGGAGCCGCCGCTGAGGACGGTGATGCGGGCTTCGTGCAGGTGACCGCGCACGGTGGAGCCGCCGCCGCCCGGGCCCTCGAAGCGCACCTCGTTGCGGGCGTCGGTGTTGGTGACGTAGACGTTGCCACTGACCGGGTTGACGGCCATGTTGAAAAGGACGGTACCGACGCCGCTGAACGACGCGATCTGCGCCGGCGGCGCGCCGTTCGCGTTGATCGAGAAGACGTCGTAGTCGGGCAGGTTGAAGCGGACGGCGTTGTTCCAGATCCGAGGCGGCGCCGCCTGATCGACCCAGTTGGTTCCGTTGAACTTTACGATCAAGCCTGTTTCGGGACCGGTGATGCCTTCGGGGATATTGGCGTTCGGTGCGGGCAGACCACCAGGGTAGTTGGTGCCGCCGATGTTGCACGCCCCCGCGCCAGAGCCGCCGTCGCACACCACGCCTTCGCTCACTGCCGTGGTTCGATTGCCAGAATGGAAAACTGCCGCGTACACAGTGTTGCCATCGGGGCTTACGGCGAGCGCCCTCGGTGTGTCGCCGAAGAGCGTCACAATCGTGAGCGGCGTGCCGCCGAGCGTTGCGCCGAGGCTGGTTGCATCGAACACCCAGACGTCGGCGCGGCCGACACTTGGGGTGATCAACTGCGGATCGTTCGGATTGTTCTGGCCGCGGTGCGCGGCCGTGATGAAGGCTCGGGTGCCGCCCGTCCCGGCAAAGATGATGTCACGCGGCTCGTCGCCGACCAGTAGGGTCCGCGTCACGCGCGGCGGCGTCGCGCCGACGTCGACAATGCTGATGCTATCCGAAAGATGGTTGACGACCCACACCTCGCTGTTGGTGCGGGCGGCGACGGCGATCGGCTCGAGCCCGACCTGTACCGACCCGGCATGCGTCAGCGTTCCCCCGCCGATGTTGAAGATCTCCAGTTGATTGTCCGGGGTATTGGCGGCGAACAGCCGCGTGCCGTCGGGGGACGTGGCGAGCGGCCGGACCTGCCCGGTTTCAAAGGTGACGAACTTCGCGTTGACGGGCGCGACGGCAAGTATCGCGGTCAGCAGAGGAATTCCCACGAAGAAGCTTGCGCTCCACCGCTTGTTCGCTTGCATCAGCGACCCCTTTCTTACAACACGGCCAGATACAAAGCTTTTACTATGGCTGGATGAGCGCTGACAATCGGTTCTTTTGGCCCGGCCCAGGCCCCCCGGGCCGGCTCCTGGGCTGATTGCGCCGGCGCCATTTGGGTGCTTTCAATCGTCGGCGGAACGATTTCTCGACATGGCTGATTGGATACCGGTCCATTCCGAAGACGAAATCCGCCGGGAACGCGCCAAGGCTCGGGAGCTGCGCCAGTCCCAATGGTGGAAGCGGAAGCGCGCCAAGGGGGTCTGCCACTACTGCGGCCTGACCTTTCCACCGGCCGAGTTGACCATGGACCACCTGGTCCCCCTGATCCGCGGTGGGCGATCGACCAAGGGCAATATCGTTCCGTCGTGCAAAGACTGTAACTCGGCGAAGAAACACAGATTAGCGTTCGAGTCGGAGTAGGGTGCCGGGGTCCCGAGCCCTTCTCGTCTGAGCCGGTCTCGCTATAATCCCCGCCGTGTCTGAAGAGGGCCTCGAAGATCAGCCAGCCGGCGACGCCGCAGCGACCAACCTGTCGGAAGCCGTCGAGGAGAAGCTTGCGGCTCTACCAACCCGGGCTGGCGTCTATCTGCTGAAGGATCGGCGCAGCAAGGTTATCTATGTCGGCAAGGCAAAGAACCTGCGGGCTCGCGTGCGCACCTATTTCCGCGGCGGCGACGAGCGTAGCCAGGTGCGCTTCCTCATGCAGAAGGTCGCCGACCTCGAAACCCTGGTGGCGGCGACGGAGAAGGAAGCGCTGATCCTTGAAAACAACCTTATCAAGCAATATAAACCAAGATACAACATTCGACTCAAAGACGACAAATCCTACGTCAGCGTCAAAGTGACCGTGACCGACCCATGGCCGCGCATCCTCGTCACCCGCAAGATCGTCAAGGACGGCAGCAAGTACTTCGGCCCGTATCATTCCGCCTACAGCGTTCGCGAGACGCTCGACACGATCCGCAAGATCATTCCATTGCGTACCTGCAGCAACGGCGTTTTTCGCAACCGCTCGCGGCCGTGCATCGAGTACCAGATCAAGCGTTGCCTGGGACCGTGCTGCCTGCCGGTCGAGGCCGAGGTGTACAAACACCACTTGCGGCAGGCGACCATGCTGCTCGAGGGTAAGAGCCAAGAGCTCGTACGCCAGCTGAAGACCGAAATGGACCGAGCCGCCACCGACCTTCGTTTCGAAGAAGCTGCCCGACTCCGCGACCAGATCCGCGCCATCGAGAAAACCCAAGAGAAGCAACAAGTCGTCGCACACTGGGGCATCGATCAGGATGTCTTCGGCATCTACCGCGAAGGCGGTTTCGTCGAGGCCCAGGTGTTATTTGTCCGCCAGGGTAAGCTCACCGGCAACCAAGCTTACAGCTTCGAAGACTTCGAGCTCGGTGACGAAGACCTGCTGGAAGATCTGCTGACGCAGTTCTACCAGGGCGATCGCTATGTACCCGACGAGATCCTTGTTCCGATCGACCTCGAAGATCGCGAAGCGCGCATGGAATACCTCGCCGACAGGAAGCACGCGCGAGTCGAGATCTTCCGGCCGCAACGCGGCGACAAAGCCTCGCTGCTGCGGATGGCGCAGGAGAACGCGGCGCACAGTTTTCGCGAGCGGCGCGATACCGGCAAGCAACGCGAGCGCATGAGCGAAGAGCTGCAACGCAAGCTGCATCTGCGCAATGCGCCGAAGCGCATCGAGTGCTTCGACATCTCCAACATCCAGGGCAGCCTCGCCGTCGGTTCGATGGTGACGTTCGATGAAGGCGAGCCCGACAAGAATCGCTACCGACGCTTCCGTATACGTACGGTTCCGGGCGCCGACGACTTCGCCATGATGTACGAGGTCCTCAAGCGCCGCTTCACGCGGGCGAAAGCGGAGGGCAGCTACCCCGACCTGCTGGTTGTCGACGGCGGCAAGGGCCAGCTCAACGTCGCCGTCGAAGTCCTGCGCGAGCTCGAGATCACTGAGGTCGATGCCGTCGGGCTGGCCAAAGCCCGCACCGAACGCGATCCGCGCTCGTCCGAAGTGAAGCAAAGCGACGAACGCGTCTTTCTCCCCGGCCGTATGAATCCAGTCGTCCTGCGCTCCAACTCCAGCGCGCTCTTCCTGATGCAGCGCGTGCGCGACGAAGCCCACCGCTTCGCCATCACCTACCACCGCGAATTGCGTCGAAAAGAGCGCTTGCGGTCCGCCCTCGACGCAATCCCCGGCGTCGGCCCCGCTCGCCGCCGACGGCTGTTGCGCTACTTCGGCAGTGTCCAGCGCATCCGCGCCGCGACAGTGGAAGATCTGACGGCGGTTCCGGGCATCTCGCACGCTCTGGCGCAACAGATCCAAGAGCAGCTCAGTCTCGGTTCACCGCCGACAGTGGCAAGCAAGGACGACACTCCCTCCAGCGATCCGTAGAGGACTGAGTCCGGCGTCTCGCATAACGGTCCGAGCTGAAGAGCCGATGATCTTGCGGCTTCCCGTACTGCTGCTCGTCGCCGCCGGCATGGTCGCCGGAGACCTGATCTCGGCGGCCGAGCCTGCGCCCATCATCGGCGTAGCGGCGCTCGTCGCCGCATTCATGTTGCTGGTGATCGCGTCGGCGCCTTGGCGCGACTACCGGATCGCAACGGCGCTCGTGCTGCTCTCCTTCGGCTACGCATGCTCCATCGCCGCTGGTCTCTACTTCCCGCGGTTTCCTCCCGACAACGTGGCGAACCTGAGCTTGCCAGCAAAGGCAGAAGTCGTCGGCGAGCTGCTGGCTGATTCCGAGCAACGCGCCGATACGCAGCGCCTGCTGCTCGAGGTCGAAGCCATCGATGCTGGGGGTGGGACATTGGCAGCTTCGGGGCGGGTCCTGGTGTATGTGCGCAAGCCGAGCAGGATGTGGTCTGCCGGCGACAGAGTGCGGGCACCGGTGGCGCTGCGGCGGCCGCGGAACTTCGGCAATCCCGGTGAGTTCGACTACCGCGGCTATCTCGCTCGGCGCGGAGTTCACGTCACCGGCTTTGCGTTCGACGACACGGAGTTCGAGCTGCTTGCGGCTAGCCCTGGCGGCCTCGCGACTGCAATCGGTCGCTGGCGGCGAGCGCTGCGTGACCACTTCGTGCAGGTGCTACCGGGAGAAACCGGCGGTGTTCTGCGCGCCCTGATCCTCGGCGAAACGGGAGCGCTGCCCGAGGATCTGCAACAGGCCTTTGGTCGGTCCGGAGTACGACATGTCCTGTCGGTTTCCGGGTTGCACGTGAGCATGGTCGCGGCCGCGAGCTACTCGCTGATCCGCTGGCTCCTGGGCCGCAGTCGCTGGTTGCTCCTGGCGACCAACGTACCGAAGGTCGCCGTCGCTTTTTCGATCGTTCCGGTGCTGGTGTACGCGCAGTTGGCCGGGAGTGAGGTGGCGACAATGCGGTCGGTTGTAATGGGGCTGGTCTTCCTCGGGGCCGTGGTGGTCGATCGGCGCCGGCATCTGCTCGTCAGCCTGGCTGCGGCGGCGGTGATCCTGATTGCGACGGGCCCGGGAACGAGCCGGGAAATATCATTTCAGCTTTCCTTTGCCGCCGTGCTCGGCCTGATCGTGGTGCTCGAGCGGTTCTGGCCTTGGTGGTTGCGTCTCGAGGAAGAACACCTCATGCGCCTGCGCGGGTGGCGTGGACGGCTGTGGCGCTCCGTCGCGTTGTATTTCGCCGTCAGTATCGCGGCACTGGCGGCTACGACTCCTCTCGGCGCGTTCTACTTCAATCAGGTCTCGGTCATCGCGTTGCTGGCGAACGCAGTTGTCGTACCGCTCCTGGGCTCGATTGCGGTCGCACTCGGGCTGATCGCGTCACTTCTCTATTGGATTCTGCCGTCGCTGGCGTCCTTGCTGGTGTGGTCGGCGGGTGTCTTCATCGACATCGGAATCATGGCGGTGCGTCTCTTCGCAGCGATTCCATTCGCGGCATTCACGATCGTCACACCGACGAAGATCGAGTTGGCGTTGTTGTACGCCGCCATGTTCGCCGCCGTCTGCCTGGGTGGGCGGCGGCGCCCGACGGTGCTGGCGGCGGTCGCCTTCCTATTGCTTATCGATCTTGGCTGGTGGTGGCGGGATCGCCTGCACGGCGAAGAGTTGCGAGTCACATTTCTGAGTGTCGGCCAGGGCGACAGCGCTGTCGTCGAGTTCCCCGGTGGCGCGGTGCTGGTCGTCGACGGCGGCGGATTGATGAGCCCGACGTTCGATGTGGGCGAGCGGATCCTCGCCCCTTACCTATGGTCGCGGCGGATCTCGGCGATCGACTATCTCGCCGTGACGCATCCGCAGTGGGATCATTACGGCGGTTTCGAGTTTCTGGCTGAGCATTTCGCGCCGCGCCGACTGTGGTCGGCCGACACATCGCCGACCTCGGCATCCTACTTGCGTTTGCTCGAGCGGCTGCAACTCAGTGGAACTGGATTTCAGACGCTGCAAGCAAGAGACGTACTGCGAATCGGCGGCGTCGACGTAACCGTAGTGGCGCCGGCGGCGAGCGCGGCCGGCCTCAGCGTCAACGATCGGTCGTTGGTGTTGTCGATGTCCTATGGAGGACGCCGTGTGCTGCTCGCGGGCGACATCGAAGCCGCAGCCGAGCGATTGCTCGTGCGAGAATCCGGCGCCGATCTCCGGAGTGCGGTGCTCAAGGTCCCGCACCACGGCAGCTCGACCTCGAGCACGGCCGAGTTTATTGCGGCGGTGCGGCCGGAGGTCGCCGTGGTTTCGGCGGGATTCGACAATCGCTACGGCTTTCCGGCGCGACGAGTGATCGGTCGCTATGCCGGCGCTTCGAGCCAGGTGTTGCGAACGGATCTCGATGGCGCTGTCGAAGTGCGCATCCGTGCATCGGGCGAATCGTGGGTGCGTGCCGGGCAGCGCGGTTCATGGAGTGAATTAGAGCCCATTGCCGCTGACTGACACATTGCTAATGTCTACTTTCGCAATTGACAGGCCGATACCCCGGCGATAAGGCTCAGCCCATACGCATGGCTCTCCATCCGACGTTCAAACAGATGATGAACGAAGTCGTGCAGTACGGCAGCTGTTGCGAGTGTGGCAGCTGCGTACTCGTGTGCCCTCACAACGTCATCGACTACATCGACGGCAAGCCGAAGCAGGTGGCGAAAGCCACCAATCCCTTCGACCTGTGCGGAATCAGCGAAGGGATCGGGTGCGACGTGTGCGCCCAGGTTTGTCCGCGGCTGGGTGAGCGCGAACACCATCTGACCGATCGGGTGTTCCCGGAAGCGGAGGATACGTATCGCGGCGGCTTCGGTGTCTACCGCCGAGCCGTGGCGGCCCGCTGCAAGGATCCCGAGATCCTGGCCCGTTGCGAGGACGGTGGAGTGGTCACGACGATCCTGGTTTGGGGCCTGCGCAACGGCACTTTCGACGGCGCGGTCGTATCGGCGACGGACGCCTCGAAGCCCTGCCAGCCGATGCCGAAAGTGGTCAAGACGGTCGATGATGCGATTCGCAGCGCCAGCTCCTGGTATACGTACTGCCCGAACAACCTCGCCCTGCAGGACGCTGCCGATCAAGGCCTTACGCGCGTCGCCTTCGTCGGCGTGCCGTGTCAAATCACGCCGAACCGAAAGATGGAGCTCACCGACGCGTCGTATCTCGACAACGGCCG
>Ga0187892_10011998_pt1 | contig 10447 bp, 11 predicted proteins | sample MA1701073metaG_FD_139345 | JGI IMG/M metagenome (GOLD analysis project Ga0187892, IMG submission 139345) | Bio-ooze microbial communities from a basaltic lava cave in the Kipuka Kanohina Cave System on the Island of Hawaii, USA - MA170107-3 metaG ...
CCATGGTGGCGGAGGACGTGGTCTGGGCCAAGCTGCGAACGCTCGCCGAGGGTGCGAGGATCGTGACCCGGCGGCTCAAGGCCAGGGGCCGTTCGGGCGCGGGCGCCGGCAAGGCCCGGGCGCGACGTGGCCGGGCTGGGAAGTCGCGAGGAAAGACGGCGCCCCGTTGAAATCGGTCGCCGAGCTTATCCGGGGCTAACTGCCCCGCCTACAAGGGCCGTCTAGACTCGTTCAATCTCCACGCGGTTGTCGTGGAAAACCGCCCCGCCCCCCATATCGGCGTCTCGCTCGTCCACGGTGGCGTTGACGGTCGTGCCCTCCTTCGACAGCCGCGGCCAGTGCCCCTTGGTGCTGGCGACCACGCCCGGCCGGACCCGCGGCGTCACCTCCACCCGCGCGACGAACGCGCCGCGGTCGTTGAAGACGCGGGCCTCGCAGCCTGTCTCGAGCCGCCGGGCGGTCGCATCCTCGGGGTGGACGCGGATGGTCGTCGGGCCGGAGCGCCGCGTCTGGGCGGGGACGTTCGCGAACACCGAGTTCAGGAAGTAGTGGTCGGCACCCGCGATCAGAGCCAGCGGGTACCGGGCCGCCAGCGGCGTGCCGCGCTGGGCCGCCTCGTAGGGCGGCGTGTAGCCGGCGAGCGGGTCGAGCCCCGCCTCGGTCATGCGCGCGGTGTAGAACTCGAGTTTCCCGGACGGCGCAGGAAATCCGTCGGCGAACGGCACGAACGGCTCCGGGACCACGAGCCGCATCCACCCCCGCTCCCTCAGGGCGTCGAACGTGATGCCGCGGAGCGACGGGTGATCCGAGTCGAGGAGCTGGCGCGCCAGCTCCTCGTCACTGTCGTAGAGGCAGGGCACGTCCAGGCCCAGACGGCGCGCCAGGCGCCGGAAGATCTCGGTGGTGGGCAGGCACTCCGCGGGCGGCACCACCGCGGGCTCGTTCCACGAGATATAGAGGTGCCCGTACGAGATCTGGACGTCCGCGTGCTCGAGCTGCATCGTCGCGGGGAGCACGATGTCCGCGTAGTCGACGGTGTCCGTCCGGAAGTGCTCGACCACCACCGTGAAGAGGTCGGGCCGTGCCAGCCCCCGCCGGATCTTCGTCTGGTGCGGCACGCTGGCGGCCGGGTTGCTCGCGTAGACGAACAGGGCCTTGACCGGCGGGTCCATTACATCGAGGAGGCCCTCGCCGAGCCGGGTCATGCTCAGCGCGCGGGCGGGGCTCTTCCGCAGGTCGTCCCGATAGAGCCCCGCCCAGTTCACGCCGAAGAAACCGCGGGTGTCGTAGCCGACACCGCCGCCGGGAAATCGCCAGTCGCCCGTGACGCCCGGGATGCAGGTAATGGTGCGCACCGCCATCCCGCCCCCGCCGTGTCGCTGGAGGCCCATCGTCACCCGGATGCCGGTGGGACGCGTGCGGGCGATCCGCCTCCCCAGCTCCACGATCGAGTCGACCGGGAGGCCGCAGATCAGGGCGACGCGCGCCGGCGGGTACTCGAGGATGCGCTGGCGGAACGCGTCCCAGCCGAGGGTGTGGCGGTCGATGAAGTCGCGATCCTCCGCGCCCTCGCTCAGCACGACGTGCAGGAGTCCGAGCGCCAGCGCCGCGTCGGTCCCGGGGACGAGCGCCAGATGGCTGTCCGCGGCGTCGGCGGTGCGCGTCCGGGTCGGGTCGATCACCACCAGGTGGGCGCCGTTCCGACGCGCCGTCGTGATCGAGCGCCACAGGTGATGGTTGGTGGTCAGCGTGTTGCTACCCCAGAGGATGATGAGCTTCGAGAAGCGGAGTGTCTCGGGGTCCATGCCCACGCGGTTGTCGCCCAGCGTGTAGCCGGTGCCCACCCCGCCCGCGATCGTGCAGATCGTCATGAGGTGCCGAGAGGCGCCGAGGACATTCCAGAGCCGTCGCCCCGCGCCGTAGCAGCCCTGGAGGAGCCCCATGCTGCCCGAGCCAAGGTACGGCCATATCGCTTCCGCCCCGAACTCACGGATGACGCGGCTCAGCCGCTCGGCAATCTCGTCGAGCGCCCCGTCCCAGGAGATCCGCTCGAAGTCACCGGCCCCCTTCGGGCCGACCCGGCGCATTGGGTACCGGAGCCGCTCGGGGGCCTGCGTGTACGCGACGTAGTCGTCGAGCTTGTTGCACAGGACGCCGCGTGTGAAGGGGTGCGTGGGATCGCCTTGCAGCTTCACCGCGCGCCCGTCCTTGACGGTGACGACCCAGCTGCACGTGTCGGGACAGTCCATCGGGCACGCTCCGAGGATCCGAGATTCTCCGTTCATCTGGAGTTCTCCTTTCCCCTGCATACTCCGTGAGCCCTCGGGATGCGATCAATTCCCTGCGAGGTAATGACCGTGCCGGTCTGGTTCGTCAGCTTCCCTTCTTCACCGCCCTCTCGTTGACGAACACGATCAGATCGATATCGCCGGGCGAGTGTCCGAGGCCCGTGAGGATCGCCGCGGCTTCCGTGCGATGCTGCGTACCGTGATTGACGAAATGCGCCATCGTCTCCCATAGCACGCGCCTATGGCGCCCGCCTTCGGTTGAGGTGTATTCGAGCTCAGACTTCAGCTTCTCATCCGTCAGACCCGCGACGAATTCCATCAGCTGCGTTTCTTCCTCCATCCAATGTGTGTGCAGGGCGGCGCAGGTCTGAAACGCCTCCGGCTTCAAGCGATCATGAAGGCGGGGCGGGGTTCCCTGCCAGCGCATACGCCAGACCCATTCCGAGAATAGCGCATGGACGAGCGTGGCGCGCAGCCCTCCGTGCGGGAACGTGCCGGGCGCGAGGAACTGCTCGTCGGTGAGCTTTGCCGCGGTGCCGAGAATGCGCGCGTTGCACCAACGATTGTAGTCAAACAACAGCTGGACGTCGTCCTTGTTCATGATTCCTTCCCCCAGCCCCGAAAGATCCGGGCGGTGGGGTCATCCATGGGGAAAAAGCACTCGACGCGGATCTCCTGCAGGGTCACGTCATGCGGGGTACCCAGGGTCGCGATCGTGGTAAACACGCGGAGCGATGTCTCGTTCCTCTTGAAATGAATGATCAGCACCGGCGCCCGGGTCTCTCCCGGCGGCGGGTTCTGGGAGAGCGCGGGGAGGCCGGGGAAGGCGAGCAGCCGCGTGAGGAGCTCGGCCGTCTGCCGCGTCCCATCCGCGATGGCATCGGCCTGCACGCCGCGGAGAAAGTAGAGGGCGACCTCCTCCCAGTTTACAATGAACGGGCGGAGCCCATCGGGGGACACCAGCGCGACCGCGAGGTTCACTGACTCGGCGGAAGCGCCCTCGGTCGCCCGGGCGGGCCCGGTGAGGAACTCCACGAATCGCCCCGCGCCGGTATTGGCGCGCAAGAGATTCCAGCGCCGGTCCACGACGAACGCCGGGTACGGCTCCTGCTGAGCCAGCATGTAGTCGAGGGCGCCGTTCACCTGCGCGAGCTCCGGTGCGGAGAGATCGCTCTCGCGCCACGCCGGTGCGAAGCCGGCCGCGAGAAGCAGCGCGTTCTGCTGGCGAAGCGGGATGTCCAGCGCGGTGGCGAGCCGCAGGATCATCTCCGGGCTCGGGCCGGCACGTCCCGACTCCAGAAAGCTGAGGTGACGCTGGGTGGTCTCGGCGGCGCCGGCCAGGTCGAGCTGCGAGAAGCCGCGGCGCTCACGCCACCAGCGCAAGCCCGACCCGAAGCTGGCCGTCGCCTCGTGCATGGGCGTGGTTATGGACCTAGGCTTCACGCGCGCGCTCATCCCCCTTTCCCCCGCATACTCCCCGAGGCCTCGGGAAGCGATCAATTCCCTGAGAGGTAATGGCCGCTATGCGGGGCCCCCGCCCGACGGCAAGGGTGCTACCATATGCTGGCCGTAAGCCATCTAGCGTTGGATGGAGGAGTGATAGTGAGCACACCCGACCGCACCGATCGAATCAAGGGCGTTCTCTCCCCGGTCGTCACCCCGTTCAAGGCCGACCTCTCCCCCGATCCGGAGCGGTTCGTGCGGCAGTGCCGCTGGCTCCTGTCGCAGGACGTGGGGCTCGCGGTGTTCGGGACGAACTCGGAGGCCAACTCGCTGTCGACCGAGGAGAAGATCGAGCTGCTCGACCGGGTGGTCGCGGGCGGCGTCGATCCGGGGCGGCTCATGCCGGGCACCGGCTGCTGCGCGCTCACCGACTCGGTGCGGCTTACCGCCCACGCCATGAAGCTGGGGGCGGGCGGGGTGCTGATGCTGCCGCCGTTCTACTACAAGGGCGTTTCCGACGACGGCCTCTTCCGGAGCTTCGCGGAGGTGATCGAGCGGGTGGGCGACCGGCGGCTGCGCCTGTACGTCTACCATATCCCCCCGGTCTCCCAGGTGCCGATCACGCTCGGACTCATCGAGCGGCTGCTCAAGGCCTACCCGGGCATCGTGGCCGGCGTGAAGGACAGCTCGGGTGACTGGAACAATACCAAGGCGATGCTCGACGCCTTCGCGGCCGGGGGCTTCGACGTGTTCGCGGGGAGCGAGACCTTCCTGCTCGCCAACATGCGCAATGGCGGGGCGGGCTGCATCAGCGCCACCGCCAACGTGAACCCGGCCGCCATCGCGCGCCTCTTCCGCGAGTGGCAGACCCCCGAGGCCGACGCCCAGCAGGTGCGCCTCGACGAGATCCGCGGCATCATGCAGCGCTACCCGATGATCCCGGCCCTCAAGGCGGTCATCGCCCGCTACGGCGGCGACGGCGCCTGGGTCACGGTGCGCCCGCCCCTGATCGCGCTCACCGCCGAGCAGCGCGCCGCGCTCGCCGCCGAGCTGGGCCGCGCCGCCTTCACGATGCCGGGACTGGGAGAGTGATGCGATGAACGAGCTGGCCGGTCGTCTCAATGTCCTCTGCGACGCGCTGCCGTTCCAGACGAGCTGGTATCTCAAGGACCTCACGAGCGGGCAGCGCGCCGATCGTCTCGGCGACGTGCCGGTGCCCTCGGCGAGCACGCGCAAGATCTCGATCCTGATGGCCGCGCTCAAGGCGGTCCACGACGGCAAGCTCGCGCTGGATCAGAAGGTCACCATCGAGGCCAAGTACCAGGACAACGACTCCGGCACGTTCCAGCACCTGACGCCCGGCTTTCAGATCACCTTCCGCGACGCGCTGGTCATGATGATCATCGTCAGCGACAACGCCTGCACCGGGCTCGTGGTGGACCTGGTCGGGCTCGGCGAGATCCAGCGGCTCTGCGAAGCGATCGGCATGACGCGCACCATCCACCGCTTCGGCATTCCCCCGCGCCTCGGCCCCGACCACGCGCTCGATCAGGTCACCAGCACCACCCCCAACGACCAGGGGCTCCTGCTCGAGCTGATGCTGAAGGGGGCCGAGGATCCCGCGGCAGCCGCGCGCATGGGCGTGACCCCCACGCTCTGCCGGCTCGCGCTCGACATCATGTCGTGGCAGAAGCTCAAGGCGCGCCTGCCCTCGCAGCTCCCGCTCGGCACCAAGATCGCGCACAAGACTGGCACCGGGTCGCGCGGCTTCATGGACGCGGGCCTCGTCTACCGGGGGGACCGGCCGCTCTTCATCCTCACCGCCTACACCGACCGCGTGCCCGCCGCCCTGCCCGACGGCACCCCCGGCTTCACCGCGGCCAACGGCGTCATCGGCCGCATGGCGCGCGTCTGCTGGGACGCGCTCGCCCGCTAGCCCGGCTCCTCGAGTGCCCGCCAAGAAGCCGAGCGAGCCGCCCGCGCCGAAGCGGGCGATGAGCATTCACGCGCATCCGGACGACCAGGAGTTCACGGTCGGCGGGACGCTGGCCAAGTGGGCGCGCGCCGGCTGCGAGATCGTCACGGTCTGCATCACGCGGGGAGGCGCCGGCTCCAACAAGTACACCCCGCCCAGCATGACGCGCGAGGCGCTGGTGGCGATCCGGGAAGACGAGCAGCGTGAGGCGGGCCGGATCCTGGGCGTGAAGGACACGATCTTCCTCGACTACGAGGACGGCATGCTGGAGCCGTCGATCCCCCTTCGCCGTGAGCTGACGCGCCTGATCCGCCGCCACCGCCCGGAGGCGGTCCTGACCGGCGATCCCACCGTGCGCTTCTACGGGACCACCTACATGAAACACCCGGATCACCGGGCCGCCGCCGACGTGGTGCTCGACGCGGTGTTCCCATCGGCGGGCACTCGCCTGATCTTTCCCGAGCTGCTGGCGGAAGGGCTCGAGCCGCACGAGGTCCGACAGGTCTATATCCACGGCGCGGAGCGGGCCGATACCTACGTGGACATCGCGGAGACCCTTGACGTGAAGCTCGCGGCGCTGCGCGCCCACAAGAGCCAGATGGGCGAGTGGGACCCCTCCGAGATGCTCACCCAGTGGGCCGCCGAGCAGGGCCGACGCCGCAAGCTGAAAGCGGCCGAGTCCTACCGCCGCATGATCCTACAGGACCCCTGAGCCGGCCTCCGGTCTAGTCGGATCGCGGCAGAACCCATCATGGGCCGCCGCCAGTGCAGCCACCCGCCACGAATCCCCGTCCGGCCCGACGGCACTCCCGCGCCCGCTCCGCGTCTCTCTCCTCCCATGCCTGGCGGATGGCTTCCTGCTCGGCCGGGGAGACCGAGCAGCCCTGGAGCGAAGCGACCAACAGGATTCCGCTCAGAATGGCGGGAAGAACTTGCCTCACAACCGGGACTCCGAAGACCTAGTAGCTCGCGTCGGACGACTCGCGCGCTTGCTCGCCCTCGGCGGGCACGAAATTCTTCCGGTGGAAGTAGTTCGCATTGTAGAACTCGAGCACGAGGTCGCCGTAGATCGCGGGCGGGTAGCGCGGCGGATCGTCCGGGCCGGTGCAGCTCGGCAGGCACTCGATGCGGGTGGTGATGTTCGGGCTGTAGAAGAAGGCGATCGAGTAGCGGTCGGCTCCGGAATCGTTCAGCACCGCGTGCGGCGTCGAGAGGAAGCGGTCGTTGGACCAGCGCTTCATCATGTTGCCCAGGTTGACCAGGAAGGTGCCCGGGATCAGCGGTGGGGCCAGCCACTCCCCGGACGGCAGCCGTACCGCGAGACCCGGCACCTCGGTGCGCGCCAGGATCGTGATGAAGGAATTGTCGGTATGCGGGCCCTGCCCGAACTGCTCGTCGTCGGCGATGTCCTGCGGCGGGTAGTGCAGGAACCGCAGGTTGATGTGCGCCTCGTTCGCGAAGAACGGGGCGAAGTACTCCGCGGGCATGCCGAGGGCCCGCGATAGCACCGGCAGCATGCGCTCGCCCACGCCTTCCAGGGTCTTGAAGTACGTCACCATCGCGGCCCGCATGCGCTCGTGCCCCTCGGGCCACTGGTTGGGGCCGCGCAGCGGCACGCCGGCCCGCACGTCCGGATGATCGGGACCGCGATCGTGGCTGATGAAGAAGCTCTCGTTGTAGTTGGGACGCGTGGCCTTGTGGACGGTCGACGCCTTCTGGATGGACTGGTTCACCGGCAGGTAGCCGATATTGTTCTCGTTGAGCTTCAGGCGCAGCTTCTCCGGCTCCGGGAGCGCGTGGAGCTCGCGCGAGGCGGCGAAGGCCGCGTCGACCACCGCGTCCGGGACCCCGTGCCCGGCCAGGTAGAAGAACCCCACCGACTCGCTGGCGCGCTTGACCTGGCGCGCGACCGCCTCGAGGCCCCCGGGGTTGCCGGGAGCGAACGCGGGGGCGAAATCGATGACCGGGATGTCGCGCGTGGCCTCCTCGACGTTCTTCACCGCCAGGGACTTGAGGATGTTCATGACCGGAGTCTCCCTCCGGCCCGGATCGTAGCGCATCCCCGCGCGAAACGGAAATGACGCCGGCGGGGCGACGCGACCGCCCCGCCGGCGGATGGTCAGCGGCTCGAGGGGTCAGCAGCTCGGAAGGGAACGGAGATTCGCCTCGATCTGGTCGCCGACCTTGAAATCCTTCAGCGTCTCCTTCGAGGCCTGGAACTCGTGCGTCTTGCCGTCGGCCGAGGCGACCGCGACTTTCCCGGCCGCGGCGTCGACCCGGACCACCCGGCCCTCCACCTTCTGGGGGGCGGCCGCCTTCATTTGATCGCATGAGGGCTTGCTCTGCCCGGCCGCGAAGCCCGCCCAGAGCGGGACCGTGACCATGATGCCCACCGCCAATGCTTTGTACGGCTTCATGAATTCCTCCCTATCCAATCTAACGCTTCTTCGTGATGTCGTAGATCGCGCCGGCCGCGGCGCCCACGCCGGTCCCGATCAGCGCGCCCTTGCCGGCCCCGTACCCGGTCCCGGCGCCTACCGCCGCACCCGCACCCGCACCGACCGCGGCACCGCCCAGCGTTCCGCACGCCGTCGCCGTGAGCGAGACCAGCGAAAGCCCGATCACCGCGGATAGGAGTCTGTTCTTGGTCGCTTTGTTGGTCATGGTATTAACGCACCTCCTGTGCTCGTATAGGCAACACACGTGCCAGTGGTTTAGATCCCTCTTGTGGTTTGAAACTGCCCGTCACTACGACGACGCGTGGACCGCGATCATTCGGCGCCGGAAAAAGGTACAGGCCGAGTGTAAGAATTGCCGTTGCCAGTGCAGCGTGGATGCGCCATTCTTTGCCGGCCGTTCCACGCGGCGATGGTTCACGAGGGGCGAGGACGATCCATGGGACAGCTCGAGGGGAAGGTGGCGCTCATCACCGGCGCCAGCAAGGGCATCGGTCGCGTGATGAGCCGCCTGTTCGCGAAGGAAGGCGCCGCGGTGGTCTGCGCGGCCCGCAGCCGCGACCTGGTGGAGGAGACGGCCGCCCTGATCAAGAGCGCCGGGGGGCGCGCGGTGGCGGTGACCGGCGACGCGGCCACCGAGGGCGACGTCCAGAAGATGGTCGCGGCGGGGGTCAAGGCCTTCGGCAAGCTCGACGTCCTGGTGAACAACGCGGGCGACGGCGGTCCGACCAAGCGCGTGCAGGAGTACACGACCGACGACTGGTTCTACACGATCAACTCCTGCCTCACCAGCTCCTACATGTGCACCCGCTTCGCGGTCCCGGAGATGATCCGGGCCGGCGGCGGGGTGATCGTCAACGTCTCATCCACCGCGGGCCGGCGCGGGCTGCCGTTCCGCATCGGCTACTGCTCGGCGAAGGCCGGGCAGGTCGGCATGACCTACGGCCTGGCCCTCGAGCTGTCGCCGCACAATATCCGGGTGAACGCGATCGCCCCCGGCGCGGTCGAGGGCGACCGCATCGACCGCGTCATCGCGGGACAGGCCGAGGTGCGCGGGGTGGCGGTCGAGGACATGCGCCGGAGCTTCGTCGAGCGCTCACCGCTCAAGCGCATGACCACCGCGGAGGACATCGCCACCCTCGCGGTCTACCTCTGCAGCGACGCGGCCAAGAACCTCTCCGGTCAGTGCATCTCGGTCACCGCGGGTGAGCCCGCGGTCTGAACGGCGCCCGCCCGCGCGTTGACACCCTTCCCGCCCCCGGCGTAGAGTCTCAGCGGTCTCGTCATCACCCCGTCGCGAGAGAGGAGCCTCATGGACGTCGATCGCCCGCTACCCACGCCGATCACCCCGGAAGCCAAGCCGTTCTGGGACGGTTGCAAGGCCGAGAAGCTGATGCTCCCCCGCTGCGAGGAGTGCGCGCACGTCTTCTTCTACCCGCGCATCCTGTGCCCGCGCTGCCACTCACGGCGCGTCGGCTGGATGCAGGCGAGCGGGCGCGGGACGCTCCATTCCTTCGAGATCGCCCACCAGGCCTTCCAGAAGGCGTGGAAGATCAAGCCGCCCTACGTCCTCGCGATGGTGCAGCTCGAGGAAGGCCCGCGCATGATGTCGAACCTCATCAACGTGGAGCCGTCCCCGAAGGCGATCAAGTGCGACATGCCGGTCGAGGTCGTCTTCACCAGGGTCAGCGACGACGTCACCCTGCCGCTGTTCCAGCCGAGGCGGTGAGCGCCATGGCCACCGTCTCGGACCGGCAGCGGGAATTGCGCAACGTCGCGTGCATCGTGGGGGTGGACGAGAGCGACCAGATCGGCACCCTGCCGAACACGAGCCAGCTCTCGCTCCACCTGGAAGCGATTTCCAACGCGGTGCGCGACGCGGGCCTCAAGGTCCGGGACGTCGACGGCATCTTCACCGCGGGCCAGCACTCCCCGGCCACGCTCGGCGAGGCCCTCGGCGTCAAGCCGCGCTACGTGGACGGCACCACCGTCGGCGGCTGCTCCTTCATCATCATGGTGGGCCACGCGGTGGCCGCGCTCCACCACGGCCTCTGCGACGTCGCGGTCGTCTCTCACGGAGAGTCCGGGCGCTCGGGCACCGGGGTCACCCGCAGCCGGGACACCGTGCTCAGCGGACAGTTCGAGTTCCCCTACGGCTTCGGCGGGGCGACCAGCTACTTCGGCATGATCACCACGCGCCACATGCACGAGCACGGCACCACGCTCGAGCAGTGGGCCCAGGTCGCGGTCTCCACCCGGAAGTGGGCCGCGCTCAATCCCAAGGC
>Ga0187892_10011999_pt1 | contig 10444 bp, 7 predicted proteins | sample MA1701073metaG_FD_139345 | JGI IMG/M metagenome (GOLD analysis project Ga0187892, IMG submission 139345) | Bio-ooze microbial communities from a basaltic lava cave in the Kipuka Kanohina Cave System on the Island of Hawaii, USA - MA170107-3 metaG ...
TATCCTTTGCGTCGCCTTGACGTCATTACCTAAGGCAGGAGCCGGATGCGTTAGTAGCGCACGTCCGGATCTGTGGAGGGGGTGGCCAGCAATGGTCATTCCTACTCCGACCATCAGGCGGCGGAGCCGTCACGACAGTAGCGCATGACTTTTGGGGCAAAACGATCCACCAAATCACACGAACTAACACGAACTACTTTCGTGTTGTTTGGTGTGGCTTAGTGGATCGTGTGATGGCTTAAGAACCCTAATGTCCTACCGATTCACGACTCCGGCTCTAACTGTGGATCCGCTACCTCGCTTAAGAAACTGCCGGGCCTCGGCCAGTTCCGGTCTGAGGGTATCGGCGCGAGTGGTCAGCGCCAGAATCTTTGCGTAGTAACTCCCGGCTTTCTTCCGGTCGCCGGCAAGTTCAGACGCGCGGGCTGCGCCATAGAGACCATTGAATCTCTTTGGCGCGTCTTGAAGCGACCGCTCAAACTCAGCTAACGCCTGCTGCGGTTGTTTCAACTCCAAAAGCATGTCTCCCAACAACTCACGTGCGGGAATGATCGGACCAGGCGTCACGGGATGTTTCTCCGATGCCGATTCAAGATCCGCGGCAGAACGCATCATACTCAAAGCCTCACTGTTCTTTCCTTCAGCGAGTGCCAACCAGGCGGCCGCAGTCTGCCGTTGAATTTCGACCTGATTGGCCCAGTAAGTATCGTTCGAGTTAGCCAGCGCGGTTTGCAAAGTGGCAAGTTGCCAAACGTCCCGGCGCGCCCGGTCCTGATCTCCACTCCGCGCCGCTCCCACGGCCCGAGCGAAGTAAAGAATTGCTTCGGCATAACGAAAACGGTCCCAGGGAAAACTGGAGGGATGGAGTTCCAGTTTTGCCGCCTCTGACCAACGGCGTCTTTCCAGGGCATAACGCGCCGGGATGGCGGCAAGCGCATATGCCGCCGCTATGACTTCGGCATCGAGTTTATTAACTCTGTTGGCTTCCGCGAGAATCTGCCGCGCCTTCTCATCCTCTACTCCTTGCAGATGGGCGTAAATGAGGTAGTCGAGCGCATGAAGCTGATCGAACGAAGACGCACCGGGCTGAGTTCTCGCCACATGGTTTTTGGCAGACGCTGCCGAGGCGAGGTTTGAGTTAATCGACTCTTGCCACAATCCCAGCCGAATAAAAATGTGCGAAGGCATGTGCAGCGCGTGTGGAGATGAAGGTGCGATTTTGGCGTAACTGCGCGCGGCCGGTAACGCCAGATATGCGAGCTGGGGGTAATCGAAACTGTGAATCAGGTAGTGTGCGACGCCGGGATGACGTGGCTCCTTCGGCAAAACCCGATTCAAGATACCCGCGGCTTTCTTTTGGTTGGCAAAAGTCTTGTCGGTGATGGGGCCGGTCCCCAGCAGAGAGAGAGCATAAAAGATCGCCGCTTCCCGATCTCTCGGATACTTCACGTAGACCTGCTCCATCGCCTTTTCATAAGCCAACGCTCGGGTTTGGTGATCGCGTTGGCCATAGTCTTTGAAGAAGGCTTCGATCGCTCCAATGTAGTCTCTTTCTCTCTCGGTCTTCGGAGCCACTGATTTTGCTTTTTCAATAGCGGCCCAGCCTTTCTGCAATTCGGCCGGGGTCGCAGGCGCCCAGACCGGATGATAAAGGCTCATCGCGACGCCCCAGTTGGCCATGACGCAAGTGGGCTCATCTTTGGCAACTGAGGCAAAGGCTTTCTCAGCCTCCGCGTACCAGAAAGAGTGAAGCAGCGCCGTGGCGCGATTGAATTGCTTCTGAGCAGACGCGCTGCACGAGACCGGGAAGTTAACACTGCCGAGTTTCTCGGCTGGAGCGTGTGTATGCGTGTGCATGTCCTGAGCACGCGTTGGGGTAAAACAAATTGCCAGGCTCAGTGTGACGGCGAACAGTTGAGAGCGCTTCATCTTGGAAACCTCCTCCGGGGATCCGATCGTCGGGGTATCCAATTCTCAATGATTAAGCCCGTTCTGGCAACCCGGGCGATTGCTGCCTCCATCTCAGACTCAACGCGCAACGTGAAGCTCGCAGTTTCATCCTTTCGAGCGTAGTCCACGATCTTGCCATTGCCGCGGATAGTCGTTCTCCCCCCGGTCCTTCCGTACAATTTTTGACTTCTAATTCTCTAAGAGGTGAAGCATGCGAAGACTAACCACGACAATGGCAACGGTCCTGGCAGTGGTGCTGGCTCTCTACTCCGGGCTGGCGCCCGAGGCCGGCAGCCAGGAAATCTCGAAAAGCCAGCCAATCGTTTTTCAAACCAGTGCCTCGAATATCATCATTCCCCAATCCCGCGCTTACTCACTACATCCGCAGGGCGAAGAGGTCGAGCTCAGCGATGTCGCTGCCGAAGTTCGAATTCTCCAGCAGGTGGCCACCACCACGATGGACATCGGAATCAAGAATCCGAGTGACCAGCAGAGAGAGGCGGAAGTACTGGTCCCGGTGCCGGACGGCGCCGTAGTCCGCGCGTTTACTTTCGCCGGCTCCAAAACGGAACCGACAGCGAAACTCCTGCCCAAGCTAGAGGCGGTGAGCCTCTATCGATCGATTGTCAGCAAACTTAAAGATCCGGCGCTCCTCGAGTTTGCCGGTTACAACCTGGTCCGATCGAGCGTGTTTCCAGTACCGGGCAACGGCACCCAGCGGGTGCGTCTGGTGTACGAACACGTTCTCGCGGCTGACGGAAACCGCGTCGACTACGTTTTGCCACGGAGCGAATCGTTTGAAGCGGCCCAGACGCCCTGGAAGATTTCAGTCCGCGTGAATTCCAAATCGCCAATCTCGACAGTGTATTCGCCAAGTCATCAGATTGGAGTTGAACGACCAGCGCCGCAGCAGGCAGTCGTCAAGGTTGCGGGGGTCGCGGGAGAGCAGAAGATTGAGCCGGGCCCGTTTCGACTTTCCTACCTGGTGGAGGGCAATGGTCTGACTGCGTCGCTCCTTGCTTATCCGGATGAACGCATTGGCGGCGGTTACTTCCTGCTGCTGGCAGGGGTTCCGGCGGGTACCGAAGGATCTCAAACCACCGCCATCAAGCGAGAAGTCACTCTGGTCATCGATCGCTCCGGCAGCATGAAGGGCGAGAAGATCGAACAAGCAAAAACGGCGGCCTTGCAGGTGGTTGAAGGACTGACGTTGGGCGAGTCGTTCAATATCATCGACTACTCCGACTCGATCGCTAAATTTTCTGAACGTCCGGTAGTCAAGACCGACGACACCCTCCGCCAGGCCCGCTCATACATCAAGCGACTCAAGGCCGAAGGCGGCACCAACATTCATGACGCACTCGTTGAGGCACTCGTCCAGTCGCCAACTCCCGAAACCCTTCCGCTGCTCCTGTTCCTGACCGATGGTCAGCCCACTTCAGGTGTGACCAGCGAAACAATGATCCGGAAGGCGGTGGTGGCGAACAACAAGCACAAGAGACGTGTATTCAGTTTCGGCGTCGGCTTCGACGTGAACGCTCCACTGCTCACTTCGATTGCCAATGCGACTCGGGCCACCTTGAGTTTTGTATTCCCGAACGAAAACGTCGAGGCGAAAGTCTCGCAGGTATTCAATCGGTTGTCGGGTCCGGTGCTGGCTGACCCACAGTTGGCAATGCTTGACGCGGGCGGCTCAGTAACTACCCGGGCGGTGCGCGATCTGCTGCCGGCGGAATTGAACGACGTCTTTGAAGGCGACCAGATCGTCCTGCTGGGACAGTATCAGGGCTCGGAACCGCTCCACTTCCGCGTCAGTGGAAACTACCTCGGCGGCCCGCGCGTCTTTGATCTGAAGTTTGATCTCGATAAAGCCACCACCAGAAACGCATTCGTTCCTCGTCTGTGGGCCAGCCGAAAGATTGCCAAACTGATTGACATCATCGGTGAAGCGGGCGCGGATAGTGCGCAGCTGAGTCGCTCGGTCAATTCTTCGATGATGGCAAGCAGTTTGAGGCCGATGAGCGCGAGCGGATCAGGAATGCCGCGAGCGGTAGCCACAGCAGCGCTCGACCCGAAGCTGAAGGAGCTGGTCGATGAAATCGTCAGACTATCAACCGAGTTTGGAGTGCTGACTGAGTACACCGCCTTCCTGGCTCTGGACGGCACAGACTTCTCCCAACGAGAGCAGCTCAACGAACAGGCGCGCAATTCCCTCGTCAACAACGTTCAGAGTACGCGTACCGGCATGGGCGGCGTCACACAGGCGATGAACAACTCGACGCAGATACGGCAGTCGTCCGCGAACCGTTCGAACAACTTCCTGACGCAGAACATGCAGCGGGTGGAAATCACAAACGTGCAGCAGATCACTGACCGGACGTTCTTCCGTCGGAATAACCGTTGGGTCGACGCGAGTGTGCTGGAGCGGGAAAGGACCGTTAAGCCGGATCAGACGGTCGAATTCGGCACGCCTGAGTTCTACAAACTCGTCGATCGGCTGGTGCAGGAAGGGCGTCAGGGAATTCTGGCGCTGTCGGGTGAAATGCTCCTGGTGATTGATGGGAAAACCGTTCTCATCAAGTCAGCGAAGTAGTCTGTTGTCCGACACACTTCAGTTTGTCGTGAGGCAGCGTTAGCGGCAACCTAAGGGAACTCGCTCGACTCTTTGGAGTGCGGTGACCTGTCACCGCTTTGGTCTGAGGCGGCTTGACGCCGTTGTTTCGCTAAAGCCATCCTCGGTAGCCGCAGCCAATCCTCGGTAACCGCGACACGTCGCGTATGGAGCAAGCGCTGACACCGGCGTCCCCAGCCGGGCATCCCGGCTGGGTGGTTGTAAGGTCAGCGCCCTCCAAAGGATTGTCCAGGTTCATTTCTTGAACCAGAAACCAGCAGGGCCGCCGTCGAGGTGTCGCGCATGTCGGATACATGGGAGGTCTACTTCGCCAATGTTAACGACGCGATCGCCTCGCTCGTGGTCGATCTCGGCATTCGCGATTCCGTCCCTGATCCTGAACGGACATGGCTATTATGGTGTTGGGTCTATTTTCAGCAGCCTGATGAGAACGGTCTTTCAACTTCAGAGGAAGCTCCGACTCTGGGCGAAATCGAAGATTCTCTGACCAATTCAGTCAAGCTCATCGGCGCCGAGCTCGTAGGTCGCATTACTACCGCCGGACACCACGAGTTCTATTTTTACGGGCCCCGACCAAACCGTTTTGAAAAAGCCGTAGCGACGGCAATGAGAGTCGCGCCAGGCTACGAGTTCGACTCTGGTAGTCAGAAAGATCATGAGTGGTCGCACTATCTCAACGTCCTTTATCCGTCGCCTGAAGATCGTCAGCGGATTGCGAACCGACAGGTCATCGAGTCGCTTGAAAGCCATGGCGACTCTTTAGAGCATCCCCGATTAGTGAGCCATTGGATTTACTTTGGGTCGGCAGAGGATCGCAGCAGATTTGTTACTCAGGCAGTCCGCCGCGGCTTCAAAATCACAGATGAGTTCCAGGCGAACGATTCTGAAACGAGCCAGCCTTTTAGTGTGACTCTTGAGCGGTCGGACCATGTTGACTGGGATACAATCAACGAAGTAACGCTTGACCTGTTTCGTCTGGCCCAGTCTTGCGGCGGAGATTACGACGGCTGGGAGACTTCCGTTGAGAAAGGCGGCTGATAAACCTCTATCACCGCTCCAGACAGTTTCTTGAGTTCCGCTGCACTCAAGTCTGGAAAACCAGCAGGGCCTCGCCGGCAGATAGTCTTGTCGGACGAGGCCCTTTTGCCCCCGCGGAACGCCTTGTTGACCCTCGCTTAGTCAGTGTAGAGCGGACCCTCGGAGGGAAGTTGGCTGGGGTGAGGAACAGTCTCGGCACAATAGGTATTTGCAAGAATTCGAGCAAGTCAATTTCATTGGCTTTTCTTTTGAACCATTGGCGGAAGATTTGTCGGCGTTTCGGCCTCGTTGAAAACTTCTTGCAAACGACGTTGCCGCCGATATTCAGTAGGAGTCAAACCATTAAGTCGCTTGAAGTCCCTCACGAAATGACTCTCATCGGTAAATCCAACCCGGGCCATAACTTCCTTAACACTCAAGAATGTTTCCACTAACAGAGTCGCAGCGTTTTGCATTCGTAGCTTTCTGAGATAGCGCGCCGGCGGTGTTCCTGTTTCAGCCTTGAACAGGTAACAGAGATGTGTGGGCGAAAGGTTCACCTTTTGTGCCATCTTGGTGAGGCTGAGTTTTCGACGATGATCGTCTTGCATCAAGGCAATCAGAGTTTCAATTCTTGGGTCCATATTTTGCTCCAAAAATCGAGGGGCTCACTGGTTGAGTTTTTGACGGCAGGCCTGGTTCTTTGAATCATTCGCAATGGTAGGGAAGTCAAAGTTCGGAGTACCAAGCGAAATGTGCGGTGGATTTGCTCAATATTGTCGTAGAGGACGGCTGACGCTTGAGAGCATGTCGACCTGTGTGTATCTCTGATGATGAGCTGCGATAAGAGCGCTGTCCTTGCTTGAGTTAGCCCTTTGCCACGTCGCAAAGGCCTCGAGCAGTTGTACCCATTTAACCGGGTGTTTGAAGGCGAATGAGGATGCGTCAATGTTAAGAAGCGTCTTGTCATTGGCCGGATTTACGATCTGAACCCCCCGTTCTGTTGTTTCAAAACAAGTTTGGAACTAGAATAATTTGGCTCGAGAATGAGAGTCGTTTCTCACGCTGGCTAAGTTACTCACGAATCCGTGGAAAGTCCTTAGAAGACCCTCAAAAAGTTATCTAAAAGTTCTTAAAGCAATTATGGAGAGCAGCAAGAAGTCTTACCGGTTCGGTCCTTACCAAGTTAACGCCAGGGAGTGTGTGTTGCTGCGTGACGGTCAACCGGTGCCACTTACGCCCAAGGCGTTCGACACGCTTCTAGCATTGGTGAGTAATGGAGGCCACCTGGTTGAGAAGGATGAGTTGATGAATCAGGTCTGGCCCGAGACCTCTGTAGAGGAGTCGAACCTCACCCAGAACATATTTACGTTGAGAAGAGTTTTGGGAGAGAGCGATGGGAACTCGAAGTTTATAGAAACTGTGCCGCGACGCGGTTACCGATTTGTCGCCTCAGTCACGGAAGTTTTGGAACCAGATATCAGTACCAAACCTCAAGAGACGAATCAGAGATTCGAGGCCATCGGGGTTGCCCTTGAAACGCAAACCGGATCTCTAGCTATCCTTCCATTTATCAATACCAGCGACGATGAGAGTATGGAACTCCTGTCAGACGGTATTACGGAAAGCATCATCAAAAACCTCTCGCAACTACGTCAATTGCGAGTTATGTCCCGCAACACTGTCTTTCGATACAAAAACGCAGACCTCGATGCGCGGCAGATCGGCCAGGAACTCGGAGTCGATGCCGTGTTGGTAGGAAGCGTTCGTTCGCTTGGGCAGCGTCTTGTCTTCAGCGCGGAATTAGTGGACGTCGTCAACGGCTGGCAGCTGTGGGGTGAAAGCTACGAACGCGAGTCTGGCTCGCTACTCGATGTGCAAGAGGAGATAGCAAACCAGATATCGGCAGCATTGCGAGTGAAGCTGACTGGCGATGAGGAACAACGGGTTGTTAGCCGCTATACAGAAAGCCCCGATGCCTATGAGGCCTACCTCCGGGGCCGATATCATTGGAGTAAGTATACAAAACATCGGCTAGAAAGCGCGATTGTTTATTTCCGACGCGCAATTGAAATCGATCCAACCTATGCGCTCGCATACGCGGGGATAGTAGATTGTTATTTAAGATTGGCCACAAATTACTTACCGTCGGAGGATCTTTTGCCTGAAGCGGCGAGTAGACCAGATGTTGGTTTGGAAAAAGAACTTTCCATATCCGACGCATCACTTGAAACGGTTAAGTTACGTTACGAATGGGATCAGAAGTCTGCTGAGAGAGAAATGAAACGGGCTAATGAACTGAAGTCTGATTACCCAGCGGCACATCAATGGTACGCGGCCTATCAACTTTCACGCAGTCTTTATGAGAACGCAGGGTCTGAACACTCTCCCGTTGGTCGCTCTGGTAAAGTAGCGATAGATACAAGGTTGACACATCAATACTTGTTTTCGAGCCCAACCCACGCCGAAGAACTTCAGGTCCGGTGCATGATCGCGCGTGAGCAAATCGATGCCGGCAACTACGAGGCTGGCCGACTTGTATTGCAAAAGTGGTGGGCTTTCGGTGAATGGCCAAGCATTGATGGTTTGAGCCCTCAGTCATCGGCGGATCTGCTGCTTACCACGGGAGCCCTTGCTGGGTGGATAGCTAGCACTAGACAGGTTCCAAGGGGCCAAAAGCATGCAGAGGCTTTGTTGAATGGAGCGGTTGCTCTATTCAAGCAGCTGAGTTCGAAGGCTCGAGTTGCCGAAGGTCGAATTGAGCTAGCTCACTGTTACTACCGTCAGGGCTTGTATGATCTTGCGCGGGCCACGATACATGATTCCATTAGCGAGCTGTCAGACGAGTATAGCGAACTAAGAAGCTTGGCGCTCATAAGATCAGCTGGACTCGAGCGCAACGCTGGGCAACCGGACGAAGCTCTAGATTTTTTGCATCAAGCAGCCGAAATAGTAGAACTTGCAGGGCCATGGATCAACGGCCGATATCATTTGGAGTTGGCGACAACCCTTAAGGAAATCGCTATTCTGGATAGACGGCCCGACTACTTTGAACGGGCTCTAAAACAGTTTCACGAAGCCCTCCATAAGTTTGAGGCAATAGGCAACCATCGCTATGCTGCTATCGTTGAGAACAACTACGGCTATTTGCTCCTAAAGCTTAAGCGATTCGACGAAGCCGAGAACCACTTAAGCCGTGCGCGAAAATTATTTGATGGTTTTGGTGACAAGGTTTGTCGTGCGCAAGTGGATGAGACGCTGGCTCAACTTAATCTGGCGACAGAACGCTTTGAACTTGCACGCCAGGCAATAGGGCGGTCGGTGGAGACGCTGGAGATTGGCGGCGAGGAAGCCTTGCTGGCGGAGTCTCTAACAACGTATGGCAAGGTGTTATGCCGTTTAGTCCGACCGCGCGAAGCGAAGCGAGTTCTAGACCGCGCGAACCGAGTTGCCGAAGGCTGTGGTGACACCGAAGGCGCGGCGCGTGCTCTATTAACCATAATTGAGGAGATGGGTGACCAGTTGGAGGAGGATGAGCGCAGCGAATTCGCTATGCGGCTGAAAAGATTACTCGAACAGTCGCAGCAGGCCTCAATTCTGGAGCGTCTGCAGAAATGCCTAGGGCGAATCTCGGAGACAAATGGGAATGAAGGGGAAAGAAGCTCGTGATGTATGTAGTTGGGGTGTCTGAAATTTGATTAGCTAGCCGTGGCCGTCGCTACCCGAGTCTCACCATGCGATCGGCCTAAACCGAAAATGCGGATTAATGAAACTCGCCTGGCCGAATAAACCCTCTTAGAATCGGCGTGCGGTTAAGTGTAGATGTACCTAGCAGTTCTGCCAATCGAGACCGGGAAGATGCTAGAGCATTCCCGATCGGCGCTCCTTTTCGCCATGCTATTTTGGGCGCAAAACTAAGATTGGGCCTAATCACCATATCGCATGCTCCTTGTTTTCGGGCGAACGCTTAAAACAGTGTGCTTGCAACTCTAGCTTTTTCTGAACGTAGAACGCCTTAATCATTGACCGTGATGACCGTCACCATCACTATCCCAGAATGCCTGTAACCAGTCCCACGATAATTCCATATACACCATGGATATTTCCGGCGACGTTTGTCGATACGCCATGGATATTGCCGTTAGCTGCGACGCTAGTTGTGACGCCGTGAATATTGCCGTTAGCTGCAACGTTGGCTGATACGCCATGGATGTTGCCGGCGATCGACGTCGAGCAAACTGCCAACGACAGAAGCACTGCGCATAGGATTGATTTCAGGCTTTTCATGTCAAAACTCCTAGTGAATCGAACGTTTACTGGGAAGGCTGCTTCGGGTGGAGAATTGCTATTTTGGAAAGGCCATTCCCCATTCGTCGCTTGCCATTGCCAAACATCTGTTTCGCTTCTCCCCTATCTCAAGCAGCGTGCCGCACGGAGTCACTCGATTCTGCCGAGGCACAATCCCTTACTACAGAGCAAGTTAGCTGCATGATCAGCAGAAGTATGTCCCTATGGATCAGTCGATGAGGAATTGGTTAGCCAGTAGGCAGCTTCGGTTCCAGTAGTTTGGCCGGACGCCTGATCTCCTTTGCACACGCGAATAAGCTCCCCCTATCGCACAAGACTCACGTCGTGTATACTCAGGTGGCACTGGATATTCGATATTCAGGTGTCACCGCCCGTATCAATCTTCAGAAACTGCCCGATTGAGCCTGCTTTATCCCCCTAGCAGGCTGCTGAAAAAGTAACTTTAGCGCATGGTCCAACGTAATAGTAGCGAGTAGTACAACCTCGCAACCAGGAGAAAGAAAACCAATGCGCGGAGACGATCTTCAGCAAGCGGGA
>Ga0187892_10012000_pt1 | contig 10444 bp, 11 predicted proteins | sample MA1701073metaG_FD_139345 | JGI IMG/M metagenome (GOLD analysis project Ga0187892, IMG submission 139345) | Bio-ooze microbial communities from a basaltic lava cave in the Kipuka Kanohina Cave System on the Island of Hawaii, USA - MA170107-3 metaG ...
AGAGCAGGTTTGCGACGAGGCGACATCGTCCTTGCCGTCGGCGGGGAACCCGTACTCGACAGTCGACGACTGACTCTAAAAATTTCACAGGCGGCTCCGGGAACTGCCGTTGATCTCAGGTTGCTGCGGGATAGCCAAGAACAAAACCTGCGTATTACCTTGGGCGAGCTTCCAGTCGATGCAGAACGCACGCAGGCTCCTGGTTCGCAGCAGGGTCGGGGCACCGCTCTCGATGGCGTTGCGGTCGACAACCTGACACCAGACATCGCCCGTCAACTGAACCTGCCGCCACAAACTCGCGGTGTGGTTGTGGTTCAGGTTCGGCCCGAAACCACGGCGGCGACAGGCCTGCGCCGCGGCGACGCGATCGAGGAAGTCAACCGCCGACGCATCTCGACGGTGGGCGAGTATGAGCAAGCGATACGCGAGGCCACCGGCGAGGTGTTGCTGCTCGTGAATCGGGGCGGAAGCAGCTCCTACATTGTGATCGGAAAGCCTCGCTAGCCCTCTACCAGCGAGCAGACAATCTTTGTGTTGATTCGGTTGGAAAGGGGCACTCAGTGCCCCTTTCCCGCAAAAACAGCAAGGAACCTCCTATGCAACAGCCACAACTTCAGATTCTGGCATACGCAGCTCTAGCGATGATTTTGGGAGGGCTCGTGGGCTTGGATCGAGAAGCCGCCCGCAAGCCTGCCGGCCTGCGCACGCATATGCTGGTTTCGGGGGCGGCAGCTCTTCTGGTGCTTCTGGGCCAAGTGATGGTGAGGAACTATGATGCGACTCTGGCAAGTCTTTTGACGAGCGATCCCATCCGCATCATTGAAGCCATCATCACGGGAGTTAGTTTTCTCGGTGCCGGCACGATAATTCGTAACCGCCGCGAGGGTAACCAGGTTGAAGGCTTGACAACCGCAGCCTCACTGCTGCTGGCGGCAGCGATTGGTATCAGTGTCGCTCTGTCTCAGTGGATTGTCGCAGTGGGTCTGACACTGCTGGTCCTCTTGGTTCTTCGATTTCTCGGGTATCTGGCAGGTCGATTCACGGAGCAGCCAAATGAGGCCGGCTAAGGTACGGCCGTGAAGAAACTATTTTTACCCATGTTTGAGTGGTTCGGCGAGCTCGGCCTCTTCAGTAACGGCTTGGCGCGAGCCGCCGTCAAGCCACCCTACGAACTGCGGGAAGCCGTCAGGCAGATGGACGAGGTTGGCTCCAAGTCTCTGCCGTTGGTAGCTCTCGCAGGAGCAGCCATGGGTGTCGTCTTATCGATGCACACCCGCGACAGCCTCATTCGTTTCGGCGCAGAATCGCTCCAGCCGGCAGTCATTGTCATGTCCATCATTCAGGAGACCGGGCCAATCATCACGGCGCTCGTCGTCTGCGGACGAGTCGCCGCTGGCATTGGCGCCGAGCTCGGTTCGATGAAGGTGACTGAGCAAATCGATGCGATCGAAGCCTCCGCGGTCAATCCTTTCAAGTTTCTGGTAGCGACACGTGTTCTGGCGTGTTGTTGCATGTTGCCGCTTCTGACTCTCGCTGCTGATTTCACAGGCATCCTGATGGGTTGGGTCGCCACAACGGCGGCCGATCCCATCTCGTTCAATCTCTACTGGGAGCAAGGAACAAAAAGCCTGGCCTTTCGCGACTTTTTGCCTGCTACGTTCCGCACCGCCGTGTTCGGACTGATCATCGGCCTGATTGGATGCTTTCAAGGAATCCGAACGAAGGGTGGAACCGAAGGAGTCGGCCGGTCAGCCACAGGAGCCGTGGTCCTGGCGTCTCTCTTTGTGATTGTGGCGGATGTGCTTTTGGTTCGTCTTATTTTGATTTTTTTCCGTTAGTGCTTATGACACACGAACTCGTGCTGCAGATTCGAGACTTGCGAAAGGCCTTCGGAGAGCAAAAGGTGCTGGAGGGAATCGACCTCGACGTCAGGAAGGGTGAGACCCTGACTATCCTGGGCCGCAGCGGCTCTGGAAAGAGCGTCTTGTTGAAGCTGATCATCGGCCTGCAAAAGCCTGATTCGGGCTCGATCCGGATTGGAGATGCCGAAGTGACCGGTATGGCGGGCGATCAGCTCGACGAGATTCGGAAAAAGATCGGTTTTCTGTTTCAGTACTCCGCTCTCTATGACTCGTTGACTGTGGAAGAGAACGTAGCCTTTCCACTTCGGCGCCACACTCGTATGCCCGATCACGAGCGGCGGGAGCGGGTCCGGGAGCTGTTGGCGCGGGTGGGCATGGAGGAAGCCTCCGCCAAAATGCCTGGAGACATCTCGGGCGGCATGAAAAAGCGCGTTGGCTTAGCTCGCGGCCTGGCCATGGAGCCAGAACTCATGCTGATGGATGAACCTACCGCCGGCCTGGATCCGGTCACAGCCGGGGAGATCATCGACCTCATTCTGGAATTACAGCGTGCCCGCAACATGACGTCCGTCGTTGTCACCCACGAGATGCAAACAGTTCGAGCAGTTTCCGATCGTATCGCCATGCTGCACGAAGGCGCGATTCGGGTTGAAGGAACCTTCGAAGATCTGAAACGCAGCCATGATTCCCTCGTTGAAGCTTTCGTGAAGCAAGGCATGGAGGAGGAGCCATGTCACGCGTAGCGCGCTTAGGCGCCTTCATTTTTGGAGCACTACTGATACTGACCTTTATTGTCTTTAGGATTGGTGACAAGGACTTCCTATTCAGCACCACTTATCGCCTGCAGGCTCCTTTCGACAACGTGGCCGGTCTCGGCAATGGTGCGGAAGTTAGACTCGGGGGAGTTCGGGTGGGGACTGTGGCTTCTATCCAGCTACCCGGTCAGGCAGGAGAAAAAGTGTTCGTCATGATGAATCTGGAAAGTTCGACGCGAAAGCTGATCCGCAAGAACTCGGTGGTCGCCATCGAGACTGAGGGTTTGTTAGGGAGTAAGTATCTGACCATCATGACGGGGTCCAAGGAAGCGCCCACTGCCGAAGACGGAGATACCCTGCAAAGCCAGCCGCCCTTGGAATTTGCCGATCTGATCCGAAAAACCGATGTCATATTGGATTCTACTCAGTCGGCCTTGAACAACGTTAACGGCGCCACAGCCGACATGCGGTCCATTACCAGCAAGATAGACCAAGGCCAGGGCACGGCTGGTGCGCTCATCAACAATCGGGAGATCTACAATGACATGCGTTCCACTGTGGCCGATACTCGCGAAACCGTGAATCAGGCAAAGGCGGGAATGACATCCTTTCAGGAGAACATGCAGGCGCTAAAGAGTAATTGGTTCCTGCGTGGTTTCTTCAAAAAGCGTGGCTATCAAGACTCTACAGAGCTGAAAAAACATGCGATCGCGAAATTGCCGGACCGCCCCTTCTCGAATCGTTTCGAAATCGGTGCCGCTGATCTCTTCGACAAACCTGATACCGCCAAGTTTAAGAATGAAAGAGTATTGAACCAGATTGGCGAGCGGCTGGAGCGCACGCCTTATGACCTAGTTGTCGTGGCCGCTTACTCTGGCCTCCGAGGCGAAACGGAGGAAAACCTGGTCCTCACCCAAGCCCGCGCCATGGTTGTGCGCCAACACTTGACCGAGCATTTCAAGATCGATGACCAGCGTATCAAGACGATTGGAATGGGAGAGGACCCAGCAACGCCCGACAAACGGGCGGCGCGCATCGCGATTGTCGTCTACCCTCCCCGGCCGGCAGTTGAGGAGAAGCCAACGCAACCGAAGAACCTAACCATTTCTTCCCGCTGAGTTCAGAGGTAACAGGCTCACCCAGATCCCTCGAGACTGGCTCTTCGGTTTACCTTAAGCGGGAAGCGCGAAAGAATTCCGTTGGGCCTCGAACCCGAGTGGGTAGGGACGCGGCGCTCCGCGTCCGTGTTGGGTTTCCGGTCGGAGACGCGCGGCTCCGCGTCCCTACCGGCGAATTTTTTTACAGCTTCCGGGAGAGGCGAGGGAACGAGCGCATGGTGCGAGTTCTGGCGACTTTCGATAGCCGTACTTCTGATGCCTGAACTGATGCTGATGAGGTGATATCTTAGGCGGTCGCCACGCGCGAACGTGAAGAGGCTGGTGACCTGCCTATCACCGCTAGACTTTCCATAATTCGCTCGGGCCGGCCCCAGTCAGACCAAAAAACTTCGTTGAGCTCCAAGACAGCGATTTTTTGGGGTAAGAGTTCGAGAAGTTCAGAAGAAAAATCATGGTGGGACAATTCTTGATAGAGAGCATCCAAAGCCGCTTCCTCATCTCCGTGACCAATGACTCCGCCAAAGGTCTCTAACCGTCGCATCATTTCAGGGAAACAGGTGTGTCCCAGAGACCAAAGGAGGTCAGCATCGGCCGCCAGAATCAGCGTATTCCACAAGCCACCTGACATCGGCTGTTGTTCTCCTTGCGGCTTTTCCTTGAAGCGCGTGACGGCATTCAGGCGATGGCCCATAAACCGACCCAGGTCACTCCCAATTTGGATCCATCCATAGTCCAATTCAGCACGGTGCGGGGCAACCCCGAGCAACACCAACTTCGGGAGCGTTTGCGCAGCTCCTATAGCAGCCCGAACAAGATTCAGGAAACGATCTTCGGGATAGACAAAATGATCCGAAGGGTAGAGAACGATTGTGGCGTTCGAAGCTTCGCGCCGGATGTAGGTCAAAGCCAAAAAGACTGCGGTCGCAGTGCCTTGGTTGCTTGGCTGCACCACTAGCCGACCCGCCTTTCTCTTAAGCTGTTCGGGCCACCCGCGGCGGCGATGATCCTGTGCGACGATAGTCAGTTTGTGGCGTGGCGCAGTGATTTCATCAGCGCGATCCAACGTGTGTTGAAGCATGGAACGCGTTCCGACGAAAGTGCAATACTGCTTCGGTTTTTCATAGCCAAGCCACTGTCGCACGAAAGGCTTCAATCTCTCTCCATCACCTGCGGCGAGAACAATCGACCACGCATTCTGATAGCGGCGCATTGAGTCCATCGCCAATCTCCCGGGTACTTCGGATTCTCCTTCTTTTGGGATTCTCGAGTCGCTTTAGGTTGGGCAGATGATTGTCAAACGTGACCTTTTCCTAAACTGTTCAAAATTGAACCAACGTAAAAGATATTCCAGTCGGTGCGGCATCCATTGTCCTGAAATCATCTCGCAGATGGGGGGCAGCCGATTTCCCGAATGCGTCCGTCCTTGGTTGTGCAGCTTTCTGCCTTCTCAAGGTATTGAACCGTAAACCGGCCTTGCTCATGGAACCAGACCCGCTTGACACGAAGTCCTGAAGCCTCTGCAAGGCGCGCGAGACCCGGTAACCCATTGCGGTAGTAACGGGCCGTTTGAATCGTTTCGTACGCTTTCAACGAGATGCATAGACCCCCGATGGAAACTGTCTGGTCTCGCAAGCTGACCACCTGCATCTCGGTTCGCCGACGTCTCAGATCGTAAAAAGCCCGGTGTTGAAACCAGCGTAGGTTGAAGTTGCAATCCAATTCCCGGTTAAGCCTTTCCAGAATGTTTAGGTTGAAAGCGGCTGCGATGCCCAGGCGGTCGTTATAGGCCTGTTCCAGGACTCTTGCATCTCTCGTTAAATCGAGGCTGAGCAAGACGCCTCCGTTTTGGCCATAAAGCTTTTCCGCTGCGGCAAACAACTGGTTTATTTCGGAGGGCCGCAAACTACCCACAATGCACCACGGCAAATAGACGATTCTCCGCTGGGCTTGCGCGTCGGGCGGCAAACGGGACTGATGAAAAACGATTCTCAAGTGTTGATGGGAAGTGGCTTCGTTGCTCCCTCTCAAATGCCACAAATGTTCCTTGAGCGACATGCGAGATCGCCCATCATCTCGACAGTCCCAAAACGCCTGAGCGCTTCGGCCGTCTCTGGCGCCGCTTGCAAACAGCGTACAAGCGGGCCCCAACATCGCCGCGATCTCTCCCGCGTGACGTTCGACAGTCTCCGCCTCAGCACGGGCGGGATAGTACTCAGGCAAGGTACACAGACAGTCGAATAACATCGATCCGCGCTGATCGTAGAGAAGCTTGGAAGGCAGTCGTCTGGGTGTTTCTCTGAAAGCGGATAACACCTCGTCACGGAGTTGATGAGGTCTCGTTTCAGTTTCCTGCCAAGCCGTCGCTGAACCGTTTGCTTTCATCAGGGTACGAGCCTCCAGGTACACAATCTCGAAAGAGTAATGAGCTACGGACGGAAGAATAGGGCGCCCTTGGCTCTGAGTTCTGTTCACTTTTGCCCACGAGCAATCGGGCCATGAGCTTTGTCCGCAAGGGTGAGATCAATAGAGAACAGCCTAACGTCCATTGAACTGCGATAGTGGAACTGGATTTGCTCTTAGCAGAACCCGGGGACTTCTAACGCCCGTTGCCACTCGCGGCAGCGGCCTTCCCGCTCAGTAAATTTCGAGGAATGGGCACGCTCAGTCAGACGGGAAGAGCTAAACCTGCTCATTTATTTTCAGGAGAAACGAGTGCTTGAAGAACCCACCGAGGCAAGTCCTCCTTCCGAGTCGAAGAAAATCTCTCCCGGTCCGGGTACGTCAGTCACCCAATCGATCACCTCCATTGCGGTCATCGGAGCCATCTGCTACCTGGTGCAGCCGGTACTGGTAACGGTGTGTGTGTCGCTGCTGTTCGCCTTCATGCTCGCGCCCTTCACGGATCTGCTGCAAGGTGCCAGGTTGCCACGCTCCGTGGCTGCCTTCTTGTCGGTGGCCTTCGTATCGGCCACGCTGTATGGCATCACTTATTTTTCATATGACCAGGGCATGAAGTTCATCGACGAATTGCCCCGGCATGCCTCCAAGTATCGGCAGGCGATTCTCCGAGTTCGACAACAGGCCGAGACATTTCAGAAAACCAGCGAGTCCGTGCTGCCGAAAACTGCCGGGGAAAAGACTGCGATCCGGGTTATCCAACAACCTGACGCGTTTGATGCGTTGTTTAGAAACGTCGGGTCGGTTGCGGAATTCCTGTTTCTCCTCTCGTTTGTTCCTTTCCTGGTTTTCTTTATGCTGACGTGGCAAGACCACCTACACACCGCCACTGTGCTCCTTTCCCGACCGGAGAATCGCAGACGAACTCATCGGACATTGACTCTGGTTGGGGCCATGATCCGCAGTTTCCTTTTGGGCAGTCTACTCATTGGGCTTGTCATCGGTGGCCTCAGTACGTTGTTTTTTGGGTTGCTTCGCCTCCCTTACTTCTATTTCACCGGCTTTCTGAGCGGCTTCTTGAGTTTAGTGCCCTATCTGGGAATTGTTCTGGCGCCCATTCCCCCATTGCTGGCAGGGGCGGATGTGATCGATGCCAAGGATGCCTTGCTGGTCCTGGCGGTAGTGATGGTCCTTCATGTTATTGCTGTGAACTTGCTTTATCCCAAACTGTTGGGTAATCGGCTCCGCGTGAATCCCGTGGTCCTTACGATTGCTTTACTCTATTGGGGTTGGCTATGGGGAGGCATCGGCCTGCTGCTGGCTATTCCGATCACGGCTGCGATGAAGATCATCTTTGACCATGTGTCCTCTCTACGGCCTTATGGTAGGTGGATGGGGACAACATCAATCGTTGCGCAGAGGCGGCGAGAGAAGCGGCATTGGTTGCGGTCGAAGAAACCTCAAGGAAATGCGGTCTGATGGCGCATAGGCCGGCGAGCAACCACTGATTGGTTCACGGCGTGTAGCCAGGCGTGGCCTTTTACCTTCCCAGTGTTCCGTTCTTAGGAAATGACATTTTCACTGAAACATTCTCGGGTACGCATCCAAAACCCATCGTCCTTGGAGGCAAAATATCGCGGATCCTCTTTGAGCGCTGTCCCAATGCTGAATTGAAGCGTCTTCTTAATCGAATATTGACCAAAGTTGAGCTGAGCCGGCTTCCATATCCTGCCCAACCCCGCGGCTGAAAAGACAACGATAAATTTCTTGCCGGATCCGTCTCCGCGAACCCAACCAAATCCACAACAATTGAGGGCTGATAGTGATCTTCATGGAGTCCCCCCATTGAGAATGCGTACTTACCATACTGATCCGCCATCTTCTCGTCGGCTGTGCAAAACAGACCTCCAGCAATTGGCTCATCAAGGATCTGTGGGTTGGTTTGGAAGAGCCGAGCAATATTGAACATCCTTTCCGAGCTGCAGCCCTGAAGATGGGAGCAACTTTAGGAACCTACGAGGAAAGGAAACCATGTCTACGAAATCAAAATATCTGAGCTGCATCCTTTGTCTTCTTTGCGTCTTGTTTCTAACAAGAGGAGTTGGCTTGGGTGGCCCAGAGGACTCAAAGGACAAAGAAACCAAGAGTGAATCGAAAGATGTCGGCAAGGAAGCGGAGCGAGCGCTGAGCGCCGCAAATGTCTTATTGGAAATTACCAAAACTCCAGAAAGTGGAATCCCGCAAGACCTGTTGAACCACGCGGACGCGATTGCGGTCATCCCAAATGTAGTGAAAGCGGCTTTCGGTGTGGGAGGCCGCCATGGAAAAGGGGTCGTAGCTCGACGTCTTGCAAACTCAAGCTGGGGAGCACCGGCATTTATCGAAGTCAGCGGCGGCAGCTTCGGTTTGCAGATTGGCGTTTCTGTAACTGACGTCATTCTTGTATTCACGAACGACGATGGATTGAAAGGCTTGATGGATGACAAGGTGGAACTCGGGGGTGACGCTGGCGTCGCGGCCGGACCCGTTGGGCGCTCCGCGGAAGCCGGTACAAATCTCTCCTTCGATTCTCCAATCTATTCCTATTCCCGCAGCAAAGGACTGTTTGCCGGGTTGGCCTTGAAGGGAACAGTCATGACGATGGACGGTAGCTCTAACCGCAGACTGTACGGTGAAAAGGCGACGGGACGGGATATTCTTTTTGGAACAAGCCTGCGGTCGGCTGTCGAAACCAAACCGTTTCTCGATGCCCTGAATCGCGTGGCCCCGAAGGAGGTACACGAGAAAAAGGCGATGAAGACATCCTCGTGATGAGGAATCCGCAGCAGCGTTAATACGAAACTTGAACGGAAGAAGGAGGCCTCATGGCAGACTTGGAGCAACTGAAGGGAAAGTATCAATCCGTCTTGACCCTCATAAACCAGCTCGGAGTACGGCTACAGAACCTGCACGTTCAAGATAACAAGTTGTTTCTAAAAGGGACGGCCAAGACGAAAGCGGACAGCAATCGCGTCTGGGATCAGATCAAGCTTGTCGACAAAAACTACTCACAAGATCTGATGGCAGAGGTCACGTACGACACCGATGCGCCCGCGGCGACACCCGCCGGCCAAGGGGCCAAGACCTACACAGTCAAAGCGGGGGATACGCTCTCGAAGATTGCGAAGCAGCACTACGGGAATGCGAACTCGTATATGAAGATCTTCGACGCTAACAAAAGCCTATTGCAGGATCCGGACAAGATCCAGGTGGGGCAAGTTCTCAAGATCCCGGACTAAGACAGCGACCTCGCCTGTGCTGGGCCATGAAATTGGTCACGTCGTCGCTCGACACTCAGCGGAGCACATTGCCAAGAGCCAGTTCGCTCAACTCTTGGTCACAGCAGTGGGTGTCGCTGCCAGTGATGAAGAGCATCCAGGCAGGGGCCAACAAGCAGCCGCGGCAGCAGGCTTTATCTCTCAAATGGTGACTCTTCGTTACGACCGCGGTGACGAATTGGAGTCAGACAAACTGGGCGTCAGATTCATAAGCGAAGCAAAATACGATCCTCGATCGTTGCTCGAAGTCATGCGCATCCTGGCAGCAAACAGCGGCGGGAGCCGGCGACCCGAGTTCCTGAGTACCCATCCCGATCCTAGGAATCGAAAGGAGACGATCAGGGCAGTCAGCGCTGAACGGTTTCCTCAAGGCGTCCCACCCGACTTGGTCAGCCATTGCAAGCGCGTTAGCTAAGTTTGATCGTATTCTCGCGTCTGGCAGGTTGGTAATGCGACTTAAAGAAAAGTAGTTACTTTGGAAGGTTGAAATTGAGGATCGTATCGACGATCTCGACTTCTACCCGCCGGTTCTTGGCGCGGGCTTCAGGAGTTGTGCTTGAAACCAAGGGTTTCTTCTTCCCGAAACCCTTGGTGACAATGATCTCTCGCCCGATACCTGCTTCGACCAGGTAGTCACGCACGGCCCGAGCCCGTTTTTCGGAAAGTTCCTGATTGTAGGCTTCTGAACCGACGTCATCGGTATGCCCGTAAACCGTGATGGAGTAACCCTTGGAAGTGAGGAGAATTCCTGCAACGCGACTCAGAAGTTCACGGTTCATCGAGAGCAACACGGCTTTGTTGAACTCAAACTGAATGGCATTGCTGTCCAGATTCATCACGAGCCCCATCGCGGTCCGTCGAGTCTCCGCGATTTTCTGCAGGGCCTCTTGCAGCCGGTTCAGTTCGTCTTCCCGCTCTTTGCGAATACGCTCGGCCTCAGCTACCGCAGCCTGCTTCTCTTGCTCTGCAGCGGCGGCCCGCTGCCTGGCTTCTTC
>Ga0187892_10012002_pt1 | contig 10442 bp, 10 predicted proteins | sample MA1701073metaG_FD_139345 | JGI IMG/M metagenome (GOLD analysis project Ga0187892, IMG submission 139345) | Bio-ooze microbial communities from a basaltic lava cave in the Kipuka Kanohina Cave System on the Island of Hawaii, USA - MA170107-3 metaG ...
TATCTCCCTTGTTCGAAATGACGCTTCGTAAAATGTTTTGGCTGTGATCGGTTGAGTTTCGCTGTATGGCAATGGGTTGCCGCTATACAAAGATGATGTTGATGCATAAATAACCTTCTTTACACCGTTCTCCTTTGCCGCTTTCATTATGTTCATGAAACCTAACACATTTACCTCCATTCCAGGTTTTGGCAGTTCCTTGAACATTGGCGAGGAGCTCATAGCAGCTTTGTGAAAGATGTAATCGCAGTCCCTGCACACTTTTTCTACCACTTCTTCATTCATTACCGTTCCTTCAACAAACTCTATGCCAGCGTTGTTAATGTTATTCCTGCTCCCCAAGTAAAGATCGTCAAGAACTCTAACATCATGATTCTCTGCAAGTTTTTCGGCAAGGTTCGAGCCAATGAATCCAGCACCTCCTGTTACAAGTATCTTCATCTTTTCATCGTTCTAGAATATAGCAATAAAAAGTTATGCCAGACTCACATCATTCTTCTCTTCATCGGTTTTAGTTTAGCTAGATGGACTCCAAGACCAATTGGCGCAAATCCAACAATTATGAATATCTGAGGTATTACCAAAAGCGCATCAGTCCTGTAGTCCGCACTCATGTCAGTTGCAAGTATTGAAGCATAGAGCATTCCCAAAGGCATGACTATCCCCTGCGCAATGAGTATGATACTAACCACTTTTGGTGCATCTCTTTTTGCTAAAATGTAAGCAATGCCAGCCAGGCCAAAACCAGGTAATCCGAAAAGAAATATCCCAACTGTCAGCAGCTGCCATGCGATCTCAGGAAGTGCAACTATGTTACCTATCTGTACCGGTTTAGAAAGCGCAAAGTAGAAAGACGCCGCGTATATGACAAACATCACATGCAGCCCAAGAGCTGCAAGCGCCAAACCAGTCTCGAGCCTCATATTTAGCATAATGATAACAGCATATAGTCGTCATAAATAAATTATGTTTTGATCAGGTTATTCCTACCAATCCGGCTAGCTCTTTCCTGGCTGCAGAGCCTAGAACTTCTGCAGAGTATTCAGGGCTCACGTTGTTTAGGTAAACTCCAAAACCTCGCTCCAGACCTGACCATGTTGATAATTGTGGATAAACCTCTATATGCCAATGTAACTGCCTACTGTTCTTCTTTTCTGGTGATAGATGGAAAACAAGATTGAATGATACATCCTTCAGTGCTTTTGACAGACCTCCTAAGGTTGCTCGAAGTATTAGTGCGAGATCGCTTATCTCCTTCTGAGTTATCTTTGAAAATAGCGTTATGTGCCTTTTAGGGCATATCCAGAATTCATAAGGATATGTTGGAGCCCATGGGCAGAAAGACAGAAAGCTATCAGTCGCGAGAACCTGCCTTGGGCCGCTAGATTCTACATTAATAACATTACACATCGGGCAAACACCATTTTCGTTTATGTACCTGTGGGCAGCTTCTGCCTCCAGCTCTATCATCGGAGGAATAGCTGAAAATGTTACTAGGTTCATATGCGGGTGATCCAAAGCTGCGCCAGCATTCTTTCCATAGTTCATATATATTGAAACATAGGTAACGCTCTTCTGTGTGTAAAGCCATCTCACCCTGTCCTGAATTACAACCAGGACGTTTGCCCATTGTTCCACAGATATATTCGACAGCTTCTGGCTATGTTCTGGGGCAGCAACCACAACATAATGGAAACCATAGGCAGGCTCGCTGTACAAGGGTTTGTCTGTATAGGTGGTTTCACTGGCAGTAGTGACCGCAGGCTCCTTGCTGGGAAATACCCGCACGCACCAATCGTTCACATAATTTTCTTCCGTGTCGGAAAGTCTCTGCAGCATACCATCCTTCTGCACCAGCGCTAACACGGCCGGGTGAGTCATAACCTCATTTCCAGGACAGTAAGGACACTTACCATTAGAGACATCTTTCTCTACAATGTTCTTAGGTACTATTACAAACCTATCAAGCACGTAATCTTTCCTTAGTTCAGCCAACCCTACGTATCCTCCAACGCTTCGAACTTAAACCTATCCTTTTCATTTCGCGATCGAAGTTTACAGCTTAACAATGTACAAACAGGATTTACAAAGTATCCTACCAACAACATAAATTTTTGCAATATGCTTCCAGATATTATTCTTTGTTTAGGAGAATTTACCCGCAGAACACAATTATAAAGCTCGTCGCTGGAATCGAATCATGGTCAAACTTGTCTACGTTCTTCTTGACGGTGTTGGTGATCTTCCTCATCCCGATCTGAACGATTTAACACCGCTTGAAGCTGCTTACACTCCAAACATGGACATGCTTGCAAGGAAAGGAACGATGGGCAGGGTTTACAGCGTAGGCAAGGGAATTGCACCTGAATCAGATATAGCTGTACTAAGCATGCTCGGTTACAGATTCAGGCACGAAGATTACTTTGGGCGTGGTGTCATAGAAGCTCTAGGTTCTGGTGTAGACTTTAATGATGGAGATCTGGCGATGAGGGGAAACTTTGCTACGATTGATAGCAAGCTGAATATCATTGACAGAAGAGTTGGAAGGACAATCGAAAGATACGAATCTGAAACACTCGCGAAAGCAATTCAGGAAAATGTCAAACTCACCGACGGAACGTTCGTGCTTCTACCTACTGTAGGGCACAGAGTTGTGCTAAGTCTAAGAGCGAATGATGGTAAACTCTCTGCTGATATCTCCAACACAGACCCGGCGTACGCTAAGGTGAGGGGCATGGGAGTAGTGAAACCTGCTGGTGCAAAACTCAAGCTGGCAGAGTGTAAACCACTGAAAAGTGACAGTTCTTCCAAACTTGCTGCAAGACTTGTCAATGAGTTTACAAGAAAATCACTAAAGATCTTGGTCGAAAATGAGATAAACAAGAATAGAAAAAATACAAGAAAGATGGTAATAAATTGTATTCTTTTGAGAGACGCTGGCAACAGGAAGCCCAGATTAGAGCCAATAAGCAAGTTGCATGGTATGGCTTTCTGCTGCATTGTGGACATGCCTGTTGAGCGAGGGATAGCAAAGGCTACGAGCATGAAAGCCTTCGAGGCAGGCAATACTGGAGATTATGAACAGAAGGCAAAAGTTGCATCAAGATGCTTGGAGCAGCATGATGCAGTCTACGTGCACATAAAGGGACCAGATGAATTTGGACATGACGGAGATGCTAGAGGCAAGAAGAAGAGCATAGAGGAAATTGACCGCAGGTTCTTTGGCACTCTTCTAAATTCAATAAGTACTGATAATGTTGCAATTGCAATATCGGGAGATCATTCCACTCCAAGCATAAAGAAGGGTCACAGCGACGATCCCGTTCCCTTGTTAGTATCGGGTAAGATGGTCAGAAATGATAACTTGGGAAGGTTTACGGAGAGCTATGCTGCCAAGGGCACACTAGGCATGCTAAATGGATATGAAGTGCTTTCAAGAACAATTCAGCTTATCAGATCTTGAAATATTGTACATTTTTAGTTGATAGTATATCTGCTACTCTTTGCTTGAACGCATCGATATCTATTCCGTAATAGATACCGTTCACATTTTGCAGCTTTGCAAGAGATCTGTTAAGTACTGAAAAACAAATATCGTTTTCATCCTTCTGTGCGTGCACAAATCCTGCGCATGTAAGTATGATGCCTTGCAAAAGATCTTTTTCGTTGCCAGAGGAGTGTTTCCACACACCCTCGAGTACTTCGTGGCATTCCCAATACCGCTCGTAATCGAACAATAACTTGGCATGTTCAATAGCTCCTTCCTTCTCAACCTGCTTTTCTGTAATTTCCGTATAACTTGCAATTGGTGAGATCCTCGAAAGTTGTTCCAGTAAATGTTCCAGTTTTTCACCTGCGATAGAGAGATCGAACTCTATGAGCCTGCTTGAAACTCGCGTATCTCTTATTACGACATCATTATCAGCTAAACTTCTGGCCTTCATTAGTAGCTCGCTGGCATTCTCTGCACCAAAACCCTGATTTTGTAAATGCACAATGTAGCGTTTCATCATTATAGAAAGTGGCTGGCGATTATAAATAAGATGACAGGCACCACTAGATTTATAAGAGTTCGCAAAAGCAGTGGTTCTGCTTGAGTGAAATAGTAACTTTAGAGGATAGAACCAATGCCCTGCTGAAAAGAAGGGAGGTCAGGTGTTTATTCAAGGGGCATGCGGGTAAACTCAGCAGGAATGATGCCGTGAACTTGCTTAGTGAACAGCTTAAACTTGACAAGAAGTTTGTTATCCCCGTAACTCTGAAATGTGAAACAGGTAGAACTGATGTTAAAGGCACTTTTTACGTTTACGATGACGAAGGTTTAGCCAAAAAGCATCTTCCAAAGTATGTGTTCTTAAGATTACTTTCAAAGGAAGAGCGGAAGAAAGTGAGGGAAGCTGAAAAGGCAAAAGCAAAGGCAAAGAAACCTGAAGAAGGAGCAGCACCGAAGGCCGAGGCGCCAAAGGAAGAGAAGGCAGAAGCCAAAGCTGAGAAGAAGGAAGTCAAGGAAGAAAAGAAGGAACCAGAAAAACCAAAGGAGGCACCAAAGGAGAAGCCTGCTGACGCAAAGGAGGCTAAAGAATAATGGGAAAGAAGGGTCAAAACACAACAGTATGGAAGTATTACAAGCTAGAGGGTGAAACAGTAAAGAGGCTCAAGAGGGAGTGCCCGAGATGCGGCAAGGGAGTTTTCATGGGAGAGCATAAGGACAGAGTTGCGTGCGGAAGATGCGGTTACACAGAATTCAAGAAGCGTTGATGTACGACTTTATTTCATCTCTGACAGCTGTTACAACTCCCACTACTAATGCAGGATAAAACGCTGGCAAATACTTCTTGCTCAGTGATTTTTTGAGAACAGCAATATCTCCATCCTGCATATAACCATCTAAGAACGCTCTTACAACTTTCCTAGCTCCCTCTACATTAGATGTAAACTTCATGGAGTAGTAGATGAAGCAAATGACATCCCATGCCTTGTCGTCGCTAAACGTAAACTGTTCCAAATCTGTGAAGTAGATTCTTCCATTGCTAACGAGCATATTGCTTGGTTTTGTGTCCACAAGGGTGCAGTTGTTTGCATGTAGTTTGTGCAATAGTTTTCCAAACTGAGTTATCATACTAATATCACTCGTCTTGTTGGCAAGTATAGAACCTATTGTATCACTTAGCATCTCTCCCTCAACATACCTAGTTATCAGCAACCTTTTGTCCAGAGCTACTGCAAGTATTTCCGGCGTATCAATACCCAGCGTCTTAATATGCAGCGATGCTGCATATTCTCTGTTCAATCTCACAGAAGGATCAACGTGAAACCTCTTGACACCCGCTACCCATAAGTTCATCGCAGCCCACTTGACTGCCTTTACACTTGCAAAGTGCTTAACAACAAATCTTTCGGTCTTTCCATTTTCGCTTAGAGTGTAGAGCGTTGTCGCCGCATGCATATCCCCTATCTTTTTTTCCGTTATGGTATAGTCATTAAAGTCTAGATTCGCGGCAAGTTCCTTCAGCCAATCCTTTCCTTCTATCAATATTCCTTCCCTCAACCTAAGCAACGATTTAGGATTCTTCAGCTCATGTGGAACGTCGTTCTTGATCTTTTTATGTCTCTTTATCTTCGACATAGCTTCCTGTTTTACAAAGTTCAGTGTTCGCCTGCCAGCATATGTGTGTACAAGGTACGATAACGTTCCACGCATCATATTAGACATGTCCAGCGATGCCTTCCCGCTCTTTCTTGCCCTGACCTTATCTGATACTATTCTTACATATTCATCTAACTTTACATATCCTTCTTCCTCGAGTTGCATTAGTGCTTGTACAAATCCTTTCTTGCTTGCTTCTAGATTTCTCTGCGCGTTAGAACCAGAATACGTTTTGATATAGCTGTAGAGCGCATGTGGATAGACCTTCGCCCTCTTCTGCACCTTCGAATACAGAAAATATTCCGGAGGAATTAAAATCTCGTTGTAGAGTGCATTAGTTGCAGCCAGTTCCTTTATCTCTTCCAGTATAACCCTTTTTTTGTATTTGGTCTCAATTTCTTCAAGATATTCAGCGTTTTCCAATGACTCGTACGTATGTAACAATCTACCAACAACAAATTCTCCCAACGCCGCTTTTTCCGCATCCCTGATCAAAGACTTGCTGTCAACAATCAAAACTGAAAGTTCCATATTATTGTGAACATACATGTATTTTATGACATGGCCATAGTTCTTCAGTACCAGTAACAGATCATAATCGCTATCAGGCCTTGCGTATCCAGCAACTTTAGAACCATAAGCGCAGCATGATTCTATTGCGTATTCCCCAGCAAGTTTTTTTGCAGCATCTAAAAGTTCGACCCTCTCTTTCCGGCCAAGAATCTCGTTACCACTAAACATTACCCCCATACCCTTCCTAGCATATTCGGTAATGCCGAGCTCATATATCTATTCCTTAAGTGCGTAGAATGAAATTGTTTGGGAGAATATTTTTCACAAAAGCATAATGCCTCCTCACAGCACGCATCAACATTTGGAAGTTACCATAGTAGATATTGCGAACTGATCCTTTTATTCTAAAATGACGACTTACCATTCCTCTAGAATTGTCTTGGGAATTTGTGTAGTTGTCCTAATTACAAGACGCTCAGAATAGGCTATCAATTCATAAGGTTACACATGCCAAGAGGGGAAGACTAGGAATAAACCTGTAACTGAAGTTATAAATTCCAATTACAGAGCCAGCATAAATCTCTGGCATTAATAATTGATGATATCTAATAACACTGGCAGAAGCTATATAATTCAAGTGAGCGAACGAAGCGAAGAGATGGAAAACAACCAAATCGATAGACCAAACAAGAAATTAAAGTACGGAGCCATAAGCACAGCAACACTGTTAGTTACAGCATTAGTTCTAGTACAACCTACGATGCAGACATCATTCGCGCAAGTTAGTGACTTGGGCGCACCAGCGTTCGACACTTGTGCGTACTTTCCAGTAGCACAGCCAGAAGATCCGTATACAGTAAATAGCATAAGAGGTGGAAAAATAGCATTGACAGTAATTGCAGAGAAGGAAATCTTCGAATGCCAAACAGAACAAGGTGACCTAGATGTTATCGTAGATGTCACTACATATGGAGAGATTTACGAGAACTTCACTTCAAAAACCATTATAAAGAAACAAGCATACGTGATAACATGTGTCAAGATAGGCACACCAGGAGGATTACAATTTGGTGATGACGCTACCTATCAAGTACTGGGATGCGACACATACAGACCTCTAACAGACTTCGTACCTGTAAGCAACTGCAGAGACATACAGTTCATCGAAAATTGGAACGATGCACCGCTTGAAGAACCACAAGAAATGAATACCATAAACAAGAATAATATAGTAAAGACCATAGAAATAGAGAAGGAGATCGTCTACTGCGATTTCGGTACCAATCCTGGACAAAGTGTCAACAATGATGCTGATGAAGATGATAAGAAAGTTGAACAATACATAATCCAAGAGACATGGAGGAATCTGAGCCTTCTACCAGCAGATCCTATAATAAAGCAGAATGTAGAGTCACTGCGATGCTGGACATTAGTGACTGTAGCACTAGTAGAATCCTGCCAATTCACAGAAGTCCCATTACAAGAAGTAGATCCATTCGAGTAAACGTAAAACCATCCTTTTTCTTTTTCTATCTACTCTACTACGAACTAGTGTAGTTTCTTATTACTATCTTTACGAGTGACCTGAAGCTCATGTATCTTCTTCTTGAGAGTTCTGTCTAGCTCAGTGTTCGCTACCGCGCTCATAGGAATTCTGATAACGTTCTCATCCATGCTTATCCTTATCGAAGGAAGGCCCTTGTTCAGCCATAACTTGAGAGCCTTGTCCTCAAGCTTAAGATCTTGAAAACCTTCAGGAAACTTTTTGGTAATAAGCCTCAAAAGCGACTTTTCCTTGAATACGGCATCAGGTTCGAAAAGCCTTGTCAGATCAGCATACCTTCCCTCGAAAAGCGTACCGGAAAGCTCATCAGATATAATGTCCATCCTGACCATCTTGCCTATCAACTCCAGATAATGTAAAAACTCATGGGCTAGAATGGCATGTATGGTGCCCTTCATGCCAAAGGCTATCAAGGGTGCGGTTAACTGAACAATTATCTTGATCCTGTTATCTTCGCTAACCTTGGGCATCGTTCTCGCAAACAAAACGCCGAACTGCGTCACTTCCAATGGCGAGGTAGATAGGATCATGCTTGGTTCAACATAATATTCTGGGTACTTTATCCCGGACGCTTTCTCTATCCTTTTTACGCCTTCCTTCACAAACTTGAACCTTGTAACGATCTTCTTGTATACACTCTGAGGAATAAGCTTCGCAAATTTAGCATCTTCAATCTTCCTGAGCGGATCCATGGTTATCGCTTGCATCTAATCATAAAAAAGTGTTTAGTTGAGTCATGAAAAAATATAACGATGTGTGCGGGGGGTGGGATTCGAACCCACGAACCCCTAAGGGACAGGGTTGTAGGAGTATAACTCATTCTAAGCCCTGCGCCGTTGACCAGGCTTGGCAACCCCCGCATGACATCAGGCAAAGTAGCCACCAATTTATCTATTTAATGCCATGGATAACAGCAGTGCTACTGTATTTCCGGAGCCAAGTACTTGCGGCGATCCAAAATCAAGATATTATTTGGAAGTAACTCCGCCATCAACCACAAGCACTGTGCCAGTCACCCAGCTTGTTTCATCAGATGCCAGATACAGAATTGAATGCGCAACATCCTCTGGTTCTCCTATCCTTCCCAATGGTTGCGCAGCGTGCATCATCTTCCCAGCTTTCTCATCATCAAGATAAGGCTGAAGGAATGGACTCCTGATCGTGCCAGGGCACACACAATTGCAACGAATATTGTACTGCGCATACTCCAGAGCAATGCTTTTCGTGAACATTATGACCCCGGCCTTGGTTGTGTTGTACACTGAAAGTGGAACCTTTTCTATCGCTCTCATTCCTGCTACCGAAGAAACGTTTACTATAGAACCTGATTTCTTTTCTATCATAGAGGGAAGAACTGCTCGGGTCATCCTGAACGTACCTATGAGATTGGTATCTATGAGTTCGTTCCATGCTCTGTCTGACATTTCGTGAAACTGGACAGGGTCGTTTATTACGCCTGCATTGTTTACCAGAATATCTATCCTATCAAACTGGCGGATAGCTTGCTCCGCGACGGCTTGTACCTCGCTTTCGCTCGATATATCTGCACGTATAGCAACAGCATTCTTGCCACTGGCTTTGATTTCTGACGCTACACGATTCAGTTTGTCGAGATTTCTTCCAACAAGAATAACGTCAGCACCTTCCTTCGTAAAGAATTTCGCAGTAACTTCGCCTATGCCGCTGCCACCACCTGTTATTATAGCGACCTTGCTTGCCAGACGCACGCAAAGAGTTTCCAGACATAATAATTAAACCCTTCCATACTTTTTGCGACTTATTGTAGCATCAACTCGTTCTTGTTTGTAACAAACAAGATTAGCGGGAAGTTTATTTATCATTAGGAACAGTTCTACATATGGCGAAGCTTTTTGGCACAAATGGCATAAGAGGCGTCTTTGGCAAAGACCTAACACTTGATCTGGTCCTCCAAATTTCATATGCGTTGGCAACCTACTTTCACGACAAGCCCGTTTTGGTTGCATATGATGGCAGGCATTCGAGTGTTATACTGTCGAAGATTGTAAGAGCGGCATTTAATTCTCAAGGGGTAGATGTAGGAAACGCTGGCCTAATACCAACGCCATGTCTGCAATATTGTGTCAGTAAGTTAGGCTACAAAGGAGGCGTGATGGTAACGGCATCGCACAACCCACCTGAATATAATGGAATAAAGGCGATGGCCCTGGATGGAATTGAATTACCAAGAGAGGAGGAACTCAAGGTCGAGAACATTTACTTCGACAGAGCCTTCAAACCGTTCGATCGCGTTATTGGTAATGATACCGAAGAAAAGAGAGCAGTTGATACATACATCAATGGCGTAGCATCGCTTGTAGATGCAGATCTAATAAGAAGAAAGAAACTCAGGATGGTTCTTGATCTAGGCAACGGCGCACAAGCTATCACTGCTCCAAAATTGTTGAACTCATTAAATTGCGAGGCTATAATGATAAATTCCAAAATAGACGGTTCATTTTCTGGTAGGGGTTCAGAGCCAACTCCAGACAACCTGTCACTTTTGTCCCAAACTGTTAGAGAAAATTCTGCACACTTTGGTGTTGCATACGATGGCGATGGAGACAGAACCATCTTCTGCGACGAAAAGGGCAATGTTTACGGAGGCGATAAATCGGGCGTTATACTAACAGATCACGTCTTATCGAAAAATAGAAACGCAAAAGTTGTTACGCCGATAAACTCCTCTATGATGATAGA
>Ga0187892_10012003_pt1 | contig 10442 bp, 8 predicted proteins | sample MA1701073metaG_FD_139345 | JGI IMG/M metagenome (GOLD analysis project Ga0187892, IMG submission 139345) | Bio-ooze microbial communities from a basaltic lava cave in the Kipuka Kanohina Cave System on the Island of Hawaii, USA - MA170107-3 metaG ...
AGGAGATAGGGAGATGTCTGGAGATGGGGAGATGGGAGTCTTGATCTCCCAATCTCCAGCCATCTCCCGATCCCCTTTCGTTCCAAACGCTCGCGTGCCTATGCACGAATTGGAGCTACACCCGAATTCTAGGGGCGTCCTCCACGATCTTGGAACGATTCCTTCAAGCTCTTTCTTCAGTTCTTGAAATCGTCCGAGCCCCGAAAGACGAGACGATTCCAAGGCGTGAGCAGATGGCCATCGGTCATTTCTGGTCCACCCTAAGCAGGGGCTTGGACCCGAAGTTTACTCTCGCTTGAAGGAGTAGGTGTTGATCAGGACCGTCTCCAGGTCCTTGGGGTCGTCCTTCAACGTCATGAAATCGGTGGACCAGACCGCGGCGCCGTCCACTTTGAACCACACGGTCCAGTCGCGCAGTTCGTACGTCCCCGAGGCCGTCTCCGGCGGCTTGGGGCGGCCGGTCAGGTCCCCCACGGCGAGCCAGCTGAGAAGGCCGCCCGTCCGGAACGCCCCCTCTTCGGTGAACTCGACCCAATAGTTGAACTGGAGGAACTTGTCCTTCGGGTCGGACTTGTACGAGTACCTCCCCTTGAGGCGCAACCCGTCGACCCGCGGCATCGGCGCCCATACCTGGTCGCCGAAGCGGAGGGATCCGTTCTCCTTCTCCCACACTTGCTCGGGCTTGCCCGCCTCCCGGCGGATCCGCACCGTCTTCCCCTCGGCCTTCCAGGCGCCGTAGAAGCCGTTCAACGTTCCCGCGTCGACCTTGAGCAACTCGCGGCTGGCGCCCAACCCCTCGGCGTGACACGAGCTGAAGTCGACCACGCCGTCGGACAAGAGAAAGATGCGCTCGTACTTCAACGATCCGAAAAAGAACGTGCCGTCGGCGTTGATGTACTTTTTCATGTTCGGGCGGCGGTAGGCTTCGACCACCTCCGGCCGCCGGGGCGGCGGAGGCGGATTCTTGAGCGTCGTCCGCTCCAGGATCGAAAGGAGCGCCGTCGACATCTCGCCGCCGCCCACCGGGCTGAGAACCACGGCCTCCATCTCATCCTTGCCCGAGGCCGCCGTATAGAGACGGATCATCTGCGCGTCGGTGGTCGACGAGACCTCCGAGCTGATGAACGGTCCCGGAACCGGCGTCGCGGCCGTCGCGTACGAGCCCGCCCACTTCGCCTGCTCGACGAGGCCTTTCAGGAGGGCGCGGTGTGCCGTCCAGTGGCTGCCCTCGATCTTGCGCGTGGCGACGAAGAGGCGCGGGTTTCCCCACGCCAGCTCCTGCGGCGGGGTGAGGATGATCCAGCCCGACGGGTCGTCCTGCCGGGTCCAGCCCTTGGGAAGGGGCATGACGAGGCCGGCGATGGACGTCCCCGCCGGCGCGGCGGCGGCCGCAGCCGCGACACCCGGGACGGCGACCTTCTGGATCATGGCCTGCGTGGTGAGCGCGTGCTCCTTGAACGTCTCGAGGTCGTTCGAGGCGTAGAGGACCGCCTGCGCTTTCGCCCCCCACCGCGCCACGTGAATCGCCGCGTACTGCGCGATTCCCTGAGGCGTTTTCTGGATCACGACGGCGACGCGGAAGCTCCCCAGGTCCATGTGCTGGACGGCCCCCTGGAGCTCGTTGCCGCGCGTGCCGTTCTGGACGAGCTGGTCGAGGTAGGCCTGCCCGGTCCCGACGAACTCCTGCGGCGGCAAGATCACGATCGCGCACTCCTTGCCCGCGGGGAGCTTGGGCGGGATGAAGGCGACCTGCTTCGTCCGGGGATCCTCCCGACGTTCCCAACCCTTGGGCATCTCGAAGGAAAGGCCCTCCTCCGCTTGCGGCCCGGCAGAGGCCAGGCACCCGAGGAGCGCCCAGGCGAGCGGGATCACCACTCACGTAGTATACCCATGCCGCCGGTGGGTCCTCGGTTCTTCTTGGTGGACCCTCTTTTCTTCGTGAGGTTCCACACCCGCTGCAACTATGCTAGGAGAGAAAGACATGGCGCAAGCGGACGAGTGGGTCAGGCAGGCCGGCGAAGGGTCGGCCGAGTCCTTCTCGCGCCTCGTCCTGGCCTACCAGTCCCGCGTGCGGGCCTACCTCTGGGCCTACCTGCGGGATCGGGACGTGGTGGAAGACCTCGCGCAGGAAACGTTCCTCCAGGCGTGCCGGGGCCTGTCGGGGTACCGGGGCGAATCGACCGTCGGGGTCTGGCTCATCGGCATCGCCCGGAACCTCGCGGCCCTCTACCTCCGGGAAAAGTCGTCCCGGGGCGCGCGGGAAGGGGAATTCGCCTCGTCCGCCCTGGCGCGCTGGCTGACCGGGAGGGTCGAATCGGACGCCGCCCGTCTCGAGGAGAGCGAACGCCGGATTTCCGCGCTCGAGGCCTGCATCGAGAGGCTGCCGGAACAGAGCGCGCGCCTCGTCCGGGCGTTCTACTTCGAGCGCGAACGCGGCGCCGACCTGGGGCGCCGGGCGGGAAAGACGGAAGGGGCCCTCTGGATGACGCTCCTCAGGATCCGCCAGGCCCTCCGCCGCTGCATCGAAGGGCGTCTGGGTACGCAGTCGCAGGGGGCGGAAGCATGAGCCGCGAGCGCCTGGAAGAACTCTGGGCCCGCCTCCTGGCGGGTCAGGAGCTGACGCCCGAGGAACAGCGCGAGCTCGTGGCCGGACTGGACGCGCAGCCGGCGCTTCGCGAGATCCTCCTCGACGACGCGGTCCTGGACGGCTGGCTCAACGGGCTGGGGGAAGCCCAGACCTCGGGCGCGGCCTTCGCCGAAAAGCTCCGGGAATGTCGGGCGGCCGAGCGCGACGGACCGAGGTTCCTCAAAAGAGTCGAATCCCGCATCGCGGGCCGACGCCGACGGGGAGAACGCCGGGGAAATCGCCCCCACCTCCTCTTGGCCGCTCTCGCCGCCGGGGTCGTCGTCGCGACGGGCCTCTTTATCGCCTTCGCGCCTCCCGGCCGGCGGGAAGACCCGGCGCGGGCGCAGGCCGCCCGCAAGGACCGGCTGGCCGCGATCGATCGCGAGCGGGAACAGCTCGCCCAGGCGGAACGGGAGGCGGTAGCCCGGAGGGAAGAGGCCGCGGCCGAGAAGGCGCGGCGCGCCAAGGAAGCGCTTGAGGCGGAACGGGAGAGGATCGAACGCGACATGCGCGAGGCCGTCGCCAAAGCGCAGGAAGGGAGGCCACCGGCGCCCAAGCCGCCCGACCCGGCTCCTCTTTCGAAGCCCGCTCCGCCGCCGGCGCCGGCGCCGGACGTCCCGAAGGAGCGGACCGTCACGGCCGCCGCGAAACTCACGCGCCTGGAGGGCGAGGCTTTCCTCCTGACCCCGGACTCGCGGAGGGCTGCCAAGGAAGGAGACGATCTCCTTCCGGCATGGGGGCTGGAGACAGTGGGCGCCGCGAGCCGGGCCGTCATCGGCTTCGGGGACAAGACGCTCGTAGAGGTGCAACCCGAAACGGTGGTCCGCGATCTGAAGGCGGAAGGCGGCAAGCGACTCGTCGTCGAGAAGGGGGCGCTCCGCGCGGTCGTCTCCAGGCAGCCCAAGGATCAGCCCCTGGTCCTCGCGACGCCGCACGCCGAGGCGAAGGTCCTCGGAACCACGCTCCGAATCCTCGTGGATCCGGATCCGAAGAAAGGCACCCGCCTCGACGTGGAAGAGGGTCGCGTGCGGCTCATGCGGTTGGGCGACCAAAAGACGGTGGAGGTGCTGAGCGGGCACTTCGCGGTGGCCGCGACCGGGGTCGATCTCGCCGCCACGGCGCTCCCCCGGACGCTCCACGTGGGAGGAGCGTCGGGCAAAAAGGCCGAGGACACATACGTCTACGGGTTCGCGGGGTTCGAGAACGCCAACTTCGGCGCCCTCGGCGTGATGAAAATGGCCGCGGGCCCTCAAGGCGCCTGCGCGCTCCTCCGGTTCCCGAACCTGGTCGGTTCCAACCCCGGCCAGGTCCCGCCCAAGAGCGCGATCCATTCGGCGACCCTGAAGCTCCACTCGTTGAGCACTGGGCCGGGAGCGCCCATGCCGATCGGGGTCTACCGGAGCCTCAAGCCGTGGAACGAAGGGAAGGGAAACAACACGCCGGGGCAGCGCGGCGAGGCGACCTGGCTCGCGGCGCAGAAGGGCTCGCTCCCCTGGGAAGCGCCGGGCGCGCGGGGCCGGACGGATCGTTCGGGCGACGTCGCCGTCCTTGCCGCGCCGGTGGACGGCTCGGGGTTCGTGACGGTGGACGTCACGGCGGCGGTCCAGGCGTGGGCCGGCGGCGACGCCAACTACGGGTTCGTCATGGACGTGGGTCAAAACACCGGGGCGGAATACTCGCTCTCGACTTCGGAGGATGCGGCGGCCGGGAACCGTCCTTTGCTGACGGTGACGTACACGCTCAAGTAGTCCTGTTTTCACGCGCCTGAAGCGCCCGGAGATACTCTGTCTCAGCCTGGGAGGATGCCATGCGCCGTGCTCTGATCCTGGCGTTCGCGGCGGCCTGGGTGGCCGCCCCGGAGGTCGAGTCGCCCGCCCTCGCCGCCGCGCAGGCCGCGATGCGGAACCTGGCGCTCGCCAACATTCCCGACAACACGTGGGTCCGGCTGAGCGCGACGATGCCGGCGAACCGAAACGGCGGGGCCGAAGTCTTCTGGGCCCACGACCCGGTGAATCGCGTCATCGTCCACTACGGAGGGTGCACCTCCCCGTACTCGAACGAACAGTGGAACTTCGACCTCGGGACGGAAAGGTGGACGCTCAAGTACCCGCACAATACCGGCGCCCCGGCGAACCTTCCGGCCGGAGGGTGTTCGCGCGGCCTGGCCTACGATTCGAGAAGGGGGGTGGTTTGGATTCACGGGGGGGCCTCCAACGGCGGGATCGGCGCCGGGAGTATGGGTCTGTACTCCTACAACGCCGCGACGAACGTCTGGACCAAGGCGGTGGAGAACTGGGGCGTCATGGCCAGATTCGGCTCGAACCAGTGGCAGGCGGCCAACGGTCTGGCCTATGACAGCGTCAACGACCTGCTCGTGTCGATCGGGAGAGTGCCGGCCGGGGTGGCCGACGTGTGGGTCTACGACATCCGGAACCAGATCTGGAACGCGCGGTCGTACGACCCCGTCGTCAACGGCACCGGCTACGTCCCTGTCACGTTCGACCCCGACATTGCCCGGTTCGTCTTCTTCAACGGCGACTCGACCTGGACCTACGACGCCCCCTCGGACGTCTGGACCCAAAAGGTCACGAGCGCGAAGCCGCCGGGGTGGAGGAATCACGTCGGGATGGCTTACGACACCCGGAACAAGGTTCACATCCTGTACGGCGGTCGCGGCGGCGCGAACGACACGTGGGTTTACAACGCAAGGGCGAACACCTGGACGGAAATGAGGCCGGCCCAGCGCCCCCCTGACGGGATCGACACGATGCTCATGTCCTATGACCCGGAGCACAACGTGTGCGTCCTTTCGGACTATCGGCCCGGCAGCCCCCTCTGGGTGTACCGGTATTCCAGCGCAGGGACGCCGCCGCCTCCGCCGCCCCCTCCACCCCCCGCCGGAACTAACGACGCGCAGTTCGTCTCGCAGAGCGTCCCCGCGACCCTGACCGCGGGGCAGAGTGTCGCGGTGTCGGTCACGATGCGGAACACCGGGACGACGACCTGGACGGAGGCGGCTCAGTACCGGCTTTCCTCGCAGGGTCCGCCGGATAATACTGTTTGGGGAGTCAACCGGGCGACCCTGTCCAGCGCCGCCTCCGTCGCGCCGGGGCAGACCCACACGTTTTCGTTCACCCTGACGGCGCCCGCGTCGCCGGGGACGTACCTGTGGCGTTGGAGCATGGTGCAGGACGGCGTGGGCGTCTTCGGCCAGACGACGGCGGACGTCAATGTCGTCGTCTCGGCCGGAGGTCCGGCGCCCGGGCCGGGGGCGGCCGTCCCGACGGCGAGGGAGGGCGCCAACGGCGACTCGTGGGTCAACGACGGATGCGGCGGCTCGATCGCGGCGCGCGGATCGCTGGTGTGGCCCGCCCTCGCCCTCCTCGGGTGCGGGCTGGGTGCGTTCGGTCGGCGCTTCATGGCTCGTCCATGAGCGTGGCATTGCCGCTGATCGGTTTCCCCAACGTTCGCTGGGCCAGATGGCGGAGCCGATCTTCCGCGTCCGGGTCGAGACGGGCGGCCGGCGCGCGCGTCCGGTCGCAGGCGATCAGACCGCGGAGCCTGGTGAGCGTCTTTCGAACCGCGATGCCGCCCTGATATTCGTAGACCATGAGGGGCAGGAAGCGCCGATAGAGGTCGAACGCCTTCTCGCCTTCGCCCGACTTCTTGAGGCCCAGGAGCCGGTTCAGCACCTCGGGAAACGAGAAGCCCGTCATGAAGCCTCCGGCCCCCTGCTCCAGCTCAAAGAGGCTGTAGATTCCGCCCAGTCCTCCCAGAAGACTCGCCTTCCGTCCTTTCATTCCCCGGGCCAGCGCCGAGATTTTCTCGGGGCTCGGAACCGCTTCCACTTTGATCGCGGCGACCGCGGGAACCTCCTCGACCACGCGCAGGAGCGTCTCCACCGGAAGCTGTACTCCGGTTGCGGCGGGATAGTCGTGCACGCAGAGGGGAAGGCCGACTTCTCCTGCCAGCCGGCGATAAAAATCCCTGACCTCCGGCTCGCGCCCGTCTCCCGCGGGGGCGGACAGGATCGCGTGCGCGCCCGAAGACGCCGCCTTCCGGCTCAACCTTTCCGCCGCCGCCTGATCGCGATGACTCGTGCCGACAATGACCGCGAGGCGGCCGGCCGACGCCTCGACCGCCGAGGAGAGGACCCGCGCGCGCTCCTCCTCGTCCAGGTGGTCGGCCTCTCCCATGACGCCCAGCAGGGCGACTGCCCGGACGCCGAGCTTTGCCATGAACTCGACGAGGGACGCCATGGAATCGCGGTCCAGAGACCCGTCCTCACGGAACGGCGTCACGAGCATCGGAATCATGCCCGTGAAGAGACCGGCCGGCGGCGTCATGTCAGAATCCCGGAGGACGATCGAAGGGCCCCACAAGCTGTGACAACGACGCCGCCACGGCAAGGAGCCTTTCGTCCTCTTGCCGCGGCCCCACGATCTGGACCCCGACGGGCAGACCCTGGCGATCCCACGACACGGGGATCACGACGGCCGGGTGGCCGGTGCAGTTGAAGAGGGTCGAAAAGAAGAACAGCCTTCGGTACTCAACCGGACGGCCGTCGACGTTTTGCGGCGTCCCGGCCTTGCACGGGAGGAAGGCCGTCGTCGCGGCGGCCGGACAGAGGAAGACGTCCCACGCCCGGAAGAACTCCTCCCACCGCGCGATGAAAAGGTCCCGCCGGCTCAGGGCCGCGCGGAATTCCGCCCGCGAGGACGGCGCGGCGCCGGTCACGACGTCCCTCAGCCGTTCCCGAAGCGTCCACTGTTCCTCGAGGTCTACGCGGGGCAAGCATGCCCGAACGCGCGCGCCGGAACGCTCGAGGGCCGAGACGCATTTCTGGATGGCCCGTTCGATGTCGGCGGCGACCGGGAGGCCCGTCCGCGGGGGCATCCAGGCAACCCGGAGCACCTTCGGTACGCGCCTTGCCGCGCCGCGCGCCCCGGCCAGCACGCGAAACGCCCGAAGCAGATCCTCCGCGCTGCGGGCCAGCGGCCCGATCGAGTTGAGGAGCCTGGTGCGGCGCGAATGGGCGGGCGGCCAGAGGTGACCGGCTTCCGGAACGCGCCCTTGTGTGGGCTTGAATCCGTAGACGCCGCAGAAGTGGGCCGGGACGCGGATCGAGCCGCCCAGGTCCGAACCGACGTCCAGCGCCGCGAACCCCGCCGCCACGGCCGCGGCGGAGCCTCCGCTGGAGCCGCCCGCGGTCCGCCCCGGGTCCCACGGGTTGCGCGTCCGGCCGAAGAGGGTGTTATCCGTCTGCCAGTCCCGCAGGCCTTCCGAAACGTTGGTCTTCCCGAGCACGATGGCCCCGGCCCTCCTGAGGCGGCCGACCGCCGCGCCGTCCCGGGTGGGTACGGAGCAGGGGAGCGCGGGGGACCCGAGCGTCGTCCGCATCCCGCGGACGGCCAGGCAGTCCTTGACGGTGATGGGCACCCCATGGAGCGCGCCCCACACGCGTCCGCGTCGCAGAGCGTCATCCGCCTCCCGTGCCCGCTTTCGCGCGCCCTCCTCGTCGAGCGTCACGATCGCGTTGACTTCCGGGTTCCTTCGGCGGATCTGCTCGAGGTGCGCCTGCACGACTTCGGACGAGGAGAGCCGTCGCGCGAGGATCGCTCGCAGAAGGTCGCTCGCCGACGCGAAGGGCGGCTCGAATTCCGTTGCCGGGGCGCGGGCGACCTCCTGGGGCATCACTTCTTTTGCAGCGGGTCGAGGACGCGCTCCTTGACCTCCGCGATTTTCTGGACGGAGAGCCAACCGCGGAGCAGGTACCCCGAATTCCTGAGGTTCTCCTCGGTGGGCTCGCTGGTCGACGTGGCGCCTCCCTGCGACGCCGTCAGGTGGCGGCCCGGCTTGTCCACGAGCGTCCCGTGCCAGTCGTTGGGCCGGCGCTTCAGGATCTCTCCCCAGAGGTCGATCATCGGCAGGCCTTTGTCGCGGCCGAGCTCGAGGAGCGCCGCGTTGTAGGTCTTCAAGAGCGCCTCGCGGTCCGGGGAGGGCATCAGGGTGGAGAGGATCGGCACGGCGCCGGCGGCCAGGATGAGGTCGATCGCCTTCCTCATGTCCGATTTGTAGTCGGCCGCTTTGCGGTCGTCCAAGGCGTCGTAGTTTCCCAGCATGACGATGACCATGCGAGGCTTGTATTTCTCCAGGAGCGTCGCCAGGGGAGGCAGGCCGCCCTTGCCTCCGGCGAGGCACTGGTCGATCCGCAGGCCGCCCGCGGCGGTCTCCGAGCGGTAGCCCGGCCGGTCCACCAGGCTCAGCCACCACCCGTCGGTGTCGTCGTCGGCGCCGGCGTGCGTCCACGCGCAAATCGCTTTGTCACGCTCCGTCTTTCCCAGTCCCTTGCGCGCCCAGCGGGAATAGTTGTTCGAGTACGTCATCGAGTCGCCGACGTGGAGGACCACCCCATCCTTCCCGGCGAACCGGGCGGCGACCTTCTTCATGGGCTCCACGTAATCCCAGCTCTGGGACCCCGGCGCGAGGAAGAGGCCGAACGCGGCGACGACCGACGCTCTCACGGGAGCTCCTTGAAAAGGGGAACGGCTATTCTACGCGCCGGCGAAACGGAGCCCCGATGACAGGTCCTTACACCGACCGATTGGATAATTGTGATTACTTCCTGGAGTTGCCGTTGGGCCCGCTTCAGCCGGGACAAGTGACGGAGGATGGATCTTCGCCGGCGGAACGGAGCGATCGAGCAGGCGGTACGCGAGTTTCGGAAGAACCCTCGGAACTACTTTCCGTCCATGACGCGCCCGCCGACTTTCATCGGCACGGCATAGAGCGACGTGGTGGCGGTGACGTAGAGCGTCTTTCCTCCGAAGCACAGGTTCGACGGCCGCTCCGGGACCTTGATGCACCCCAGGAGCTTTCCTTCCGGGCTGAAAATCTCGATCCCTGGGTCCGTCGTCGTGTAAACATTCCCCTTCTCGTCGAGCTTGAGGCCGTCGCACCGCAGCCCTTCGGCAAACAGGCGTTTGTCGCGGAGCGTGCCGTCGTCGTTCATGCCGTACACGAAGACTTTTCCCCCTTGGGGATCGGCGACGTAAAGACGCTCTCGGGAGCACTCGATTCCGTTGGGCTGGACCATGTCGTCGGCGACGCGGACGACCGTCCCGCCCTTCGGAGGGATGAAGTAGACCGCGTGCTTGTCCTGCCGCTCCGGCGCGCCGTAGTTGGGGTCCGTGAAATAGATCCCGCCTTTCGCGGTGATGCACAGATCGTTGGGCTGGTTGAAGGGCTTTCCGCCGTAGGTCTCGGCCAGGGTTTCGACTCTCTTGCCGTCAGGCGAGATCCGCGTGACCCCCTTCCCGCCCGTGAAGACGAAGTTTCCGTCCTTGTCGAACCGGATCGCGCCGATATTGGAGTACTCGTGGAACACCCGGGTCAGGATCTTGCCGTCCCATTTCATGATCTTGCCGTCGCCGGCGAAATACACGTGGCCGCTCCGGTCGACGTTGGGACCCTCAGTCCACCCCATGCCGCCGCAGAGCTTTCGGGCCTCGCCCGCGACCAGGTCGTCCTGCCCCGCGAGCGCCAGAAGGAGCATCGTCTTCATCATAGGCGGTTCCCCAAGAGTTCGAAGGACACGACCAAGGGTATATCCGCGAGCCTCCTGTGGAAGCGAGCAATTTGTGGGCTCCGCCGGCTAACTTCCGCGTGCGCTTGGCGGCGGAGGCAGATAAAGGTTTCTGTTTACCGCGGCCCTGGCGCCGCAAAGCGGCGCCGGCCGCACACTTTTCTTGGTCGCTGTAACCCCTGTAGCTCGAGCCACTTGCGCTCGGCCGTGATGCTCCCGATCCAAACCGGC
>Ga0187892_10012004_pt1 | contig 10441 bp, 6 predicted proteins | sample MA1701073metaG_FD_139345 | JGI IMG/M metagenome (GOLD analysis project Ga0187892, IMG submission 139345) | Bio-ooze microbial communities from a basaltic lava cave in the Kipuka Kanohina Cave System on the Island of Hawaii, USA - MA170107-3 metaG ...
CGCACCACCTCCACCCGGCCCAGGTCCTCGAGCGGGAGCGACATGCCGTTCCACTCCTGCGCGCCAAGGAACGCGATCGAAAGATCGCGGCCGTCCTGGAGCACCAGCACCCGGCGGTTGAGGCTCGAGTTGTAGCCGCGGGCGTTGAGGTTGAAGTCGTTCATGCCGCTCTGCACGAGATCCACGCCGGGCGCGGTGGCCAGTGCCAGCGGGACCTGTCCGGTGGTGGACACGTTGCGGCTCACGATGGGGTCGATCACGGCCACCGCGGCGGGAGCTTCCACCACCCGCTCGGGCGCGCGCGAGGCGCCCTCGACCACAAGCTCACCGAGCGTGATCGGTTGGGCCTCGAGGGCGATATCGAGGGTGACGGTGGCGCCCGCCGTGACCTGCACGCTCCGTTCCTGGGGCCGGTTGCCGAGCCAGCGGAACAGCACGGTTTGCTGTCCCGCGGGGACGCGTTGCAGCACGAAGCGCCCGTCGGTGCCGGTGACGGCGCTCGCCGCGGTGCCGCTCACGCTGACGGAGACGCCGGCGAGACTGCTGCCATCGCTCTGGCGCGTGACCGTGCCGGTAACGGTGCCGCTGCCGGCCTGGGCGGCAGCAGGCGCGACGCTGGCGGCGAGCAGCGATCCGAAGCAGGCGGCCTGGAGCAGAGTGCGCATAAATCACCTCGGAAGACGGATCGAATCGACATACCGGGACGGTCGCCCGGGTTCCGGGCGAAGATGCCGCACCGCGGGCGATCTGGCGAGGGGGCCGCACCGGGCTCTACCTTGGCGGCCCATGATCGCCCTGCGGCTCGACCTCATCCAAACGCTCGCGGTGGGCGCGCTCGTCTTCCTGGTCGGGATCGCCCTGAAGCGCGTCCTCCCCGTGCTGGCGCGGCTGAACATCCCGTCCGCCGTCGTCGGGGGGCTGGTGTTCGCCGCGCTCGTCCTGGTGGCCCGGGACCGGTTCCTCAACCTGCAGATCGACACCGCCGCGCAGCCGCTCTTCATGGTGGCGTTCTTCACGACCATCGGGATGAGCGCCAGCCTGTCGCTGCTGCGCCGCGGCGGGGTCCAGGTGGTGGTCTTCCTGGCCATCGCCACGGTGTTCTGCTTCGTGCAGAATTTCGTCGGCATGGGGATCGCCGCCGTCTACGACGTGCCGCCACTGCTCGGCGTCGTGGCCGGGTCGGTGACGCTGGTCGGGGGACCGGCCACGGGCCTGGCGTTCGCACCGCTGTTCGAGTCGGCGGGTGTGACGGGGGCCGCGACGCTGGCGCTGGCCGCGGCGACGTTCGGCATCGTGTGCGGGGGGCTCACGGGTGGGCCGGTCGGCACCCGGCTGATCGAACGCCACGGCCTAGGCGCGAAGCGGCGATCGAGCGCCTCGAGGGCGAAGCCCGCGCCGGCCGAAGGCGACGAGGACACGGTCACGCTCAACGTCGACGTCGAGCGCGAGGATTCCTCGCTCGTAATGAACCTGATCGCGCTCGCGGTCGCGATGGGGCTGGGGAGCGTGCTGAGCTTCTACTTCAAGGAGATCGGGCTGACCCTGCCGGCCTACGTGGGCGCCATGCTCGTCGCTTCGCTCGCGCGCAACCTCGACGACTTCAAGGGCTGGTTCGGGATCGATCAGCGTACCATGGAGCTGATCGGCGGCGTCTCGCTCAACATCTTCCTGGTCGTGGCGCTGATGGACCTCAAGTTATGGCAGCTGGTCAACCTCGCCCTGCCGCTCGTCACCATTCTGGCGGCCCAGGTCGTGATCGTGGTGGCCTTCGCCCTCACGATTTGCTACTGGGTCATGGGACGGGATTACGATTCGGCGGTGATGGCGAGCGGTTTCGTGGGGTTCGTGCTGGGCACCACCGCGAACGCCATGGCCAACATGAAAACGCTGGTGGTGGAGTACGGCGCCGCGCCGCGCGCGTTCCTGATCGTGCCGCTGGTCGGCGCGTTCTTCGTCGACTTCACCAACGCCCTCGTCATCACGTTCTTCCTGAACTGGCTGCAGTAGCGGCTACGCCAAGCCGCCTCCTGGCAGGTGCCGGACGCTCACCAGTGGGGCGTTGGGTGGTAATTCGTGGCTGCACGATGGCGCCGACTAGAGAGCTACTCTTCACGGCACCCACCCAGCGCTGGCAATTGCACCCGTCCGACGAGGAGTGTTGACCGTACACCCGCTTGAGCAACCCGTGCCTCATACGGGTCCTGCTCCCTAGGGCCCTCGATCTATGGCTTCGGCTAGACCACAACGCTTTGGTGTCGCGAGAACTCCCCTCGATGCCGCAAAACCGTCCTTCACATGCAGGCAGCAGATTGGCATGGTACCAGCATCGGATTCGGCGCTTCCACAGGTGAGGGTCTATGATCGTGCGGTACTCTGCTTGCATCTTGCTATCTGTGCTCGCCATGTCAATGACGCCCACGGCGAGATCCGCTGCGCAAGAATACGTCGCAGCTGTATTCACCTTCGGTCATGCCACAGGGAACCTGACAACGCCGAATACTAGATACCTGGCGGCGTTCGATGGCGCGAGCGCCACTAGCGATGTGTATCGAATCGTGATTCCTCGGTCTGGGACGTTGAAGAACCTGTACTGGTACGCGCTGCCCACGAGCACACTGGCTGGGAGCGGTCACATCGTGACTGTGCGGGTGGACAATCTGGACACTCCGCTAGCGGCAACGTGGAACCCGGTTACCAAATCCGGAGCGAACACCTCATCGACGGTGGTTGTATCGGCCGGGAACGTGATCGCCGTAAAGCTGGCACTCACGGGAGGCTCGGGGAGCCTCGCGAGGCCGATCGTGTCTTTCGAATACGTGGTGACCGGCACACCGGTGGGCAGCCAGTGGACTACCTCGGGCAGCGACATCCACTACAACACCGGCAGAGTAGGAATTGGTACGATGACCCCAACGCACTCGCTCGATGTTTCCGGTACCGTGCGAGTGACTGGCTTGCAGTTGCCCACGGGTGCCGCAAGCGGCCACGTGTTGACGTCTAACGCATCCGGCGTGGCGAGCTGGCAGCCGGTCGCACCCGCGACCTGGAGCCTCAACGGCAATGCCGGCATCGACTCGACCTCTAGTTTCCTCGGCACCACCGACAGCACTCCCGTCGAGATCCGGGTCAACCGGGTCCGGGCGATGCGCTTCGAGCCCCATCCGTTCTCTCCAAACGTCCTGGGCGGCGCGAGGGTGAATCAGGTCTATCCCGGTGTGAAGGGCGCCACGATCGCTGGTGGCGGGTCCAACGAAGAGGAGGACCTCGACAGGAACCTCGTGTTCAATGACTTCGGGTTCGTAGGCGGCGGGTTAGGAAACCAGGCCGGAGATAGTGGCTCGAACCCCAGCGATAATCACTTTGCTGTCGTGGGAGGTGGATACCGCAACCGTGCGAGTGCGAGCGGGAGCGTGATAGGTGGCGGTGCGGACAATCGTGCCGGAGGAAGCGGCGCAGTCGTTTCCGGCGGGGCAGGGAATCAAGCCTACGGTACTCTCTCCGTCATTCCCGGTGGAGAGCGTAATCATACTGCCGCCGCCGGCGTCTGGGGCCTCGCGGCTGGTCGCCAAGCGGTGGTGCTTCACAGGGGAACCTTTGTGTGGGGAGACTCGCAGGAGCGGTATACGGAATCCAGCGGTCCCAACCAGTTCCTCGTGCGTGCCGCGGGGGGTGTGGGGATCAATACGAATGCCCCAACGTCACCGTTGACTGTGGCCGGGGTGATCGAATCCGATTCCGGCGGGTTCAAGTTTCCGGACGGATCCATCCAGACGACGGCGGCCACCGGCACGATTACCGCGGTGCAGCCGGGATCCGGCCTCATTGGAGGAGTGGTCTCCGGGGTAGCGAGTCTCTCGCTCGCCGATGGCGGCGTCACCGCAGCGAAGCTCGCCGACAGTGCGGTGACGATTCAGAAGATCGTCCCCAACGTAGTCTCCAGCTTGGACGGCGTAGGTAACGATGGCGGCAATATCGATCTCGTCGCTGGCGCGAACATTACAATTACCCCCGACGACCTCGCCAATACCATCACCATCTCGAGCATCGGCGGGACAGCCGCCGGTTGGAGTTTGAGCGGCAACAGCGCCACCAATCCAGGCGTCCACTTTTTGGGCACGAGCGACAATCAGCCACTGATTGTGCAGGTCAACAAGACGACAGCACTACGCTTCGAGCCCTTTGTCGGGTTCGATCCACGAGCAATCTTCGCTGGAGAAGTAACGATCGGCGGAGAAGCGATCATTCGCGGCTACACGCGAATCGGGATCATAATCAATCAAGCGCCTCCCCAAGATGATTGTAATTCCACTGACGAACGAGGCCGCATGAAGGTCGATCCGGCATCGGAAACACTCTATATATGCATGAATAGCGGATGGGTGGCCAAGTAGCGACTGTCCGGACGCCCTGCGTGGCGTGGCCGAGCTGCAATGGCCGCCGAGGCATCTGTCGATGCGGGGCAAGGCGCCGTCGCTCCACGTTCGCCGAGACCTGAGGCCACGCGCGGACATCGAACGACGGCGGAGGGCGTGCAACGGACTGGCGCAAGCGCCGTCTACGTTCCCCGTCCCACCGGCAGGCGCCGGACGCGTTTCCCCGTCGCTGCGTAGATCGCGTTGCACACGGCGGGCGCGATCGGCGGCAGGGCCGCCTCACCCACGCCACTGGGCGTCGCCTCGCTCGCCACGAGGTGCACCTCGACCGCCGGCATCTCCGACAGCCCCAGCATCGGATAGTCGTGGAAGTTGCTCTGCACCACGCGGCCGCGATCGATGCTGATCTCCCCGTAGAGCGTCGCGGTCAGGCCGTACACGACGTTGCTCTGGGTCTGCGCCTCGACCGTATCCGGGTTGATGATGATGCCGCAGTCCACTGCGCACACCACCCGGTGCACGCGCACAGCGCCATCGCGACTCACGGAGACTTCGGCCACTTCGGCTACGCAGGTGTCGGCGAACTTCCACAGCGCGATGCCGCGGTGGTGCCCCGCCGGCGGGGGTGTGCCCCAGCCGGCGCTCCGGGCGGCGGTGTCCAGCACCGTGGCGAGCCTGGGCTGCCCGGCCACGAGCTCCCGCCGGAACGCGTACGGGTCGCGTCCCGCGGCGTGCGCCAGCTCGTCCATGAAGCTCTCCACCACGAACCCGTTCTGCGACGGTCCCACGCCGCGCCAGGGCGCGAGGGGGATGCCGGGATCCTGGGTGACCCGCTCGAGGCGGAAATTGGGCATCGTATAGATCAGCTCATCGGCTCCACGCGTGATCATGAACGACGCGCCGTTGGGCCCCACCAGCCGGTGGCTCCACGCGACCGGGACGCCGCGCGCGTCGAGCCCCGCGCGCAACACATTGTAGGTGGCGGGGCGGAAGAGCCCATGCCGAATGTCGTCCTCGCGCGTCCAGACGACCTGCACCGGCGTCTCGAGCTGCTGCGCCAGCTCCACGGATTCGGTCAGGTAGTCCATGGGCCCGCCGCGGCGGCCGAACCCGCCTCCCATGTAGGTGACGTGAACGGTGATCGCGTCGGCCGCGAGGCCCGTGATGCGGGCTGCCTCACGTTGCATGCCCTGGGGGTTCTGCGTCGGCGCCCAGATCTCGACCCGACCGTCGCGCAGGCGGGTGGTGCAGTTCATCGGCTCCATGCAGGCGTGGGCCAGGTAGGGCGCCTGGTACACGGCCTCGACCGTGCGCGCCGCGCGGCCGAGGGCGGCGTCCACGTCGCCCGTGGATTGTACCACCTGACCCGGACGCGTCGCCGCGTCGGCGAAGGCGCGGGCAATGCCGTCACTGGACCAGGCCGCCGTGGCGCCTTCGTCCCACTCGGCCTGCAGGGCCCGCTGACCCTGGAATGCCGCCCACGTGTTCTCCGCCACCACGGCCACGCCGCGCGAGATCTCGAGCACGCGCCGTACGCCCGGCACGGCGAGGGCCGCCGCGGGGTCGAACCGCTTCAGGCGGCCGCCGAACACGGGACTGCGGGCTACCGCGGCGTACACCATGCCGGGGACGCGCACGTCGATCCCGAACGTGGCGCGGCCCATGACTTTGGCCGGCGTGTCCACGCGCGGCACCCGCGTGCCCAGAATGGTGAAGTCGGCGGGCCGCTTGAGCGGCGCCTGCTCGGGCACCGGGAGCGTGGCGGCGCGGCCGGTGAGCTGTCCGAAGCCGAGCTGCCGCCCGCTGGGCGCGTGTCGGACGGTTCCGCGCACGGCGCGACACTCCTCGCGCGGCACGCTCCAGGTGAGCGCGGCGGCGCTGACGAGCATGTCGCGCGCAGCGGCCCCGGCGCGCCGCAGCGGCTCCCATCCGCTCTGTACGCTGCGACTCCCGACCGTCATTTGGTCGCCGTAGGCGGGATTGGCGTCGGCCTGGATCACCCGGACGGTGTGCCAGTCGGCCTCGAGCTCTTCAGCCACGATCATCGGCATCGCGGTGCGAACCCCCTGACCCATTTCCGATCGGCCGGTCCAGATGCTCACCGTGCCGTCGGCGTGGACCTCGAGCCAGGCATTCGGCTTGAACGTGTCCGGCGCGGCCGAGCGCGCGATGGCCAAGGAGGGCAGGTAGAAGCCGATGACCAGCGTCGTACCCACGGCGGCACCGGTCCGGAGGAACTCGCGACGGCTGAGCGTGGTGGTCATGTCACGCCTCCCGCGCGGCGCGATGGATGGCCCGGCGCAACCGCTGATACGTGCCGCAGCGGCAGATATTGGTCATCGCCCGGTCGATGTCGGCGTCGCTGGGATCGGGGGTCGTGGCGAGCAGCGCGGCGGCCGCCATCACCTGACCGGCCTGACAGAAACCACACTGCGGCACCTCTTCCGCGATCCACGCTCGCTGGACAGGATGCGAACCGTCGGCCGACAGGCCTTCGATGGTCGTGATGGGCCGCGCACCGACGGCGGCAACCGGGGTGGTGCAGGTGCGAATCGCCTGGCCGTCCAGGTGCACCGTGCAGGCGCCGCACAGGGCGATGCCGCACCCGTACTTGGTGCCGGTGAGGCCGAGGGTGTCGCGAAGCACCCAGAGCAGCGGCATGTCGGCGGGGACGTCGACGGTGCGGGACCGGCCGTTGACGGTCAGGGTAAAGGTGGGCATATCGAGACTCCCACTTTGCTGGACCCGTCAAGCATACGACTCGCGCTTGGCAGGTCAAGGAGCGATCTCATGATTCGAGCGATTCGTCTTGCCTTCGCCGTTCCGCTGCTCGTCCGGGGAGCGGTGCTCGCCGCCCAGGCGGATCTGCCGATCCGCGACACAACGCTCGCCAACGGGCTGCGCGTGATCGTGATCGAGAATCACGCGGTTCCGCTGGTGACGGTCGAGCTGGACGTGAAGAACGGGGCCTATACGGAATCTCCCGAGTTCGACGGCCTGTCGCACCTGTACGAGCACATGTTCTTCAAGGCCAATCGGACCATTCCCTCGCAGGAGCGCTACCTGGAGCGCCTGCGCGAGCTGGGCGGCTCGTGGAACGGAACGACGTCCGAAGAACGCGTCAACTACTTCGTCACGGTCGGAACCGACAGCGTCCTGCCCGCGCTCCAGTTCATGGAGGACGCGATCCGGTACCCGCTCTTCTTGCCGGATGAGCTGGTGCGGGAGCGCCCCGTGGTGCTGGGCGAATTCGATCGTGGCGAAGCGAACCCCTACTTCCACCTGTTTCGGGGGATCGATACGCTGCTGTGGAGCCCGGCCTACTACTCCCGCAAGAACGTCATCGGCAATCGTGAGGTGATCGGCGGGACGCCGCAGGAGAAAATGCGCGCCATCCAGCAGCGCTACTACGTGCCCAACAACACCGCCCTCATCCTGTCGGGTGACATCACGCCGGCGCGCGGATTTCAGATTGGCGCGCGGGTGTTCGGCGACTGGCCGCGCGGGGCCGATCCCTTCACCACGCCGGCACTCGACCCGCCACCCCTGACCGCGTCGCGCGCCGTGATCGTCGAGCGACCGGTCGGGTCGGTCACGCTGGCGATGCGCTGGCACGGTCCCAGTGTGGGGCAGGATCCCGCGGCCACCTACGCGGCGGATGTGCTGTCCACCGTGCTCGCCAACCCGGCGAGTGGATTCCAGAAGCGCCTGGTGGATGCCGGCCTCGCGGTCAACGTGAGCCTCGGCTACTACACGCTGAACCACGTCGGGCCGATTACCCTGTTCGCCCAGACGGCGCCGGACAAGCTGCTGGCGTTGCAGGCCGCGGTGCTGCAGGAAATCGCGCGGCTGGCGGACTCGACCACGATTCCGGCCGAGGAGCTCGCGGCCGCGCAGGCGCAGCTCGGCATCCAGGCCCTGTATGAGCGGGAGGTGCCCACCAGCTGGGCGCATACGGTCGGGTTCTGGTGGGCGGTGGCGAGCCTCGACTACTACCGGACCTACGTGCCCAGCATGCAGCGCGTGACGCGCGCGGACATGGCACGCTACGTCCGGGCCTACTTGCAGGGCAAGCCGTTCGTGGCCGGTGTCCTGCTCAGTGCCCAGGCGCGCGAGCAGCTGGGCCTGACCGCCGATGCATTGCTGCCCAAGGAGCCGACTCCATGATCATGCGCCTTGTTCTCGCCGCGACCGCGCTCGCGGTCCCCGCCGCCGCGGCCGCGCAGGCCGCGACGGTTGCGAAGTTCACCGCCGGCGGCATTACGGTCATTCACAAACCGATTGCCGCCAACGACGTGATCGCCGCCAGGCTGTATCTGCGGGGCGGCGCCGCGGCCCTGACCGCCGCGACGGCGGGGATCGAGCGCTTCATCGGCGAGGCCGCGACCCACGGCACCGAGAAATACACGAAGGATCAGTTCGCGAACCGGTCCACCGTCACCGGCTCGAACATCGGGGCGGGCGTGGACTACGACTACACGGTGTTCACGCTTCAGGCCGTGCGGCAACACTGGAACGAGGCCTGGGAGTTGTTCATCCAGGCGGCGCTGCACCCCGTGTTCCCGGCTGAGGAAGTCGAGCAGGTCCGCCGGCAGATGCGCGACGCCCTGGCCCAGCGCCGCGACACGCCGGACAATCACCTCCAGGAGCTGGGCGACAGCCTCCTCTACGCCGGTCATCCCTACGGAATCGACCCAGAGGGCTCGGACGAGGTCGCGGCGCGGCTCACGCGCGACGATCTGGCGCAGTGGCACCGGCGGCGCTTCACCAAGGCCAACCTGCTGCTGGTGGTCGTGGGGAACGTGCCGCGCGCGGATCTCACCGCCAAGGTGACGGCGGCGTTCAGCGCGTTGCCGGCCACGGGTGGGGAAGCCCCGATGGCGGCGCCGCTCGGCGCCGGGCGCGCCGAGCTGGCCGCCGTCCGGCAGGAGCTGCCGACCAACTACATCCTGGGACTCTATCCCGCGCCCGGCATCACGAGTCCCGACTATCCGGCCCTGCGGGTGGCGACACGCGTCTTGAGCGAGCGCCTGTTCGAGGAAGTCCGGACGAAACGCAATCTGAGTTACGCCGTGGGCGCGGGATTGGGCATGCGCGCGGCCAACCGCGGCAGCCTGTACGTTACCGCCGTCGATCCGGATACGACGCTGCGCGTGATGCAGACGGAAGTACGGCGCCTGCAGCAGGAGCTGGTTCCGGCGTCGCGGCTGGGCCAGAGCGTCAACGTGTTCTTGACGGGCCATCTCATGTCGCAGCAGACGAACATGGGGCAGGCGGCGGAGCTGGGGGTGTGGGAGCTGGCGGGCGGCGGCTGGGCGAACGCCACCGCCTACTTGCGGCACCTTCGGGCCGTCACGCCCGCCGACGTCCAGCGCGTGGCGCGCCGCTACCTGCAGCACTTCAGCTTCGCCGTGATCGGCGATCCGGCGAAGCTCGACCGGGGGTTCGTGACCGCGTTCTGAGGTCTAGTGGCGTCGCCGCGCCCGCTGGCGGAGGTCGGGATCGGGGTCGTTCTGCGCGATGTCGGCCAGCTTGGCCCGCGCGTCCCGGTCACCGCGCTCGGCGAGCAGCTTGATCAGCCGGTCGCGGAGGTCGGGATCGCGGATCGCGTCGTACAGCGTCACCAGGTCGGCCGTGGCCACGCCGGCCTCGGCCGTCACGCGCAGCGCCCGGTCGCGCACGTCGCTCCCCGCCGTCGAATCGAGCGCGACGCGGCGCACGAACCTGAGGTTCTCGGCACCGCCCGCCTCGCCCAGCGCGCGTAACACCCGTTCCTGCAGCTCCGTGTCGCCGAGGCGGTCGTACACCTCGCGCAAGTACGCCGTCTCGGTCTGTTCTCCCAACACCCGCACCGCGCGCTCCCGGACCGGGTGCGGCTCGGCGCGGTCCACGGCGACGGATTTCAACCACGCGATGGCGTCGGCGTCGCCCGTTTCTCCGACCACCCGGATGACGCGCTCCTTCAACTCGACCGGCCCCAGGTCCCGGTAGAGGGACCGGAGTCGCCTGGTGTCGTGGCGGTCCTCGCCGATCACGCGGATGGCCCGCTCGCGCAGCTGGGTCGACTC
>Ga0187892_10012005_pt1 | contig 10441 bp, 9 predicted proteins | sample MA1701073metaG_FD_139345 | JGI IMG/M metagenome (GOLD analysis project Ga0187892, IMG submission 139345) | Bio-ooze microbial communities from a basaltic lava cave in the Kipuka Kanohina Cave System on the Island of Hawaii, USA - MA170107-3 metaG ...
CATGAAGCGCTCGCGCGAGCAGGGCATGCAGACCTTCGATCAGGCCCTGTTCGATCTGCACGAAAAGGAAATGATCACCTACGAGGACGCGCTGCGCAATGCAGATTCCGTCAACGACCTGCGGCTGCAGATCAAGTTGAACTCAAAGCTGTACGGCGGCGTCGCCGGAATTCACAAGGGAATTGAACACCTTGGCCTTGCTGGGTGAAAGGCGTGAAATGTGAAACGGGGTCCGACACCCTCGTGCCACATACGCCCAGGCCAAGAGGTCGAGCATCGACACCTCGGTCTGACGGACGAGGTGCCTGAACGTTTCACGTTTCACGGCCTTACCAACCGCCTTCCCTCTCCGGCGTTGCTGAGATGCGGTGTATCGACAGATCGCTGCCCTCGAATTCTTCTTCCGCGCTCAGCCGCAGTCCTACCGTGGCCTTGATGACACCGTAGACGACGAAGCCGCCAACGACAGCGACGCCGATGCCAAGCAAGGTTCCCACGAACTGCGACGCAAGGCTGACGTTGCCCAGACCGCCGAGCACCTTCTGCCCGAAGATGCCGGCGGCGATTCCGCCCCAGGCGCCGCAAATTCCGTGCAGCGGCCAGACGCCGAGTACATCGTCAAGCTTCCAGCGGTTCTGCGTCGCTGTGAACATCGCGACGAACAAGCCGCCGGCGACAGCGCCGGTCACAAGTGCGCCCAGCGGATGCATGATGTCCGAGCCGGCGCAGATCGCAACCAGGCCTGCCAGTGGGCCGTTGTGGACAAACCCCGGGTCATTGCGGCCGATCAGCAGCGCGGCGAGCGTTCCGCCCACCATCGCCATCAGTGAGTTGATCGCAACCAATCCGCTGACTGCGTCGATCGTCTGCGCCGACATCACGTTGAACCCGAACCAGCCGACCGACAGGATCCAGGCGCCTAGCGCCAGAAAAGGAATCGATGACGGCGGCTGCGCGTTGACGGTGCCATCCTTCGCGTAGCGGCCGCTGCGCGCGCCCAGCAGGATTACCGCGGTCAGCGCAAGCCAGCCGCCGACCGCATGAACGACCACCGATCCGGCGAAGTCGCGGAACGGCGCGCCGAACGTCGCCTCGAGCCACGCCTGGACTCCCCAGCCTTTGTTCCATGCGATGCATTCAAAGAACGGATAGACAAGCGCGACCACGACGAACGTCGCAATGAGTTGCGAAGAAAAGCGCGCGCGCTCCGCAATGCCGCCTGAAATGATGGCCGGCACCGCGGCGGCGAACGTCAGCAGAAAGAAAAACTTGACGAGGTCGTATCCGCTTTTCTGCGCCAGTGTTTCGGCCCCGGAGAAAAAGTGCACGCCGTAGGCAACGAGATAGCCGATGAAGAAGTAGGCGATCGTCGACATCGCGAAGTCGCACAGGATTTTCACGAGCGCGTTGACTTGGTTCTTTTTGCGCACGGTGCCGAGTTCGAGAAACGCGAACCCGAGTGCATGGCGAGCACCATGACGGCGCCCATCAGGATGAACAGCACATCGGCCGACGTTTTTAGGTTTTCCACTGGTCTCCTCCCGTTTGAGTCCTGGCCGCCGTGCAAGCGGCGGCGCGCATATTACGGGCAGACGGCGTCCGTGCAGCGAGCGCGTGCTCGATGATGCGTGTGTCGTTCCCGCCCCCGATCGGAGTCGAGGGCAGGCTGCGGCGGGAACCCAGCGTCTTTGAAACGGAAGTCGCTGGATCCCCGCTTTCGCGGGGATGACGCGCGTCCCTCAGTGACTTGCCGGATTCGGAAAGGCCGCCGCGAACCGCGCTATCCATTCGCGCGCGGCTTCTTCCGTCGATAACGAGCGACCTTCGCGGTCAAGCACGGTTTTTCGGTACGTAAGAATGTGGCAGATCTGCTCAACCATGCGGGCGCGATACGCATCGTCAACATCAAGAAAAGCGACGCCGAGATCGAACCCATGCCGCTGCGAGCGACACCACATCACACGGGCCTGACTCTCGAACGGCGGGTCGAGCAGCGCAATGCGTAGCCTGACGATGCTGCCTGGCGCCACAGCGCAGTCGCAACGGAAAGCCAGTCCTCCGAGACCAACGTTGAGGCTGCGGCCGCGCGCCTCCTCAAACGCAGGAGCGCTGACCTCGATCGGAATGTCGGCCGGATGGCGAATGAACTGCCGCATCGGGCGTATGTGAAGAACTGCGGATGCCAGGCGAGCTTACGCCGTCGAGGACCGGAGTTCTAAACTCCCCGCCTCCCGTTTTTCGAGGACCCCCGATGGCAACCGTCCACGATTTTTCCGCGAACACGATCGACGGCAAGACAGAGAAACTATCCGCCTTCAAGGGTAAGGCGCTGCTGATTGTGAACACCGCGAGCCAGTGTGGGTTCACGCCCCAGTACAAGGGCCTGGAAGAACTTCAGCAGAAATACGGTGCGCAGGGTTTCGCGGTGCTCGGCTTTCCGTGCAACCAGTTCGGCGCGCAGGAGCCGGGCAGCGAGAAGGAAATTGCGAGTTTCTGCGAAACCAGTTACGGCGTGTCGTTTCCGATGTTCGCGAAAGTCGACGTGAACGGAAACGATACGCATCCGTTGTACAAGCATCTGAAATCGGCTGCGCCGGGCGCGCTCGGCACCGAAGCGATCAAATGGAATTTCACCAAGTTCCTGGTCGGCAAGGATGGCGCAGTGATCAAGCGCTACGCGCCGAATTCCGACCCGCTTTCGATCGCGCCGGATATCGAGACGCAGCTACGTCAAAAGTGAAATGTGAAACGTGAAGTGTGAAACAGGTCACGCACCGGTCGCGTTATTCGCACAAGCCGAGGATGCGCTGCTCTGTCGTGCAACCGGCGCTCCGAAAGGGCCGCGCCAGGACGGCGGGACAGCGCTTCAGTTCATTGGCAATCGGCGGGTAGTACGACCAGCCTTTGCCGAGTTCGGGCAATGCGAGCTGGACCTCTTTCCACTTTGGATGACCGTCTTTTTGCAGCACGTCGAAGCTCAGGCATAGCGATCGTGCGAAACGCGTCAGGTTGCCGACTGTGGCGCGCAGGTTGTAGTCGTAGGTCACCAGGAACGCTTTGACGGCCAGGCCGGGCAGATCCTCGGTGAGCAGGTTGGGATAGTTCGACGCCAGCACTGTCGACGAGAAATAGGTCTTCAGCACCGCGCTGCTCGTTGGGTGCTTGGGGTCGAACTTCAGCAGCTTGATCAGGGCGCGCGCTTCCGGCTTCATTTCAGTCAACAGGCGCGCCGGCTGGCCGGCAACCACGATCACCACATCGATGCTCTTGTCCGTAATCAGTTTGACCAGAGCATCCTCGTTCGAGAAAAATGTGGTGGTCGCGTCGGACACTGGCTGCTGAAAGAGCAGCCGATAGATTGTCGTCGACGACATCGCCGTGCCGCTGCGCATCGCGCCGGCGTTGATCTTCGCGTCGCGGATTTCATGCACGAAATTGAACGGTGCATCGGCGCGCGCGATGAAGTAGATCTCCTCGTTGTACAGTGGAATGATCACGCGCAGCGGACTGATGATGGCGCCCGCCTCCTTCTTGCCGGCGTCGGCCTGGTTGATGAACGCCTGGAACACATCGGACTGCACCAACGCGAACTTGACGCCGGGCTCGTAGCGCAAGCGGTGCACGTTCTCGGCCGATCCCGCCGAGGGCAGCACTTCGAGTTCGATGTCGGCGCCCGGAGCCACGAACTTCGCCAGGTCGCGTCCGATCTGGATGTAGGTTCCCCGTTCGGACGCGGTGACAATCTTGAATTGCGCGGCCGCGGCCACGGCGGACGACGAGAAAATCAGTGGCGCGGAGATGGCTAGCGCTGCGCCGAGCAAACGCATCATCGAATGACCTCGTTGGTTTCGACATGGGCTGGAAGTTCGCATAGTCCGAGCGCGGCGATCGGTGGTGTGCAAGGCTGTGAAACGGGCGGCGGGGGCTTGGGCGTCGGCGCGGCGCGCACCGGCCTATCACCGGCGCGCGGCGTTGTGGCAGACGCGGTAACGCGTGCCTTGCCCTGCGCGCGTGCTGCCGCCGGTTCAGCTGTCGCCGGCGACGGTGTCTGATCAGGTGTGGCTGTGGCTGCGGTTGTGGCCGTCAGTTCGGTTGCGCCCGGCGTCATCTTGCCGTCTGAAACTGGAAGCGCGCCGACCGGTGCGACGGTGATCGTGCCAACGGCGGCGGGGGGAGGGCTCTGCGCCGGTGTGCCGGCTTGCGCGTCCGCGGCGGGCGCGCGCGAACGACTCCACTGAAGCAGAGCAACCATCACCAGCGCCGCAACACCGATGGCGATGAACGCCGGCCGCATGCGGCGACGCGCGGGCAGTGGCTTTGGCGCGTGCACCGATGCAACTTGCGTGCTGGCAGGCAACAGATCATCCATGTCGAGCAGGATTGGCTCCGCGGACGTGATGACCGCGGGCCTTGGCTCCTCCGCCATAACAGTTTTCGGCTGTAGTGTGCTGATATCCGAAACTGACCGGGGTACAGCACGGTGTAGACGCTCGATCACAGTGGGTGACTTCGCCTGCGCGAAAACTTCCTTGTCCTGGGGTGCCGGTTCGACGGCTTCCGGCGGTGGCGCGGTGTCGATCGAGCCGACGACGTGCGGGTCGTTGACCGCTTGAGGGTCGTGCTCGACAGGCGTCTCTTTCCCGGAGAACGCCGACGTGGTCGCTGCTGGCTCCGGCAGCCCCGCATCGCGCAGCCCCGCCTCGGGCAATTTGGCGCCACACTCGTGGCAATAGATTTCCAGGACTTCGTCCGCGGCGCCGCATTTCGGACACAGCCGCAGATGCAACGGCGAGCCGCAGCCGTTACAGAAGCGCGAGCCCGCTGGATTGCGGTGCTCGCACATCGGACAAACCTTCAAATACACCGGTGGTCCTTCCCTACCCGGCGCCATTGTGGTGTCGGCGCGGCGTTGCTGCAACTGGAATCGGTGCCAGGTTGATTAACGCGGCCGATACGATCCGGCCACCAGCTCGAACCTGAAAAATCGACACTCCAGGTTTCCGTTAAAGAGCACCGTGCGGCGGCTCTCCTTCAGCCGCATCGTTTGCGGGAGATTGAGATCAGCGGTCAGAAGCCAGGCGGTCCAGCCGCCGAACTGCCGCTTGAAGTTCGCCGCAACGTCGTTCATCAGTCGGGCGACGCTGGCGGATTTCGGTTCGCTGCGCTCGCCATACGGCGGGTTGGTCACGACGAGGCCGGTCGCGGCGGGCGGTACCACCGAACGCGAGTCGCAAACATCGAAACGCAATCGACCGGTGTCAAGCCAGGCGCCGAGTCCGGCCAGGCGCGCGTTAGCACGCGCTTGATCAATCACGCGCTTTGAGATGTCGGTGCCGGCGACGACCGCCGGCGAAGCATCATCGATTGCGGCAACTGCATCCTCCCTAAGCTTGTGCCAGGCCGACGCATCGAAATCATGCATCCGCTCAAACGCGAAGAGCCGATTCAACCCCGGTGCTCGGCGCGCCGCGATCGATGCTGCTTCAATCGCAATGGTGCCGCTGCCGCAAAACGGATCAAGCAACGCGGTCGCCGGCGTCCACCCGGCGAGCGCCAGCAATCCCGCGGCGAGGTTTTCTTTCAGCGGCGCCTCTCCCTTGGCCGCGCGCCAGCCGCGCTTGAAGAGCGCCTCACCCGACAGGTCCAGATAGAGGGTCAGCTCGGCCGGCGCCAGGTGCGCGAAAACGCGAACGTCCGGGCGCGCGCGATTCACACTCGGCCGCGCGCCGGTTTTTTCTCGCAGACGATCGACGATCGCGTCCTTGATGCGCAAGGTGGCGAACTCAAGGCTGCGCAGCGGCGATCGATGAGCGCTGACATCGACGCGCAGACGCTGATCGGCGCCGAACCAGCGCTCCCACGCGACCCCGCGTGCGTGTTCGTAAACATCGTCTTCGCCGGCATAGCCACCGCCGCCCGCCTGTCGCAACACGCGGCTCGCAATACGCGAATGCAGATTGACGGTGTACGCCGTACGCAAACTGCCGCTGAAGCTCACACCGCCGTTTTCGTTTACGACGCGGCCAGCGGCAAGGGCGTTCAACTCACTGGCAAGCTGTGTTTCAAGTCCCGGCGGACAAACGGCGAAGAATCTTTCGATCACCGGGCCAACGCGCGCTCGAGAAAATCGAGCCGGTCCTGACCCCAGAACAATTCGTCGCGGTACACATACGTCGGCGAACCGAAAATCTGGCACTCGATCGCCTGCTGCGAATAGGAGTCGTAACGCGCGGCAATGTCCGGCGCGTTGCTGCGCGCGAGCACGCCGTCGCCGTCGAGTCCGGCCGCGCGAGCGATCTGCGCGAGCGTGCCGGCATCGGCAACGTTGCGTTCTTCACGCCATACGGCGGCCAGCACGCGGCCGGCAACCTCGATCGCCGCGTCGGCAGAGACTTCTTCAGCGGCGACGATCAGTTTGTCGGCCGGGTCGCTGGCGACCGGGAAGAACTTCGGCTCGACGTTCAGCGGCGCGCCGAGCCAGTCGCGCCAGCGTTTGAGCTCGGTCAATCGATACGCGCGCCGCTGCGCGGGCCGCTGCGCGAGCGGCAAACCACCGGAGACCGGAAATACCTTGGCGCCGGCCATCGGCCGCACCTGGATCGTTGCACCGGCCTTGCGTGCAATGGCGACGAATCGGTCATGGCCGAGGTAGGTCCATGGGGATTGCGAAAACAGAAAGTAGTCGACGATCTTCATAGTGCCTATATGGTTAGGGATGGTTGGGGACAGAGCACTTCGTGGTCTGTCCCCAATGGTCTTAGAAGGGTTTGACAACGACGAGGATAACGACGGCCAGCAGCACGATCACCGGAAGCTCGTTGAACCAGCGCAACCACACGTGCGACTTCGTATTGCTGTTGGTGCGAAAGTCGTCAAGCAGCGCGCCGCAGTACAGGTGATAGACGACGAGCGCCAACACAAGTACGAGTTTTGCCATCAGCCAGCGCTGCCCGTCGCCAACGCCGTAGCCGAGCCACAGCCATACGCCGAAGACGATCGAAAGCACCGCGCCCGGCGTCATGATGCCGTAGAAGAGTTTGCGCTCCATGATCTTGAAACGCTCGATCGATGTTTGATCGGTGGCTTGCGCGTGGTAGACAAACAGGCGCGGCAGATAGAGGAGCCCGGCGAACCAGGTCACCACGAAAACGATGTGCAGGGATTTGATCCAGAGCACTCAACACCTCGCGGCCACCAAACCTCGCGGCAGCGCCGCGCCAACCTTCTCCCCTCGCCCCTTGCGGGAGAGGGGCCGGGGGAGAGGGCAGAGTTGGAGGGCATGGCATGCCGCCCCCGCTCCCCCAACCCCTCTCCCGCAAGGGGCGAGGGGAGCTACGTCCTTAGTTCACCGTCGCCGAACACCACGTACTTCAGGCTCGTCAGTCCCTCCAACCCCACCGGCCCGCGCGCGTGCAGCTTGTCGTTCGAAATTCCGACCTCGGCTCCGAGACCGTACTCATAGCCGTCGGCAAGCCGCGTCGACGCGTTGATCATCACCGAGGCGGAATCCACTTCGCGCAGAAAACGCATCGCTGTTGCGTGATTGTTCGTGACGATCGAATCGGTGTGGCGGCTTCCAAACGTGTTGATGTGTTCGATCGCTTCGGTCACGCCGGGCAGGGTGCTGATGGAGAGAATCGGCGCCAGATACTCGGCGCGCCAGTCGCCGTCGGATGCGTCCGCGCAGGCGATGCCGGCGGCGTGAAGGATGGCTTTCGTTTCCGGGCAGCCGCGCATTTCGACGTTTTTGTCCGCGTAAATGCGGCCGATCGCCGGCAGGAATCGCGTAGCGATCGATTGCGCAACCAGCAGCGTTTCCATCGTGTTGCACGTGCCGTAGCGCTGCGTCTTGGCGTTGTCGGCGATGCGCACCGCCATGTCGAGGTCGGCGTCGGAATCGACGTAGACATGACACACACCGTCGAGGTGCTTGATCATCGGTACTTTGCTTTCGCGCATCAGCCGCTCGATCAGCCCGCGGCCGCCGCGCGGCACGACGATGTCCACGTATTCGGGCATCGACACCAGCAGGCCGACGGCGGCGCGGTCCGTGGTGTCGATCAACTGCACGGCATAGGCCGGCAATCCGGCGCCAGCGAGTCCTTCACCGATCAGGCGCGCGAGAACGCGGTTCGATTCGATCGCCTCCGACCCCCCGCGCAGGATCGTGCTGTTGCCGCTCTTGATGCACAGCCCGGCGGCGTCGATCGTCACGTTGGGGCGGCTCTCATAGATGATGGCAACGACGCCGAGCGGAACGCGCATGCGACCGACGCCAATACCGGATGGCATCGGCCGCACATCGCTGACCGCGCCGATCGGATCCGGAAGTTGCGCGATCTGTTCGAGGCCGGCCGCCATCTGTTCGATGCTCGCGCCGGACAGCGCGAGGCGGTCGACCGCGGCGGCATCGAGTCCCGCAGCGCGCGCCCGTTCAACATCGCGCGCATTGGCTTGCGTGATGGCGGCGCGCCGCGAACGCACCAGCGCAGCGATGGCGAGCAATGCGCCGTCCTTGGCGCTCGTTCCCGCTCTGGCCATTGCGGTCGATGCCGAACGTGCGCGGCGGCCGATGTCCGCAATCGTTGTTGCGAGCGGCTTCAATGGGGCGTTCATGTCACCGACTGCGGTGATCCTGTTGCGACGGCAAGCGCGATGTCGGCGAATTCTAGCCAGGGGTCGGCATCGCGCTTCGGGACGCGCAGGCCTTTGAACAGACGGTCGATCTCGGCGCACCGCGCCAGCAGTGCGGCGAGTGTTTCAACGTTGAGCCGGCGCACCGCGGCTTGCGTCAGCGCCATCTTCTCGCGCCGGACCCACACATCGCGTGTGGCCTGCTCGAAAGCGATGCCGCGATCGATCAGACTGCGCAAGCGCAGCAGCACGCGCAGCTCCTCGGTGATCGCCCATTGCAGCAACGGCAGCGGTTCACCTTCCGCGTGCAGTCCTTGCAGCACGCGCACGACCCGCGCGCCGTCACCACCGAGCATCGCGGCAACGAGAGCGTTCAAGTCGTAGCGCGCGACATTGAGCACGCTCGACTCCATCTCGTCGAAACTCAGTTCGCCGGCCGGATAGAGCAGGGCAAGTTTTTCGATCTCCTGTTGCGCGGCGAGCAGGTTGCCTTCGACGTGATCTGCCAGCAGCGCGAGCGCGGAGCGCTCTGCTGATTGCCCATTGCGCTTCAGTCGCGCCGAGAGCCACGCCGGCAGCCGGTCTCGCTCGACCGTACCGATGTCCACCCACACGCCGGCGCTCATCAGCGCGGACACCCACGCCGCTTTTTGCATGTCGCGTTCGAGCCTGGGGAGCGCGACGATCGTTAGTAGGCCGTCCGTCGCGTTGGCAGCGTGCGCCTTGAGCGCGTCGCCGCCGGGCTTGCCGGGCTTGCCGGTTGGCAGACGAATTTCCAGGATGCGCTTGTCGGCGAAGAGCGACAGTCCGCCGGCCGCGCTCACGAGCTGCGACCAGTCGAATCGCGCGCTCGTGTGCAGCACTTCGCGTTCCGTGTAGCCCGCTGCGCGCGCGGCCGCGCGGATTGAGTCGAGCGCCTCCCCGGCCAGCAGCGGTTCATCGCCGGATACCGTGTACAGCGGCGCGAGCTTGCGCGTTTTGGTCGCCGCGGCCAGGTGAGAGGCGAGGGCGTCGGCTTTCAGTTGCATGGGTAAGAAATCATTGCTTCCACGGCAGCAGAACGGGGATCACGGCAGAGGGTAGTGCTTCGCCGGCGGCTCTGCGAACCTTGTGCGCTGCTGAGGATATATTGTTGCCGAGGCCTGTCCCGTGGAAGAAACGGCCGACGGCGCACACGCGACCGACTCGACACAATGAGGTTCGAGTGATGGATCTTGCCGATGTGCCGATCCCCTATCTGCAAAGGATCCGCGAGTACTACCTCGCGCTGGGTTACGGCGCGCCGTACGAATGGGCTCACTACGCTGAAGTGCCATTTCATCCGTTGAACGAGCCGTTGTCCGATTGTCGGATCGCGCTCATCACAACGGCAGCTCCCTATCGGCCGGGCAAGGGCGATCAAGGCACGGGTGCGCCCTATAACGCGAAGGCAAAGTTCTATACCGTCTACTCCGGAGATACGGCGCAGGACCACGACCTGCGCGTCTCGCATATCGCCATCGACCGCAAACACACGACGGCCGAGGATCTCGCCGCCTACTTTCCGCTCACCGCGCTGCGTCAGAGTGCGGCTTCAGGGCACATCGGTTCGGTTGCTCCGCGCTTCCATGGCGCTCCGACCAATCGCAGTCGTCGTGTCACCCTTGAAATCGATGGCCCTGAGATCGCTGCGCGCTGCCTGGCTGGGCACGACTACCTGCTCGCCTTCTCGTGCAAGACGCGCTACTTCTGTCCGAGCTGCCACCAGAAGCGCGTGCTGCTCTACGGCGAGTGGGTCGAGGAGCACCTCTTCGAGCCCGTCCCCCAC
>Ga0187892_10012006_pt1 | contig 10441 bp, 7 predicted proteins | sample MA1701073metaG_FD_139345 | JGI IMG/M metagenome (GOLD analysis project Ga0187892, IMG submission 139345) | Bio-ooze microbial communities from a basaltic lava cave in the Kipuka Kanohina Cave System on the Island of Hawaii, USA - MA170107-3 metaG ...
AAGACTAGTCTCGATTTCATGCGAGTCTCCCGCTGCTAGCGGTGTACTGGATACACTTCGCGGAGTTCTACTGCGAGGTCCGGCGCCACCGGCAGTTGCACCGTTGACTCGATGGCCCCCATCAAGTGCCTAACCCGGACCATTTTCGAACTCTGAACGGACGTCGAAACTCCAAATCTCCCGTTCGCGCCAAGATAGATGACGCTGGAGCTCTCGACTGCTTGAGCTGCGCCAGTTGAAAGACGCACTGGCCTCGATAGCACGAGCCTCCAGTGCCCAATGTGCGGCGTAAACTCCGCGCCGGCCCGCACGAACCGCGGTCGCTCGGCGATCAATTCCCCAAACGCGCGATAGGCCGCAACTACCGCTTCTTCGGGCGAAATGCTTGGTTGACCTGAGCCAGTCTTGGAAATTACCCAAGTCCGAAATTCGTTGCCTTGTGCAACGACGGAGCTGCCTGGACCATCCGGAGATAGGCCCATGGTCCCGTCATAGACAGAGACCGCAACGCTGACTACTGGCGCCAACGAGTTGCGCAGTCGGACCAAGTAGTATGAGCCGTAGGCCCTATGGAACGGCATGCTCGCGCTTGGCGGCAGAGCGCTATACGGTGACTCGGCGAGCATCACTTGCGGTTCAGCTGTTAGCTGTGTGAAATCGACAGGCGCACCGTGATGCTTCTCGACATGATCACTGATGAACGGCCCGAACTTCGTCATGTACTCAACTGCCAACTCTGCCGCGCGCTCTGGAGATATTACCGCTAAGCCACCGAGCAGTGATTGTGCTGTTGGGCTAGTGAAGGTGCCTTCAGGTGTTAGCGACGCGGCAACCTCCGGCGTTACCATTGCACGGATGTCGACGGACTCCACCGAGGTGGGGGCTTCCCGTTGCCGCTCCTGGCAAGCGATGAGGCAGATTCCCGCAAAAGTGAGAAACTTGCGATATGAGTGGATCGACATACGATGCCCTCGATCGAGTTCCGGTCAGCACCGTGACTATGGCTCCGATCTTGGCGAGTCGGCGCGAGCCCTCCCTGAGCCGGAGCGTGGCTTCCGCGACGGATATACGTGTTTCGCGAATGCCCCGCGATGACGCCATGTTGCTTCCGTGACAAGTTGCGGATGAGGCGGCAATGACCGTCGGTGATGAGGAACTGGCGCGGGCTTTAGCGACCTCGTCCCCTCCACAGTTCCGCCGCGATATTCAGAGCACCCTCGAACTTCAGCTCTTTCATCGTGCGGCGAGTCTTACGTTTCATATGGTGATGGACTGCCGAAGGCGTGCCGAAGTGCAGCGACTGTGCGATCACGCCAGCTCCTCCGGACGACCGCTCCAATTCGAACGCTGCGTGGAGCGCGCGCGAAGCTCCTATCAGACTGGCGGCGTCGCGCCATCTCTCGCTCTTCACCGCCTTCAAGATTGCGGCGCGTCCAACATCGAATCGATCAGCGAGCAGTCCCACCGTCAAATCGAGGTAGCCATTCCGCGCGCAATGCAGTTCGACGGCGACAGCCCGAGTGCGAGTCGAGGCGTCGACGCCAAGCTCGACGGCCGACGGCAACACATGCCTCAGTGCGTCCCTCGCGTCACGACGGAGATCGGCTTGATCGTCAGGTGCATCGACTGTGAGCACGCGGTCCGCACCCGCCAGTGCAAGCTCGCTTAGCCGTCGTTGCAGCAAATGTCTGGCTGGAAGACAAACTATGATCGGCACCAGCGGGTCTGCGGCGCGCACGCGATGAACAGCGGCCGGCGTTAGTTCGACACCTCCAACGCACGGGCCGAGGATGATCAGCAATGCCTCGTCACGGCTCCTACGCAGCGCGTCCTGTTCAGCGATGCTATAGATATCAACCGTCTCGCTCGCGACGCCGATCAGCGAACGGCGAACGCGGCGGCGAAGAGTCCGGTCGTCTATTGCGACGCAAACTCGGCTACGCGGCCCGCGCACCGTCCCCCCCCACAAACTCGTTCGGCGCATCATCCCTTCCATTACGACAACGCGCGAACTTTCGCAGCGCGCACGACGCGCGTCTGTGATGGCCGTCACCCGAAGGGCGCAGGTTCTATTTTGCGCGAGTTGAACCCTGGTGTCTCGGCGCGCCTAACGATGGCAAGCTCTGTGGGGTCGATGCGCGCGAAATTCGCCCCCCGCAGCGGCTTCCTAGTGGCTTCCTACGCCCGAGCATCGCGCGACACCTCTTTTCACGCTGCTTCCGAAGTCACTCAACCACAAGCTCTTAACGAACTGGGGCGGTTGGATTCGAACCAACGACTTCCTGATTAACAGGTGGAGCAGCTGGAACCTGCGATCCACGTTCATCCCCGTCGATCTGTTGGCGTCGCAGACATGGACATCTGGCACAAACCGGAGCGGGCCGGATTCCACGTTAGGCACAGTGTGCGCGTTCAACGTAGCGAATCACATACGGTTACGCGCAAGGAACAGTCGAGCGTTCAAGACTCGGTGGAGAAGTAGTTGTCATTAACGTCAACAACGGCCTGGGTGGTTTTTGCACCGCATTAGCGTCAAAGCTCAGCCAAGCATTATGTGGAGGACGCAGGGACTCGGCCGGCAAGTGCAGCACATCAGGCGGAACGACCAACGCAGGTCACTTGGTCCAAATCATCATCAACCCGCAATTATTCCCAGTCGTATTGAACTGCGCTGGTAGCTGAGCCGGTCCGCTGTACCATTCGATCGCGGCAACCTCACCTACGTCGAGAGTATTGATGTGGAATGGCTCGGTCAGAGGCACGCCATCGAGCATGATCGCGGAATAGCACGGACCAGACGCCCCGCCTTGAAGCAAGATCGACTGCTTTCCTCGCGTGCTAGCAATTCGAACTTCGTTTGAGCTGCGATTTCGTGGATAAATTACGACGAGGCCTGGCAAACTACGCACCTTCTCCGATAGCCGCGTTCCTGGCCCTTTTCGTATGTCGTCTTCGTCTAAGAATCTGCCGATGCCGAACCGTCGTCGTTCGACAAAACCGGAGAGCTTACGATCCAATAAGGTGGTGCGGACTTCAACCTCTGGAAGATCCAGTGCAAGAGCCGTTAGCCGCAGGTCCAGGGACATTGCGTCGTCTTCGACTTCTATAGTGGTCGAGAACGGCGCGAAGCCGAGTCGACGGACCGTTACTCTGTAGCTACCAAATGAAACATTGCTGAAGCGATAGTTGCCCAACGAATCAGACTCAGTGCTGATATCTGACGTTAGGGTAATACGTGCTCCTGAAACAGGCTGACGTGTGGAGTCGGCAATGACGCGGCCGACCAACGTTGCCGTTGTTTGCGCCCGGACAGGAGACAGCGCGGCGAGCAAATACGCGCTCAGAAAGAATCGGCGTAACATAGGACAACCTCGAGCGTTGGCTCTCTTCTAACAAAAGTAGGGTGGTGCTGTTCCACATACCATTTGTTAACCGGGACGGTCGACCTGTGGTAACTGATTGACATCAAAGCGGCCCACCCAGGTTCAGATCTAATTTGAACAATGCAGAGAGTGTGCGCCCGCCGCATAGCCTTCCAAGCTATCTGTACGAACTTGCTTGCATGGCGAATAGTTCTGCGTACAAACCGCGGGAATCGACCAACTCGTTATGCGTGCCCTGCTCCACGATCGCGCCGCCATTCAGCACGAGGATGCGATCTGCTGTCCGGACGGTAGAGAATCGATGCGATACCAATACTGCCGAACGGCCATCAATCAGTTCCGAAAAACCCCGAAACAATTCGTACTCCGCGCGTGCGTCTAATGACGCCGTTGGCTCGTCTAGGATGAACACGTTCGCGTCGCGCAGATAGGCCCGTGCGAGCGCTACTTTTTGCCACTCCCCAACCGACAAATCAATACCTTCGTCAAAGCGCTTGCCTAACATTTGCTGCCAGCGCGCCGGCAGCTTCTGCAGCAACTGCGCAGCACGGGATTTTTCGGACGCAGTTTGCATTTCGGCCGGCGCGTAGCCGTTGGCTTGCGACGACTCGAGGTAGGCTCGCATGTCAGTAATTGAACCAACGGCGATATTCTCGTTGAATCTCAAGTCGTATCGCACGTAATCCTGGAACATTACGCTGAATGCGCGCCGTAATGACGCCAGCTCGTATTCCCGAAGATCAATCCCGTCGAGCAATACCCGCCCTTCTGTTGGGTCGTACAGACGCGTTAGCAATCTCGTTAGCGTCGTTTTACCGGAGCCGTTTTCTCCCACGATCGCAATCCGCTCTCCTACTCGCAAATGGAAGCTTGCATATCGTAGCGCCCACATATCGCGTCCGGGATAGCGGAAACCGACATCCTCGAAGACAATGCCTTCCCGCATCGGGTACGGCACAGTGCGTGCGGTCGGTCTTGAGCAAATCGTCGGCTTCGTCTCCAAGAAGGCAAACAGATCCCGTGTGTACAAACTCTCGTCGTAGATGCTGCCCAAAGTACTGAGTAAAAGCTGGACCGTTTCCCTGCCTCGGGCGAACGACATCGCAAGGAACGTCAGCGAGCCTAACGTGATGGAGCCGGCTATCGTCCCAATTATGATTAGGACGTACGCGCCATAGTACCCTGCGGTAGCAATGAGCGACAAACCAGAGCTTGCAACCGCTCTACGAACCGCCAGCCTACGATTTTCGGTGTGCCACCGGTGCGAGAGGCGACGAAATTGATGCGTGAGCCAAGAAGCTAGACCGAAGACCTTCACCTCTTTGGCAGTATCCACACTCGCTGCCAAAAGCCGCAGGTAGTCAAGCCGTCGACGCTGCTGCGTCCACTGGAATATCAAGTTGTATTGCTTCGCCGAGAAGCGCACTTCGCCTAGAAAACTTGGCACCACTGCGAGACTCAGCAGAAGCAGCAACCACGGGTTGAATGCGAGCAACGCTGTGCTAATTGCAACGAGCGTAATCGAACCTTCGCCCACGCCTAACAAGTGAGTGAGCACACCTATTCTGCCGGTCGCGCTTCGACGAGCACGTTCCATTAGGTCGTTCGAAGCCGGATTCTCAAGTTGAGCCAAATCGAGAGTGGCCGCGTGTTCCATAATTCGGACACTTACATGATTGCCGAACAGATCGGACAGTACGGTGTCAACGAGCTGCGAGGCCCGCGAAAGAAACTCCGCCCCAACAACGAGCGCGATTTCCAGGAGTACGAGATTCTGTAACGCACCAAAGCCCGCCTGCGTTTCGCGGGCCGCCACGATCGCGTCGATGATGAGTTTCGCCACCCAAAGAATTCCGACCGGAAGCACGCTTCGGATCAGACGGAGCACGACTGTTGCGCCTAACAGCCCCGGGCTAGTCTGCCAAACCAGCCGCAAAAGCGCTGGCGTATAGCGCAACGCGACGAGTCGCTCGCGCCAATTGGGACGTGTGTCGCCTGTTGCGGTCGACATCGTTTGCAATCGTCAGCAGAAACTTAGCTGGACCCTATAAGTGACGGCCTAACACGAGCGGACTGCGTGAAAACGGATCTACTCACAGTAGAGCACGAAACCATCTAACTCCACGAGATGGCTTGCTCTCGGAGCTTTGCACGCGCTGTTTCCAAGGTCAGGTTAGGCCACCGTTCCACCAGCAGTGCGGTATTACCGCTGACGGTTGCTGAAGCTATGCTAGCCCCAACAAAGCGTGACGGACTGCCGCTCTGTGGAAAACCCGTGTCTAGTGTGTACACACCAGTGGCGGTGAACTCCACTCCGTTCTGATCGCATACTTCATAGCCGCATGGCGCTCGGTTTCGTTGCGCGATGCTTACGCTTATGACATTGTCAAATGCCGCCGGATAGCTAACTCGCCCAGGCGCGCTTGCGCACACTAGAATTGCGCCTCGCTGTGCTGCTTTATGGCACGCCTTGTACAGGCGTGGAACTGTCCGTTTGTCGGCAGTACCGAGACTAAGGTTTAGTACTCGAATCCCTTGAGCGAGGGACCATTCGATCGCCGCCTCTATGACGGTCGCCGATGTTTCCAGCATCTTATCAAACACTCGTACCGGAACAATGGTGGCCGCGGGAGCAATGCGCAGTATGACGATTCCGCAAGCGGTTCCATGTCCATGCTGATCAGCGTCTTCATTTGGCGAGACAACTGACGCTGCGTTGTTGCCTCGAGAGATTCCTACGCCCGATTTCACGCGAGTGTCACGCAGATTTCTATTCCAACCGCTGTCAATCACAGCCACAACAACACCGCGTCCACGCATTGCGCGCACCTCGTCACCTACGGGATTGCGGTTCACCGCAGTGAGATACTCGGCAAATCGGGTACATCGCGCACGGCATCAGAATTCATCGACTCGTGATCGGTGTTGCGGGAAATCGACTTGTCTACAGGATGAACTTCTAGAAGGCCAAACCGGTACGCCGCGGCCAACTGCTCTTCAACGAGGTGTTGGCAGTTCGAAACCTCGGGGGGCACCATTTCGGCGATGCGGCACAGAGCTGTTGTGACAGAGCAGCCCCCTTGAAAGCTTCGTAGTACAGTGGCGGCAAACGGAGTCAGTCGATGAAGATGCGTAAGCCCTTCGCGACCAAAGACCAAGTAAGTCACGCCATCGTGGTTGCCTAACGAGGCGTGAAGAGAGTTCGGTGGTACCTCCCAGTCGACATTGGTCCGGACCAAACGCACGTGTGACGCAAGAGCAGCCCAGCAATCATTCCAATTGTCGATTGGCTGTCTCGCACTGTCCGCCCTAACCTCATCGCACTGATTCGGTATGTTTTTCGCTAGTTCAAAGCGGGCACGTTCAGGCGCAAAAGCGTCTCGCAGCTGTTCTCGTACCGATAGCCGCGGCTCCGTCTCGATCGCTCCGTTAATCGCGCGAAAGACTGTTTCTATCTCGTTGGTAACTTCAGCCCGCTTTCCACTGATGCTAGATGCCTGATCGCAGCTGAAGACACGGGCCATGACGCTGAGGATCCTGCCGAAGTAGCCCGTTACGTATTCGCTACGAAGCCGGGCGGCCACAGGGGACCATCCCATGCCATCACCGTTGACGCGCGAATTCTCCTCTTTGCTATCAATTAGAAGTACTGGGGTTGGATGCGATCCAGCCAACTGCAGGAAGAGGTGACCAATACCCGACTCGCCAACCATCAAACTTGGATCCGTTATGCCACCCGTAGACCGACAGGGCCACGCCGCATCCGGCCTGTCGAACCGCTCAGCGGCATCTTCCACGATATGCCTAACGAAATCCGTCGCATCGAACCCGGGGAGATGCTGTGTTGCGTACAGCAGTGCTTCGCACCGGCCAGCCGTGCCATGACATAAGCTGAAATCATGATCCGACGGAAATGCCTGCGTCGCTCGCTTTGTGGCTGCCAATGCATCCTGCACTTCGTCACGAAAACAGGTTTGGCCAAGAATTTTGTGCGCGCGCACGCGCGCCATGCACATGCCAGGGGCTCCATGACACCAAGCCGTCATGAAACGAGGTACGTATGCGCTGCTCCGGGCGCCCTGCTCTGCAGTCTCGGTTTTGAGGTCTTCGTCGTGTCGCAGGTCGAGCCAGTTGCCTGGCGGAGTGTGGAAGAATTCTCTCTCGTAAGCGAACCCTTGCTGGGCCGCGTAGCGAAACCGATCGTCGCGCGTGTCGCAATAGAGCTCCAGAAGTACGTGTGCTATACCGGAGGCACCATGAGAGACTCCGGTCAAGTCGCGCGCCCGAATAACATGATTGCCCCATGACCAACCGAACGCGCCGCGACGCGCTCGAAGAACCAAATCAGCTCCGATCTCTGTTGCTTGGTCCAGCAATTGTTGGTCAGGGTCCAGACGGTGGACAGCCAGAATTCCGGCTAGTACGCCGGCGCGACCGCCTACCAAGTCAACGCTACTTTCTGTTGCGGACCAGACGCATTCGCGCAGGAGTTTCCGAGCTAGGTCAACAAATTGTTCTTCGCCGGTGTGAACGCCGATTCTTGTGAGCACATAGGCCACGCCCGTGCTGCCGTGAAAAAAGCCAGCTCGTGTCTCGCCGGTCGCGTGCAGAAGTTCACACGCATGGAGAATTGACTGCTCGGCAAGGCGAATGTACTTACGCTCGCCAGTTGCCCGATGCGCTTCCAAGAAAAAGAGAGCGATACCAGCAAGTCCGTCGTACAACGAGGGGCCGGCGCGTTCGATCCTAAAGCCCTTCTCGCCTTCGGCGGGAGGCCATACCAGGGCGACAACTTGCCAAGAGCTCCTACGATTATGAGTCAGCGCGCGACTAGCCAAGCGATGCGCAATTCGATTTGCCACCTCGAGAAACGCGGCTTTCATGCCGACGCCGCGCTGAACTGTTTAGCTGGTTCCTCAAGTACCCTACGCACCAAGTGCGCCACGTACGCCTCTTCGATTGTCGTTAGGCCTAACCGATTGTTCATGAGATGAACGTATATTGCGCCTAACCGCAGTATTGCCTCGTCAATCGTTTTCGGGAGCGTGTTATCGAGCAGCAGTTTGCCGCTGGTGAAGAGCGATTCAAGGTCGCGGCGAGCGTGGCGGGCGGCTTCCCTCAATTCATCAAGAGAATCCGACACCGGTCGATCGTCATCGAGCATTCCACAAACCACGTTCAAATGCTCCGCTAGGGCCAAGGACTGCTTATCGAAACGCTTATCAAAAAGCTCAAGCCACGTATCAAGCCTCGGCTCCACGCCAAAGATGCCACTGAGGTAGTGCCGTCCAAACATTCGCGACAGGTGGGCTACTCTTTCTCGGCTTCGCGACAAGCCATGAGCGAGAACTACCATGCACAGGGCTGCCCGTCCGAGTCTGCTGCTCCTGTCTGCCGCCCGAATAGGATCGAGCATCTTGAGTGCTACGCAGCTTGACGCACAAAACAGCGTCTCTGAGACTTCGACGCCGAATGGCCCTCCGAATCTCTCAACCTCCTGTTCGTACGTTCGCCAGCTAAACGATTTTACGCGCCGGGCGCCAGGAGATCCGCATCCTAACGTGTTGATAGTCGCGTCTGGGTCGGCACGCTGCCGGCCGTCCAGTCGAGCGCTAATCACATCGGAAAGGTAGGAACTAGCCGAAGCCGCCACGTGACCGCACTGCGCCTCATCGGTGGGCCTAAATCGCACGCGCAAGTGTGGGCCGTCATCTACATATCTGATGTAAAACCAATTGCGCAGCGTAGTAGTGCTAGCGATCGCGGCGACCATGGGTCTTACCACATCGAGAATCACATCATCGCACTCTTGCGTGTCGCAGCCGCCTTCAAAGTAGATATGCGCTCCGACCCATTCAGAAGCGGTCGCTCTCGTATTCTCACGCATCCGATGCTCCATGTCCTTAGCTATCCGGCTAAATGTCCAATTCGATCAATAGTTCAGCTGAGAAATGACCAGCTTCTGTGTGCGGCAGTTGATCTGTGCGAGGCAACACCTCCTCCATGATCATGAACCACTCTCCGCTTGTTAGTGTCATCTGTGCAAATAGTCGGACAAACAGCGGGCTAGAGAAATCCATGAACTGAGGTTTGTGCGCTTCGCGTAACGGGTCTCGCAATTGCGACAGCGCGCGAGCGCCGGAGGCGTCGATAGCTTCGTCGCGAACGGCTCGCGAAGAAGCCACTAAGGTGCTGCTTCGATCCCCCTCAGCCGAGATCTGACCAACACCTAACGCGTCTGCTGAGTCTCTCGCGTTAGGGATATGCACACGTGGTTGTGTTGGCTTTCTTAGTAACCGTCGTAGCTGCACATAGACCCTAATCGGTATACCATTCTCGTGTCGCCACTCGTGCAATCGTTTGTAGTATCGACAATCCGGCTCGCTGTGGATTCCTGGTGGCAATAGCTGGCGGGGGACTAACCATCGACGTCGCGACAGCACCAAAGCATCGTTGAATGTTACACGTGGTCGATGCTGTACGCGGGGTGCATTGGGTTGCGGTTCTTGTTCCGCACCTAACGCTTTGCCTTCAGCGTCACTCTCCGGCAATGGCATCGTGACCACCTGACTTGAGCTAAAACGGTTAAGTAGCTGAAAGAGAGGAGGTCGTCCGACGACGGATAGAAAGCCGAGATCGCATGGGTCAATGCGCATACCTGTCCGCTCATGTAGGAGGCAGAGACCGAAAGGATCATCTTCCGTCCTAGATACGACCAGCTCTGTTACCGGAATCTGCAACGGGTGAGCGTTAGGCTCCATTGTGGGATAGGAGATTGCACTGGGTAAAAGAGGTGGATGCAGGTTGGCGTTGAAGCATGCATCGCCGCTCAGTTCGACCCTGAGGTACTCCGAGGAGCGATCGCGATTGCAGTCATACACAATGTCGTAGAATCGTTGTGGTAGAAGATGAAGGAATCGTGACAAGTATTTGCCCGACCCTGGAACTGCTGTCGCGCCCTTTATCAGGAGCTGCCAGGTACGGTCCTTTTGTGAAGGTTTGAGTGGATGCGCAAATGCTGCGAAGCTTCGTTGTCGTGGTGATAGTCGATCGACCGT
>Ga0187892_10012007_pt1 | contig 10440 bp, 8 predicted proteins | sample MA1701073metaG_FD_139345 | JGI IMG/M metagenome (GOLD analysis project Ga0187892, IMG submission 139345) | Bio-ooze microbial communities from a basaltic lava cave in the Kipuka Kanohina Cave System on the Island of Hawaii, USA - MA170107-3 metaG ...
CTCGCAAGTTCATTAGCGGTAAAACCGTAGGGCGCGTACCACGCGCCAGCGATTTGGCGCGCTTCGCACGCCCTACAAACTGCTCACAAATTTATGAGACACGGTACTAGGTCTTTCACCAGAGGGCTGTGCCGCAGGGCAGCAATTATTTGCCCGACCATTGCTGCAGCTCAGCGTGGCGTTTTTTCCACTCCTGGTAGCCCTGGTAGTAGGCTTCCCACTCAATAAGATCGTCCCAGGCGGCAAAGTCTTCTTTGGAGCTCTTCTCCACCTGACGCTGAAAACGGGGGAAGGTGGTTGCATACTTGGCTTCAAAGGATTTCATTTTGCTACGGTAGAATTCCCTCTTGAGCAGGGCGCGGGCGCGCAGGTCCCGCAGCACTTCCTCCTGGGCCTCTTCTTTGCCAATCCAGGTAGGTAATGTGACAGTGATTTTTCTCATAGACTCCTCCCCCTCTCTTCATGCTAGCTTCTCCAGCAACGCCTTCGCCTCTTGCAAGTCCTTCGTATCAAACCCTTCAGTGAACCAGTTGTAGACATCTGACAACAATTTATGAGCTTCGGTTTTTTTGCCTTGTTGCTGCCACAGGCAGGCGAGGCTCATCGCCGCGCGCAACTCTAGTGACTTTGCTTGCTGCTTTCTGGCAACTTCGATTGCTTTCAAAAAACATTTTTCCGCTTCTTTGACCCTAGACGCTAGACTCTGGACGCTAGACTGGGCGAGCATCAGTTCGCCGCGCAGTCGATATAGCTCCGCTTCCCACTGGCATTCCTCGGTCTTACGCATGACCGTTGTTGCTTCATCCAGCAGATGTACGCCTTCTGCTACTCGTCCCACCTTTCCATGCGCTTCAGCTAACCGGGCAAGCATCCCTGGGAGCGCTATCTGGGCGCCCGTGGCTTGGCCGGCGTTCAGCCCCTGGCGTATCTGTGCAATCCCTTCCTCTTCCTGTCCCTGCTCGGCGAGCGCTGAGCCTCGGAAGAAAGTTCCTCCTGCCAGCCACCATAGAAACTCCTGCTCGCGAGCAAGGACTATCACTGCCTCGGCTCGCTCTTGGGCCAGTTGTCCTTCCCGGCGGTTCAAATGAAGCATGGCAGCAAAAAGCAGCGTATGTCCCAAGCTAAATGGGTGAGACAACTCGTGGGCGAGGGTAAATGCCTCCTGGGTTCGCTTGAGCGCCTGGTCGGGATAGCCCAAGTACCACAGGCTCGCAGACGCGACGTTCCGACAGCCCACTCCAGGGTCAAGCCCGTACAGGAAAGCCAGGGTATGGTGTTGCTGATGGTTATACAGAGCTATCCCCTGCTCCAGGTGCTCTTGGCAGGCCACAAAGTCTGCCATACGCAGTAAGGTCTCCCCCAGCGCCCAGTGCGCCACTAGGAGGAGCGCCGAGTCTTGGACAGTCTGCGCCAGGGTGAGCAACTCCTCCCCGAGCTCCCGCGCGGTCGGGAACTCTCCCCGGACCTGATAAAACCCATACAGTCCGCATAGCACGGAGAAAAGTTGCGGGGTTTCTCCCATCTGCTTGCTCAGCACTCGCGCGCGGGCGTAGACTTGTCCCACCTCCGAGGCCGCATAACCTTTTGTGGCCATCAGCGGCACACCCAAGGCAAGTTGTAGCGTGAGTTCTTGTTGGGTGCGCTCGGGAGTATCTGGCAGGGTCTCAAGCAACCCTAGCCCTTTCGTGAAGTGACTAATCGCCTCAGCATTGGCCGAACGTTGCACGGCTCGTTGGCCTGCCTGCTGCCAGTAGGGAATGGCTTGCTCTATCAGGCCTGCCTCGGTGTAGTGATGGGCCAGGAGTTCCGGCTGGGCTTCGGTGATTGCTGGAAATTGTTCCTGTAGCACCTGGGCAATCTGCTGGTGCAGTTGCTGGCGGCGACTCTTCAACAACGATTGATACGCCGTGTTTTGGATGAGGGCATGTTTGAACAGATAGTGGGCCTGGGGCAACAACCCGTGCTGATACACTAACTCCGCCGTGACCAATTGCTTGAGCCCCTGCTGTAATGTTTCTTCGTTCAGGGACGAGACGGCCTGGAGTAATGCGTAGTCAAAGTCGCGTCCGATCGTAGCCCCCATCTGGGCAATCTCTTTGGCTGTGCCCAGTCGATCCAAGCGGGCCATGAGCGAATCGTGCAAAGTCGTAGGAATTGCGGACCCAAGAGACTCAGTGGACCCCATAGACTCAACAGACTCCAAGACTGTCTTCGTCAATTCTTCCACAAACAGCGGCACGCCATCGGTCTTGGCCACAATCTGCTCTACCACCTCAGGAGGTAGGACTTTGCCGTCCATCATTCTCTCCACCATCATCTCAACCTCAGAACGTCCTAAGCGGCTGAGCGTCAACTGGCTGACGTGCGACCGGTTCCCCCACGGCGGAGTGAACTCGGGGCGAAACGTCAGCAGCACGTACAACCTCGCAGTCGGAGCTTGGTCCACAATCAGGTTTAACACTTCCAGTGTGGACGGATCAGCCCAATGTAAATCTTCCCAGATGGTATAGACTGTGTTCCGTTCAGCCTCCTCGATGAGCCACGCCACTAAGGCGGCCTGCATCTTCTCCTTCTGCTTTTGCGGACTCCCAGTAATTGGGGGAGAGCCGTCAGGATGTGGGAGCGACAATAGAGCGGCCAATAGGGGCACTGTATCTGCCTGGGGGAAGCGGTAATGGCTGAGTGTGTGTTGGAGTTTCTCCAATTTGACTGCGGGAGTATCGTCTCGCGCAAACTGCAAGAGGCGTTGTAGGTGGTCGATGATCGGATACAAGGCACTATTCTGGTGATAGGACGAACAGCGAAACTCAATGCGGGTCATCCCCGCATGTCCAAGCTGCTCTTTGAACTCCTGCACCAGTCGGGATTTGCCAATCCCCGGCTCGCCGCTGAGCAGCACGACTTGGCCTGCTCCTTGTGTGGCTCTTGCCCACCGGTCGCGGAGGAACTCTATCTCGTGCGCTCGCCCGACGAGCGGCGTCAAGCCCGTTTGTAGCGCTACCTCAAAGCGACTCTGCGCTTCGCCCTCCTTCACCACCCGATAGAGGGTCAGCGGAGTTGATATTCCCTTGAGTTCCGGTTGTCCTCCGTCTTCACACTCAAACAACCCCTCCACTAAGCGATACGTGGCCGCACTGATCATTACTTCATCGGGGTTGGCTTGCCCCTGGATACGAGCCGCGAGATTGGGCGTCTCGCCCACAATGGCGAGAGGTTCCGGCAGATCACCCACGCCCATCTCGCCCGCTACAACGAGCCCCGTGTGAATACCAATGCGGACTTGCAAGGGATGAGGAAGGTGGATGGTGGGAAAGGACAGTTGCTGAATAGCCGCGACGATCTCCAGCCCGGTCCGTACCGCCCGCGCGGCATCATCGTCATGGGCATGGGGATAGCCCAAATATACTAACAGTCCATCGCCGATATACTTGGCCAGATAGCCGCCGAAGTGGGCAATCGCGGTCGCGCAGGTTTCCCGATACGCCTGGATGACCGCGCGCAATTCTTCAGGATCAAGTTGCGTCGAGAGCGCAGTCGAGCCGACGAGGTCACAGAACATCACCGTCAATTGGCGCCTTTCAGCGGCACTTGGTTCGGAGTTCAGAGTTCGGAGTTTAGAGTCCGAGGAAGAAATGTCTTCTCTCGCCGATTCGCCGATTCTCCGATTCTCCGTTTCCTCTTTTGCTGAACTGCCTACCCAAACAAGCACCTTTCCATCCTCGTCCGTCGCGAGTCGTCTGGCGTCGATGAGTTCGGCTTTGATGTCCTCTAGATACTCGTCGTCCAGGAGGAAGCGACGCTTGAGCAGACGATAAGAAAGGCGGCCGTCTCGCTGGAGTAGAGCAATCATCTCAGTAAGAACTTCGTCGATAGTCATGACGGTCGTTCCTCACCCCTCTTTTGATGTCACGGTGCTGTGCCTCACCATGACACACGAGGTCTCTTTACGTCAATGCAACCGAGCTATGCATCTTTTTTCTCCCGTCGGTTGTATGGTAGACAGACGATGGGACAGAGAAATCCCAAAAGGAGGGACATGCAATGTCATACGATATCCTCATAAAGAACGGGACCGTGGTCGATGGTGTCGGTACGCCGCGCTATCGTGCGGATGTCGCTATCGCCAATGGAAAGATTGCGGCGATTGGTAAGATCACCGATAGTGCCAAGAAGACTATCGATGCCGGAGACTTGATTGTTGCACCAGGGTTTATCGACCCGCATACCCATTATGATGCACAGATCTGTTGGGACCCGTTGCTCTCGTCCTCTTCATGGCATGGGGTGACGAGCGTGATTATGGGTAACTGCGGCGTCGGGCTCGCCCCATGTAAACCGAACGTGCGAGAAATCGCGGCCTGGGATCTCGTGAACGTCGAAGCGATTCCTTTTGAGGTCCTCAGTCAGGGGATCAATTGGGAGTGGGAGAGTTTTCCCGAATATATGCACGCCGCGCAGAAACGGGGCTCAGGGATTAACCTGGGCTTCATGGCCCCGCTCACTCCTTTTCGGCATTACGTCATGGGTGAGGAGTCGATGGACCGTGCCGCCACTCCAGCGGAAACAACGCAGATCAAAGTGCTGCTCAAGGAAGCGGTGGCAGCAGGAGCGTTTGGTTTCAGCACGACTGCGATTCCTCAGCACATTGGTTACAAAGGCCGTCCCTTAGCGTGCCGACAAGCGAGCCGCGAAGAGCTGAAGGCGTATGCCAATGCCCTCAAGGAAAGTGGTAAGGGAACTATCGAATTGGCGTTGACATCCTCTGCCGCAGAACTCTCAGAAGAAGAATATGCGCTTCTGGACTTCTTACTCACGGAGAGTGGACGCCCAGTGACGTGGTTGGGCGTCGTCAGCCGCGATGATAAACCCGAGGCTGGGCCTGAGATATTGCGCAAAGCCGAACCGCTGATTAAACGCGGTGGGATTCCGCAGGTGACCTGCCGCCCCTTTGTCATTCAGATCAATTTGCGCAACCCCTTCATCTTTGCGAATCATCCCTCTTGGAACCCGGTATTTAATCGCTCGCCGGAAGAACAGGAACGTGTCTACCGCGATCCTGCTTTCCGTCAGGCTTTCCGCAAAGAATTGGAAAAGCCGCGTATCTTTTCTGGCCGCTGGGAGCGACTGGAAGTGAAAGAGGTCAGCAACCCAACCATGAAAGGGCTGGAAGGAAAGACGGTTGCCGAGATTGCGCAGGCACGAGGTAAAGACGGACTCGATACGTTCCTGGATCTAGCGCTCGAAGACAATCTCAAGATCGAGTACACCATCGTCCTGTTCAACGCCAATGAGGACCTGATTCCCGAACTCATTACCGATCCGCGGACCCTGGTTGGTCTCTCGGATGGTGGTGCGCATGTCGATATGCTGTGCGATGCCGGTTACTGCACCTACCTGCTCGGGACGTGGGTTCGAGAGAAACAGGCCATGACCCTGGAATATGCCGTGCAGCGATTGACGTCGGAGCCTGCCAGGTTTTTTGGCATACAGGAACGCGGACGGCTCGCACAGGGAATGGCTGCTGATCTCGTTCTGTTTGACTACAACACGGTTGGATCGGCGAAACGGCCGGAGATGCGACATGACCTTCCAGGCGGCGGACGCCGCCTGGTGATGCCTGCGCGTGGAGTTCAGTGCACGATCGTGAACGGCGTGGTGCTCTACGAGGAACAGAAACACACTGGCGCATTGCCAGGGCAGGTACTGCATTCCTAATGATTACTGACGAGGAAATTCGGTAACGTTAGTGATGCTGCTTTCGGGTTCCCTCTCCCGGATGGGAGAGGGAGGTTACTCGTTACATTTCACGTCTTATTTCCCCTGAAACTGCGGTCGCCGTTTCCCCATGAAGGCAGCAACCCCTTCTTTGTAATCATCACTGTTGAAACAGCGTGCAGACCATTCGCGAATCTTCTCCATATCGCGCAGGTTGGCAGCCTTGCTGGCTTCACGCACGAAAAACTTATGGGCTGCGACGCTCAGTGGGGCGTTGTCGGCAATCTTCAACGCATACTCCCGCGTATGCGCTTCGAGTTCGGCTTTCGGGATCACCCGATTCACCAAGCCCATGTGGTGTGCCTCCTCGGCGTTGTACACGCGGGCAGTAACAAGAATTTCCGTCGCGTTGGCTGCGCCAACAACATGCACAAGACGCTCGACGCCACGTTCTATTGGATACGCAATACTGAGGCGAGCCGCGGGAATACAGAAGCGGGCATCATCCGAGCAGATTCGCAAGTCACACATCACGGCGACCGAACATCCACCACCAAAACAGATGCCGTGGATCATGGCGACGACCGGCTTTTCCAGCGTTGCGAGAGAAGACAGGGCAGTGCCAGAGGCACGATCATACGTCTGACTGACTTCGGCATTAGAACGAACAGCGCCAAACTGAGAAATGTCGGCACCGGAAATAAACGCTTCTTCTCCAGCACCACGAAGAAGCAACACACGAATATCGTTATCTTCTGCGACTTGCGCGACGAGTTCCGGCAACGCCTGCCACATTTCTAAGCTGACGGCGTTGCGTCGCTCGGGTTTGTTGAAAGTGATCCACGCTAAAGGTGGTTCTTTGTGTAACAGTAGGTGTGGAGTAGACATGAAGGGCTCCTCTCGAAAAGGTCGCTATCAGCGTTCAGCCTTCAGCTTTCAGTAAGAAGATAAAGGAACTGTATGATTGAGTCATTTTCTCATTAAATCAACGGGCTAATGAATAAATCGCTTTGCTGATAGCTGACTGCTGATAGCTGAAAGCTTCTATCGAAACGCCGGCATTATTTCCTTAGCGATCATCCGTGTGTTCTCATCGACGTAACTGGGTGGGCAGGACGACGGCAGAATGACCATCTTGGCTCCTGCATCAATGTATTCCTGAAGCCGCTTCCGACATTCTTCTGGTGTTCCGGCCAAGGCATACTTGCCGATCAGTTTCGAGAAATCCTGATTATACTGCTTGCTGAGCTTCTCGCTCGCCATCTGCCGCGCAGTGTCTCCGTTGGCGTGAACGGCGGTAAAGATAAACATTCCAGGAGTAAAGGGAGCCGATTCGCGTCCGTATTCTTTCCGGCAGCGGGTAATGGTTTCGAGACTCTGGTGCAGTTGCTCTGGGGTATACATGTACGGAATCCAGCCGTTGGCGTATTTGGCGGTGCGTCGCATCGCTGGTTCTTTTCGTCCAGCAACCCAGATCGGCGGATGTGGTTTCTGCACTGGCGCGGGTTCAATTGACACTTCATTGGTGGTGGTAAACTTGCCCTTGAACGAGACGTTCTTCTCAGTCCATAATTTCGTGATGACTTCGAGTGCCTCATTGGTGCGTGCTCCACGCTGATTCACTGGCACTCCGCAGGCCTCGAATTCCTTGGGGAACTCGCCACCAATGCCGACCCCGAAGTTATAACGCCCGCCTGATGCCACATCGAGTGCTGCTCCCATCTTGGCGACAATCGCTGCCGGATAGAGCGGCAACAAGACGACCGAACTGAGTAGTTTAATTTTCTTAGTGGCACCAGCAGCAACAGAGAGCGAAACAAACGTGTTGCCGACGGGTCCGTAGAACATCACATGTTCGCCGCAGCCAAGAAAATCGTAGCCGAGGTCCTCAACTTCGCGGGCAAACTCAGCCGTGCCAGTGACTCCTGGTAAGGCAGTGCCGAATTCGATTTTTGCCATGTGTCCTCCCCTTTAACGATTTGTCCCTTGTCATAGCCTTGGATGGACCAAAGAATCAACCCGTGTTGACAGAAAAACCGCACCCCCTCTATTGTTACCAATGAATAGGGAGGCGGCATGGCACTGTCATACTTTGCCCGTGTGGTGGAAGAGCGTATCCGCGAAGCGCAGCGGGAAGGGGCATTTGATAACCTGCCGGGGAAGGGGGAACCGCTCCAGTTGGAAGACCAGAGCCTGATTCCGGAAGATTTACGGATGTCCTACCACATCCTCAAAAATGCCCATGTCTTACCGCCAGAAGCCGAACTGCGGAAAGAGATCCACACGCTGCAAGATCTGTTGAAATATGTTGAAGACGAGAGTGAGTGTAAAGCGATGGCGAAGGAGATTGAGTGGAAAATGATCCGTCTCGATTTGCTCGGACGGCGATCATTTTCCTGGCAGACGACGCGTTTCTACGGGAAGAAATTGGTGCGACGGTTGTTGCAGCGCTAATGGATTGTCATTTTGAGGTGAGACGCGACGAAGAATCTCTGTGGGGTATGAGGAGAGATTCTTCGCCTTCGCTAGTTTCTTTGGGAGAGCACTTCGGACCTGGATTACTTCGCTAACGTCTTTATCGTGGTGGTCCCGAAAGTTCCCGCCGTTTTGGTCCCGATAGTCCCAGTCCCGGTCGTTTTGGTCCCTCCAGTGATAATCCCCCCATTAGTCGTGCCACCAGTCTGTGTTGGGGGCTTCGGAGTAGGTGGAGGGGTACTAGGGAAAAGGACCAGCGCGCCGCTACCAGTGACTTGCGGAGTGATACAGAGGGGTTGGCCCGGATTCAGGGAAATCGTGCGTTCAAGGTTCGAGAAGGCATCTTTTACGCCCTGGGCGATAGAGTCCTTCAAGAATCCAAGCCACCAAGGGGGATCTATAGATGGTTGAATGTTCTCGGGAGTGATGTTGATCTGTAGAGGTGTTTGCCCGTTTGTACACGAACCGGTAAACCGCAAATCGAAGGAGACATCAGCTTCGGCTTCGGGAGAGGTGGGCACTATATTCAACACAGCGACAAGATCAAGGGTGACGTGTATCGCCTGGTCATCTTTCTTGGATACTTCGACATAGCTTTCGCCATCCAGGTTCCCCCAGTGGGCGTCTGTGCTATGAAGCTGATCCCCCACGATACTCTCGACCCGGCTTTCGAGTTCGTGTCGGAGCATACCCAATGCCTGCTGAAGAGGCGGTTGCAGAAAATTCTGCCACAGCGGATGGGCGCGCAGAGTCGAGCGTGAAACGTTATAGTACTCTTTATATCCAGACTCTTTGTCGATCCATTGGCAGCCGGCAGCGGTTGAGCTGAAGTCCTTGTTATAAATCTCGATCGGGTTCTCCTCTTTGCTGTTCACCAAGAGAGCCAGACTTTTGAGGCACCAGCCGTCGGTTCCTTCCTTGTGGATGTAGATAGTATTGATGTCAGCTAAGTCGCTCACGCCGTCAAGGAGCAAGTCATAGGTGAAGTCATCACCGCGCTCAAAGTCATCGCGGCCATAGTCGACCCAGGTGAGATTGGGGCCATTGAGCGCTACCCTGATGCTGTCATCTGTTTCAGCGTCTTTGACATTGGCGGTCACCAGGCGCAACTGGACGCGCCAGACACTTCGCCCATCAAGCGTAGAGAAGCAGTTCCCGGAAGAGAACGATTCCCCAAACGCATTAAACGCTCGGAGCCGGTAACAGTATTGTGTATCCGGGCTCAGTCCGGAGTCAGGAAAATCGAACTGCCCAGTGAAAGGGTTCATGAAGGCGACCACTGTCCACGGGCCGTTCTGTGAAGGACCTCGATAAAGTTCATATCCTTGTTCATACAATGACTTGTCAATCAATCTGACCGTCAGCGCGGTGGTCGTCCTGCTGATTGGGCCGGTAATGATAGGGTTACGAGGCGGGTATCCCGGTTGCTCCGGTGGAAGTCCACCACCGCCTCCACCTCCAGTAAGCACTCCCGTTTGGGATACGTTGTTATTGGGCAGGTTTACTGCACCAAAAGTTGTCGATGCTGTCGCTACAGTAAATGCCAAAGAGGCGAGCGCGAGAACCGCCGTGGCTTTTGTCACATAAAATTTTGTATTCATAAACTATCTCCTTCTTATATTTGAACGGTCATTGGTGAAAAAACAGCGGAAGCTGACGGAAAGGAGTTGGCGATACTATCAGGTTTCCCCCGTCCTCTTCCGCTCGTTCTCTAGCGGCAATCGAACAATCCTGAGTTGCAGATGTTTGCCGGACACATGGTGAGGACACTCCCTGCGTAACAGGCGATCTCATTGAGCGGCTGGCCACCATTGCAAGGAGTAGAGGATCTGACGCGGTAGCGACTGGTCTTTCCTTCTTGGTACGCTTCTCCTTGGCAGCCCCGAAACACATAGCCCACTTCCTTGGTGTACTTTGCGTCGCTGAAGTAGACGGTCTCGACTTCATTGGCTGGGAGGGCAAACGACTGGGTCGCTACACATCCGAGCAGGGTCGTAATAATTCCAAACATCCGTACAGTTTTTGTGAGTTTCATGACATTCTCCATTTCTTTGGTTACGCCCGGGACGTTGCCTGAGCAGCGGAGCGGGCAAGTTGATGTAGTAAGGCGGTAGTTACACTCTTCGGCTTATGATCGAGTAGGGTAATCGAATATGTTGTCCTCCTTGTGCTTTTTCTGTTGTGTTCATGACGTGGTCTCCTTTGTTCCCAATCCATCGCAACTCCCTTGCCAACCTCTTCGTGGGTTTC
>Ga0187892_10012009_pt1 | contig 10438 bp, 10 predicted proteins | sample MA1701073metaG_FD_139345 | JGI IMG/M metagenome (GOLD analysis project Ga0187892, IMG submission 139345) | Bio-ooze microbial communities from a basaltic lava cave in the Kipuka Kanohina Cave System on the Island of Hawaii, USA - MA170107-3 metaG ...
AGCTCTCCGGTGGCGAGCAGCAGCGCGTCGGTGTGGCCCGCGCCATCGTCAACAAGCCCCATATCGTGCTGGCCGATGAACCCACGGGGAATCTGGATCCCGCGGCCGCCTGGGACATCATGCAGTTGTTGAGCGCCGTCAATCAGCGTGGCACCACCGTCGTGGTGACGACCCACAACCCCACGCTGGTGGACATCCTCCGCCGCCGCGTCATCGCGCTGCGGGCGGGCCGCGTGGTTCGAGATGAGCGTCGAGGCCTCTACAACTCCGCGCATTAAGTCCGCGTCCCCGCCGTCCCCCGCTCACGCCCGCGGCCGCGACGCCGGCCTTGCGCGCGCGGTGTTCAAGGACGCGATCGATGGGCTGCGGCGGAATGCGCTGATGGCGGCTGCGGCAACCAGCACAATCGTCATTGCGCTGGCTGTGGCGGGCGGTGGCGTCATGGCCTCGGCGAACCTGGTGCACCTGGCGTCCATTCTGGAGGCACAGGTAGAGGTCGTAGGGTTTCTGCGTAACAGCCTCCCCGCCGCGAGGCAGCAGCGAGTCCTGGAGAACATACGGGCACTCCCGGCGGTCCGTAGCGCCGTCATCGTCCAGCGCGGCGCAGCCCTCCGACGGCTGCAGCGCACGTTTGGTGTGACGGCCGCGACGAGTGACTTGCTGCAGTCCAATCCCCTTCCGGATTCGATTGAAGTGCGGGTCACAGAAGCCGCCCGCGTGCGCGAGGTGGCGGCGACAATGCGGCAGCTCACTGGGATCGACGAGGTGGTGTTCGGCACTCCCGTGATCGACCGGCTGGTGGCGCTCACGGGCGCGGTACGGGTCGCCGGGGTGGCGATCGTCTCGCTGCTAGCGACCGCCGCGCTGGTAATCATCATGAACACGATCCGGCTCACCGTTGCCTCACGGCGTCAGGAGATTGAGATCATGACCCTGGTCGGCGCCTCTCCCGCGTTCATTCGGGGGCCATTCCTGGTCGAAGGCGCGCTGCAGGGTGCCGCCGCCGCGCTGATCACCACCGTGCTGCTCGTGGCAGGCTACATCACGCTGGCGGGGCGCGCCGCGGCCGCGCTCCCATTCCTGCCCCTTCTGCCGCCCGCCGGGGCCATCCCCACTGCGGTGCTTGCGGTGTGGATCCTTGGAATTGCTGTCGGATTCTGCGCGAGCGCGATCGGCCTGCGGCGGTATCTGCGCACATGACGGTGGTCGGGCGGCTGCGCCAAGTAGTCGCGGTGTGCCTGTTGGCGGCGTCGGCCGCGGCGGTGTTGCCGTCCGCGAGCGCCGCTCCCTCGAGTCCGTCTCCCAAACAGGGACTTTCCCAAAAGCAGGAGGAGTTGCGCCGCCTGCAACGCCGGCTCGAGGAAGAGCGGTCGCGCTTACGGTTGACCCAGCGGCGCGAGCGGCGCACCTCAGATGATGTCCAGCGGCTGGACCGCCGGCTCGAAGTGACAGAGGGCCGGTTGATGCGCCTGGCCACGGATTTAAATCGTACCCAAATGCGAGCCGAAGGCGCCGCGTCCGCGCTCGCGCGCGCCGAAATGGCTCTCGCGCGCAGGCGTACGCTACTCGCGGACCGCTTGGTGGACCTGCACAGATACGGGCGCGCCGGGTACCTGGACGTTATCCTGGGCGCTGCGAGCTTTCCCGAGTTCGTATCGCGAGCCCGCCTGGTCGGCGCGATCGTGCGCGCCGACGGACGGCTGATCCGCGCGTATACCACGGATCGTGACCGGACGGTCGCGCTGCGCGAAGCGCTGGAGGTCGAGCAGACTCGGCTCCAGGACCTCCTGGGCCAAACCGAGGATCAACGAACGGAACTGACGGATCAGGTGTCAACGAAGCGCAAAGTGTTGCTAGGAATCGTCAACGAGCGCGCTGCGGCGGAACGAGCTATCCGTGATCTCGAAGAAGATTCGGCCGAACTCGAAGCGCTGATCCGCCGGTTACAGTCGGTCGGAGTGGGGTTGGGCCGCAGGCTCGCGGCGTTTGTCTGGCCCCTGCGGGGGATCCTCACGTCGCGGTTCGGATTCCGCAGGCATCCGATCTTTCGGCTCCGCCAGTTCCATCAGGGTCTCGACATCGCGTCGGCGCGGGGGAAACCGGTACGCTCAGCGTTTGCCGGGACGGTACTCTATGCCGGGTGGTACGGCGGCTACGGTAAGCTCGTCATCCTCGATCACGGGCAGGGCACGAGCACGCTCTACGGCCATCTCTCCGCGATCCTGGTGTCCACGGGCCAGCAGGTCTCCCAGGGGCTCGTGGTTGGCCGCGTGGGCAGCACCGGCTTCAGCACCGGACCCCATCTGCATTTCGAGGTCAGACAGAATGGGCGGCCTGTCGACCCCATGCGCTGACGACCGGCAGCGCTTGTTCCTTGTCCTCCAGCAGGGTAATCTACAACATGAGACGGTCTGCGAGTTCATGGATCGTCATGGGCGCATGGGAGGCGATGTGCGGTGATGAGCCGGGTGCGGCCGGTAACCATACTTGTAGTGGCGGCGCTGGTCGGCGGCGTATTTCTTGCCGGATTTGGGGCCGGGCAGCGCACCGCGGCTGCGCGCTCCGCCGACGATCAAGGCTTCAGCCTGCTCCGCGAGATTCTGAATCTCGCGCGCCGGGAGTATCTCAATCCCGCACCCGACTCCGCCAAGCTGTTCGACGGGGCCGCGCGCGGGATGGTGGAGGCGCTGGGCGATCCGTACACGCGGTACATGGATGCCGGCATCTACAAGGAGTTCAATCAGGACGTCAGAGGCTTCTTCTTCGGAATCGGCATCTTCATCGAGATTCGCGATGCGCAGTTGATCGTCGTCCAGCCCATTGAAGGCACCCCGGCATACCTGGCGGGGCTGCGCGCGGGCGACCGCATTCGCCTGATCAACAAGGTCGGCACAGACGGCATGGCGCTGCAGGAGGCGGTGACTCGCATCCGCGGCCCGGCCGGCTCGAAGGTCGTGCTCCGCATCGCCCGCCCCGGCCGGACGTTCGACGTCGAGATTACCCGCGCGCGCATTCAGGTGGTGTCCGTCCAGAGCGCCGCGTCCCTCGATGAGGCGGTCCGGCGGCAGCTCGCGGCAGACCGCCTGGGCTATCTGCGAATCCAGACCTTCAGGGACGAGACCCCTCAGGAGGTATCCGCTGAGCTGGATCGGCTGCTCTACAGGGAGAACGTGCGCGGTCTGATCATCGACCTGCGCAGCAACGGCGGCGGCCTGCTGAACGAAGCGCTCGAGGTGGCCTCGCATTTCGTCCCGCAGGGCCGTCCCGTGCTGCACCGCGTGGGCCGCGACGGCCGGCGGTCGACGGAGCGGGCGGGCGGCGGTCGGAAGGCCGGCGTGCCGGTGGTCGTGCTTGTCAACGAGTTCAGCGCCAGCGCGTCTGAAATCCTGGCCGGCGCGCTCCGGGACTCCGCCAATGCGAGGATCGTTGGGGTGAAGACGTTCGGCAAGGGTGTGATTCAATCGATCTTCCCACTCAGCAGCGGCGGGGCTGCCGCTATCACGACCGAGAAGTACCTGACGCCCGCTGATCAAGATATCCATGGCAAGGGCATTACGCCGGACGTGCCGGTCGGAGACCGGCTGGAGGGCAAAGCCGAAGCCGAGGTCACACGCATTCAGGCGGACCAGTTGAAGCGTGCGATCGAGGTGCTCAAGCAGCGCGTCGCACAGCCGCGGTAGGGCGCCGCCTCCCCACCGCGCATGAGCCGCCGCACCCGAAAAGGCCAGGCGGGCTCCGCGATCCTCGTCGCCGCCGTGGCCATCGTCGCGGCGGCCGGGGTAACGGGCGCGTGGCTCGGGCAGCGAGCGCGGCTCGCGCCCGTTTCGTTTCACCGCCCGAAGCCCACGCAGGCCGCTCCGCAGATTCCCGCACCTTTGCCGACCGTGCAACAGACCCAACCGGAGCCTGCGCTGCCGGCTGCCCCGGTGCCTCCCGCAACTCCAGAGCCTGCGATTCGACCGTCTCTGCCGCCGGGCCAGCCACCCCTGGCGCCGCGGTACCGCGTGGCGATCATCTTCGACGACGCAGGCGGCAGTCTAGACGATGTGGAAAAGATCATTGCGATTGGACGCCCGGTCGCGGTGGCGGTATTACCCGGGCTCGCCTATTCGGCCGACGTTGCGCTTCGCGCCAGGGAAGCGGGACTTGAAGTCCTGTTGCACCTGCCGCTCGAGTCCGAGGACGGAAGGGCTATGGGCCCCGGGGCCATTAGCGATGGCATGAGCGATGCCGAGATCCGGGCCGCCGTTCGCTCCGATCTGGCGTCGGTGCGCAGCGCCGTCGGGATCAACAACCACATGGGATCGAAGGGCACCGCAGACCGCCGGGTCATGCGGGCCGTCCTGGACGTGGCGAAGGAATCCCGACTGTACTTCATCGACAGCCGCACGAGCCGGGCTACCGCGGCCGAAGAGGTCGCACTCGAACTGGGTGTGCGCACCTCGGCCCGGGGTATCTTTCTCGACAACGAGAACGAGGAAGCTGCGATTAGAGAGCAGATCCGCCGCCTGATTTTACTTGCCAGGGAGCGGGGCGGTGTCATCGCCATCGGGCACGCCCAACGCCTGACCTCTGGCATCCTGGCGGGCATGCTGGAAGACTTCGATCGCGCGGGGATGGCAATTGTCCCGCCTTCGCTGCTCGTGCGGTAGGCGGGGCCGGGTGAGCGGCCGCTAATCTGTGGTGCAGGGAGGTTGCCCATGAGCGCGCAGGCACTGGTGATGGCGCCGAAGGAGGACCCGTGGGACGCGGCGCTACGGCAGTTCGATCGTGCGGCGGACCATCTGCCGCTCAAGCGCGGCATCAGGGAGTTTCTCGCCTATCCCAAGCGCGAGCTCACTGTTCACTTTCCCGTGAAGATGGACGACGATTCGGTGCGCATCTTTACAGGGTACCGCGTTCACCATAGCACCGTTCTCGGTCCGACCAAGGGCGGCATTCGCTACCACCAGGATGTGTCGCTCAACGAGATCCGCGCGCTCGCCATGCTGATGTCCTGGAAATGCGCCGTCGTGGGACTGCCCTACGGCGGCGCCAAGGGCGGCGTGGTGGTCAACCCCAAGCAGCTCTCGGTCAATGAGCTGGAGCACCTGACCCGCCGCTACGCTACCGAGATCTCGATCATGATGAGTCCTGAGGGGGACATCCCGGCTCCCGACGTCGGGACGAACCCGCAGGTCATGGCCTGGGTCATGGATACGTACAGCATGCATCGCGGATACTCCACGCCGTCGGTGGTGACCGGCAAACCGGTGGCGATCGGCGGATCGCAGGGTCGCATCGAGGCGACGGGCCGTGGAGTGGCGATCGTGACACGCGAGGCGGCGCGATATCTGGAGATGAACCTGACCGGAGCCACCGTCGCCATCCAGGGATTCGGCAACGTGGGCTCCGTGGCCGCCGTACTGCTGGCGAAGCTGGGCTGCAGGATCATTGCCGCAAGCGACACCAGCGGCGGGGTTGTGAACACCAGAGGCCTCGATGCCGACCGGCTCGTCGAGCACAAGAACCGGACCGGCTCCGTTGCAGGCTTTCCGGGCGCGGACGCGATCACGAACACCGCGCTGCTAGAACTTCCCTGCGACGTACTCGTGCCGAGCGCCCTCGAAGGACAGATCACCGAGGAGAACGCCCCGCGGATCCATACGCGCCTGATCGTGGAAGGCGCCAACGGACCGGTGACCCCCGGTGCCGACGATGTGTTGGCAGCGCGCAAGATCACGGTCATCCCCGACATTCTGGCCAACGCGGGAGGGGTGATCGTCTCCTACTTCGAGTGGGTTCAGGGGCTGCAGCAGTTCTTTTGGACCGAAGAAGAGGTAAACGAGAATCTCGAGCGCATCATGGCGCGCAGCTTCGCGCATGTGGTGGCCGTCGCGCAGGAACGACGGGTCGCGTGGCGGACCGCGGCACTCATCCGGGCGATCGACCGCGTGGCGGGCGCTCTCTATACTAGGGGCATCTATCCGTAGTTCGGCCTACAGCCACCGCGGACCCGAATGTTACGTCAGCTGTTTCTCGCGCTTTCGGAGAACCCGAGGGCGCGCGCCTTTGCGCTGCAGCACCCGGTGGGCCGCCGCGCGGCCAGACGGTTCGTCGCCGGGGAAACCCTCGAGGAGGCTCTCGTCGTTGCCGGGCGACTCGCAGACGAGGGATTCCGGGTCTCGCTAAACCTGCTCGGCGAGAAGACCACGACGCTCGACGAGGCGGACACGGCCGCCTCCGCGTATGAAGACATCCTGCGCCAGCTCGGCGGCCGCCGGTGGGACTGCTACGTATCGGTGAAGTTGACCCAGCTCGGCCTGGACTTCGGCGTCGACGCCGCGCTGGTGAGGCTCCGGCGCCTCCTCGAGCGTGCGAAGCAGAGCGGGACTTTCATCCGCGTGGACATGGAGCATTCCCCGTACGTCGACGCGACCCTCGACGCCTTGTTGCGCTGTAAGGCGGAAGGGTTTGAGCGGTTGGGAGGGGTCATCCAGGCATACCTCTACCGCAGCATGGATGATCTTGAGCGTCTCGTACGCGCCGGCATCCCCATCCGCCTGGTCAAAGGGGCATACGCGGAGCCGCCGACCATCGCGTATCCCAAAAAGCGCGACGTCGACGCCAACTATCGCCGCCTGCAGGAGCGGTTGCTGCGCGATGCCGGCTACCACGCCATCGCCACCCATGACGAACGCTTGGTCGAAGCGGCCATCGGGCAGGCCCGGCGAGGGGGTCTAGGAACCGACCGGTTCGAGTTTCAGATGATCTACGGGGTCCGACGGGAGCTCGCCGCGAAATTGCGCGATGCCGGATATCGGATGCGCATCTACGTGCCCTACGGATCCCAGTGGTACCCGTACTTCATGCGACGGCTGGCGGAGCGGCCGGCGAACGTAACGTTCGTACTCCGCAACCTGTTGCGTGGTTGAGCGTGTGGGAAGGCATCGTCGGCCTATTGGGGCCGCCTCTTGTGCGTCATATCCCGACGACGCTCGCGCTCGACGGGCGAGCTCGCCATGACATGGAATTCCTCCCACCGACTCTCAAGACTCCGGAGGATCCCTGCGGTCTTCTCAGGTTCACGCAGGCTAAGGGAAGTTACCATCGCGTTGATGAGGCTTAGCGCTGGCACGTAGGTTTCGTAGCCCGACAGACCTTGGACGGGGATAAGCAGGGTGAGATCGGCTCGCTGCCCCAGCGCGGAAGCGTAGCTGTCGGTAATTCCGACGACGCGCACGCCCCGCCGACGGGCGAGATCGACGATCTGGATCGTGCGTCGGACGCATCGCCCTGTGCTGATGGCCACTACTACATCGTCCCGGTTCATCCTCATTAACCGCTCCACCCAGTCTTCCGACGTGCTCCCAAGAAGAATGGTCTGAGGACGCAGCCAGTTCAGATGGAACCACAGAAAGTAGGCCAGGCTGAAGGCGGTACGCATGCCGGCAACGTAGACTGTTGGCGCCTCGGCCATCCACGTGACGGCCCGTTCGAGCACGTTCTCCGGGATGTCCCTGAGCATGGCCTGCATATTGACGATGTCGCTCTCCACGACCTGTCTCAGCACGGCGCCATCGCGCTTAAGACGGATCCGTGAATGCATCCACCGGTCCAAGGTTGTCAGCTTCTTCTTGACCTGGCTTTTGAAGGACCTGTGGAGCTCGCCGTAGCCACTGTATCCGAGGCTGATTGCGAGCCTGACGACGGTGGAGTCGCTGACCCCAGCGGCCGCCGCGACCTCCTCAGCGGTGAGGAACGCTGCTTGATCTGCGTTGGTAAGTAGATAATTTGCCGCAGCCCGTTGGCCGGCGCTCAGGCTCCTATAGCGCTGCTGAATCCGGCGAACGCACTCGAGCGAAAGCGATTGTTCGCGTGAGCCTCGTCCGCTGGCGCTGCTTTGGACGGCCACCCCAGTCCTCCAGTCTCCTCGCGCCCTTACTTCACGCCTTTCACGGTAAGGCCTTGACGACTATGCTGGTACAGTATAAGAATAATTTAGGCACTTGTGAATAATGTCATTCACCCTGACCTTACCTGGGAATGCTGGCATTCACAAATTCGGAACGTTCACGCTTGAGGCGAAGCCTGCACACACAACGAAATAGAGGAGGAAGCTCATGAGGTGCAAACCCAAGGCTCCCCAAGTCGCCCTCGTCCTCGTTGTCACCCTGACTCTAGCACCGCTTCTCGCCCCCTCGCCGGCCGGAGGGTCCCAAGACCTGCTGGCACGCGTCAAGGCGAGCGGTCTATTGCGCGTATCGAACACTCAGGCGTCTCCGCCCTGGAGCTTTATCGACGAGAAGAATCAGGCTTCGGGGTACGACGTGGATGTTGCCAATGACCTCGCGAGGCGGATGGCTATCGGCAAGGTAGAGTTCATTGCTTCCACGTTTCAGAATTTCATCCCCGGGGTCCAGTCCGATCGATTCGACATCGTGATCTCGGGTCAGACGATCACCGAGGAGCGCAAACAGCAGGTCGACTTCTCGGTGCCCTATCAGGTCAACGGCGTGTCGATCTTCGTCCACTCGTCGAACGAGACGATCCGTAAGCAGGCAGACCTGGCCGGGAAGCGGATTGGCGTCTCGGCGGGCAGCACCCAAGAAAGATTTGCGCGTCAGAATATCCCGAACGCCGACGTGCGAACCTACGAGAACGCGATCCTGGCGCTGACGGACCTCCATATTGGTCGCATCGACGCGGCGCTATTCTCGCGTTTTGTTGGCGCGTACCTCGCCCAGAAGAACGGGCTGAAGGTCAAGCCGGCGCCCGAATTCCTGAATTTCGAAATCAATGCCATGTCGTTCAAGAAAGGGCAACCCACGTTCAAGGCGGACGTGGACAGGGCCGTCAACGCCATGATCTCGGACGGGACGCTGACGGCCGTCTCGAAGAAGTGGCTGGGCGGGCTGGACATGGCGGAGGAGCTGAAGAAGCTGCCCAGGTAACCCGACTGAAGTTCCGGATCCGAGGGCCGTCTCGCCGGCCAGATTAAGGGGGCGATAGGTTGGACCTGATCAGCCGGGCCCTCCCTTTGCTCATCCGGGGTCTTGGCATCACCGTCGCGCTCGGGGTCGTCTCGTTTGCCATTGGGAGCGTCCTGGGGTTTCTGATCGCCTTGGCCCGGCTGTCCGGGGCGCGTCCGGTTCGTTTTGCCGCGGTCACCTACGTCTCTGTCTTTCGCGGGACCCCCCTGCTGGTGCAGATCCTTTTGATTTACTTTGGCCTTCCACAAATTGGTATCCGCCTGGAGCCGATCCCCTCGGCCATCCTGGCGCTCTCCCTGCACGCGGGCGCCTACCTTAGCGAGAATTTCCGCTCCGGCTTCCTGGCTGTTGACAAGGGACAGTGGGAGGCGGCCTTCTCCATCGGCATGGCATATCGACGAGTTCTGCAGCGGATCATCCTCCCCCAGGCGATCCGGGTGGTCCTCCCACCGGTGGGGAGCAGGTTCATCTCGTTGATGAAGGACACTTCGCTGGCCTCTGTCGTGACCGTCGTCGAACTGACGCGTGTGGCCGAGCAGGTGGGATCTGCGACATTCCGCTACATGGAGATGTTCGTCATCGTGGCTCTCATCTATTGGGTTGTGAACACCATCCTCCAGATTGGCCAAGAGGTATTGGAGCGTCGACTCGGGAGAGCCTATTGATGACCGGCGAGTCCGAATATCGTATCCGCGTCAAAGGACTGCGAAAGCGGTTCAAGCGCCTTGAAGTCCTTCGGGGCGTCGATCTGGGGGTCGAGCGAGGCGAGGTTGTCGTCGTCATGGGACCATCGGGATCTGGGAAGACGACGCTTCTCCGCTGTATCAACTTTCTGGAGGAACCGGACGAGGGGCAAGTGACGGTTTGCGGTATTGATGTACCGTGTGGGCCAGGCGCTCGTCGGCGCGAACAAATGCGCCGGATTCGGGAGATCAGGATGCGGGTAGGCATGGTCTTCCAGCAATTCAACCTGTTTCCACACATGACGGCGCTCGAGAACGTCATTGAGGGTCCGCTCTCGGTAAGAAGGATGTCCAGATCGGACGCCATCGCGCTCGGCGAGCGCCTGCTTACCCGCGTTGGTTTGTCGGACAAGCGTGACGAGTACCCCTCGCGGCTCTCGGGTGGACAAAAGCAGCGCGTGGCAATCGCCCGGGCACTGGCGATGGAGCCCGAAGTCGTCTTATTCGACGAGCCGACGTCTGCCCTCGATCCAGAGTTGCACGAAGAGGTGTTGCAGACTATGCGGGCGCTAGCCCGCGATGGGATGACGATGATCGTGGTGACACACGAGGTGCGGTTCGCGCAGGATGTGGCAGACCGCGTGCTCTTCATGGACGACGGCGCGATCGCTGAGCAAGCATCCGCGGCCGAGTTCTTTGCGCGTCCGCAGCATCCGCGCGCCCGCGCTTTCTTGCGCCTGGTCGAACACAACCAACCGAGCGATCCGTTCGCACAGCCAGAGG
>Ga0187892_10012010_pt1 | contig 10436 bp, 11 predicted proteins | sample MA1701073metaG_FD_139345 | JGI IMG/M metagenome (GOLD analysis project Ga0187892, IMG submission 139345) | Bio-ooze microbial communities from a basaltic lava cave in the Kipuka Kanohina Cave System on the Island of Hawaii, USA - MA170107-3 metaG ...
GGCAGTCGACGAAGGTGAGGAGGGGGAGGCCGAAGGCGTCGCAGCCCTGCACGAAGCCGGCGGCCTTGCGGGAGGCGTCGATGTCGAGGGTGCCGGCGAGCTGGGAGGGCTGGTTCGCCACCATCCCCACCGCTCGGCCTCCGAGCCGGGCGTAGCCCACGACGACGTTGGGGGCCCAGCTGGCCCGGACCTCGAGGAAGGTGTCCTCGTCGCACACGTCGGCGATGACCGAGCGCACGTCATAGGAGGCGGTGGCGGTGGCGGGCACGGCCTCGGCCGCCACCCGGCTGGCCCGGTCGACGGGGTCGGTGCAGGGCAGGCGGGGGGACTCGTCGAGGAAGTTCGAGGGGAGGTAGGCGAGGAGGTCCGCCGCTGCCGCCGCCGCCTCCTCCTCGTCGGCCACCACGATCGAGGCGAGGCCGCTGAGCCGACTGTGGACCCCGGCTCCGCCGAGGGCCACGCTGTCGGTGGGCCGCCCGGTGAAGTCGGCCACCGCCTCGGGCCCCGAGAGGTAGGCGAAGGCGTCGGCGGTCATGACGACGTGGTCGGCCAGGCCGAGCACCAGGGCCGGACCCCCCACGCAGGGCCCGGTGGCGCAGAGGACCACGGGCACGGCGCCCGAGGCCCGCACCAGGGCGGCCGCCACCCGGCCCCAGGCGTGGAGGGAGGCGACCCCCTCCCCCACCTCGGCGCCCGAGGTGGCCAGCTCACCGAGGACGGGGACGCCCAGGGTCACGGCCCGGTCGACGAGGGCGGCCACGACCTCGCCCTCCACCGGGCCGATGGCCCCTCGATGCCGGCCCTCGGCCACCCGGAACCACGCCACCGAGCGGCCGTCGACGGTGCAGAGCCCGGCCGAGGCGGCCCCGGGCCGGGCGCCGCCCTGGGGGACGGGGGAGGAGGCGACGGCGGCGGGCCCCCCGGTGGTCATGCCCGGGGCTCGGCCTCCGCCAGGGCCAGGACGATCGAGGCGTTGTGGCCGCCGAAACCGAAGGAGTTCGACACCACCGGGCCGGGCGGTGCGGGCCGGGGGGCGCCGGCCACGACGTCGACGGCCAGGGCGGGGTCGGGGTGGGTGTGGTTGGCGGTGGGCGGGATCTGGGCCCGGTCGAGGGCGAGGAGGCTGGCCACCGCCTCGACCGCCCCCGCCCCCCCCACGAGGTGGCCGATGGCCCCCTTGTTCGAGGTGAGGGGCACGCCCCGCTCCCCGAACACCTTCACCACGGCCTCGGCCTCGGCGGCGTCGTTGAGGGGCGTGGAGGTGCCGTGCCCGTTCACGTGGCCCACGTCGGTGGGCTCGAGGCCGGCGTCGGCCAGGGCGGCCTGCATGCACGCCGCCGCCCCCGCCCCGCCGGGCACGGGGGCGGTGATGTGGTGGGCGTCGGAGTTGCGGGCATAGCCCAGGACCTCCCCCCAGATGCGGGCCTCCCGGGCCACGGCCCGGTCCCAGCGCTCGAGCACGAGGAAGCCGGCGCCCTCGCCCATGACGAAGCCGTCCCGCTCGGCGTCGTAGGGCCTCGACGCCAGCTCCGGCTCCTCGGCCCGGCTCGAGAGCGCTCCCATCCGGCCGAAGGCGGACATGGCCAGGGGCGTGATGCAGGTCTCGGTGCCCCCGGCGAGCACGACGTCGGCGACCCCGTCGCGGATGAGGCGAGCCCCCTCGCCCACCGAGTGGGTGCCGGCGGCGCAGGCCGTGGCCACGCAGAGGTTCGGCCCCGTCCACCCGAGGCGCATGCCCACCACCGCGGCGGTGGCGTTCGTCATCATCATGGGCACGAGCATGGGGCTCACCCGGTCGGAGCCCCGCTCGACGAGCACCCCGTGCTGCTCCTCGAGGGTCATGAGCCCGCCCACCCCGGTGCCGGCCACGACCCCGCAGCGGGCGGGGTCGGCGTCGACGGCGCCGGCCGAGGCCAGCGCGTCGGCGGCGGCGGCCACCCCGAGCTGGGTCACCCGGTCCAGGCGTCGGGCCTCCTTGAACTCGAAGTAGTCCAGCGGGTCGAAGTCGTGCACCTCGCAGGCGAACCGGTACCGGGCCGGCAGCACCGAGGCGTCGAAGCGCTCGATGGGCCCGGCGCAGGAGCGCCCCGAGGCCAGCGTCGCCCACAGGGCGTCGGGGTCGCAGCCGGCGGGGCACTTCACCCCGAGGCCGGTCACGGCCACCCGCTCGTGGTCGGGCCGGCGGCGGGGGCCGCCCACGCTCAGGCGCCCGCCTCGGCGGGGGCGTCCTCGGCCGCCCCGGCCACGTCGAGGACGACGTCGGCAGCCTGGCCCACGGTGGTCACGCCCTCGAGGCGGTCCTCGCCGATCGTCAGGTCGAAGCGGTCCTCCACGGCCATGACGATCTCCACGAGGCCGAGGCTGTCGACCCCGAGGTCCTCCTCGAAGCGGGCCTCGGGGGTCACGGCCTCACGCTCCACCCCCAGCAGCTCCACGGCCACGTCGGCCAGTCCCTCGAGCACCTCGTCGCGCTGCATGGCTCCTCCTCGTCATCGACGTTCGTGGGAAACGTGTGGCGGCCCCGGCGGCCCGGCGGCGGTCGCGGCCCGGGCGGCAGTGGCCGGTGGGCACGGGCGATCCCGGGCCCCGGGCGGTACCCGGCCGTGCTGCGGGGCGGGCGTCACGCCGGGGCCAAAGGGTACTCCACCCGTCCCGGCACGGGGTCCGGCACCGGGCGGGCCTGGCCCCGGTCGGGCGGGTCGAGGCCACCACTCAGTGGCCCATGCCGAGCCCGCCGTCGACGGGGACGACGGCCCCGGTGACGTAGCCGGCGGCTTCCGAGCAGAGGAAGCCCACCACGGCGGCGACCTCCTCGGGGGTCCCGAACCGGGCCAGGGGGACCTGGCCGAGCATCTCCGCCCGGCGCCGCTCGTCCACGGCGTCGAGCATGGCGGTCTCGATGGCCCCCGGGGCCACGACGTTGGCGGTGATGCCCCGGCTCGCCAGCTCCCGGGCGGTGGCCCGCACGAAGCCGACGAGCCCGGCCTTGGCCGCCCCGTAGTTGGCCTGCCCGGGCGAGCCGCTGAGGGCCACGACTGAGCCCATGGCCACGATGCGACCCCACCGGGCCCGCACCATGGCCCGGACGGCCCGGCGCACGGTGTTGAAGGCGCCGGTGAGGTTCGTGCGCACGACGTCCTCCCAGGCTTCGGCGTCCATCCGCAGGAGGAGGCCGTCGCGGGTGATCCCGGCGTTGGCCACGACGATCCCGGGAGCGCCCCAGTGGCCCTCGACCTCGGCGTAGGCGGCGTCGACGGCCTCGGCATCGCCGACGTCGGCGGCCACGGCCACGGCTTGGCCCCCGGCCTCGGCCACGGCCGAGGCGGTCCGGCCCGCCCCGTCGGCGTCGGACCCGTAGAGGCAGGCCACCCGGTGCCCCCGCCGTCCCAGCTCCACGGCCACCGCCCTCCCGATGCCCCGGGAGGCGCCGGTGACGAGCGCCACCCTGGCGCCGGGCACCCCGGAGCCGTCCTCAGCCATCCCAACGGAGCAGGATGCTGGCCCAGGACATGCCGGCACCGAACCCGCTGAGCAGCACGAGGTCGCCCGGGGCGATCCGGCCCTCGTCGGCCGCCTCGGCCAGGGCCAGGGGGATGGAGGCGGCGGAGGTGTTGCCGTAGCGATCGAGGTTCACGAACGTGCGCTCGAGGGGCAGGTCGAGGCGCCGGCAGGCGGCGTCGATGATGCGGAGGTTGGCCTGGTGGGGGATGAAGAGGCCGACGTCGTCGGCGGTGACGCCGGCCGCCGCCAGGGTGGACCGGGCCGAGTCGACGAGGGCCCGGACCGCCCGACGGAAGACCTCCTGGCCGTCCATGTGCATGACGTGGTGGCCGTCGGCCACGGTCCCCGCCGAGGTGGGGAGGCGGCTGCCGCCCGCCCGCACCCCGAGGATGTGGGTGGCGGTGCCGTCGCAGCCCAGGTCCCAGGCCAGGATGCCGGGATCGGCGACCGGTCCGGCCCCGCCCGGCCCCCGGCCGGCGGTGAGCACCACGGCCCCGGCGCCGTCGCCGAAGAGCACGCAGGTGCGGCGGTCGTCCCAGTCGGTGATGCGCAGCAGGGTCTCGGAGCCGATGACGAGCACGGCCCCGAGGTCGGAGGTGGCGAGCAGGGAGCCGGCTGCCACCATGCCGTAGACGAAGCCCGAGCAGGCGGCGTCGACGTCGAAGGCCCCGCAGGCCAGGCCCAGGCCCTCCTGCACGAAGGCGGCGGTGAAGGGGATGGGCTGCTCGGGGGTGACCGTGGCCACGACGCAGGCCCCGATGGCGTCGGGGGTGAGGTCCGCCGACTTCAGGGCCGCCGCCCCGGCCTCGACGGCCAGCGACGCCGTGGTCTCCCCGGCCCCCGCCACCCGCCGCTCGACGATCCCCGTCCGCTCCCGGATCCAGGCGTCGCTCGTGTCCACCCGGGCCGCCCAGTCCTCGTTCGTCATGCGGGCCTGGGGGACGGCGATGCCCCACCCCGCCACCACCGGCCGGCGCCCCGGGGGGGCGAGGAAGCGCTGGGCGGTCATCGGGAGGCCGACCCCCCGGCCGCGGCGCCGCGGGTGGCGCCCCCGACCCCCGGGGTCAAGCGAGCCGGAGCCAGGCGACGGGCTGGCCCTCGCGCACCCGCTCGCCGGCGTGGGCCAGCAGGCCTTCCAGGGAGCCCCGGAACGGGCTGCGGACCGGGGTGGAGCGACCCACGCTCTCGATGGCCCCGATGACCTCGTCGGCCTCCACCTGGGCGGTGTCGGTGCCGCCCGCGGGGGTGAACCGCCCGGCGGTCGGGGCCACGATGACGCGCTCGCGGACGGCCAGGCACTCGCCGGACGTGAGGGCAGCATCCATCAGGCAACCTCCGCCACCGCGGCCACGCCCGGCCGGCGGGAGCCGGCGGCGTGGCCCAGGGTGGCCAGATCGGCCGGAGCCGCCACGGGGCGGACCGGGAGGGCGGGAGCGCAACGACGGGCGAGCCCGGCCAGCACGGCGCCGGGGCCCACCTCCACGAGGAGCTCGGGTTCCAGGGCGGCGAGCGTGGCCATGCACGAGCGCCACCGCACGGGGCAGACGAGCTGGGCCGCCAGCCGCTGGCGCCACCCGGCACCGTCGGCGTAGGCCCGCCCGTCGACGTTCGAGACGACGGGGGCCACGGGCTCCCGGAAGGTCATCGTCGCCACCTCGGCGGCCAGGGCCTCGGCCGCGGGGGCCATGAGCGGGGTGTGGAAGGCGCCGCCGACGTTGAGGCGGATGGTGCGGCGCACGCCGAGCTCGGCGGCTCGGGCGGCGGCGGCCTCGACGGCCTCGGGTGCCCCCCCGACGACGACCTGGCCGGGGGCGTTGTCGTTGGCCACCCACACCTCCCCCAGGTCCCGGCAGGCGGCCCGGGCGGTGGCGAGGTCGGCGCCCACGAGGGCGAGGAGGCGGCCGGGGCGAGCATCGGCGGCAGCCTGGGTCACCTCGGCCCGGCGGGCGGCCAGGCGCACGCCATCGGTCACGGAGAGTACGCCCGCCGCCACCAGCGCCGTCACCTGCCCGAGGGAGTGGCCGGCGAAGGCCCGGGGCGCCTCGACCTCCTCGCGCAGGGCGTGCCAGGCGACGAGGGAGTGGAGGAAGACGGCGAGCTGGGCCTCCCGGGTGCGGGCGAGCACGTCCTCGGGGGCCTCGAGGAGCAGCGACTCGAGTGGCTCGCCCAGGGCCTCGGCCGCCTCGACCACCACCTGCCAATGGGCGCTCGACCGCCAGGGACGGCCCATGCCCGGGTGCTGGGTGCCCTGACCAGGAAAGATGATGCCGAGGCTCACTGGCGCGTCGCCCACTCGTCCCCCGTGGCCGTGCCCGGCCCGATCGGTCCGTGGCCGCGGACCGGCCCCGGAGGTTGGGGGTCCGACCCCCGCCGACACCGACGGGTTACATGGGCGGGAGGCTCACCCGGCCGAGGAGCGGGCCGGGGCCGTCGGGGCTCCGGCGTCGAGGCCGGCCCTGAGCTCGGCCACGAAGGCGGCGGCTCCCTCGGGCCCGGCGCCCTCGAGGAGGCGGCGGACGAGGGCCGAGCCCACGATGACCCCGTCGGCGAGGGCGGCCACCTCGGCCGCCTGCTCGGGGGTGGAGATGCCCAGGCCCACGAGCACGGGCAGGTCGGTGCAGGCCTTGAGCCGCCCGGCAACGGCAGCGACGGTGCCGGCCACCGACGCCCGCTCCCCCGTCACCCCCACGACGCCCACCCCGTAGACCCAGCCCCGGGAGGCGGCGCAGATCCGGGCCAGGCGATCCTCGGGCGTCGTGGGGGCGGCGAGGAGGATGGCCTCGACGCCGGCGCCCGAGGTCGCGGCCATCCAGTCGCCGGCCTCGTCGAGGGGCAGGTCGGGCAGGATGGCGCCCGCCACCCCGGCGCCGGCGAGGGCCCGGGCGAAGGCCCCGAGGCCGGCGTGGCAGGCGACGTTGGCGTAGGTCATGGCCACGAGGGGCACCCCGGGGGGGAGGGTGGCCAGGCCGTCGAGGATGCCGCCCGGCGTCGCCCCCGAGGCCAGGGCCCGGCGCGAGGCCTCCTGGATGACGGGGCCGTCGATCACCGGGTCGCTGAAGGGGATACCCACCCCCACGGCGTCGGCCCCGGCCCCGGCCACGGCGGCCACCACCTCGACCCAGGTGGGCCCCAGGCCCCCGGTGACGTAGGGCACGAGGAGCTTGCGGCCCTCGGCCCGGGCCCGCCGGAACCGGGTCTCGATGGTGCCGGGGGGGGCCGGGGGGGCGGGGGCGGTCAACGGGTGAGGCCGGCCACGTGGGCCACGTCCTTGTCGCCCCGGCCCGACAGGGTGAGCAGCACCGCCGTCCCCGGGGCCAGCTCGCCGCTGGCGGCGGCGGCCACGATCCACGCCAGCCCGTGGGCTGGCTCGAGGGCGGGGATGATGCCCTCCGTGCGGCTGAGGAGCCCGAAGGCCTCGAGCACGGCCTCGTCGCCCACCGCGGCGTAGCTCACCCGGCCTGCATCGGCGAGGAAGGCGTGCTCGGGGCCCACCCCCGGGTAGTCGAGCCCGGCCGAGACGCTGTGGGCCTCGGTGACCTGGCCGTGGTCGTCCTGGAGGAGGTAGGAGCGCGAGCCGTGGACCACGCCCGGGCGGCCCCGGCCGATGGCCGCGCCCCCCTCGGGCTCGACGCCCACGAGCCGGGCCGGGGAGTCGACGAAGCCGGCGAAGGTGCCCGCCGCGTTCGAGCCCCCGCCCACGCAGGCCACGACGGCGTCGGGGGGGCCGCCGAGCACCTCCCGGCACTGGGCGGCGGCCTCGCTGCCGATCACGCTCTGGAGCTCGCGCACCATCCACGGGTAGGGGTGGGGACCCATCACCGACCCCAGGCAGTAGTGGGTGGTCTCCACGCTCGCCACCCAGTCCCGCAGGGCCTCGTTGATGGCGTCCTTGAGCGTGCGGCTGCCCGAGCTCACGGGCTCCACCGTGGCCCCGAGGAGGCGCATGCGGAAGACGTTGAGGGCCTGGCGCTCCACGTCGACGGCGCCCATGTAGACCTTGCACCCCAGGCCGAAGAGAGCGGCGGCGGTGGCGGTGGCCACCCCGTGCTGGCCGGCCCCCGTCTCGGCGAGCATGCGGGACTTGCCCATGCGCCGGGTGAGCAGGGCCTGGCCCAGGACGTTGTTGATCTTGTGGCTCCCGGTGTGGGCCAGGTCCTCGCGCTTGAGCAGGAGGCGGACCCCGAGGCGCTCTGACAGGCGGTGGCACTCGGTGATGGGCGTGGGTCGGCCGGCGTAGCGGCGGCGCAGGTCGTCGAGCTCGGCGGTGAAGGTCGGGTCGGCCCAGGCCTCGGCGAAGGCCGCCTCGAGCTCGGCGCAGGCGGGCACGAGGGTCTCGGGCAGGTACCGTCCCCCGAAGGCGCCGAAGTAGCCCTCCGGCGACGGCCGGGCCATGAGGCTGCTCACGCCCCCTCCCACTCCCAGTCGTAGAGGCCGCCCTCGCCGGCGACCTCGGCCTCGTCGGCCTCGTCGGCCTCGTCGGGCTCGGCCGGCGGCGGGTCGTCGGCCGCGGCCCGGGCCGCGGCCACGAAGGCCCGGACCTTCACGGGGTCCTTGCGGCCCGGGGAGGCCTCCACCCCCGAGGCCACGTCCACCCCCCAGGGGTGGACCCGGGCGATGGCCTGGCCCACGTTCGTGGCGTCGAGCCCGCCGGCGAGGATGAGCCGGGTGCCGGCCGGGGCCTCGGCCATGCTCCAGTCGAAGACCTGGCCCGACCCCGGGGTGGGGGCGTCGATGAGGATGGCGTCGACCCCGTACTCCCGGGCCCGCTCCACGGCCCGGTCCCCGGCACAGAAGGCCTGGAAGACCACCGGCACCCGGCTGTGGACCCACTGGGCCTGCTCGGGGGTCTCGTGGCCGTGGAGCTGGGCCGCGCCCAGCCCGGCCCGCTGCACGAGGTCCACGACCCGGGAGGGAGCCTCGTCCCGGAAGACGCCGACGGTGAGCACCTCCCGGGGCAGGCGCTTGGCGATGTCGGAGGCGGTGGTGACCGAGACCTGGCGGGGCGAGGGCGCGAACACGAAGCCGACCGCGTCGGCGCCCATGGCCACGGCCAAGAGGGCGTCCTCCTCGTTGGTCGTCCCGCAGATCTTCACGAACACCGTGGCCCGACCCTACAGTCCGCCCGTGAGCTGGGCCGAGGTTTCCCCGCTGGTGGCCACGACCGTCGACCGGGTGGCGACCCTCGTCGAGGGCCTCGCCGACCTCGACCGCCCGGGGGTGGGGACCTGGACGGCGGGCGACGTGGCCGCCCACCTCGTCCACATGGTGGAGTTCGACGCGCTCGCCGCCACCGGGGTCCCGGGGGCGATCGAGGACCTGGCCTCGATGCCCGGCCTCACCGCCGCCCTCGTGGCCGGCGAGGCCGACCGGGATCCGGCGAGCCTGGCCCGCCGCCTCCGGGGCGCGGCCGCCCGGTTGGCAGGGGCGGCCGAGCAGGCCCCGCCCGGCCCCCGGGAGTGGATCGGGGGGGTGGCCCTGCCCGTGGAGGGCATCGGCGCCCACGTGGTGAGCGAGGCCCTCCTCCACGGCCTCGACCTGGCCCGGGCCGGGGGGCGGCGGTGGTCCCTGCCGGCGCCCGAGTCCCGGCTGGCTCTCGACGGGTTCCTCTTCCCCGTGCTCGCCGACCCCCGCAGCCACGGCCTGGCCCTCGATCGCCAGGCGGTGGCCGGGGTGCGAGCCTCCTACGAGCTGGTGGTGCGGGGCGGACGCCGGTGGTTCCTGCGCTTCGACGGCGGGACCCTGGCCGTGACCCTCGAGCCCCCTGCCGGGCGCCTCGACTGCCGGATCAGCGCCGATCCCGCTGCCCTGCTCGCCGTGGTGTGGGGTCGCACCGGGCAGGGGTCCCAGATCGCCCGCGGCAAGCTCTGGGCCCGGGGCCCCAAGCCGTGGCTCGGAATGCGCCTCACCAGCTACTTCCGGACGATCTGATCCTCGTCCCGGGCCGGGGCCCGGTCAGGCGCTGGGCTCGACGCCAGCCCGGAGGGCGGCGACCATGGCCGCGGGGTCGGGCGAGCGCACGAGCAGCTCGCCGACGAGCACGGCGTCGTAGCCCTCGGGGACGTCGGCCGGGGAGCGGATGCCGGACTCGGCCACGGTGACCACGCCCTCGGGCAGGAGGGGCCGGAGCCGGGCCGCCCGCGCCCGGTCGACGGAGAAGTCCCGGAGGTCGCGCTGGTTCACCCCCACCACCCCGGCCCCGCTGGCCAGGGCCCGGTGGAGCTCGCCCTCGTCGTGGACCTCGACGAGGGCGTCCATGCCCAGCGCCTCGGCCGCCTCCCGGAAGGCCACGAGCTCGGCGTCGGCCAGCAGGGCCACGATGAGCAGGACGGCATCGGCACCCATGAGGCGGGCGTCGGCCACGTCCCTCACGTCGACGGTGAAGTCCTTGCGCAGGACGGGAAGGCCGGCGGCCGACCGGGCGGCCACGAGGTCCTGGGCCGAGCCTCCGAAGTGGTCCCCGTCGGTGAGCACCGAGAGGGCAGCCGCCCCACCGGCGGCGTAGGCCCGGGCCTGGGCCCCCGGGTCGAGGCCGGTGGCCAGGTCCCCGGCCGACGGCGAGCGCCGCTTGATCTCGGCCACCACCGAGAGGCCGGGGACCCCGAGGGCGGCGGCGAAGGAGCGGCTCGACGGCGACTCGGCCGCCCGAGCCAGGAGCCGGTCGGGGTCCCGCCCGTCCCCCGCAGCCCGGGCCCGGTGGGCGGCGACGATGTCGTCGAGCACCGTCACGCCTGGTGACCCATCGGCCCGGTCACGAGGCGTGACCCATTGGCACCATCACGAGGCGTGAGGCGTGCGGCCCGGTCACGAGGCGTGACCCATTGGCCCGGTCACGAGGCGTGAGGCGTGCGGCCCGGTCACGAGGCGCGACCCATCGGCACGGTCACGAGGCGTGACCCCTTGGCCCGGTCACGCCTGGTGACCCATCGGCACGGTCA
>Ga0187892_10012011_pt1 | contig 10436 bp, 10 predicted proteins | sample MA1701073metaG_FD_139345 | JGI IMG/M metagenome (GOLD analysis project Ga0187892, IMG submission 139345) | Bio-ooze microbial communities from a basaltic lava cave in the Kipuka Kanohina Cave System on the Island of Hawaii, USA - MA170107-3 metaG ...
CACGAGCCCCGGCGGCGGACCCGTTGGGGCCGATGTCTCCTGCGGCGGCGCGCCGGTCCGGACCAACTCGCTCGGGTTCGCGACGCTGACGACCCGCGATCCGAGGATGGCCCTCCTTGTTCGCGACGCCGCGGGCCACTCCGTGCAGCGCTCGTTCGAGTTTCGTTCCGGATCGGGGCCCACCCTCGCCCCCTCGAAGCGCGCCCCGAAGGCCGGCACCGACCTGACCGTCCGCCTTCGCTCGACGCGCGACGGCACCTTCCGAGTGCGGCTCCGGAGCGAACGAGGCCACGAGGAAGAAAAGGACGTGGTCGCATCTGCGGGCCGGGGATCGACGACCTTCGCGCTTCCTCGCGATCTCGACGGCTTGGCCATGGTTGAAGCCGGCGACTCGGAAGTCCCCGTTTGGGTGCGCGGAACGCGGCGCCTCGCGGTCCGCGTGTCCCCGTCATTCCCCACCGTACGCCCCGGAGACGACGTGTCTCTTCGCTTCCGAGTGACCGACGGCGAGGCGCGACCCGTCCGCGCCGCCCTCGGAGTGAGCGTTCTGGATGAGGCTCTCCTGGGGCTGGTCGACGTCGACCCGGAGTCGGATCTGGCCTCCTTCGCCGCGCGCGGCATCGCGACCGGACACGCGGCCCGGACCCTGTGGGCGGAAGAGGACGACGAGCGCATCGAGTGTGCGGCGGCTTTGCTCCTGGCGGGGCGGAAGATCCAGGGCCAGGCTGTGACGTTCCGTTCGAGGAGGGGTTCATGAGGAAACTGCTTCTGGCGATTCTGCTTTTCCCCGCGGGCTGCGCCACGTTCGCGGCCGATCTCAGATCTGCGCACGACGCGGCTCATGAGACGGCCGGGGAACCGGCCCCGAAGGCCGCGTCCACGAAGCTCCGTGAGTTCTTCCCCGAATCGCTTCTCTGGAGGCCGGAGCTCATTACGGACGAGAATGGGGAAGCCGCGCTCCACTTCCGCGCGGCCGACTCCATCACGACATGGCGCGTCTCGGCGGTCGCCAACTCGGCGCGGGGCCAGCTCGGGTTCGGCGGCGCAGAGTTCCGCGCCTTCCAGAACTTTTTCGTCGAGCCGGACCTGCCGCCCGTCCTCACGCAGGGCGATCGAATCGGGCTCCCGGTGGCCGTCTACAACTTTCAGGAGGAGGAGCAGCGGGTGGCCCTTTCGCTCGTCCAGGACGACTGGTACGAGCTCGCCGGAGAGCGCGACCGCGTCGTCAAGGTGGGCGCCAAGCAGGTGACGTCCGTGGTCTTCGATCTGGCGGCGAGGAAACTCGGGACGCACGCCCTGACGGTCGAGGCTCGGGGGGAAGCCGAAGGCGCGGCCGATGCGGTGAGGAGGACCGTGACCGTCTGGCCGGACGGGCGGGAACGGACGCACGTCATCAACACTCGCGTTTCGGGCCGAACCACGCTGTCTGTGGATGTCCCGCGAGGGGCGATCCCCGGCACGGCGCGCCTTGTGTGCAAGTGTTATCCGGGCGTGTTTGGCTCGGTGCTGGACGGTCTGGAGGCGATGCTTCGCAAGCCGCACGGCTGAATGGAGCAGTCGGCGTCCGCCGCGTATCCCAACGTGCTCGTGGCGGACTACCTGGGGAAGGCCGGTCGGGCCTCCAAGGGACAGCTCAAGGCCGCCGAGGCTCTGGTCCGCGAGGGGTATCAGAAGATCCTGACGTTCCAGAGCGCGGACGGGGGATTCGGCTGGTGGAGCGGGGGCGCGAATCCGCAGCTCTGGGTAACGGCGTACGGCTTGAATCTTCTCCGGGAAACGGCACGAATCGTGGACATCGACCGGCGTCCTGAGGGGCGGGCGCGGGCGTGGCTCCTGAAGCGGCAGTCTCCCGACGGATCGTGGGAGTCCCCGGGGGCTACACATGGGGCGGCGCCGGACCGGGTGGCGCTGACCGCCTATGTGACGTGGGCGCTCGGGGGGAACGAGCGCGCCGCGCGATGGCTGGAAGGTCACCTGGAAGGCGGCGACTCTTACCGGCAGGCGCTCGTAACCCTGGCGCTCGCCGCCAGCGGTCATCATGCGTCGGCGCGTCGGGCTGCGACCCAGTTGGCCGGGATGGAGTGGACTTCTAGGGGAACGCTTTCCTACGGACGGGGCTCGGCGGGCAGGGTTGAGACGACGGGGCTGGCGGTCCAGGCGCTCATGGTCGCGGGGGTCGCTCCGGGAGCGGCGGCCAAGGGGATCGAGTACCTCGTGCAGGCGCGGCGGGAAGGCGACTGGGGGTCCACTCAGGCGACGATCCAGGCACTGCGGGCGTTGACCGCGGCATCCGCAGGCGGCCAAACGCGTGCCAAGGTGAAGATTGTCTTCCGGTCGGGGCCGAATGCCCGGGAGATGGAGGTCGTGCTCGGAGGCGGCTCCGTGCCTTCCGTGGATCTCACCGACTTTCTCGGCGCAGAGACGCTTGAAGTGGACGCGCCGTCCGAGGTGGCCCTGAACCTCCAACTGGTGACACGGCATTTCGAGCCCTGGGCTCGTGAAGAGGCGCCGCTGGGACTGGATCTTCAGGTCCCCGAACGCTGGACCGTGGGCCGTCCGACCCGGATCGCCGCGACGGTACGCGGAGTCGGAGCGCGGATGGTCGTGGCCGAAATTGGCTTGGCGCCGGGCGCGACGCCGGCGGCGGGGTCGCTTGAAAAGCTCATGGCGGAGCGGAAGATTGCCCGCTACGAGACCCGGCTGGATCGCGTCGTTTTCTACCTTGCCTCGGTGGAAGGCGATACGCGGCTGGACTTCGACGTCGTGCCCCGGCTCGCGGCCGAGGCGCGCGTACGCCCGAGCCTGGCCTACGAGTTTTACGATCCCGATCGCCTGGCCGCTGCGCCTTCGACCTTCGTGACGATCAGCCCGTAGCGAGCGCCGACCGGCTGTGATGTCTCCCGGCGGCGCAAGCCGGAATTCGTTTCATCTTCGATCCGGCTTGATAAACTCCATGGATTCTCGGGACCTGATGAATCCGTGAGGTGAGAACAAATGGTTAAGAGCGCGGGAACGGCCCTCATCGCCTTGCTGCTTCTGCCGCATGCGGGGCTCCTCCATCCGACCTTTGCGTCTTCCCTTAACCCTCAAGGGAGTGAGAGGGTCCGCGTCTACGTGGGAAGCTATGCCCCGGCCGACAGCCAGGGCATCCACGTTTTTGACCTCAACGCCGCGACCGGCGCGCTCACGCCGGCGGGCGGACTCGCGGGCGTCGCCAACCCGTCGTTCCTGGCGATCCATCCCGGCAAGAAATTCCTGTACGCGGTGTGCGAGATGAGCGCCTTCGAAGGCAAGAAGGGCGGTGCCGTAAGCGCGATCTCCATCGACCCCGGGACGGGCAAGCTGGCGCTGCTCAATCAGCAGTCCTCCGAGGGCGCCGGGCCGTGCCACATCTCCGTCGACAAGGAAGGGAAGTGCGCGCTCGTCGCAAACTACGGCGGCGGCAGCGTGACTTCGCTGCCGATCAGGACCGACGGAAAGCTGGGCGCCCCGGTCTCCTCGATCAAGCACGAAGGTCCGAAGGCTCCCCGCGCCCACTCCATCAACGTGGACGTCGGGAACCGCTTCGCCGTGGCGGCCGACGCGGGCGTCGACAAGCTGATGGTCTACAAGCTGGACCCGGTGACGGCGACGCTGACGCCAAACACCCCGCCGGGGGTCTCGACCGCGCCGGGCACCGCGCCGCGCCATTCGGCATTCCATCCGAACGGGAAGTTTCTTTTCGTGAACAACGAGGCGTCGATGAGCGAAACGGCATTCGCCTTCGACGGCGAGAAGGGCGTCCTGACCGAGATTCACACGGTCTCGACGCTCCCCGAAGGGTACAAAGGCAGGGGCCTGTCCACGGCCGAGACTCAGGTCCATCCGAGCGGCAAGTTCCTCTACGTGTCGAACCGCGGCCATGACACGATCGCGATGTTCTCGATCGACCCGGCCACGGGCAAGCTGACCCCGATCGGGCACGAGTCGACGCAGGGGAAAACCCCGCGTAACTTCGGGATCGATCCCACGGGAACGTTCCTGATCGCGGCCAATCAGGGTTCGGACACCCTGGTCGTCTTCCGGATCGATCCGGCCACGGGCAAGCTGGCCCCGACGGGTCATTCCGTGAAGGCGCCCAAGCCGGTTTGCGTCAGATTCATCCAAGGGTAGCCGGAGTCCAAGGAAAGCATCTGGCTCACGGTGCACTTACCGTGACTGTCGGTCAGAGAGTCGGAGGATTCAAAGCACCGGCCCGGAATGAGAGTGAGGGCCTGGACGATCGCCGCGATCTCGTCATCGCAGAGGAACCCCGCGACGTCCCACAAACCAGATCGAAGTCTCTGGGGACAGGGGATCAGAGTACACGAACCCAGATTGATGCGTCATCCCCTTCGGCACCGCTCCAAGGTATCGTGGCACCAGATCGGCGACCATCTCGGGATACGTTCCGTGCTCGGCCTCGTACCAAGCCACCGCTGTGGCCGTCCTCATGAGCGTCCACCTTACCCCGGCCTCTGCCTCGCGGGCGCAAAGGTCGTAGCCTTCGTCGATCAAGGCGCGGGCAAGCTTTCGCGGATAGGCGAGGTGGATCAGCAGCTTTTTCTGTGTTTCGGAAAGTGAGTCGAACCCGGCCAGCTCGCGCCGATCGTCGTCCATCTCGTTCATGACCTGGACGAGCAGGATGTGCCAGGAAAAGAGCTCCCGCCAGCCGGGCTCCGACGTCACCACGCCGGGATTCCGCCGCATGCGGATCACTCGAGCCACCTTCTGCCGCGCCATGGCGAACTCCGCATCGAGCGCATCCTGTACGGGCGGACGGGCGCGCTCGATTTGATCCAGGGACGAGGCGATCTCCGCCAGCTTCGCCGGCGCCAGGTCGTGCGCCTCGAGGATTCGCTTCCAGAGATCGACGGCTGCAATTTCGACGGCGAGGCGGCGCCGCGCTTGAGCCACCCCGCCCGCCCGCAGGACGTCTTGGGCGACGGCGAGAAGTCGCAAGACGTGCTCGGGAGTAGCCTCCGGAAGAGGCGCCCATCGCGACCCGGAGTGCCCGTACCAGCGAAGATATGAAAGTAGGTCATTCTGGGAATCATCTTCGTATTCAAAGTAGGTCCCGCATTGCACCAGATGCCTCGCCTTCGGGATCTCGGAAACATTGAGATAGCCCAGGTCTAGGGTGTCCGTTGACTCCTTGGGCACGGTTGGAAACTCAAGGCTTGCAAGCCATTCCTCATACCGGGCCTTCCAACCTTCGGCGGGATGAGGGGCGATCACGTGGCGAAGCCTCAACACGGCAAACTCCTCCGAGACGCGGCGTTCGTGGGCGGCGAATGCGCGTCGAGCCCGCACATAAGTATCCGAGGCGAAGGCGGCGATCAGGGAGACGACGACGCCCACGATGGCGATCACGACCCGGACGGGCTTATTCATCCGCTAAAACGTTGGACGGCCGACGAGCCGAGCTACCTCTCTTGGAATGGATCAGGGGAGGGAGACGCGCTGGCGCGACGACGATCCAAGTCTTATACTTCGCGTACGCGGTTTGTCGGCGTCTCATCCACCGGAAAGCATGGAATCGATTCGGACGAGTCGGCGAGCGGTCCTGCGGCTTGGCCTCGGCGCCGGAGCGCTGATCGGCATCCGCCCGCGCCTCCTGTCCGCCCTGCAGGAGAAGCCCCGGAAGGTCCGCGGCGTCATCTGGCTCTGGATGGACGGGGGGATGAGCCAGGTGCACACCTGGGACCCGAAGCCTCGCCTCGAGACTGAAAATCCGATCAAGGGGATCGACACGGCGGTTCCGGGGATCCAAGTTTCGGAGCTCCTGCCGCTTTGCGCCGCGCGGATGAAGGACCTCGTCATCATACGCTCCGTTTTACATCACCTAGGCGATTCCGGCGTCGCAACCCATCTCATGCACACCGGCGAAATCCCAAAGCCTCACGAAGTCCTTCCCGTCATCGGCACGCTGCTGGCTCATGAGATCGGAATGGACGAGTTTCCGCTCCCTAAGTACTTTTCCATCGGCATGCCCCCGTTCGCCCCGTCGACTGCTTTCAACGAGGAGCTTCTTCCCTTCGAGCTCAACCCGAGATCCCCCTGGATTCTCAACACTAATCGAGCTGTCGACCGCGATCGGGACCGGCAGCGCGTCACGCTGCTCCTGCAACAAAACGAAGAGTGGACGGCGAGCCGCCTGCAGCGCGAAGCCACTCGGGTCGGCCGTGCCCTCGTGCAGACCGAAAAGCTGATGAACACGCCCCTCCTCAAGGCCTTCAACATCCACGAGGAACCCGCCGATCTTCGCGCGAGCTACGGGGGCGAGTTCGGCGCTCGCTGCCTCCTGGCACGACGCCTCACCCAGGCCGGGTGTCCCTTCGTCGCGGTGAGTTTGAAAGGGTGGGCCCCGCGCGGAGGCGCGTGGGTCGATTACCGGACGATGGCGCGCACGCTGGACCAGGGCCTGGGGACGCTCGTGAAAGACCTGGCGGAGAAGGATCTTCTCCACCAGACGCTCGTCGTCTGCGCGACTGAGTTCGGGCGGCTTCCTGGCAAACCATTTGGGCAGCCCTGCCCATGCAAACCCCGCGGGTTCAGCGTCGTCCTCGCCGGCGGCTACCTATCCGGCGGCCTCGTTTATGGCGATACGGGTCCGGATGGAACGCGCTGCGAGGCACCCGTTTCGGTCGAGGACCTCCACGCCACGATCTTCAGCGCCTGCGGGCTGGACTGGGAAAAGTGCTTCACCGTCGACACCCGCCAGATCAAGTACGCCCGGAATGGCCGGCCGGTCGAGCCGCTCTTCTGAGCGGGATTCACCTTGCCCCCGATCGTTGTCGCTCGATACGACGAGCCACCGTTTCTCCTGATTTGCGTGTAGAAGCGGAAAGGGCCGCCCCCTCGGGGGGAGCGGCCCGTCGCGGTAGCTCAATCCCGCCTCACGCACTTACACGGTACCATGTGCCCACCCAGGGATCAAGGCAGGTGGCCCCGGGCGGGAGTCGAACCCGCATCCTCCCGTGCGTGAAGCGGGAGCTCTATCCGGTTGAGCTACCGGGGCACCTGCCAAGAGCTTTTCAAAGAGCCACCATGATCGGAGCAATCGGCGTGCCAGACGGTACCCCTCGGAAGGAAAGCAACTTTGCCGTCGCTTGCGTTACGATTCGTAACGTCTACGATTTGAAACGTGGGCCCGCGATGCGCGCATCCGTCCTGGGGACGCTAGCCCTGCGCAACCGACTCAAGTCACTTTTTGTCGGGCGGCTGGGTGCGCTCGATCTGGTTTTCGCCGGGCTTGACCGCCGCTTCGTGGTCCACGAGGAGCTTGCGCAGCTCCTCGACGACGGCCGGGTTGTCCTTCGCCACGTCCCGCTGCTCGCCGGGGTCGCGGCCCAGATGGTAGAGCAGCGGCGGGTCGTGCTTCACCGGCTCGTCCCTGCCGTAGGCGGACCGCGTCGTGAAGTGGGCCTTGAACCAGCCCTTCCGGACGGCGTAGACGGTCGTGTCCCGGTAATAGAAGAAGGTGTCGCGCGGGCTGGGCCCTTTGCCGAAGAGGACCGGAGAAATGTCCAGGCCGTCGATGGGACGGTCGGACGGCACGTCGCCGCCGGCGAGCTTGATGCAGGTCACGAAAAGGTCCATCGTCGAGGCGAGCTCCGAGGTCGTCACGCCGGCCGGGACCTTGCCCGGCCACCACGCGATCCCCGGGACGCGCATCCCGCCCTCCCAGGTGCTCCCCTTCCCCTCCCTCAGGAGTCCCGCCGACCCCCCCTGCTCGTTGAAGATGAGCCACGGCCCGTTGTCGCTCGAGAAAACGACGAGCGTCCGCTTCTCCACACCCGCATCGCGGATCGCCTGGACCACCTGCCCCACGCTCCAGTCGAGCTCCTCGACCACGTCGCCGTAGAGCCCCCGCGCGCTCTTTCCGGCGAATGCGTCTGAGACAAAAAGCGGGACGTGCGGCATCGTGTGCGCGAGATAGAGAAAGAAAGGCTTGTCGCGCTTCTCGCGGATGAACTTGACCGCCTCGTCCGTGTAGCGGCGCGTCAGCGTGCGCTGTTCCGCGGGTCTCTCGACGACCTCCTCGTTGCGGATCAGGGGGCAGTTCCAGGCGCCGGGCCTGGGGTTGCGCGAGTCGGCCTGCCCGCGAATCCCGTCCATGTCGTTCGAGTACGGGATCCCGAGGTACGAATCGAACCCGTGCTTCGTCGGCAGGTAGGCCGGCAAGTGGCCCAGGTGCCACTTCCCGACGCACGCCGTCGCGTAGCCCTTGGCCTTGAGCGCCTCCGCGAGCGTCACGTCTCCCGCCGGGAGCCCCCCCGTCGAGCTCGGGAACAGCACCCGCCGCCGGTCGTGGCACATCCCGCTCCGGACGGCGTAGCGGCCGGTGAGTAGCGCTGTGCGGCTCGGCGTGCACACGGGGGCCGCCGAATAGAACTGCGTGAACTTCATCCCTTCGGCGGCCAGCCGGTCGAGGTGCGGCGTCCGGATCGTCGGGTTCCCGTAGCACCCCAGGTCGCCGTAGCCCAGGTCGTCGGCGTAAATGATGACCACGTTCGGCGAGGCTTCCGCCTGCGGCGCCGCCACGAGGAGAAGGAGAGCGAGTCTCAGCATGCCTTCATTGTGGTAACGCGGGGAGTGTAACGTACGTCCCGCAAAAACGGTCCGCTCCGCTCCAACCGTTTCAGGTCTCCCTTCACGGTGTCGAGCGGTTGCCCGCACACGAGCTCCATGGTGTAGTAGAGGACGTCCCCGTCCTGCCCCACCTCGAAGATCTTGACGATGCCGGGGTGATTCAACTTCGCGGCGTTCCTCTCCTCGGCCCGGAACCCTCCACTGTCGGGAGACGGGCGAAGGGGCGCCAAACGCCCAACTCTATCCGGAAGGAGCCAGGGTGTTGCTCGCGGCGCAGAAGGCGGACGGATCCTGGGACGCCAGCCACTACGGCCAGCCGACGTGGGACACGTGCTTCGCGATCCTGTTCCTGAAGCAGGCGACCCGGCGGCTCGACGTCCCCAGCGTCGACCGCACGGCCCCGAAAGAAAAGTAGGCGGGCGGCGGTGCGGGGAATCGTCGCCCTCCGGGCCCACGATACGACCCGTGGAACCCGGAGGGCGCGCTGGCGACTCTACTTCTTTTTGCGCGTCGGAGTCGCGGTCGCGGGCTTGGCCGGGGTCTGCGGCTTTCCGAACTCGACCTCGGGCCCGGCGTGGGCCTCCTCGGTGAACGGGTTGCCGAACTTGTAGGCGTGCTGCACTTTGTCGAACTCCACGGCGCCGTCGCTGGCGAACGCGTCGTGCACTTCCTTCCGGTAGCGGAACGCTTCGGCGACGATCCCGGAGCACTGGGCGCTGTGGCGGTGCTCGGTCTTCTCGTACCGGCAGGGACCGTACGCCGCCAGCGGATTCTCCGCGGCATCCTTCCCCTTCTGGAGTTCGCCGAGGCGATGGGAGATGTCCGACGAGAGGTCGCGGTGGACCGCCGCCTGCTCGGCCACGCCCGCGGCGCCCTGGATCTTCTCGACGGCCGTCAGGATCTCCAGGAAGACGTCCGGCGCGTAGTACCCCGACACGTAGTAGACCGCCTTCATGTCGGGCGTGAGGAAGAACGTGCAGATGTTCTTGGTCGGATAGCACTCCGCCGACGAGCTGAAGATCCAGTTTTCAGTCTGCTTCTCGCAGTTGTGGAAGCCCTTGCCCCGGTTGTACCAGACGGCGACGAATTTCGAGTTGACCCGCTCGGCCACTTTCGCATTCGAGAACGTCACGGTTCTCATGAGGTGACCGGCCGCTCAGCACCCTTCCAGGTCCAGGTCGCCTACGAGCTGGAAGAAGAGCACCAGTTTCTTTTCCTTGGCGGCGGTTTCCATGGCCGGCGCGAGGCCGACCTTCCAGCCGTCCTTGCTCGCCTGCTGCAGGGTGGCGCTGACGACCTTGCTCCGTTCGGCCAGGCTCAGCCCCTCGGCGCGATCCAGGGACGCGCCGGCCTGGGACCTCCACCGCGCCGGGTCCTGGCTCAGCTCCGCCTTCCACTTGATGCCCGCGTTGTAGCCCTTCCAGGGCTTGGCCACGCGCTGGTCTCAGCACTTGTCGTCGGCACGCAGCGCTCCGGCAGACGCCGCCAGACCCAACAGGGCGAAGAACGCGACTCGCATGGTTGGCCTCCTCATTTCCACACCACCAGGCCGCCACCGTGGTCGGCCAGCCGCCGTTTCAGTCTCATGATCGCCACCCCGCTCCCGGGAGCGCAATCCGAGCATCGACAGACGATTCCCGCCAGGAGCTTTCCGTCCGGGTCGAAGCGAAGCCGCACGACGCGACCTCCCGTCGCGACCGTGGGGTTCCAAGAGAGGGCGACTCCGCTGGCCGCCTGGTAGACCCCGACGCCTTCCGAATCGGCCACGGCCAGGAGCTTCCCGTCCGGGCTGAAGGCCAGGCTGACCGGCACGTCGCGGTGGC
>Ga0187892_10012013_pt1 | contig 10435 bp, 6 predicted proteins | sample MA1701073metaG_FD_139345 | JGI IMG/M metagenome (GOLD analysis project Ga0187892, IMG submission 139345) | Bio-ooze microbial communities from a basaltic lava cave in the Kipuka Kanohina Cave System on the Island of Hawaii, USA - MA170107-3 metaG ...
AATCGCGCTAACGCCGCAGCGTTGACCCGTGCGAAGTCTACGCGCCGCCTCATGCGGGCTCGCCCGTGTCGCTAGTGCTACGTCGCGTCTGCGCTTCGATGAAAGCGCGCAGCTCCGCGGGATCGTAGCGGACTGCGGCGCCGATCTTGGCGAATCGCGGCCCACGTCCGGCCCAGCGCCAACGACGGAGAGTCGCAACTCTGAGGGCAAGCAGCTCCGCGGCCTCGTGTTCGGTTAGCAACCTGTCTGCGCTCTGCTTCATGCGAAGCATATAGAGCACAGCGCGTCGCTACGAAGAACGTTTCTTGAGCGTCCTTAAACGGCTACGCTTTTTTGTCGGGCTCGATCTCGGCCTCAGTCCCACAAGAAACGAGTCGCCGGTTTCGTGCCAGCGTTCGGTCCGCTCGTCAAATCTCGACACGAATATGCGATGGGCGCCCGCTTCGGCGTCGTACTCCCACCGGTTGCCGCCGTGGTGCGGCCCCTTCGGCAACAATCCGAGTAGAATCGTCAGAACCTCACGGTGCTCGAAACGTAGCACACGCACCGCTCTCTTGCGCCGGTGGTAGAGACGCCGAATGTACGGTAGCCGTTGCCTGTGCCCCTCCGGATAGCCGTTCACGTCCGATCTGAGCCTCGCCAGCAACCGGTCTGCTTGATGGAAACGCTCAGGTCCGCTCCATCCGGCAGCAGTCGACGCCAACACGGCCAAGTAGACTGACTCGATTCGCTCGTGCTCGTAGTAACGCGTCCGCGGTTGCGCGTGGCGGCCGAAGGGGGCGCCAGCTCCGGCAGCGAGCGCTACGGCCAGATCGACTCCCTTGTGAAGGTACTGGTCCAAAGCTCCTTGCAGTGTCTCGGCCAGATCGTACGGTGGGTGTTTCCGGCAGAGCAATTCATTCAACGCCGTCAAGTCGCGATTCTCATACCAGCGCAACCACAGCTCATTGGCTTCCGAAGCCCAACGGACGTTCGCGCACTCCGCGTCCAAGATCGGCGTTGGTGTCGGTATCTCGACCAGGAGTGTCTTTCCCTTGAGTTTGAGCCTCATCGCAGACTTGGCACGTTGTCGAAGAATCGCGTATCACTGCGCGTCTACCGCCGGGCGCACCGCCCGCACACGGAAGACACTGTCACTGACCAAGTCTGAGTGACCGGAGCCTCCACCGCCGAAGCTAACCAGCCATCTTGCTGCGGCGGGATTTCGAGCAAGGGTCGTAGCGGACCAGTACAGCTCCGCCGCGGTGCAGCTGCAGCTCGCAACTGAGCATCCGGCTGTGCACCCCATCACGAAGGCTGGCGCGATTGTCGGGCTAGGCTGGTCGAGTACGAGAACGCTTCGCAGCTCGTTGACGTTGGGGATTCGCCAGTCGGTGTAACCGGCAAAGCCAGTGTCTCCAAAGACCGGATCTATCTCGCTGTTGACATCGTCCAGCCAGTCCCAGATGGTTTCCTGCTCGCCGTTGCCGCTCCAACGGTATACGTTAGCTTGATCGTGAAGGCCACCGGCGCGGTCTTTCTTCTCCCACATCAACCCCGTGTTCTGGTCAGTGACGGTGCCGTCGCCGTTATCCCGGAACCGCGGCGGTCGGCCTAGCTGCAGCGCTCCGTCGTCGGAAACAGTAACCGGCCCGGTTACACCGTCGTTTCGGTCGGCCGCGTAGGAGCGTGTTTGCCCCGTCGCCGGAAGGCACGTCGCATCGGTTGCTCGCCCCGCTCTGACTGCACGCGCGTAGCCTTGGACATGCTTGGAGCTTCCACCGTCGACGCCGTCTATAAACACGACTCCGGAACCCAGGTCAGTCAAAGTAGTCGACGACCAGTAAAACGCTGCCGCTGTGCAACTGCAGCCGGGTAGCCTGCACCGTCTCTCGCAACCGACATCGAACGGCGGGAAGACCGACGGGTCGAACGTGCCATAGTTCACCAGCGTCTGCAGCTCGTTGACGTTCGGAATTCGCCAGTCCGTATGGCCCGCAAAGCCGACTCCGCCGTCGGCGTTGACATCCGTAAGCCAGTCCCAGACCGTCTCTTGTGACCCGTCCCCGGACCAGACGAACGTGGCGTTGACGTCGTGAAGCCCACCAGAGTCGTCCTTCGCCTCCCACATCAGCCCGGTCTCGATGTGAGTGATCGTCCCGTCGCCATTGTCGATGAACGTTGGAGACAACCCGGAGCCCGTCGCCCCGTCGTCGGGAACCGGCACCGGCCCAGCGATGCCGTCGTTCTTGTCGCCGGGGTAGCTAACAAGTTGCCCGGTAGCTCCCAGCTCGCAAAGGCCGGCGGTTGGCGTCAGGGTTGGGGTCAGCAAGAAACTCGGCGTGCTGGTCGGTGGCGGCACCGGAGTCGGCGTGCCGGTAGGTGCAGCCGTGTTCGTCGGTGTCGGCGTCGGGGGGCAGCCGTGCAAGGCGCCATTCACGGCTGTGATGATCTCGTCAACCGTGATGTCCCCGTCTTGGTTCGTGTCGCCGGCAGTGCAGGCGGCGGCACCGCCGTTGCCCAGGGCAATGTTGACTAGAGTGACGATCTCCTCGACCGTCACCGCTCCGTCGCCCAGGCAGTCCCCGGGGCAAATCGCCCGTGTAGCTTGTGGCTGCATGGCCAGCAGCAGCACCCACCACCCGATGCGGGTTGCCGACACCTTAGAGCCCTCCCCCGCAACGGCCGCCTTCTGCTGTCAGGCCAGCCGCGCGACCCAGTCGAAGTACTTTGCTCTCTTGCGCTCCCCTTTACCACACTCGGCCGCGTTTTGGCGCGGGAGCCTGTGTCAGTTTTGTGGGGTGCCGCTGCTCAGGCAGTCTGGCGCTGCAGCTCAACCAAGTTATCCGCCCGCTCGTCCGGCGACTTCATCAGCCCGGCGATTCGCGCACCGATCTTGTCCGCGGCTTCCTTCAGCGGGTCGGCGGCAAGATGCGCATAGCGCGCGGTCGTGCTCGGCTGCGTGTGTCCGAGCAAAGCGCCGATGATGGGCAGGCTTGCACCCATCCCGGCACCCATGCTGGCGAAGGTGTGCCGTGCGTCGTGCAGGCGCACCTCGGGCAGCTTGGCGCGCTGGCGGATGCGACGCCACGGCTTCTCGAGGTTCACCGGGCACTTACCAGCCCGCCTGCCGCGGATCACCCACCCTGAGTCATCGCGCGGAATCCCCGCCAGGACTTGCATGGCCGCCGGGTTCAGATGAATCACTTTCGCCCCGGTCTTCGAGTCCGGCAGGTTGAGGCACTGCCGCTCGAAGTCGACGTGTTCCCACCTCAGCGTGAGGATTTCAGATAGCCGCGCACCCATGAACAGCAACAAGCGAATGGCGGGCACCACACATGGCATCTCTATGCGCTCGCGCTCGACGTCGGCAAGGACTTCGCCAAGCGTCGCCAGCTCGGCGCTGCTCAGAAACCGCTGCCGCTTCTCTTCCTTGAACCGCTGTACGCCACGGCAGGGGTTGTCCGGCCTCACACCCCAGCGAACCGCGAGGCCCAGCATCTTCGAGAAGCAAGCCAGCGCCCGGTTTGCCTTGTACGGCGTCTTGCCCAGGCTCCCGTGCACCCGCTGCGCGTCGGCCGGTGTTAGGTCCGCCACTTTCCGGGTTCCCAGCTCCGGCCGGATCACGTCGCGGATCAACTGCCGGTCGTTCCGCAGTGAAGAGGCCTTCTTGTGGGCTTCGGCGTGCTCTTTCAAGTATCGATCGCACAACTCGCCGACCGTCTCGGCCTTGCGAGCCCGCTTGCGCTCCTCTGCCGGATCCCCGCCCGTCTTGGCGTCGGCGAGCAGCCGGCGAGCCTGCTGACGTCCTTGCTCTGGGGTCAACACGCCATACGAGCCGATCGTCATGCGGCGCGTGCGTCCCTTGGCTCGATACTGCACTAGGAACGACTTTCGGCCGGATGGTAGGACCCGGAGTCCGAACCCAGGCATTTCATCGTCCCAAACGAAAACCTCGGCGCCGGCGGGCTTGGTTGCATCAACTGCGCGCTTGGTCAGCTTTGCCATGGGGTCCCCTTTCCGCGGTCAGCAAGTCTGCGCCGGAAGCACGCCGGAAGCAGTGGCGAGCACAAGGCGGCATCTTTCATCTACACCCATCGTAAGACGATATACAGATTTCGACCGCTATTGGCAAGGGTTTTCATGGTGTCCGGCGTAATTTATCTCGCTGTAGCTACAGGCAGGAAAATGCAGCTTCTGAGACTCTTAATCAGCGGGTCGAGTGTTCGAGTCACTCGCGGCCCATTTGGGAAGCCCCTGAGAGATCGGGGGCTTTCTCTTGTGTCGCCGAGACGGCTCATCCCCAAAATCGCCTTTGGTGCCAAACTGGTGCCAAAGGTTTGTGGTACCTGCGTCCAGTCCGTCGACAAAGCGGTGTGAGTCGGATGTCGGCAGCCAATGACACGGGCCCGCTGCACGCGCACCTCGACGGCCTATGACTCCGAACGTTTTGGTGCTAGCGCAGGAAAGAGCGGCATTCACGTTCGAGGTGCCCCCCATGACGGACCGACGAGCATCTAGGTCGCTGGCCATCGTATCATTGGCAGCTCTTCTCATCATCGGTGTCGCGCGTCCGAGTGATGCTCAGACGCCACCGACCTTCGTGGTCAACAGTCGCTTCGACGTGCCCGCCGACCGGAACGATACCGATCACTCCGTCTGCCGCACCGCTGCGGCGAACACGACATGCACTTTGCGCGCTGCGATCATGAAGGCGAATCGCTACCCCGGCGGTGGCGTGACGATTCGCGTCCCCGGCCAAACCTACGTGTTGAGCCTGCGGTGCGACACAGGCTGTTTCGAAAACGATGAGGGCGGTCAGCCGGCCGATGCGGCCGGCGATCTCGATATCACCGCCTCGATGACGATCAGAGGTGACGGAGCTGGAGCGACGATCATCGACGCGAATGAAGTCGACCGTATCTTCGATGCCCGGAATGTTGCGCTCACGCTGCGCGGCGTGACGCTTCGCAATGGTTATGCGGCCGGGAACGGCGGCGCGATCCGGGCGACCGGAACCGCCTTACGCATCCACGACAGTATCATTCACGGCAATTCCGCTCATCATAACCGTCCTGATCTCGGTTACGGAGGTGGTATCGCCAGCACTGACGGGCCCGAGTTGCTCCTCGCCGACAGCATGGTGCGGAACAACCGCACCGACGACGGTGTAGGCGGCGGGATCTTCAGCGATTTTACACCGACGACGATCGACAATAGCGAACTGCGTGGCAACAATGCCATCGCCGGTGGCGGGATCTTTCTCGACGCCGCAACGTTACTCATCAGCGAGAGTTGGATCGATGGAAATCACGCGATCGCCCAGGGAGGCGGCGTGAGACTCGATGATGGGGACGTCACCATTCAACGCAGCACGATCTCGTTCAATCGATGCGATTTCAACGGCGGCGGGCTGGCCACTGGTGTCGCCAACGTGGCGCTCAACGACGTCACGGTCGCCAGCAATGCCGCGAAGGATGGCGGCGGCGGCATCTTTCACAGTTTCGGTCACCTTCGCCTCTTCCATACGACGATCACCGGCAACATCGCCCTGAGCGGCGGCGGCGGCATCGAAACGCAAGCGGGGGGGACGCCACCGGAGGTGTCCAACTCGGTGCTCGCAGAGAACTACAACGGCACCTCGGTCGGCGGATGCGACAAGGATGGCGACCCTCTCGTCTCGGGCGATTACAACTTCCTTCCAGTATCGTGCCCGCTCACCGGGGCCGTGGAACACAACATCACCCGGGTTGCCGGCGACGATCCTGCGCTGGGGCCTTTGCAAGACAACGGCGGATCGACTCCGACTCGCGCCTTGCGTGCCGACAGCGCCGCGATCGATCGCATTCCTCCCGAGGATTGTCGCGACTCCTTCGGCACTGCTCCCCATCCGGATCAGCGCGGCATGGTGCGACCGAGCGGACCGAATTGCGACATCGGTGCCTATGAAGGAAGTGTGCCCACACCGCTGTTCGGCCGAAATCTCGTGCGTAACGGTGACGCGGAAGATGGTGGAGCGTTCGACGGCACGACCGTCGGGGTTCCGCACTGGAGGGCGGACGGTGCGTTCACTGCCGTCACCTACGGAATCGGCGGTTTCCCGACCGAAGGCCTCGATCCCATTCCCCCCAACCCCGGTCACAACCTCTTCGCCGGCGGCACGGGGCAGTACACTGAGGGAACTCAATCGGTTCACGTCGGCCCGATTGCGGCCGATATCGACGGCGGCGGAGTCACCTGCGAGCTGTCCGGGTACTTCGGCGGGTATTCCACGCAGGGCGACAGAGCCGCGCTACGCGTCCTTTTCTTGTCGGGCGGCGCCGAGCCCGCGACACTCGGCGATACGGCGATCGGTCAGGTCAGCGTCGAGGAGCGCAATGGTGTTACCGGACTTTTCCATCGCAGCCTCACCGTCGGGGTGCCACCGGGGACGCGCTTTCTGCGCCTTCGCCTCAGCATCGAAAACGGCGGCTTCCCGCAAGCCCCTTACAACGACGGCTATGCCGACAACCTGTCCGTTATCCTGAGGCGCGGAGCGGGCGCGGTGTGCGTCGGCGACTGCGGCGCTACCAACCAGGTCACGGTGGCCGACATCATCGTACTGGTGAACATTGTCCTGAGGTCGACGTCGTCGACCGCTTGTCCTAACGGCATACCTCCCGACACCGACCTGGACGTCACAATCATCATCCAAGCCGTCAACAACGCTCTCAACGGGTGCAATTCATGAGCGCCCCTCGCGATGGTTGGCCGCCAACAAGCGACCGTTGACTTCACTTCATGTCCCCCTAGGCAACGTCTGATTTTCGGCCTTACGACGCTTTTCTGAATCCAGCTTCCGGCCAGCTTTGACTCCTCGGCTGGCCGGAGTTGACAGCAAACACATTTTTGCTTGTATGGGTAACCCCAGAGTTTCGGTGATTGCTGGATGGCGTGGGAGACGCCCTGACTCAGGGCCGTCTCCCACGCTCGTCGGTCTCCGCTGGTGGTCTTCGAATCAGTCCAGTTTGAGCTCGACACGCCGATTCTGAGCGCGGCCCTCGGCCGTGGCGTTCGAGGCAACCGGGTTCGCTTCGCCGCGCCCCTCCACCGAGATACGGCGCGCGGGAATGCCCCTACTCACGAGATAGCTCTTCACGGCTTCGGCGCGGCGCATCGACAGCTTCATGTTGTACTCGTCACTGCCGACGCTGTCGGTGTGCCCGATGCACAGCACCCCGACGCTTTGCGGCTCTTGCTTCAGCAACGCCGCGGCTTCATCCAGAACCGGAACCGCATCGGGACGGATGTTCGCTTTGTTGAAATCGAAGTGCACCGCCCGGAGGACCAGCTTCTTCTTGACCGGAGCGGGCGGCGGTGCCGTAGCGGGGGGCGGCGGGGGAGGCGGCTGCTCGGCTTCGGCAAAGCTGTATTTGAGACTCAAGCCGAGGGTGGCCCACTGAGCGTCGGCAGGCCCCTGCTCATCCGAAGCCACCTGCGGTGGCCCCAGCAAGAGGTACGGATGCGGCGACATGTAGGCGCGGTTCCACCGACCGAATGCACCCACTGAGAAATTTTCGGTCACGTTCACATCGAACCCGGCGCCAACCGTGAAGCCCGGGGCCCACTGGTTCAACCGCCCGCCCAGACCCTTGAAGGCGCCGCCTTCGGCCATCGCGTGAATGTCCATCACGTGATCGAAGACGGGAACACTGAGACGCGGCCCGGCAGTCATGCCGAACATCGTCGTCCATTGATTCTCGTTGTTGATGTTGCTCTGGAAGGCACTCCGTCCGTTGTCCTCCGGAGACCATGCGTTGATGAGCACACGTCCCTGGACACCGATGTAGTCATTGAACATGAACCCACCGAACGGTTGCCCGGTCATGCCGGCGCCCACTTGCTGCCTGAAGTTGTCGTTGGTGGGGAGTGCGACGCCGAGGTCCACCCCAGCGTACCCGCCTTCGTGCGCAGATGTCGGAGCGCCACCCACCAACACACCAATGAGAGCATACCCCGAGACTCGCCTCGCTCTGTGCATACGGCGTACCTCCTTTCAGCCCACGCATTATCCGATCAACCGCAAAGAACGCAACCATGCCCAGACCGCAGCGCGAGACGGCCGGTACGCGGTGTGCCGTTCTCCGCGACTCGCGCCGGACCGCACCATGCGGGCTGGTGAGACGCCCGCACCCCTAGGCACAGCACAGGCCCTCTGGCACAACGAACGTAATGGAACATCGTGACGTCATCATCGTCGGCGCCGGCCTTTCAGGGGTCGGAGCCGCCGTCCACCTGCGCAAGAAATGCCCGCGAAAAAGCTACCTCCTCCTCGAAGGGCGTCCATCTATCGGCGGCACCTGGGATCTCTTCCGCTATCCCGGCGTCCGCTCCGACAGCGACATGCATACCCTCGGTTACGGCTTCAAACCGTGGAGGCAGGCCAAAGCGATCGCCGACGGCCCCGCGATCCTCGACTACATAAGGGAAACCGCGGCTGAGTACGGCGTGGGCCGGCACATCCGCTACGAGCACGAGGCGACGAGGGCGGTGTGGTCGAGCGCCGACGCCAAATGGATCATCGAAGCACAGCGCAAGGACAGCGGCGACACCGTCCGCTTCAGCTGCAACTTCCTCGTCATGTGCGCCGGCTACTACAGCTACCGGCAGGGCCACACGCCGGAGTTCGACGGGAGAGAACGGTTCCAGGGGACCGTCGTCCATCCTCAGGAGTGGCCCGATGATTTCGACTATGCGGGCAAGAAGGTGGTGGTCATCGGGTCCGGTGCGACCGCCATGACCCTCGTGCCCGCGATGGCACGAGACGCCGCGCACATCGTCATGCTGCAGCGTTCGCCCACCTACGTCGTGTCGCGTCCCGACAAAGATATCATTGCCAACGCGTTGCGCAGGGTGTTGCCGGATACCTGGGCTTACGCGATCACCCGGTGGAAGAACGTTGCGATGCAGCAGTTCTTCTACGGCCGCACGCGGACCCGTCCTGACAAAGTCAAAGCGAAGCTGCTCGACATGGTGCGCAAGGAGCTCGGGCCCGATTACGATATCGCGACCCACTTCACCCCCAGCTACAATCCATGGGACCAGCGCTTGTGTCTGGTACCCAACAGCGACCTCTTCGAGGCGATCCGATCGGGCAAAGCCTCCGTCGTCACCGACCACATTGCGCACTTCACCGAGACCGGCATGCGGCTCAAGTCCGGCAAGGAGCTCGAGGCCGACATCATCGTAACCGCGACCGGTCTCAATTTGGTCGTGCTCGGTGAGATGCAGTTCATCGTCGACGGCAGGCCCGTCGACTTCGCCGACACCTGGACCTACAAGGGCATGATGTATTCCGGCGTGCCGAACATGGTGAGCACGTTCGGCTACATCAACGCGTCATGGACGCTGCGCGCCGACCTCACCTCCGAGTACGTCTGCCGGCTCATCAATCACATGGACGAGACCGGGACGCGTCAGGTGGTGCCGCGGCTGCGTCCAACGGACGCGAACATGCCGGCGCGCCCGTGGATCGACTCTTTTTCGTCCGGATACATGCGGCGGATGATGCACCGCTTCCCCAAACAGGGTGACCGCGAACCCTGGGTCAACCCGCAGAACTACAAGCGCGACAAGAACATGATCCGCTTCGATCCTTTGCTGGATGGCGCGCTCATCTTCAGCAATGGCGTCGCGCCCCGAGGGGAAACGGTTCCGCTGACCGAGGCGACGCTGGTCGCCGCGGAGTAGTCTCAGCAGCGCGGGGCGCCTTCGGGTCGACTGCTCTGATCCTCTGGAGCGCGATTGACTTGCGCGCCATCTTCGGGGATGGAGCCGACCGCAAGCCCGTGAGCTACGAATGGTGCCCAACGCTCCGAGCCAGACGGCTGAGGCAGTATGTCTGATGCGGGCAACCGAACAGCGCCGGCGCGCCGACCACCGCATTCTCGATGATCCGTACGCGAAGCTGTTTCTCGGACGGCTGGCGCGGGCAGCGCTCACCAGCTGGGAGGCCAGCGGCGCGCTCGGTGAAGTCGCCGTACGTCTCTCGCCGGGGCTGGCAGCCTACGTGGTGACACGCCATCGCTTCATCGACGATTGCCTGTTGCAAGCGCTGGCAACCAAGACCGAGCAGGTGGTGCTCCTGGGCGCCGGCTACGACAGCCGCGCCTATCGATTCGCAGCCGCGCTCGGACAACGTCCGGTGTTCGAGGTCGACTTCCCCGCCACCAGCCGTCGGAAGGCCCGGATTCTCGAGCGTCACGCCCACAAGCTGCCTGCGGTTGCAACGCGACGTGTCGAAATCGACTTCGAAAAGGACTCACTCGCAGAGCGGCTGCGCGCCGCGGGATTCAAGTGCGGAGTTCACTCGTTCTTCGTCTGGGAAGGCGTATCGATGTACCTGACCCGCAACGCGATCAAGGAAACGCTCACCACGATCCGCGCGATCACCGCGCCTGGGTCCGAGCTCGCAATG
>Ga0187892_10012014_pt1 | contig 10435 bp, 10 predicted proteins | sample MA1701073metaG_FD_139345 | JGI IMG/M metagenome (GOLD analysis project Ga0187892, IMG submission 139345) | Bio-ooze microbial communities from a basaltic lava cave in the Kipuka Kanohina Cave System on the Island of Hawaii, USA - MA170107-3 metaG ...
GGCATGTCAGGACCCACCGTCTGGACGTCAACCCGAACGGACGGCGCCGGCAACGGTGCCAATCCCAGTACCACCAGCGTTGCAATTACCGCGAGCGTCACGCGCACAACTCTAGACATCGATCAGTCCCTCCTCCGGCGAGTTGAAATGGGGGCCTCGGCCGCTGGGTTCAATATCTACTATTGCTTATCCTTCGTGATACCATAGTACGATGGGCTGGAGAGCACCTCGCCGGAGGGGCCGCGAAGTGCCCAGGAGGATCTCACCCGGCGCATGGGGAGCCGCCGCATCGAGGCTAAACCCCGAAGACTAGAGGCGTATGTTGTGTGCCTGCGCCCTCGCTGCGGGTACTACGCCGCCTTCGTCGAGCTACGCGAGAGCCCGGCGGACTGCCCACGCTGTGGCGGGCCGCTCCAACGGGAATGTCGCGCCTGCGGGATGCTGCTCCGGTCGTCGTCCTTTACATGTCAGAACTGCGGTCGACCGATCGGGCGCATCGATCGCTAAGCCTCCACCGGAAGGGAACACGCTTCGCCGGCAGAAGAACAACGGCGAACAAGAGCTTGTGGAGGCACCATGCCGCGCCGCACCGCCGCGCCGATCCATCCGAGGCTGCGCGATCCCCTGACGAATCAGTTGTGCCGCGCCGTGCTCAAGCTCCGCACGGTTGACGAATGTTATCGATTCCTTGAAGACCTCTGCACCGTGCGTGAGATCCGCGCCCTGGCGGTCCGGTTGGAGGTCGCCCGGCTGCTGGCCGCTGGGTGGAAGTATGAGGCCATTGCCCGCCGGACAGGCGCAAGCAGCGCCACGATCAGCCGCGTTCGCCGCTTCCTCGAGTACGGGGCCGATGGCTATCGGATGATCCTGCAGCGTTTGAAAACAGTTCGCGACTGATCCGAACGGCCGCAACGGCATCGACGCCCTGGCGATTTCACGCACGCCGCCCGCGTCGCGCGGCGCGCGTATCATTGATCTCGCTCGGATGCCCATGGTACACTTCCGTTGTTTACCCTGATAGTGCTTTAGCGTGATAAAGGAGAGAAGTACGTGCGAATACGCCGGCACGAGACCGCCCGGTGGCGCCATCTTCCAGCGGGCTTCCGCGACCAGGCCGTCGCTGAGGTCGCGGCGCGGCGCCGGGTGGAGGACCGCCTGCGCGAGGTCTTTGCGCGGTGGGGCTACGGAGAGGTCATCACCCCGACCCTCGAGTTCCTCGACACGTTCGCGCGCGGGGCGGGGACGGGTATCGGCGACCGGCTGCTCAAGCTCGTGGACAGCGGGGGAGAAGTGCTGGCGCTCCGGCCCGAGATGACGGTCCCGCTCGCGCGCTTTGCGGCGACGCGCCTGCTGCCGTCGGGACACGGACCGCTCCGGCTGGCCTACGTCGCGCCGGTGTTTCGGGGACAGGACTCGGGATCTGGGCGTCTGCGCGAGTTCACGCAGGCGGGTATAGAACTGATCGACCAGAGCGGCCCCGAAGCGGATGCTGAGGTGATCGCGCTCGCCGCGGAGGCGTTGGAGGTCGTCGGGGTGCGGCAGCCTGCGCTTCACGTCGGGCACGCCGGGTTCGTCCACGGGTTGCTGGCGACGCTTCCGGAGGATGCGGCGGAGCGCGCGCGGGAGCGGCTGTACCGGCGGGCATTCGCCGACCTTGAAGACGGCGTCCCCGCGGGGAGCGCGCGGGACGCTCTCCGCCTGCTTCCCAGCCTTCGTGGGGCCGATGTGCTCAATCGCGCCGCGCTGCTCGCCCTCCCGCACGAGAGCCGCGGCGCGCTGACGGCGTTACGCAAGGTCCTTGTCAGACTGGAGGTCTATCGCCCTGCGGTGCACATTGAGGTGGATCTCGGTCTCATCCGCGACTTCGACTATTACAGCGGCACAGTCTTCGAGGCTCATAGCGGCCGCGCGGGGCTCCCGCTCCTGGGGGGCGGTCGGTATGATGGACTGCTGGGTCGTTTCGGACGACCGGCCCCGGCCACGGGGTTCGCGATCGGCATCGAGCGGGTTCTCGAGGCCGGTGTCGGCGATTTCGAGCGGCGGCCGACGGTGCTCGTACGATACGCTGCGGGGCAGTATGAGACCGCGGTCGGCGCCGCGACGAGTTTGCGCGCGGTGGGGCTTATCGTTGTCATCGCATCCGACGGCGCTCATGCCGGGGTGGTGGATCCGGCCTGTACGGTCATTGCGGCCGGCGACGCACTCCGTGTGGCCTTCCGCGGCGGTGAGCGCACGGTGGCGGCGGGCGCGCTCGTCGATGCGGTCCGTTCTGCGCTGGGACGCGCCTGATGGAGACGCTGACGTTAGCCGTGCCCACCGGCCGGCTGTGGGATGATTCCGTCCAGCTGCTGCGTGAAGTAGGCATCCCGCTCGATCCCGCGCGCGAGGATCGCAGTCTGGTCGCGGACTATGCCGGCAGTGTGCGAGTGATTGCGGCAAAGCCGACAGACCTGCTGACCTATGTGGAGCAGGGGGCCGCCGACGCCGGCATCATCGGCCGCGACATGCTGCTCGAGCAGGCACGCGACGTGTACGAACTGCTCGACCTTGGCTTCGCTGCCTGCCGAGCGGTCGTCGCGTTGCCGGAAGCGCGGGTCGACGGGTTGTGGCACCCTGGAAGGATGCTGCGCGTGGCGACCAAGTACCCGCGACTGACGGCGCGGTACTTTGAGGAGGTCGGCCGCCCTGTCGAGGTCGTCGTCCTCTATGGCACGGTTGAGCTTGCCCCTCAGGTGGGGCTGGCCGACGGTATTGTCGACCTTGTGATGACAGGACGGACGCTGCGCGCTAATGGTCTACGTGAGGTTGCCGAGATCGCCCGGTCCACGGCCCGGCTGGTGGTGAATCGGAGCAGCCTGAGCGCTTCCCTTCGTGTGCCCGAATTTGTTCGCCGCCTCGAGAGGCTGCTGGCGCGGAAGCCAGGCGGTGTCCATGCCTGATATAATTGGTGCTCCGCGCCGCCTCAGCGAGCTGACCGCCACCGATCGTGCGCGGCGCCTTCGCCGCTCGTCGGCGGGGATCTTTACCGACGAGATGCGTGCCTACGCACGCGCCGTGCTGGATGACGTCGCCCGGGACGGCGATGCAGCGGTTGCGGCCTATACCGCGCGGTGGGACGGTGTCACGCTCACTGCGGAGCAATTCGTAGTCCGCCGTGATGAGTTCCGCGCGGCGCACGCGGCAATCGATGAGAGCCTGCGACGCGCTCTTGAGGTCGCCATCGTGCGGTGCCGCCGCTACAACGAATGGCTGCGGCCGCCGGTGCTTGCGACGACTGAGGACGAGGCAGGCATCATGGTCGGCGTGCAATACGCGCCCTGCCGTTCTGCCGGGATCTACGTGCCGTCTGGTAAGGGGACATTTCCCTCGACGTTGGTAACGCTCGTGACTCCCGCGGTGGTGGCGGGCGTTGAGGAAATCGCGGTGCTGGTCCCGCCGCGGCAGGACGGGGGGATCGACCCCGCGCTGCTCGTCGCCGCGGAGCTGTTAGGGATTACGCGCATTTTCCGCGCCAACGGTGCCGCCGGGGTCGCCGCATTCGCCGTGGGCACCGCGACAATTCCCAGAACCGATGTCGTGGTGGGCCCGGGAAATCCGGTGATCGCCTCGGTTCAGCTTGCCGCTCCGGCCTACGGCACACGGCCGCTGGTTACGCTCGGACCCAGCGAGGCGATCATCCTGGCGGATGACACGGCCGATCCGGAGCGTCTGGTCGTCGATTTGTTGAACGAGGCGGAACACGGAGCCGATTCCGCGGCAACGCTGCTCGTTACCGATGCGGGTATAGCGGCTCGGGTGATGGAACTCCTTCCAGGCTATCTCGACCGTCTGGGCGAACCGCGTCGATCATTCGCCCACAGCGCGCTGACCACCCTTGGCGGGATCTTTGTGGCAGACCTCGACGAAGCCGTCGACTGGATCAACGAGTACGCGCCCGAACACCTGCAGCTCGCCCTGCGTGATCCTATGGTCGTTGCCGGACACATCCGGCATGCGGGCGAGATCCTGCTCGGGCAGTCGACGCCCTTCGCCGCCGCCAACTACGCGATCGGCGTTCCGGCCGCGCTCCCGACCGGAGGGGCGGCCGCGTCGGCCTCTGGGGTTACCGTGCTATCGTTCTTGAAGGCGATATCGATTGCAGGCCTCACGTCTGTGGGGTTACGCGCGGTTGCGCCCGTGGCCGAACGGTTGGGGCGCTACGAGGGATTTCCGGCGCACGTTCAGGCCATCACGGAGCGCGAGGGCGAGCGCGTATGAGCACGGACGAACGTACAGACACTTCCGCACCGGCGGGCGTCAACTTCATTCGCCCGGAGATTCGCGCAATCCGGGCGTACCGGCTGCCCGCGGCGCCGGACGCCATCCGCCTGCATCAAAACGAGGCGCCGAGCGACTGGCCTGAAGCGGTCAAACGAGAGATCGCCGGGCAGCTCGTGGCGCTCCCGTGGCATCACTATCCGTCCGCGTCTCGCGCGGCGGCGGTCGCCGAGGCCATCGGCCTCATGCAGGGCACCCCGGCCGCGATGGTGGCGCCGACCGCCGGCTCGAACGACGCCCTGCGGGCGGTATTCACCGCGATCGCGGCGGGCGGTGTCGTCGTCATGCCTGCGCCGACGTTTGCCGTGACCAAAACCTTCGCCATCGCCGCGGGTGCGCGCGTCGTCGAGGTGCCGCTCGCGCCGGGCTTTGCGCTCGACGCCGATGCCATCTTGCGAGCCGCCCACGCCCATCGCGCTGAAATGATCTATCTGGCCGCGCCTAACAATCCAACCGCAAACGCGTTCGATCCAAGTGCGGTGACCGCCATTCTCGAAGGGGCGCCGGGCGCGGTCACGATTGACGAAGCCTACTGGGAGTTCACCCGGTCCAGCCATCTGGACGCGGTGGCCCGGTACGGCCATCTCCTCCTGACGCGGACATTCAGCAAGGCCATGGCGAGCGCAGGCCTACGCATCGGGTGGATCACCGCTCAGGCCCCCGTCATCGCCGAGATTGTCAAGGTGAGCCCACCCTACAATCTGAGCATCGCCGCGCAGGTAGCCGCGCCGATTCTCGTGGCGCATCGCGAGATCGCGATCGCGCGCGTCCGTGCGATCCTGGCGGAGCGCGCGCGGGTCGCCGCCGGGTTGGAGCGGCTAGGCATGCGGGTGTACCCAAGCGAAACGAACTTCTTGCTGTTTGAGCCCGGCCGGCGTCCCGCGGATATCTGGCAGCGGCTGGCCGAGCGTGGAGTGCTGGTCCGCGACGTATCCTCCGCGCCGCAGCTGGGCGCGTGTCTACGCATGTCCATCGGCACGCCCGCCGACAACGATCGGTTCCTTGCGGCGCTCGCCGAAAGCGTACCGTGAGACGTGAGCCGATGCCAGGCGAGGTCTGACCATGGCACGGACGGCCGATGTGCAGCGCCGGACCACCGAATGTCACATTACGGCCGCGTTGGACCTCGATGGCTCGGGGTTGGCCACGATTGAGACCGGCGTGCCGTTCTTCGATCACCTTCTTGACGCACTCGTCCGCCACAGCGGGTTCGATCTAACGCTGCGCGCCTCCGGGGATCTCGCGGTCGACGCGCACCACACGGTCGAGGATGCATGCATCGTGTTGGGGCAGGCATTCCATCAGGCCGTGGGTCGCGGCGAGGGTATCGCTCGCTTCGCCTCGATGCACCTTCCCATGGACGAGGCGCTCGTGCGGATCGCCGTGGATATCTCGGGCCGCCCATACCTCCACCTCGATCTGCCGATGTTGACCGATCGAATCGGTACGTTTCCAGTTGAGCTGATCGAGGAGGCGCTGCGCGCGTTTGTCGTTCACGCGGGGATCACGCTGCACGTGGACTTTGTTCGCGGCCGGAATAGCCATCACGTCGCGGAAGCGGTGTTCAAGGGACTCGGCGTCGGGCTTGGGCGAGCGGTCGCCGTGGTGGGGCGGAACGTACCCTCCACCAAAGGCATGCTGTGAGGGGCCATTCATGCGGGTTGCGCTGATCGACTACGGCGCGGGCAATCTCCGCAGTGCCGCACGCGCGCTCGCCGAAGCCGGAACCTTCCCACAGGTCGTCACGGCGCCGGATGGGCTCCACGGTGCAGAGATGATCGTGGTGCCTGGCGTCGGCGCCTTTAGGACCGCGATGTCGCGACTGCGGGCCGCCGGCCTCGTCGAGGCCATTGGCGATGCCGCGCGCGACGGCATTCCGCTGGTTGGGATTTGCCTCGGCATGCAGCTGCTGCTCCACGAAAGCGATGAGGGAGGCCGCACAGCCGGCTTCGGTCTGATTCCTGGCGTCGTGCGGCGTCTACCCAAAGGGCTCAAGATTCCACACATGGGGTGGAACACGCTCGAGCCGCGGTTTGCCGATCCGCTCTTCGAGGGGCTGCCGGCGCGGCCCTATGTCTACTTTGTTCACTCCTTTGCCGCCTGGCCGTCGGATCCCCAGGCCGTGGTCGCCGATGTGATGTACGGCGCGGCCGTTCCCGCGGTCATCCGCCGTGGGACGATCTGGGGACTGCAGTTCCATCCCGAAAAGAGTAGCCGGGAAGGTGCCCGGCTGCTGCGCAACCTCGTGGCCGCTGTGGCGAGCGCGCGGGCGGCGGTATGATCGTCTACCCTGCCATTGACCTTATGGCCGGGCGCGCGGTGCGTCTGCGTCAGGGGGATACGTGGCGGCTCACGGAAGTGGGCGACGATCCGGTGGCGCTTGCGACACGATGGGCCGCCGGCGGCGCGGCATGGCTGCATGTCGTGGATCTAGACGGCGCGCGCAGTGGCGCCCCCGTGCACCTAGGGATTATCGAGCGCATCTGCCGCGCGCTTCCGATTCCGGTTCAGGTCGGCGGCGGCCTGCGAACCCGCGCGGACCTCGGCGCTGCATTCGCCGCGGGAGCGGCGCGGGCGATCCTCGGGACCGCGGCACTTGCAGGTGATTTGCTGCCCGCGGCGCTAGAGGAGTTCGGCGACCGTATCGCCGTAGCGCTGGACGTACGGGACGGGCGCGCAGCGGTTGACGGCTGGCAAACAACGACGGCCGCACCGGTCCTGGAGGTAGCCGTACATCTGGCAAGGGTCGGGGTTCCCCGACTGATCTACACCGACGTGGCACGCGACGGCATGCTCGAGGGGCCCAATCTGGATGGCCTGGCCGCGCTGCTCGCCCGTGTGAAGATACCTGTCATTGTCTCGGGCGGCGTCGCGCGGCCTGCCGACGTCCACGCCGTGGCGGCCGCCGGGGCAGAGGGGGTCATCATCGGGCGTGCCTTGTATGAGGGCAGGCTCACTTTCATCGATGCGGTACGCGCGGCCACCGATATGTGCGGGGCGACGGGGGCCGCGCCCGGGGGAACCGCACCCGCGGGGTCCGCACCGGCCGGCGCGGCGCCGGCGGGAACTCATTAATGCTCGCCAAGCGGATCATTCCCTGTCTTGATGTGCGCGATGGCCGGGTCGTGAAGGGGCGCGCCTTTGTGAACCTGCGCGACGCCGGTGATCCGGTTGCCCTTGCCGCCCGATACGATCGTGAGGGAGCGGATGAGCTTGTCTATCTCGACATCACGGCCTCAGTGGAAGGCCGCGGTGCACTACTCGACGTGGTATCGCGTACGGCCGAGGAGGTGTTCATCCCCTTGACCGTTGGGGGAGGCGTCCGTTCGACGGAGGACGTCCGGGAGCTGCTGCTCGCCGGGGCGGACAAGGTCGCGCTCAATACCGCCGCGGCCACCCGCCCCGCGGTGCTTGCTGAGGCAGCCGAGCGGTTCGGCACCCAGTGCGTGGTCGTCGCGATCGACGCCAAGCGGCGCGACGATGGCGAGACAACCTGGTATGAGCTCGTCACGCACGGCGGCCGCCGGCCCACCGGTCGCGACGCCGTTGCGTGGGCGCGCGAAGCCGAACGTCTGGGCGCCGGCGAAATCCTGCTGACCAGCATCGATCGTGATGGGACCAGCCAGGGATACGATCTCAACCTGACCAGAAGCGTGGTGGATGCTGTTGGCGTTCCGGTGATTGCCTCGGGCGGGGCCGGCCATCCTGACCACGTGCGCGATGTCCTCACCGCCGGGGGTGCAGATGCGGCACTCGCGGCCTCGATCTTTCACTTCGAGCAGTACTCGATCCCGGTGGTCAAGGAGGCGCTCGCCGCCGCAGGCGTGTCTGTTCGCCCAGGTGTTGGCGGGCTCGCAAGAGAGGGGGGATTCGCGTGAGCGCCGCCGACCCAGCGTCCGTCTCGCTGAAGTGGGCGAATGGTCTTCTGCCCTGCATCGTGCAGGACGGGCGAACGGGCGCCGTGCTTATGCTCGCCTGGATGAACCCCGAAGCGCTGACCCGCACGCGCCAGACCGGCGAGACCTGGTTTTGGAGCCGTTCGCGCGGCGCCCTCTGGCACAAGGGGGAGACGTCTGGCCACACGCAGCGGCTCATCGGGGTTCAGATCGACTGCGATGGGGATGCGATTCTGGCGCAGGTCGTACCCAACGGTCCTGCATGCCATACGGGACGGCCGTCTTGCTTCTACGTCCCGCTCGGAGGCGAAGCCGGCGCCGCTGCGCCGGTACTCTTGCGGCTTGAAGCCACCATAGAGGGCCGCCGTCAGACGATGCCGGACGGCTCCTACACCGCCGCGCTGCTGCGCGCTGGCATTGACGCGATCGGCGAGAAGGTCACGGAGGAGGCGGGAGAGGTGGTCCGAGCCGCGCGGGAGGAATCGGCGGAGCGCCTGGCCGAAGAAGCGGCAGATATCGTCTACCATCTGCTCGTGCTTTTGGCCGCACGCGGCGTACCATTCTCGCAGGTTCTGGATGTGCTCGCGGCCCGTGGCGCGTGACGCTTTTTGGTTAGTTCTTCCGTTCCACCAGCGTCAGGATGCGGTAGGCTGCTACGGTCCGACTGTCCTGGTTGGTGATCTCTACGTCCCAGGCAACCACACCCGACGGTCGTTCCCCGGGTCGACCCTCGCGCTTCTGCTTCCGCTTGACCGTGAGCCTGGCCTCGATCGTGTCACCGATCCCCACAGGTTCAGTGAAGCGCAGGTCTTCCAGGCCATAGTTCGCCAGCACGGGGCCCGGCGCGGGGTCGACGAAGAGGCCGGCGGCGGCGGAGATGAGGAAGTAGCCGTGGGCGACTCGCCTGCCGAAGATTGATGCCCGGGCCGCGGCGTCATCCATGTGGGCGTAAAAGTGGTCGCCGGTGAGCGTTGCGAAGTTGACGATGTCGGCTTCCGTGACGGTCCGTCGGGCCGTGCGATATGTCTCACCAATTCGGAGCTCGTCGAAGAACTTGCGGAACGGATGGACCGCGTCACCGTAGGTCTGTGCCCCTTTAACGTACTCCCCGCACACGATGCTTAATGTTGTCGGATCGGTCTGCACCGCGCAGCGCTGCATGTAGCGCTTAACGGCGCGGACGCCACCCAGTTCCTCCCCCGCTCCGGCGCGGCCGGGCCCCCCGTGAATGAGCTGGGGAAGCGGAGCGCCGTGGCCTGTATTCTCCTTGGCACAATCGCGGTTCAGAATGAGCATGCGGCCATGCGTACTTGCGCACCCAAAGAATAGCGCGCTTCCCTCGTCCCGATCGTAGGTGACAATTGAGCCGGCCAGGCTCCCTCGCCCCCTTCGGGCCAGCGCGATGGCGTCATCGAGCCCCTGATAGGGCATCACCGTCGCGACCGGACCGAACGCCTCGATGTCGTGCGGTGCTGCCGTCTGGTGGGGTGCGGCGCAGTAGAGCAACGTAGGCGGCATGAATCCCCCCTCGTTGGGATCGCCTCCAAGCAGCGTGAACTCTCTCGATCCGTCGAGCACCACGCTGCTGCCATGCCGCAATTCCGCAACTCGCTCAAGCACCTCACGGCGTTGGGCGGTGCTCACCAGCGGGCCCATGCGCACGTCCTCCCGGCTGGGGTCGCCCAGAGTCACCGCGGTGAGTCTAGCCTCGAGCGCCTCAAGGACGGCGTCCACTTTGCCCGTGGGCACGATGACCCGACGGATGGCGGTGCACTTCTGTCCGGCCTTGGCGACCGTCTCATTGACGACTTCTGTCACGAAGAGCCCGAACTCAGGATGCTCCGGCGCGACGGTCTCGCCAAGGATCGAGCAATTCAGCGAGTCGGCTTCCAGATTGAACGGAATGCTGCGCGCCACCACGTTGGGGTGCGTTTTGAGCCGGCGCCCTGTCTGCGACGAACCCGTGAAGGTGACGACATCGTGTTCGTCCAGATCGTCAAGAATATCTCCCACACTGCCGCAGACGAGCTGGAGCGCACCGTCCGGCAAAATACCCGACGCGACGATGTCGGCGGCCATACCCTGGGCGACATAGGCTGACGGTGTCGCCGGTTTGACGATGGCCGGCATCCCCGCAAGGAGCGTGGGCGCGAGCTTCTCGAGCATGCCCCAGCAGGGGAAGTTGAACGCGTTGATGTGGACCGCGACGCCTTCCTTCGGTA
>Ga0187892_10012015_pt1 | contig 10434 bp, 10 predicted proteins | sample MA1701073metaG_FD_139345 | JGI IMG/M metagenome (GOLD analysis project Ga0187892, IMG submission 139345) | Bio-ooze microbial communities from a basaltic lava cave in the Kipuka Kanohina Cave System on the Island of Hawaii, USA - MA170107-3 metaG ...
CGCGACCTACCGCCATCTCTCCGCGCATGGCGTGCACTTCAAATCGCCGCCCGTCGAGATCACGCACGGGCGCAACCAGGGCGCCAAGGCGGTCTACCTCCGCGACCCGGACGACATCACGATAGAGCTCGTCCAACCGGCGTCCGCAAAGAACGAAAGGCGTTAGGTTGCAGTGCCCCCGGTGCCAGCAAGAGAACCCGCCCGGAGCTCGCTTCTGCAACTCATGTGGTGCCGGAGTGGAGCTCACCTGTCCGTCGTGCCGCCACAGTAACCCGGTTGGAAGTCTGTTCTGTAACCGCTGCGGGGCTTCCCTTGGAGCTACGCCGACCCTGGCCGAGCCTCGCTTCGCCTCGCCAGAGTCTTACACTCCCAAGCACCTCGCCGAGAAGATCCTTACGTCCCGAGCTGCCCTGGAGGGCGAGCGCAAGCACGTGACCGTCCTGTTCGCCGATCTCAAGGGCTCGATGGAGCTGCTGGCCGACCGCGATCCCGAGGAAGCGCGCAAGATCCTCGACCCGGTCCTCGCGCACATGATGGACGCCGTGCACCGCTACGAGGGCACGGTGAACCAGGTGATGGGCGACGGGATCATGGCGCTGTTCGGCGCGCCGATCGCGCACGAAGACCACGCCGTCCGCGCCGGCTATGCCGCGCTCCGGATGCAGGAATCGGTCAATCGGTACGCCGAGGAGGCGCGGCGCGCGCACGGCGTGACGGTGCAGATCCGCGTCGGGCTCAACTCCGGCGAGGTCGTGGTCCGCGCGATCGGGAATGACCTGCACATGGACTACACGGCGGTCGGCGAGACGACGCATCTCGCCGCGCGCATGGAACAGGCCGCGCGCCCGGGCACGGTGCTGATCGGGTCGGCGACGCTCGACCTGGTCGAAGGGTTCTTCGCCGTGAAGTCCCTTGGTCCGGTGCCGGTGAAAGGTCGGAATGAGCCCGTCGAGGTCTACGAGCTGTCCGGCCTCGGTCCGGCGCGCACGCGACTGCAGGCCGCCGCGCGGCGCGGGCTCACACGGTTCGTCGGCCGGGACGCCGAGATCGAGGTGCTCCGCCGCTCGCTCGAGCGCGCCGGTTCCGGACACGGGCAAGCGGTCGCCATCGTGGGCGAGGCCGGCGTGGGGAAATCCCGCCTCACCTGGGAGTTCACGCGGTCGCCACGCACCCACGGCTGGCTGGTGCTCAAAACCGGCTCGGTCTCCTATGGGAGGACCACGCCGTACCTGCCCGTCATCGAGCTGCTGAAGACATATCTAGGCATCCAGGAGCGCGACGACCAACGGGCAATTCGCGAACGAGTGGCGGGCAAACTGCTGACGCTGGACCGGACCCTGGAGCCGCTGTTGACGCCGTTCCTGGCGCTGCTGGATGTCCCCGTCGACGACGCCGCGTGGCGCGCCCTCGACCCTCTGCAACGCCGGCAGCAGACCCTGGAAGCGGTCAAGCGGCTCCTCCTCCGGGAGAGTCAGGTCCAACCGCTTCTCTTGCTCTTCGGGAATCTCCACTGGATTGATTCCGAGAGCCAGGCGTTGCTCGACGACTTGATCGAGAGCCTCCCGACCGCGCGCATCCTGCTCGTCGTCAACTACCGTCCCGAGTACCAGCACGCCTGGGGGAGCAAGACGTACTACACCCAGCTCCGGATCGATCCGTTCCCCCCCGAGATTGCCGAAGAGTTGCTCACCGCCCTGCTGGGCCAGGACGAGAGCCTCGAGACCCTCAAGCGGGTGTTGGTCGAGCGGACCGAAGGCAACCCCTTCTTCCTCGAGGAGAGCGTGCAGGCCCTGGTGGAGACCAAGGTGCTCGTTGGGGATCGAGGGGCCTATCGGATGACGAAGGCGCAGGAGGTGTGGCCGATCCCACCGACGGCTCAGGCGATCCTTGCAGCGCGTATCGATCGTCTGCCACCCGAGGACAAGTCGCTGCTTCAGGCTGCCTCCGTCATCGGGAAGGATGTGCCGTTCACGCTCTTGCAGGCCATCGCCAACGTGCCTGAGGAAAGCCTTCGCCGCGGGCTCACCAACCTCCAGGCCGCCGAGTTTCTCTACGAGACGAGCGTCTTCCCGGATCTCGAGTACACGTTCAAGCACGCCCTCACCCACGAGGTCGCCTACGGAAGCGTGCTCCAAGACCGTCGGCGCGCACTCCATGCCCGGATTGTGGAGGCCCTCGAGGCGCTTTACCGCGATCGGCTGGCCGAGCAGGTCGAGCGCCTGGCTCACCATGCCTTCCGGGGCGAGGTGTGGGAGAAGGCTGTCACGTACCTTCGACATGCCGGCACCAAGGCCCTCGGCCATTCGGCCTATCGGGAGGCGGTCAACTGCTTCGAGCAGGCGCTGACGGCCTTGCACCCACTGCCCGACACGCGCCAAACCATCGAGCGTGCAATCGACCTTCGGCTCGACCTTCGTCAGTCACTCTTTCCGCTGGGCGAGCTGGCAAGGGTTCTTGGATATCTGCGGGAAGCCGAACGGCTGGCGCGAACGATTGACGATTCACGTCGACTCGGATGGGTGTCGGCCTATATGTGCGGCCATCACCTGCATGCCGGCGGTCATGTCACCGAGGTGCGCACCTTGGCGCAAAGGGTCGAGACCATCTCGGAGCGTCTCGGCGATGGTGCGCTCCACATCGCGGCTCAGTACTACCTGACCGCTTCGTACCTCTCCGGCGACTATCGCACCACCGAACGTGCTTGCCGGAAACTGATGCAGTCGATCCCCGACCAGCGGACTCGTGAGCGGTTCGGGCTCGTCGTGTTTCCCGCCGTCATGGCTCGTGCCACCTTCGCGCGCGCTCTCGCCGAACGCGGCGAATTTGACGAGGGAGCCGCGCACGGACACGAGGCGATCCGGATCGCCGAAGCGCTCGATCACCCGTTCAGCGTCGTCGTGGGATGTCGCGATCTCGCATATCTGAAGACCGTCAGGGGGCAGCTGAGCCAGGCCGCCCATCTGCTCGAGCGCGCGGTTGCCCTGTGCCGCGAGTGGAACATCACCAATCACACTCCGATCATCACGGCTGCTCTGGGGCACGTCTGGGCGTGGTCGGGACGTATCGAGGAGGGCGTCGCGTACCTGCAGCAGGCGCTGACCGCCTATGACGACGAAGGAATTGGGGTACACCACTCGCTCAGCGTCGAGCAGCTCGGCGAGGCCTATCTGCTCGCCGATCAGCTCGAGAACGCCCGCGCCGGCGCCGACCGCGCCGTGACGCTCGCTCGGGAGCGCGGTGAACGCGGCAATGAGGCGTGGGCTCTCCGTCTCCTGGGCGAGATCGCCTCTCATGACGCCAGCCCGGACCTGACGACGGCCGCGGCCCACTACGATGCCGCCATGACGCTCGCCTCCGAGCTCGAGATGACGCCGCTCGTGGCCCACTGCCATGGCGGCCTCGGCAGGCTCTACCGGCGGACGGGGAATTCCGAGCAGGCCCAGGAGCACCTAACTACGGCGACGGCGATGTACGGCGAAATGGGCATGACGTACTGGCTGGAGAAGCTTGAACAAGGCGTGTCAACTCCTTGATGGCACCGCAGTTTGGGAGAATGGAAATGAAGCTGCTCGCCGCGACGGTCACGTCGCTTTCTCTGCTCGTCTCTGCCTGCTCGCAAGCAAATCAGGGAAGAGCCGTCTCGCGCTTGGACGCTCCCCCGGTCCCTTCAGGTGAGTCTTCGCAGACAATCAAGATCGCGCGAGCTGGCACTCAGCCTTCCCGCCAGGGACCAGCCGAGAACTTCACCGGTTCCGTCCGCATTGATGCCCTGTTCAGCCCCAACGAGCCGTCACGCGCGTCCGGTGCCCGCGTTATATTCGAGCCCGGCGCGCGGACAGCATGGCACACCCACCCGCTGGGTCAGACGCTCATCGTGACGGCTGGCTCCGGCTGGGTTCAGCAGTGGGGCGGTCAAATCCAGGAAATCCGGGAAGGCGATGTCGTCTGGATCCCGCCTGGTCAGAAACACTGGCATGGAGCCACGGCAATCACCAGCATGACGCATATCGCCATTCAGGAATATCTCGACGGTAAAGTCGTTGACTGGATGGAGAAGGTCAGCGACGACCAATACCGCCGGTGATTATGCCACGGCTTCATCACCGCCCACGGCTTACGGGAGCGCCTGGTTCCCGGGGGCTCTCCAGCGGTCCGAACGGGAGCGCGTCGCCGTCTCGCCAGCGGTCGGGCAGGATGCCCAAGGCATCGATCAGGCGCTGCCAGCCGCTGAAGAACATCGCCACCATGCCGAGATCGAGCAGCTCATCGTCGCTGAGAGCGCGCCGGAGCTCGTCGTAGAACGCCCGGTCGATCTGCCACGCGTCCGACGTCAAGCGATCTACATACCGGAGCGCCGCCTTGGTGCGATCAGGCAGGTCCGCACGCTCGTAGTCGGCAAGCTTCGCCACCAGTGCTTCCGTCGCGCCCCGGCGCACGGCCGAGGAGGAGCGCGCCAGGCTTCAGTGGACGCAGCGGTTCTTCCACGCCAGTCGGACCCGGACGATCTCGAACAGCTCGGGCTCGATGCTGGACGCCCCGCCGTACGCATAGCGGATGAATCCCATGGTGGCGTCGAGCAGGCCCGGGCGCCGCGCCATGGTCAGAAAGAGGTTGTCGTCCTCGTAGGCGTCGCGGTACCAGCGATCGAGCCGGCGTCTGAGCTCCTCGGGAAGGTCTTCGCGCCGCGCCTTCCGAGACGTGCATGTGGAGAGGGACTTTTGCGCTCATGGCTCCCCCTAACAGCACGCGGTAAGCAGGCGCACCAACGCCGTAACCCGCTCCCGCTGCACCGAATAGTAGATGTACCGCTCTTCCTTCCGGCTCTCGAGAAGGCCAGCCCGTCGCAGGATGTCGAGGTGATGGGACAGCGTCGGCCCCGGGATCTCAACCGCCTCCTGGATCTCTCCTACCGACATCTCCCGCCCTGCCTTCACCAACAAGAAGAAGACCTGTAGGCGGCTAAGATGGGCGAGCGCCTTGAACGCCTCGACGTGCGTCTCATCGGCCGACAACTGCGCCAGCGGCAGGCGAGCTATCGTCTTCATGTTTCGAAGTATATGGAATTACGGAACCTTGGTCAAGTGGCCGAGGGTCGGTTCAGCTAACGCTGCGCGAGTCGGAGTGTGTTGCTTCCGAACGCGGCACGACAACCGTTGGCGCAACCTCGGGCAGCGTGGGAACGAGCCAGCGGAAGAGTCCCGTTGCGGTCGCCGCTCGAAGTAACTGCGCGATGATGAACGCGGGCGCATCGGCGGGGCGGATCCCCGCGAACGTGTCCGTTGCGGAACGCGCCAGCGTCACGGCCGGGTTGGCAAATGACGTGGAGGCCGTGAACCAGTAGGTGATGTACGAGGCAACGGCGAAGGGGACCGCGGATGACCGCAGGCGAGCACAGCCCCAAATCACAGCGAGCAGCCCGAAGGTCGCCACGAACTCGCTGAATACTTGCGCCGGGCCGGACCGCGCGTGTCGAGATGCGAAGAAAACGGGCATCTCGAACATTAGATGCGCCGCAGCAACGCCGGCGAACGCTCCAATCACCTGAGCGCCGAGGTAGAGCGGAACTTCGTCCCACGGCAGCCGCCTTGCCAGGCGTCGGCCAGCGTCACGGCCGGGTTGAAATGGGGCACCGGAGATGGGACCAAAAGTAAGAATCAGGGCGACGAGCGCCGCACCGGTGGCGATGGTGTTGGCCAGCAGAGCCGCCGCAACGTTACCCCCCGCCAGCCGTTCGCCCATGATCCCCGCCCCCACGACGGCCGCGAGCAAGAGACACGTGCCGATGGCCTCGGCGGTCACCCGCCGAGCGATCGTTCGTTGCATTTCCGTTTCGTCTCGCGTCAAATGGCGTCCGGTGCAGTTCCGCAGCCGCACACTACATGGGGAGACCGGTGTGAACAAGCAGCGAGTCCTCTTCCGCTGCACGCACAATTCCGCCCGCAGCCAGATGGCTGAAGGCCTTCTTCGCTCGCTGGCGGGAAACCGGTTCGAGGTCGCTAGCGCTGGTACACAAGCAACGCGCGTTCACCCGCTCGCGATACGAGCCATGGCCGACGTCGGCATCGATCTCAGCGGGCACACGTCAAAGATCGTCGACGAGTTTGTGGAGCAACCCTGGGATTACGTGATCACCGTCTGTGACGCCGCCAATGAGGTATGCCCGGTGTTCCCGAACAAGTCCAGCCGTCTGTACTGGAGCTTCGAGGACCCGTCACAGTCTGCCGGGACTGATGATCAGCGACTCGAAGTATTCCGCCGAGTGCGCGACCAGATCAAGCGGCGCATAACCGACTGGATCAGGACCCAATAGGGCTCAGCGGTCCCGGGGTGAAGTCTGGGTAAAAGAAAGGGGTTAGCGGCTGGGACGTGCTAACCCCTCGTCGTCGATGGTTGCGGGGGGATTTGAACCAGCGATTTGGGCTATGAGCCCGCCGCCGTATGCGACCGGGCCCGACGCCAGCCAACCGAACCCGTAGCCAGGCCTAACTTAACTTAGGGGTCGGCGCGTTGGGGCCACTTGGGCCTCGTTGAGTGCTGTTCACGTTCAAGGGCTGACCCCCACCCGCCCCCGTTGGTTCGGCGCGCTCGGCTTTGATTTTCTGCCGCCGGGCCGCGCTCCCGGGCGCGGAGTCTAGCGCCAGGCGGGGTCAGTGCAAGCCGGCGAGATAGTGACCGAGGTCATCGATGTCCTGGGCGGAGAGCGTCTTCGAGACGCTGGTCATAGTACCGGCGTCGTTTGTACGCTTGCCCGTCTTGAAGTCGAGCATTTGCTTGACGATGTACTCGTAGTGCTGGCTGGCCACGCGCGGGATCTCGTTCTGGCCCATGAACTCCTTGAGGTGGCACATCGTGCACAGCGTCTCGGTCGCCTTCTTTTCGCCGCGCGCAGCCTTCGCTGGATCGGGCTTGAACGCGGTCGGGCGCGGCTTCTGGGCGGCATAAAACGCGGCGAGGTCGAACATGTCCTCCCGCGAGAGGTTCACCACGAATGGGTCCATCTGGGGGTCCTGGCGGCGTCCCTCCTTGAAGTCCTTGAGCTGGAGATAGATGTAGCGGACCGTCTGACCGGCGAGGATTGGAGAGAGCGGGATCGTCGAGTTGCCGTTGGGGCCATGGCACGCGGCGCAAGGCTCCGCCTTCTTGCGGCCGGCCTCGACGTCCTGACCCCACGCCGCCTGAGCCACCACCATCGCCAGCGCCGCCAGCGCAAACTGCATTGCCCCTCTGTGAACAGGAGGGCCGCGTGGCCGCGGCCCTCCGTGGACCAGGAACGCCCGGATCAGTCGACTGTGAACACGAACACGCTGTTGCCGCGCTTGAACTCGAGCTGGGTATTGCCGCCGCATCCCATCGCGATGTGCTGCTTCCCACCGACCGTGTAGGCGACTGGCATCGCGTTGGCGCCGGCGCCGCAGTTGAAGGTCCACAACCTCTTCCCAGTCTTGGAGTCGAGCGCGTTGAAGTTCCCGTTGCCCTCGCCAAAGAAGTACAACCCGCCGGCGGTCGCGAGCCCGCCGCCGATCAGCGGCTGCTCGGTGTCGTACTTCCAGACGACCTTGCCGGTGTCGATGTCCACCGCCGCCACCCGGCCCCACTGCTTCTCGGTCGGGATCGCCTTGAAGGCGCCGCCGAGCCAGAGCTTCGAGCCGCCCGGATACTTCGCCGGCTCGACGTGGTAGGTCATCGGCTGGTGTAGGTTGAGCGCGAGCGCCAACCGGGTCTTGGGATCGAACGACATCGGGGACCACTCGACACCGCCGTTCGCGCCGGGCAGCATGCGGGCGCCGGCGGGAGTGGGCAGGACCCACATGTTCTCCTGCGGGATCATGGCCTCGGAGAAGCGGATGAGGTTGCAGTTCGAGCGGTCGTGGACGTAGACGTGCCCGGTCTTCCCGCCGTGGATCACTCCGGGGATCATCTTGCCGGCCTGATCCTTCACGTCGACCAGGATCGGTGGGCTCACCGCATCCAGGTCCCACACGTCATGGGCGACGTATTGGAAGTGGCACTTGTAGGCGCCAGTGTCGAGGTTGACCGCTACGATGGAGTCGGTGTACAGGTTGTCGCCGGGCCGCTCGGCGCCATAGAGGTCCGGCGAGGGGTTGCCGACCACGAACCAGATGGTGCGGGCGGGAAGGTCGACCGACGGGTTCATCCACACCCCGCCGCCTAGCGTCTGCCAGAACGAGCTGTCCTTGGCGAACTGCTCCTTCTCGGCCGCGATGTCGCGCTTCATGTTGCGGCCGGTCGCGTCGTTCACGGCCCAGACGCCTTCGTGGCCCTTCTCCGGGATCGTGTAGAAGGTCCAAAGCAGCTTGCCGTCGGCGGCGGCGAACGCTTTGACGAAGCCGCGGATGCCGTACTCGCCGCCGTTGGTGCCGATCAGCACCTTGTCTTCGACGACGGTCGGGGCCATCGTCTCGCTGTAGCCCTTTTCGGGGTCGGCGATCTGCACTTCCCATAGGAGCTTGCCGGTCTTCGCGTCGAGGGCGACGAGCTTGGCATCGAGGGTGCCCATGAAGAGTCGCCCACCGGAGATGGCCACCCCGCGGTTGTTCGGCCCGCAGCAGAACGTGGTCACCGGCCCCATCTTGTGCTTGTAGTGCCAGTACTGCTTGCCGGTGTCGGAATCGACGGCGTACACGTGGTTGTACGAGGTCGTGATGTACATGATGCCGTCGATCACGATCGGCGCGGTCTCCATCGACTCGACGACTTCGGTCTGCACGACGAACTTGGCCCGCAGCTTGCCGACGTTGCCGGTGTTAATCTGGCTGCCCGGGTAGTAGCGGCGTTGCGAGTAGTCCCCGTTGGTATGGAGCCAGTTCTGGGATTGATTGCCGGCCGCGGTGAGCATCGCCTGGGTGACGGTGATATCTCGCGCCGTGATATCTCGGGCCGCGGCATCTCGCGCGCCACTGGCGTCGACGGCCTGCGGGCTCTTCATTCCCTCGGCGCAGCCGCCGGCTAACACGATGAACGCGGCGGCGAGCAGGAGCTTCACGGTCTGGGCCAGTGTTGTTGTCCTCATGCCTGCCTCCTTTGGTCGACCGGCTTCGAGGCTCGCGGGCGAGCGAGAAGAGTGGCCGGCCGCCCTGGCGGACCGACGCCGCCCTGAACCGGGAAGGCGCATCTTCTCCATGGCGTGGCCTATGGGTGACTCCGTTGAAGCCGGGGAGTATCATAGTCCGGGCTCACGCCCGGGGCAACCAGAGCCAGGCCCGGTGACAGCTCCAAGGACGGCCACGACCTTTCGCGTTGCGCTGATCTTCCTGGCCCTTGTCGTGATTCCGGTTATCGGCACGGCGCAGCACCGCAACATCAACTTCGACCTGCTGGCCGCCGCGCGCGCCGGGAAGGAGACGTCCGTGCGGGCGCTCCTCGACCAGGGCGCGAATCCCGATTCTCGCGATCGTCTCGGAAACACGCCCCTCAACACCACCATCCGGAACGGCAATCTCGCGGTGGCGAAGCTGCTCGTTGAGCGTGGCGCCGATGTGAACCTCGGCAACCTCGCCCGGGTCACCCCCCTGATGGGCGCGGCGTTCGGCGGCCACGTGGAAATCGTGAAGCTCCTGCTGGAGCGCAAGGCGGATGTCAAGCCCGCCGACCGCGTCCAGAAAACGGCGATGATCTACGCCGCCGGCAACGGCAACGCCGAGTGCGTGCAGCTGCTACTCGACGCCGGGGTCGACGTGAACACCCGCTATGCCGGCAACGTCACCGCGCTGATGTGGGCCGCCGCCTACGGCAAGACCGAGAACGTGAAGCGTCTGCTCGTGCGCGGCGCTGACGTGGCCGCGCGGGACGACCGGGGCAAGACGGCGCTCGCCATCGCGATCGAGCAAGGCCATGCCGAGGTGGCCGACCTGCTGCGTGCCGCGGGTGCCCAGGAGTAAGCGCGGGTAAGCCGGGTGACAGCTAAACCCACTCCTTCTCGATGGTTGCTGGCCCGCGCATGATCCAGTCCCCGTCGGTCTTGACACCCCGTTCACCACGATACATGTCGTCGCGAGCGGCAGCGGCTCGAGGAGGATCGCCATGAGCGTGCGGGGCCTGTTCCACACCGGGCTGACGGTGACTGACCTGGATCGATCCATCGCGTTCTATCGCGATCTGCTGGGGCTGGAGCTGGTGACCCGCTGGGAATCGAGCCAGCCTTACCTGCGTACCGTGGTGGGATTTCCGGACGCCGAGCTGCGCATCGCCCTGCTGCGGGTTCCCGCCATGGACGGCGGCCTGTCCGGGCATCACCTCGAGCTGCTCGAATACCGACAACCGCGCGGCACTCGCGGCGACCCGGCCACCTGTAATCCCGGCAACGCCCATGTCGCCTTCGTGGTGTCCGATCTCGACGCGACCTACCGCCATCTCTCCGCGCATGGCGTGCACTTCAAATCGCCGCCCGTCGAGATCACGCACGGGCGCAACCAG
>Ga0187892_10012018_pt1 | contig 10432 bp, 8 predicted proteins | sample MA1701073metaG_FD_139345 | JGI IMG/M metagenome (GOLD analysis project Ga0187892, IMG submission 139345) | Bio-ooze microbial communities from a basaltic lava cave in the Kipuka Kanohina Cave System on the Island of Hawaii, USA - MA170107-3 metaG ...
CCGCGCGCCCGCAGCGCGGCCCGCGCCACCTCGCGGTCGTCGAAGTCGAGCGACTCGGTACCGATGACCTGGTAGGTCTCGTGCCCCTTCCCCGCGATCACCACCACGTCGCCCTCGCGTCCCCAGGCGATCGCGGCCTGGATGGCCTGGCCGCGATCGGCCATGGACTCGCACCGGCCCGCGGCCTCGGCCGGGATGCCGGTCTCGATCTCGGCCAGGATCGCCTCGGGCCGCTCGGTGCGCGGGTTGTCGGAGGTCACCCAGGCGCGGTCACCCAGCCGCGCCGCGATGCCGCCCATGATGGGCCGCTTGCCGCGGTCGCGGTCGCCGCCGCAGCCGAAGACGACGCCGAGGCGCCCGCCCTTGCCCACCAGCTTACGCGCGGTGGTGAGCACCCGCTCCAGCGCGTCGGGGGTGTGCGCGTAGTCCACCACCACCAGGAAGGGCTGGCCCGCCTCCACCCGCTCGAACCGGCCCGGCACCGTCGCCACCCGGGAGAGCGTCTCGCCGATCCGTCGCGGCTCCATGTCGAGAGCCAGTCCGACGCCGACCGCGCCCAGGAGATTCATCACATTGTGCTCGCCGACGAGCGGCGACTCGATCGCGACGGCTCCCTTGGGAGTCGCGACTTCCAGCCGGATCCCGTCCATGCCGGATTCCCAGCGACGGGGGCGCAGGAGGGCCTGCCCGTGCAAGCCGAAGGTGATCGGCCGGACCTGCGAGTCGACGGCCGCCGCCGCCAGCATGGCCGCGCCCGCCGGATCGTCGGTGTTCACCACCGCGGCGCGGCACGGCTTGCGACTGCCCGCCAGCAGGGCGAAGAGCCGCGCCTTGGTATCGCGGTAGGCCTCGAGCGTCCGGTGGAAGTCGAGGTGGTCCTGGGTCAGGTTCGTGAAGACCGCCACGTCGAACTCGATCCCGTCCACCCGCGAGAGTGCCAGGGCGTGCGAGGAGACCTCCATCGCGGCGCCCCCCACGCCGACCCGCACCATCCGGGCCAGCAGCGACTGGAGCTCGAGGGCCTCGGGGGTGGTCTGGCTGGCCGCCTCCGCCTGGGCGCCGACCCGATACTGGATGGTGCCGATGACGCCGGTCGGGCGTCCGCCCGCGCCCAGCAGGGCCTCCACGAGCAGCGAGGTCGTGGTCTTGCCGTTCGTGCCGGTGATGGCGACCACGGTGAGCCGCCGGGAGGGATGGCCGTGGAAGGCATCCGCCAGCCGCGCCAGCGCCTCGCGGGAGGACGGCACGATGATGCGGGGCGTCGCGCTGCCGGGCAGCGGATCGGCGCCCTCCGCGACCACCGCGGCCGCGCCCCGCCCGACCGCGTCGGCAGCGAAGCGCCGGCCGTCCTGCTTGAAGCCGGAGATGGCCACGAAGAGTTCGCCCGCCGCGACCTTCCTCGAGTCGTACGCCAGGCCGGTTACGCGGCCGGGCAGAGTGCCCAGGACCGTCTTGTCCGGCAGCGCCTCGAGCAGCGTGGTGGTAGGCACGGTGATGTCGCTCATGTCCTCACGGCTGCAGGCTCGCGGCCATCGTGGCCTGCGCCCGGCCGGCCGGAGACGTCAGGTGGAGCCGGCACACTACGCCCGCGGCGAGCGGGGCGCCGGGCGCCGGCGTCTGGCCGGTCACGACGCCGCGGCCCGTGATCTCGAGCCGGACTCTGAACGGGGCCAGGGCTTCCATCGCCTGGCGGAGCGAGAGGCCGGCGAGCCGCGGCATCACGGCCTGGGCGTCGCTCCCGGAGGCCGGGGCCTCCGGGCTCAGGCCCACCGGCAGCCCCGGGCCGCCGGGCGGCGCGGACTCCGCGGGGCCACCGGGGCGCGGCGCGGCGGCCACGATCTCGCCGCGCACGATCGGCACCGGGCTGCTGTCGCGCGGGGGCACGTTCAGGTAGCGCAGGGCCTCGCGGCCGATCGTGGCGAACATGGGCGCGGCCGCCTCGCTGCCCCACTTCTCGTTCTTGGGCTCGTCGAGCAGCACGATCATGGTGAGCCGCGGATCGTCGGCCGGCACGAACCCCACGAAGGAGAGCACCCCGGGCGCGCGCGAGTAGCGCTTCGTCGCCGGGTCCATCTTCTGGGCGGTGCCGGTCTTGCCCGCCACGTCATAGCCGGGGATCGCGGCGTGACGCCCGGTCCCGTTGGCCACCACGTTCACCATCATCTCGGTGAGCGTGCGCGCGGTCTCGGGGCTGATGACCTGGCGCACCGTCTTGGGCTCGAAGGAGCGGAGCTCGCGCCCCTCCGCGTCGATCACCGCGCGGATGATCTGGGGCTGCATGAGCCGGCCGCCGTTGGCCACCGCGGAGAAGGCGGCCACCATCTGCACCGCGGTCACCGAGATCTCCTGGCCGATGGACAGGGTGGCGAGCGAGAGCCCGGACCACTGGGCGGGCGCGCGGAGCTGGCCCCGGCTCTCCCCGGGCAGCCCCAGGTTGGTGGGGGCTCCGAAGCCGAACCCGGTCATGTACTTGTAGTAGCGCTCCTTGCCCAGGTGCATGCCCACCTTGATCGAGCCCACGTTGGAGGAGTTCTGGAGCACCTCGGCGAAGGTGAGCCAGCCGTACTTCTTCCAGTCGTGGATCGTCGAGTTCGCGATCGTGATCGCCCCGTTCTCGCCGAAGACGCGGTCGGTGGGGCGGACGACGCCCTCCTCCAGGGCGGAGGCGGCCATGATGACCTTGAAGGTCGAGCCCGGCTCGAAGGGGTCGGTGACCGCGCGGACGCGGCGGTCGTCATCGGTGGCGGTCGTGAACGCGTTCGGGTTGTAGGTGGGCCGGATCGCCATCGCGAGGATCTCGCCGGTGCGCGGGTCCATCACCACCGCCATCGCCGACTTGGCCCGGGTGCGCCGCCACGCCGCGTCCACTTCCTTCTCGGCCAGGTACTGGATGGTGGCGTCGAGGGTGAGCATGATCCCCTGCCCCGCCACCGACGGCTTGAGCACGATGGGCGCGCCGGTCATCTCACGGCCGAGGGCGTCGCGCGCGACCACCGCCCGGCCCTCGACGCCGGCGAGGTGGCCGTCCCACATCTGCTCCATGCCCGCGAGCCCCTTGCCCTCCGCGCCCTCGAAGCCGATCAGCTGGGCCGCGAGCTCGCGGTTCGGGTAGAGGCGCAGGCTGTCCTCGACCAGGGTGAGCGAGGGATCCCGGAGCTCCCGCACCGCGCGCGCCGCGTCCGGGGTGAGGCGCCGCCGCACCGGAGCGAACTTCTTCGACACCGTGAGCTTGCGGGCGACGTCCCGGGCCGGCTCGCCCAGGATCGGAGCCAGCCGGGCCGCGAGCCGGGCCGCGTCCTCGACCTTCACCGGCGTGACGTAGATCGTGTCGGCACGGGAGGAGACCGCGAGCGCCTGGCCGGTGCGGTCGAGAATGGGCCCGCGCTTGGGCCGGAGGGGCACCGTCTTGGCGTGCTGGTTCTCGGCGAGCCGGGCGTACTCGTCGTGCTTCCAGACTTGCAGGTACGCGAGGCGGCCGAGAAGTCCGAGGAAGGCGAGGGCCAGGCACGCCGCGAAGATCAGCGTCCGAGTTCTCAGGCCCGCGATCCGGATCTCGGTCATGCGGTCCCGCTAGTTCATCGAAGGGGGCCTCGACGACCCCCTCCGAGCCTCCCCCAGAACCGGTTGCGCCGGCGGAGCCGGCGCTCGAACAGTGGGGACTCCTTCACGCATCTAGCGCACTCCGATGTCGCGAGGCTCCACGCGCTCGGCCACCACCGACGGCCGGTCGAGCCCGACCGCGCCGCCCCGGCCGCCCGGGACGAACTCGCGGGCGAGGCGGACCTGGTCGCGCGCCGGCGCCACCATGCCCAGCTCGGTCCGGGCCTTGCCCTCGATGCGCGAGAGCGACTTCAGCATGGCCATCTCCACCCGCAGGCGGCGGTTGAGCTCCTCGGCGTCGGCGCGGCTGCCGCGAAGCGCGTCCAGCCGGTAGGACAGGCGCACCTGCTGCACCCGCAGCCCCACCACCCCCAGGATCAGCATCACGGCCAGGCCCGCGCCCACCACCGCGGTGGCCATCGAGCGGAGCCGCCGCCGGTCCTTCTGGTGATGGCGGCGCACCGCCTCCGGCTGGCGGGCGCGGTGCTCGCGCCCCCACGCGGACTGGGGCACGCCGCGAGCGGTGGCCCGGGCGCTCATGCCGCCTCCCGGCGCGCGAGGACGCGCAGCTTGGCGCTGCGGGCGCGCGGGTTCTGGGCGGTCTCCTCGCGGCCCGCGGTGACCGGCGAAGGTTCGAGCTCCACGAAGCCGCGGCCCGCGAGCGAGCGGAACGCGTGCTTCACCGCCCGGTCCTCGCCCGAGTGGAAGGAGATGACGCCGAGGCGGCCGCCGTCCTCGAGGAGCGCGGCGGCCTGCGGCAGCGCCTCCGCGAGCGCGCCCGGCTCGTCGTTGACCGCCATGCGCACCGCCTGGAAGGTGCGGGTCGCCACGTGGGTGCGCTTGGACCACGCGGCGCGCGGCACCGCGCGCTTCACCACCGAGACCAGATCGGCGGCGGTCCGCAGCGGGCTGCGGCGGCGCTGCTCCACGAGCACGCGCGCGATGCGCCGGGCGTGCCGCTCCTCGCCGTACTCGGCGAGCAGGCCCGCGATCTCCTCGGCGGGGAGGCGTCCGAGCAGCTCCGCGGCGGTGTCACCCTCGTTCGGATCGAAGCGCATGTCGAGCGGCTCCTCGCCCTGGAATGAGAATCCGCGACCGGATTCGTCGAGCTGGTACGACGACAGACCCAGGTCCAGGAGCACCGCGACCGCGCGCTCCACGCCCGCGTCGGTCGCGATCGCGTGGAGATGGCGGAAGCTGCCGCGCGCCAGCACCACGCGGGCGCCGAAGCGCTCGAGGCGGCGCGCCGCGCGCGCGAGGGCTTCCGGATCGCGATCGATACCGAGCAGACGGCTCTCGCCGCCCGCCGTCTCCAGCAGCTGCTCCGCGTGTCCACCCATGCCGATTGTCCCGTCCACCACCCAGCCCCTGCGACGGGGGCGCAAGAGGAATGTCACTTCGTCGAGAAGGACCGGTAGGTGTGCCGGCTTGTCGGCGTTGCTACCGGAAGCTTCATTCTTGTATTCGCTCGGTTCGCCTGCGGCTTCACCTCGCCCTGCATTCGGCTCGCCTTCGGCTGCGCCTCGCCCTGCCACTGCCCTGGAGTCTTGCCGTTTTTTGTTGTCGTGCCTTTTGCGACCCATGGCTAGACGCCCTTCTCGGCGAGGCGCGCGCGCAGGTCGTCGAACGGGCCCGCGTTCTCGCGCTGGTAGTGCGCCCAGCGATCCTCGTCCCAGATCTCGAAGTGATCCATCATCCCGATGATCACGACGTTCTTGGCGAGCGCGCCGCGCTCGCGATAGTCCTGCAGGATCTGGATCCGCCCGTGCGGATCGAGCACGACGTCGAGCCCCGCGGAGAGATACACGTGCTGGAAGCGGCGGCGATCCGGATCGAGCTTGGCCAGCCCGTTCACGCGCTCCTCGAGATCACGCCACTTGTCCTCCGGGTACACGTCGAGCGACGTGCCGTTGGGCGCCATCACGAGGCGGTCGCTGCCGCCCTCCCGCAGCACCTCCCGGAACTTCGCCGGGATGCTGAGGCGCCCCTTCGGGTCGATCGTGTGCCTGAAATGCCCCCGAAACACTGTCTCCCCCACCGGGGCCCAACCGCCCCCGGAACCCGCCCAGAATCGCCTCTTAATGGCACTTCATGGGATTTCATCCCACCTGCCGGGGACCATCCTAGAAGGGGTCGCTAGGGGTGTCAAGGGAAAACTCCAAGATTTTCAAGGCCATTCAGACCCACCCCCAGAACCATGGGTTGGGGCTGGTCGAGGAGGGGCTACAGCGGGTAGAGGACGGCGGGGGGCTGCCCGGTCTGGTTCGAGCGCGGGCTCCGCCCGCGCACCCTGTTTCTGGGGGGAGGTTCGGAGGGGGGCGCAGCCCCCCTCTGAATCACCGTGCCGGGCGGTAGTACGTGAGCGCCTCCGGCAGCCAGCCCTCGATCTGCTGGATGCGGGTGGCCTCCGCCGGGTGCGTCGAGAGGAACTCGGCTGGGCGCTGGCCCTTGGCGGCCTCGGCCATGCGCTTCCACAGCTCCAGCGACGCGCGCGGATCGTAGCCGGCCTTGGCCATCAGGATCAGGCCCAGATGGTCCGCTTCCGACTCCTGTGCGCGACCCCAGGGCAGCAAGACCCCGACCGAGGCGCCCGCGCCGAGGGCGGCGCTCACGAGCTGCACGGTGGCCGGATTGCTGCTCGACATGCCCGCCAGCACTTGGGTCACGGTCTGCACGCCCATCTGCTGGCTTAGGCGCTCGCCGCCGTGGCGCGCGAGCACGTGGGCGATCTCGTGGCCCAGCACCGCGGCCAGGCCGGGCTCGTCGCGCGTGATGGAGAGCATGCCGGTATAGACCGCCACCTTGCCGCCAGGCAGCGCGAACGCATTGGCCTGCTTGTCGTCCTGGATGACCCGGAACTCCCACTGGTAGCCGAGATCGGTCACCGCGGCGATCCGGCTGCCGACGCGCTGGACCATGGCATTGATCTGCGAGTCGGTGGACAGGGTCGCCTTGCCGACGATCTGCTGGAAGGACTGCACCCCCATCTGCGCTTCCTCGCTCGGCGAGACGAGCTGGATCTGGCGGCGGCCCGTATAGGGCACGGTCTCGCAGCCCAGAGGGATGGCCACGAGCAGGACCAGGAGAACGGACAGGGCGAGTCGGCGCGGCACGCCGGTCATTCTACCAGAGCCGATTCCGGAGGGTGGCCTGCGTCTCCATGAGCACCCCCGCGCCGTCGCCACCGACCTCGAGGCGGACCCGCACCGCGATCACCGCAGCGGGATCGGCGGTCTCCGCACCGTCGCGATCGAGATAGGTCAGGCTGAAGGCGCGCACGCCGTTGATGACCGGCTGCGCCCCGCCCCCCGCCTCCCGCCGCAGGGTGGATTCCCCCGCCCGCAGCAGGTAGGTCACGCGCTCGCTGGTCGGATCGATCACCCCGTTGCCGTTGAAGTCCCGCTGGAACGCGACGCGGGCAGGCTCGGCCACCACCACGGGAGCGAGGCCGGCCGCGGTCGGATCGTACCCGGCCTCGCGCAGCTCGCTCGCCATGCGCTCGAGCGCGTAGCGGGCCGACTGCTGCGCTTCGACCCGCCCGGCGCCCCAGACCCAGGCGCGGAGCCCCAGGTGCAGCAAGGTCACGGTCGCCGCCAGCATCCCCCCGCCCACCGCAAGGGCCACCAGCATATCCACCAGCGAGTACCCACCGTCCGCGCGTCGCCGGTCCACGAGCCAACACTGGCCGGCGATGGCCGTGCCCGCAACGCCCACCTTTCGAAACGCCAGGATTCGGATACAGCGCAAATGCCCTACCGCAAACCAAAGCAGCCGACAGGGTCGCCCAACCGCCGCGGCCAGTCCGCCCTGGACGCGCGCCGGCTAGACCGGCGGCCTGAGATGCGCCCAGGGCGCGATCTTCTCGAACGCGGCGGAGGCCCGCAGCACGGTGGCATCCTCGAAGCGCCGACCCAGGATCTGCAGCCCGATGGGCCGCTTGTCGCCGGTGAACCCGCAGGGCACCGACGCCCCCGGGTGCCCGGTCAGGTTGAACGGATATGTGAACGGGATCCAGTCGTAGATCCCGGTGGGCGTGCCCGCGATCTCGCCGGGGCCATCGAGGCCGACCTTGAAGGCCGCGCAGGCGATGGTCGGCGTCAGCAGCAGGTCGTAGCGCTCGAAGAGCCGGCGCGGGTGCTCCTCCCAGGCGAGGCGGTCGAACCAGGCCTGGACGAACTGGGTGGGGCTCCAGCTGGGGGTCTCATCCGCGATCGCGACCAGCCCGGGATCGATGTCATCCCGTCGCTCGCGCAGCGCGGGGCCCAGGCGGGCCGCGATGCCGCCCAGGAACATGGTCCGCCACGTCGCCTGGGGGCTCGGCCACTTCGGCGCGACCTCCTCCACGCGGCAGCCGAGCTCGCGGAACCGCCGGGCCGCGCGCTCGCAGGCCGCCTTCACCTCGGGGTCCACCACCTTGGCGAAGCCCAGGTCGGCGGTCCACGCCACCCGCAGACCCTTCACGCCGCCCTTGAGCGCCTTCACGTAGTCCACCCGCGGGCCCGGCAGCGAGAAGGGATCGCGGGCATCGTGCCCGGCGCACGCGCTCAGCATCAGCGCCGCGTCCGTGACGGTGCGGGTCATCGGGCCGATGTGCGAGAGCCCCCACGCCGCGCTGAACGGATAGATCGGCACGAGGCCGTAGGTGGGCTTGATGCCATAGATGCCGGCCAGCGAGGCCGGGATGCGGATCGAGCCGCCGCCGTCGGTGCCGATGGCGAGCGGACCCATCCCGGCCGCCACCGCCGCGCTCGCCCCGCCGCTCGAGCCGCCCGGCGTGCGGTCGAGGTTCCACGGATTGCGCGTGATGCCGAAGAGCAGGTTGTGGGTGGCTCCGATCCAGCCCATCATCGGGGTGTTGGTCTTGCCGAGATGAATCGCTCCGGCCGCGCGCAGCCGCTCCACCATGGGCGCGTCCTCGGTGGGCACGTTGTCGGCGAAGAGCCGCGTGCCGAACGTGGTGCGGACGCCCTTGGTGATCACGAGGTCCTTGGTGGAGAACGGCACGCCGTGGAGCGCGCCGAGCCTGGCGCCCCTCTTCATCAGCGCGCGCTCCGCCGCGCGCGCGTCCTTGAGCGCCTGGTCCGCGGTCAGCGTGACGAAGGCGTTGAGGCGCGGGTTCAGCCGCTCGATCCGGGCGAGCACCGCCTTCGTGACCTCGACCGGGGAGAGCTTGCGGCGCTTGATGGCGGCCGCCATCTCGGAAGCGGGCATCCAGCAGAGGTCGTCGGCAGTCGCCATGGGGAACCCCCTTACTTTCTAAACTGCTCGCCTCGCCTTCGGCTGCAGCTCGCCCTACGGCCCTCTCCTTCAGAGGAGAGGGATCTCGAGGTTCATGCGCCGCGAAGTCGCGGGTCCAGCGTGTCGCGGAGCGCGTCGCCGAGCAGGTTCGAGCCGAACACGGCGAGGCTGATGGCGAGGCCCGGGAACAGCACGAGCCAGGGCGCCTTCTGCGCGTACTCCGCCGCGGAGACCGAGAGCATCCGGCCCCAGGAGGGATACGGCTCGGGCACCCCTAGGCCCAGGAACGACAGCGCGGCCTCCACCAGGATGGCGCTGCCGAGCTGGGCGGTGCACAGCACGATGAACGGCCCGATGGTATTGGGCAGGATGTGGCGGAAGGCGATGCGCAGGTGCCGCAGGCCGACCGCGCGCGCCGCCTCCACGTACTGCATCTCGCGGATCGACAGCACGCTCGCCCGGATGACCCGCGCGGCCCGCGGGATGATCGGGATCGAGATCGCGAGCACCACGTTCGGGATGGACGGTCCGAGGGCCGCGGACATGACCAGGGCCAGCACGAGCAGGGGCAGGCCCTGCAGGATGTCCATCACCCGCTGGGTGATGAGGTCGGTCTTGCCGCCGAGGTAGCCGGACAGGAGCCCGATGAACCCGCCCAGCACCGAGCCCATGAGGGTCGAGGCGAGGCCCACGATGAGCGAGACGCGGGCCCCGTGGACGATGCGCGAGTAGATGTCGCGGCCGAGGTGATCGGAGCCCAGCCAGTGGTCGCCCCCCGGCCGGGCCAGGCTCTGCCCCGCGTCGGTCGCGATCGGATCGTGGGTCTGGAGCTGGTCGGCGAAGAGCGCGGTGAGCAGGATGAGCACCATCAGGAAGCCGCCGATCGCGCCGAGCGGCTTCTTCCGGCAGAACCGAGCGAGCACCGTCCCCGCGCCCGGCCGGCGCAGGGCGATGCTCACCGGCGGCACCTCGACGCCGAGCGGTCTAGTGGCCATAGCGGACGCGCGGGTCGAGGAAACCGTAGAGCATGTCCACGACCAGGTTCGAGACGATGACCACGATGGCGATGAACATGACGAGGTTCTGGACGATCGGATAGTCCCGCCAGAGGATCGCCTCCACCAGGAAGCGCGCGAGCCCGGGCAGGTTGAAGACGGTCTCGGTGACCACGAGCCCGCCGATCAGAAACGCGAACTCGATGCCGATCACGGTGACCACCGGCAGGATCGCGTTCTGCAGCGCGTGACGCCAGATCACGATGCTGCCGGACTGGCCCTTGGCCCGCGCGGTGCGGATATAGTCCTCGCGCATCACCTCGAGCAGCGACGAGCGGGTGATGCGCATGATGAGGGCGGACGATCGGTAGCCCACCGCGAGCGACGGCAGCGCGAACTGCACCGCGTGCAGCCAGAAGTTCTCGGACGGCGACACGTAGGTCACCGGCGGGATCCAGCCGATCCACGCCACGAGCCCCAGGATGATGACCATGCCGAGCCAGAACGAGGGCATGCTGAGACCGGCGAGGCTGAACACCCGCAGCGCGTAGTCGAGCGGGGTGTCCTGGCGGACCGCGCTGATCACCCCGAGCGGCACG
>Ga0187892_10012019_pt1 | contig 10432 bp, 6 predicted proteins | sample MA1701073metaG_FD_139345 | JGI IMG/M metagenome (GOLD analysis project Ga0187892, IMG submission 139345) | Bio-ooze microbial communities from a basaltic lava cave in the Kipuka Kanohina Cave System on the Island of Hawaii, USA - MA170107-3 metaG ...
CGCCGGCCCCCGCCCCGTCCGTCGCCGTGCCGCCCCCGGCGGTCCCGCCGCCGCCGCCCGCGGTCGCGCCCCCGGCCCCGGCCCCGCCCGCTCCCGCCCCGCCGCCCGCCGCCGCGCCGCGGCCCGATCCGCCGCCTCCGCCGGCCGTCCTGGCGCCGGCCGTGCGCCCGGAGGAGGAGCGGCGGCTCGAGCGGGAGACCCGGAGCCGCATCGACCGGACCGAGCACCTCGTCCGCGGGCTCGACGGCCGGCGCCTGGACACCGAGCAGCTCCAGCGGCTCGAGACCGTGCAGAGCTTCGTCGCCAAGGCCCGCGAGGCCCTCGGCGCCCGGGACGTGCAGCGGGCCTTCACGCTGGCCGACAAGGCGTTCCTGCTGGCCGACGAGCTGGCCCGGCGGGGCCACTGACGCTCCCGCCGGGCGCTTGGGGCCGGGCCGGGGCCGGCCTTATGGTGGACGGGTGAGCGGCGCCCCCTCGACACCCGATAGCCGCGGCCCGGTGCCCCCGCCGTCCGCCGCCCCGCTGCGCGTCGCCGTCGTCGACGACCACACGCTCTTCCGCGAGGGTGTCCGCCGCATCCTGCAGGCCGAGCGCGACCTCGTCTTCGCCGGCCAGGCGGGCACGGTGGCCGAGGCCGTGACGATGGTCGACGACGCCCGCCCCGACCTCGTCCTGCTGGACCTGCGTCTGGCCGACGGCCATGGGCTCGACCTCCTGGCCGCCCTCGCCGGCCGTCCCCGGACGCCCCGGGTGCTCATCGTGACCGCCTTTCCGGACGAGCACGTGGTGGCCGAGGCCTTGCGGCTCGGCGCGCGGGGCGTGGTCCTCAAGGACGCGGCCCCCGAGACGCTGCTGGCGGCGCTCCGCCGCGTGGCGGCCGGGGACCTGTCGCTGCCGCCGGAGCTGGCCACCCGTCTCGTGGGCGCCCTGGCGGTGGGCGAGGGGGCGGCGGCGCGGACCCGCGTGGCCTCGCTGACGCCGCGCGAGCGCGAGATCGTGGTCCTGGTGGGGCGGGGCCTCAAGAACCGCGACATCGCCGAGCGACTGGAGGTGGCCGAGAAGACGGTCAAGGGCCACCTCACCAACATCTTCCACAAGCTCGGCGTGGCGGACCGGCTCGAGCTGGCCCTCTGGGCGATCAAGATCCGCATGGTGCCCTCACCCGGTGAGTCCTGAGCTGACGCGGACCACCCGGTGGCTCGGATGGGACGGCGCGTCCGAGCGGCTCATCGCCTTCGTCCGCCTGGCCCTGGCCGCGGGCGCCCTCGTGGTCGTCGGCATCGACCCCACCCAGCCGAGCCGCCACGTCCCGGTGGCCTACGCGGCCTTCATCGTCTACCTCGCCTACAGCGCCGTCGTCTTCCAGCTGGCCCGCGGCCGGCCGCGCCCGTGGCTGCCGCTCGCGACCCAGGTCGTGGACCTCCTGTGGGTGGCCCCCGTGCTCTACTTCACCGAGGGCGCCAACACGCCCTTCTTCCCCTTCTTCGTCATCTTCACGCTGACGGCCGGGATCCGCTGGGGCATGTGGGCGGCGTGGGCGGTCACCGGCTACAGCCTCGTCGTCTACACGGTCCTCCTCGTCGAGACGCACCCGCTGGACCTGAACAACGACCTGATGCGCCTCGGGTACTTCCTCGTGGTCGGCGTGCTGGGCGGCTACCTCGCCGAGTACCGCCGCCGTCGCGAGGAGGAGCTCCACGCCCTGCGGACGGTCTCCGAGGCCGTGGCCGGGACGCCGAGCGCGGTGCCGGCGCTCGGGGCCCTGGTGGCGACGGCGCGCGAGTGGCGGCTGGCCGACGCGGTGATCGGCGTCCTCCGCCACCCGGAGAGCGGCGACCTGCTCATGGTGCGGGGCCAGCGCGACGTGCGCCGGCTCTCGCCCGAGGAGGCCGCGCCCTTCCTGGCCGCGCTCCCGGCGGGCGCCCGCGACGGGGGACCCGCCGCCGCCCGGCTCCTCCCCGCCGACGCCGTGCTGCTGCGGTTCATCGGGGCCGACGAGGGGCTGGCCTACCCCGTCCGCGTGGGCGGCGACGTGGTCGGGGGCGTGTTCCTCCTGTCCGGGGACTCGGGCCGCGGCCGCCGTCGGCCCCCGCTGCCGGGCCAGTTCGTTGAGCTGCTCCTGCGCCAGGTCGTTCCCCAGGTGGAGACGCTCTACCTGCTGGAGCAGGCCAGCGAGACGCGCGTCGCCGAGGAGCGGCGCCGCATCGCGCGGGACCTGCACGACAGCTTCATCCAGGCCCTGGCCGCGCTGGGCCTCCGCCTGCGCGCGGTGACCGACATGCTCGGCGGCGACCGGACGGCCGTCGACATCGCCGGCAAGGAGCTCGCCGACCTGCACGAGATCGTGGGCGACGAGCTCCGGCGCGTCCGGGCCTACCTGGCCGAGATGCGCGAGCCGCTCCGCGAGGCCGAGGGGCTGCGGCCGCTCGTCGAGGACATCGTCCAGGCCTTCCGCGCCCGCACCCACCTCGAGGTGGCGCTGGACGTGGACGTCCCCGCCGCCATGACGCCCGTGGAGGTCGCCCGCGAGCTGCTCCCCATCCTGCGCGAGGCGTTGACCAACGTCGAGCGGCACGCGGCCGCCTCCCGGGTGAGCGTCACGCTCCGGGCCGGAACGGACGCGCTGACCCTGACGGTAGCGGACGACGGCGTCGGCCTCGGCCAGGGCCCGGACGCCGGCGCGCCCGGCCAGGGGCTCGCGTCCATGCGCGAGCGCGCGGCCTTGCTCGGCGGCACGCTGGGCGTGACGTCCCGCCCCGCGGCCGGCACGACGGTAACGGTGTCGGTGCCGGCGCGGCGCGGCTGACCCGAGCGAGACCTCGGTCCCGGAAGTTTCCTGCCCATCCTCGGCGGTTCCGTACCGTCGAATCCCACCCCTCCGACCGCTCCCGCGCGCCGGTCCACGCAACCTCGCCGCCCGCCGGTCGTTCACCGTGGCACGCGACTTGACACCTCACGGGAGCGGGCGCGCCAGGGCCCGCCCGAGCCGGAGCGATCGGGGTCCTGGACGCGCCGGGACCAAGGTCTCGGCGCGGCGAGGCACTCGACGCGTGGAGGAGATCCGATGACGAGGGGTCCGGGGCAGGGACGAAGCCGAGCGATCGCGTGGGCGATGGGCGCCGTCTGCATGCTGGCCGTCAGCGGGCCGGCCGTCGCCGGGCCCACCTACTACGTGGACGGGGACACCGGCGACGATGCGCGGAGCGCGACCCAGGCCGAGGACGCGGGGACGCCCTGGCGAACCATCAACCGGGCGATGAGCGCGGGCGGGCTCATCGGCGTGACCAAGAAGGGCGTGCCCCTGGCCGGCTACACCGTCGTCGTGGCCCCGGGGCTCTACGCCGAGAGCGTGGAGTCGAAGCGGGACGGGCTCCCCGGCGACCCCGTCGTCATCCGGGCGGCGACGCCGGGCACGGTCACCGTGAAGCCCCCGGCCGGGAAGAACGGCTTCTTCGTGAGCCACCACGACCACGTGATCGAGGGCTTCGTCGTCACCGGCGGCGCCAACGGGCTCAAGCTCGGGCCCCACGACGGCGGCGACGGCCCCGTGCACCGGCTCGTGGCGCGCGCGAACGCCGTGCACGGCAACACCAACAACGGGATCCAGTTCGCCAACGCCCAGGACGGGCAGGCCGTCTTCAACATCGTCGCCGGCAACGCCAAGAACGGCATCAACTACTCGGGCCATCGCGCCCGCATCCACGACAACGAGGTGCGGGACAATGGCCAGATCGGCATCTACGTGCGGGACGGCGTCGATCACCAGGTCTGGAACAACCTCGCGTCGGGCAACGGTGCCGCCGACGTCAAGGTGCTGGGCACGCAGCTGCCGCCGCCTGGGGGCCGCACGTTCTTCGTGGGGCCGGCGGGGAGCGACGCCCACCAGGACGTCCAGGCCCAGAACCCGGCCACCCCGTGGGCCAGCATCCGGCGGGGGCTCCTGGAGGCGAACCCGGGCGACACGGTGGCGGTCCTGCCCGGCACCTACGCCGCCCCCGTCGAGTCCGTCCGGGACGGCGCGCCGGGCGCCCCCATCACGCTCCGCGCCGTCGAGCCGGGCGCCGCGACCATCGCGCCCGCCACCGGGGCGGCGGTGGTCGTCAGCCACCACCACCACGTCGTGGAGGGCCTCGTGGTCACGGGGGGAAGCACGGGGCTCAAGCTGGGGCCGTACAAGAAGACGGGCGGGGAGGTCCACGAGCTGGTGGTCCGCGGCAACTGGGTGTACGGCAACGGCACGGGCATCAAGTTCACCAACGTGGTGTCCGCCACCGCCGTCCACAACGAGGTCTGGGACAACCGCCGCGAGGGCATCGCGTACCTCTGGGCGAACCAGGGGCCGTGCCCGCCCGAGAGCCGCGTCACGATCTTCAACAACCTCGTCGTGAACAACGGGCTTAACCTGAGCGGCGAGTACGGGGTCACGGTGGGCTGCGGCACCGACAGCGTGGTCGCGAGCAACACCGTGTGGGGCAACGCCAACGGCGGGCTCCGGATCGGCGTGGCCGGCGACGTCCCGGTGGGCGGCCAGGTCGTGAACAACATCATCGGCGGGAGCCCCGTCGGGTACAAGGAGCCGGCCGGGGACAACTACCAGGGCCAGGTGCGGCTCGACTTCAACAACGTGCACGGCAACGCCGTCAACTACGCGCTCGGGCCCCGGACGCGCCCCGGTCCGGGCTCCATCTCGCTGCCTCCGGGCTTCGTGGACGCCGCCGGCGGCGACTTCGCGCTGGGCCGCGTGGCGACGGGCCAGCCCCAGGACAGCCCGGCCATCGACCGGGGATCGGACACGGCGGAGGCGGTGGGGCTCGCCGGGCGCACCGCGTTCACGGACAAGTACCCGGACAGCGGGCGCGTGGACCTCGGCTACCACGCGACGCTCCTGGTGCCGGCGGAGGGGGCCCTCGCCGTGAGCCAGGCCGCGGTCACGTTGAGCCCGGGGGGCATGCGGATCGGCTTCGCGGCGACCTTCACGCCGGGCGCCGGGAGCGACGGCATCGAGGCCGGCGTCGACTACATCCAGGTGTCCCTCGTGGGCGTCGACGTGTACCTGTGGCCCGCCGGCTTCGCGCGCCAGGGGGCGCACTGGGTGTACCAGGACGCGACCGGGGCCACCACCGGGGTGCTGGACGCGCTCGCCGACGGGCGCGTGGCGCTCACGGTCACCGCCACCGGACTGCCCAGCGTGGCGGTGAAGACGCCGACGAGCGTCTCGGTCCGCTTCGGCGACGACCACGGCTCCGGCACGCTCCTGCTGCAGGGCACGCTCCAGATCGAGTAGGGCGCATCCCGCCTTTCGGCGGTCGATCGCCGCCCGCCGGCAGCCGAGCGCTCGCGCCAGCCGGAGCGCCCGGCGGCGCTGGCCGCCCGCGTCCGGGCGGTATGATGACGCCGTGGCCCTCGGGGTCCCGGCAGGCGGTGGTCGACGAGCCGACGGCTGAGCCGTCCGGCGCGGCCTTCGCCGACCTGGCGCGCCTGTGCGCCCGGCTGGCCGTCACCCCGGGCCGGCTCGACAAGCGGGACCTCGTCGCCGCCCACCTGGCCGGGCTCGACCTCGACGACCTCGCCCACGCCGTCACCTGGCTCACGGGCCGCCCGTTCCCGGCCACCGATCCCCGCGTGCTGAACGTGCGCGGGCTGCCCGAGCCCGACGCGGCCCCGGCCGGCCCGCCGCTCCGGCTCGGGGACGTCGCCGCCGGGTTCGCCGACGCGGCTCGCGCCGAGGGGCCGGGATCGCGCCAGGCGCGCATCGGGCGCCTGCGCGCCCTGGCCGCCCGCGCCTCGGAGCTGGAGCGCGAGACGCTGGGGCGCATCGTGACCGGGGAGATGCGGACCGGCGTGTCCGACGGCCTCATGCTGGAGGCCATCGCCCGCGCGGCGGGGGCGCCGCTCGCCGCCGTCCGCCGCGCCGCCCTGTTCCTTGGCGACCTCGCCGCGGTCGCGCGCGTGGCCCGCGCCGAGGGGGCGGAGGCCCTCCGGAGCCTCGGCCCGCGGCTGTTCGTGCCGCTCCTGCCCATGCTGGCCGAGGTGGCCGGCGACGTCGACGCGGCCCTGGCCGCTCACCGGGGGCGCACCGCGCTCGAGTTCAAGTACGACGGGGCCCGGATCCAGCTCCACGCCGACGGCGCCCGGGTGGCCATCTGGAGCCGCGGCCTGTCCGACGTGACGGCGAGCCTGCCCGACGTCGTGGCCGTGGCCCGCCAGCTCGCCGCCGTCCCCCTCGTGCTGGACGGGGAGGTGGTGGCCCGGGACGCGGCGGGCCGGCCCCTGCCGTTCCAGGAGCTGATGCGCCGGTTCCGCCGCATCCGCGACGTGGGGCCGCTCGTCGAGGCCGTGCCGCTGTCGATCCACTTCTTCGACTGCCTCGTGGCCGACGGCCGGTCGCTCATCGACGAGCCCGCGGAGGCGCGCTGGGCAGCCCTCGTCCGCGTCACCGGCGGGCGGCACCTGGCCGAGCGCCTCGTGGTCACCGCGGCGGAGGCCGGGCGGGACTTCGCCCGGCAGGCCCTCGACGCCGGCCACGAGGGGGTGATGGCCAAGGACCCCGCGAGCCCCTACGAGCCGGGCGGCCGGGGCAAGCGCTGGCTCAAGCTCAAGACGGCGGACACGGTGGACTGCGTGGTGGTCGCCGCCGACCGCGGCTCCGGCCGGCGGGTGGGCTGGCTCTCCAACTACCACCTGGCGGTGCGCGACGCCGACGGCTGGGCCGAGGTGGGCAAGACCTTCAAGGGGCTGACCGACCAGGAGTTCGCGGCGATGACGGCCGATCTGTGGACGCGGGCGCGGGAGGACGATGGCTACACGGTGCGGGTGCGCCCGGAGGTGGTCGTCGAGGTCGCCTACAACGAGATCCAGCGGAGCCCGACGTACCCCTCGGGCCTCGTCCTCCGCTTCGCCCGCATCGCCCGCCTGCGCCCGGACAAGCGGCCCGCCGACGCCACCACGCTCGAGGAGCTGCGCGCGCGCTTCGAGCGCCAGTTCGCCACCAAGGGGCGCGGCGACGGCCGCCCCGCTTGACTCCCGCCCGGCTTGACTCGGGCCCGGCAACCCCGCAGACTCTCAGGCGGTGAGCCGTTAGCTCAGTTGGAAGAGCTCCTGCCTTTTAAGCAGGGAGTCCCGGGTTCGAGTCCCGGACGGCTCACCAAAGTTCTCGGGCACTTCCGCAGCAGCCTCCGCGGCCGGTCGCAGTTTTGCTACCACTTTGCTACCACTTGCTTCCGGACTCGCGTCGTCCAGGCGGTCGACGGCGGCCTTGTTGCCCATCGGCAGCCACTTGCCATAGGTGTCCACGGTGAGCTTGATGCTGGCGTGGCCGAGCTGGCGCTGGACGTAGACCGGGCTCTCGCCCTGTCGCAGGAGGAGCGAGGCGAAGGTATGGCGCAGGCAGTGGGGCGAGAAGTGCAGGGGAAGGTCGGCCCGCTTCAGTAGCCGCACGAAGACCCTCCGCACGTTGCCCTTGTTCAGCATCGTGCCCCTGGCGGTGCAGAACACCCACGCCGGTATCTCGCGCCAGCCGCGGCGCAGCGTTTCCGCCTTGCGCTCCGTCTGGAGGTGGCGGAGGACCGCCTCGAGCCGCCGGCTCATGTCCACGGTGCGCCCGTGCCCACTCTTGGGCGTGTCAATGCGCCCATCCGAGACGGCTCGGGCCACCCGGATCTCCCGGCCCGCGAAGTCGAGGTCGGGCCACTCGAGGGCGAAGGCTTCTCCGAGCCTGAGGCCCGCGCGGGCCAGGAGCAGGAAGAACGGGTAGAGGCGGCGATCCTCGCCCCGCGCGTCGGCGGCCGTCGCCGCGGCCAGGAACGCGGCGAGTTGCCCGCGGGTCATCGCCTTGATCTCTTCCTGGCGCGTGGCCGCGGCGGGCACCAGCTTCAAGTGGCGTCCGAGACGCTCAGCCGGATTCGCGATGATCACCCCATCGTCGACGGCGGCGTACAACATGGCCCGGAGCGTCACGTGGATGATGCGGACGCTGCCGCGTCTCAGCGGGGGCCTGACCTCCCGCGGGATGCCATCCTCGGTGATCGTCTTGATCCAACCGCGCTGGAGCAGCTCGGCCAGGAGGGTCTTGATGTGGCCCTTCTGGAGGAGCCGGACTTTCACGCGGCCAAACGTGGGGAGCAGATGAAGCTGGAGGGCCGTGCGGTGGGTCTCGACGGTGCGGGGCTTCACACCCGCGGCGATGAGCGCCAGCCATCGCTCGGCGTATTGCGCCACGGTGATGTTGGTGTCCACGACCGGCTGGACGGGCTGGCGTGACGCGCGAAGGCGCTCGGACAGCGCGTCCTCGGCCTGACGCCGAGTCTCGCACGTGATCCACCGGCGGACGCCGGCGCCGTCGCGATAATCGACGACGTACTTTCCGCGGCGCTTCCTGATGCAGGCCATCGTCAGTCGTCGGTCCGTTGGGCCGTCACCGCACGGGTCTCGACACGAGGAGCCCCGGGCGATTTCGTCATCCCTGCGCGGCCCGGCTGAGCAGGGTGTGTCTTGCGGGAGTAACCGTTCAGGCGTGTCAGACTGTAGCGAGTCGCCGTGACCGGGTGCTTGTAGCATCGGGCAGCAGTGAAGGAGGCGGCTGACCGTGCAATGTTGCCACGCAGGCCTGGGCCACGTAGTCGACCACGTGACGCCCTTGCTGCTTCAGCGTGGTTGCGACCGTGAGCATGCGTTCGGCAAAGCGACTGCCGGTGGCACTGTGTGTGCCAAAACTGCCCTTGCGCCAGAGGACGGCTGCCGTGTGATTCCGCCCATATCGCATTTCGTGCGCGCCTGCACTACGCCTGGCATCCCGCGTGCGGTACGGACGTCGAGGTCCTCTATGGTGAGGTCAGGCGCGGCGAACGCGTCCTGATCTGCCGGGTCGCCGACGACACGAACGCCGTCGTCCCGGCGTGGATGTTCGACCCGGCAACGTGCGCCCCCATGACGTTCGGGGCGCGGCGCCCCTCGGTCGCGGCCCTGCACGAAATGCGTGTGATTCTGCACGCGCTCGGCTTTCATCACCCTGTGGCCGTCCCACTCGAACGACCCCAGGAGGTGCCGGATGAAGCCGAGCCGATCGTCTCGTCGGCGGCGCCCGCCGACCGGGCAACTGACCCTGCCGTTGGAGGCACCGCGGATCGTGGCGCTCGACACCACCGCCCGCGCGGGCCTCGTCGGCCTGGTGGCGCGGCTGCTGGTCGAGGCCGCGCGGCCCGCCCGCGAGCCGGAGGGCGCCCATGAGGCCTCGTGAGCTGCCCCCTACCGTGGTGGGCCGGCGCGCCGTGGTGTATGTGCGCCCATCGACCGGGACCCAGGTGCACGAGCACCGCGAGAGCCAACGGCAGCAATATGCGCTCGGGGGCCTGGCGCGCACGTACGGATTCCAGGATGTCCAGGTGATCGATGATGACCTTGGCCGCTCCGCGAGCGGGACCACAGATCGCCCGGGCTTCCGCAGCCTCGTCGGCCTGATCTGCGAAGGGCTCGTCGGGGCGGTGTTCTGCCTGGAGGCGTCGCGGTTGGCGCGCAATGGCCGCGACTGGCACCACCTGCTGGAGTTGTGCGGTCTGGCGCGCGCCTACGTCATCGATACCGACGGCGTCTACGATCCCAGTCGCCCCAACGACCGGTTGCTCCTCGGGCTCAAGGGCACCCTGAGCGAGTTCGCGCTCACGCTCCTCCGCCACCGCCTGCTCGACGCCGCCGTGGCCAAGGCGCGCCGTGGCGAGTTGCGGCTGCCGGTTCCCATCGGGTACGTCTGGTCGCACGACCTCGGGCTCATGCTGGATCCCGACCGGCGGGTCCAGGACGCCGTGCGCACCATCTTCCGGCTCTTCGACCGCCTGGGCAGCGCGCGGCAGGTCTTGCTGCACATGCGCCGCGAGCGCCTGACCGTCCCGCGGCCCGCTGCCGGCAAGGTCCCCACCCCCCTGACGTGGCGGGGGCCCGTGTATCGCACGGTCCTGGCCGTCCTGCAGAACCCCTTCTACGCCGGGGCCTACGCCTACGGGAAATCGCACGTCGAGGCCACCCTCGTCGAGGGCGTGGTCCGGAAGGTGTACGGCCGGCCGCGGCCGATGGACGCCTGGACGGCCCTCGTGCGCGATCATCACGAGGCGTACATCCCGTGGGCGGTGTTCGAGGAGAATCAGCGACGGCTGGCGCGCAAGGCGTTTGCCCGGCGCGCCGGGGGCGCCAAGGCCGGCCGCGGGGGCCAGGCCCTGCTGGCCGGCCTGCTCCGGTGTCGCCGCTGCGGCCGGATGCTGCAGGTGACCTATGGGGGGCGCGGCATCCCCCAGCCCCGGTACACCGGCCGGACGGGGCGTGCGATGCACGGCCTCGCCCCGTGTATCACCGCCGGTGCGCGCCGGCCGGACGCGGCGATCGCCCGGGAGATTCTGCTTGCCGTGCGGCCGGTGGCCGTGGAAGCTGCGCTGGTGGCGGAACA
>Ga0187892_10012020_pt1 | contig 10431 bp, 12 predicted proteins | sample MA1701073metaG_FD_139345 | JGI IMG/M metagenome (GOLD analysis project Ga0187892, IMG submission 139345) | Bio-ooze microbial communities from a basaltic lava cave in the Kipuka Kanohina Cave System on the Island of Hawaii, USA - MA170107-3 metaG ...
CAAAGGGTATCGCGCACTGCCCAGACTCCAGCAGGCACTGCTTCAGAAGGCGAAAGGTCTCAAGGCAGCGTGAGCTTGCCATGGATCGCTTCCCGAAATCTCAACGGGATTCGGTATTGACTCCCGGAGAGGGCAAGGAGTTTTAGTTCGTTCAGGCAAAATACGCTGAAAACCCCGACGAAGTGGTGAGCTCCGTTGTCAGACACACTCACAAGGGCTCAGCGAACCTACTGCATGTCGAAGGTAAGGGGAAGAGATACGTCTCCGGAGCTTACCTTACGAAGTCTGCTTCACAACATGGGTTTTCGTTTCCGCATTCATCGATCTGACCTGCCTGGCCACCCAGACATAGTCCTGCCGCGATTCCATTCTGTCATCTTTGTTCACGGTTGCTTCTGGCATGGCCACAGGAACTGCCCGAGGTCTGCACGCCCGTCCTCCAATAGAGTGTTTTGGAGAAGAAAGCTGGACGGTAATATCCGGAGGGACCGGAAAGTTAGGAGTTCGCTTCGCGCCGCAGGCTGGAGGGTTATGGTGGTTTGGCAATGCCAGGTGCAAAGCCGGGGCCTCGCCACGAGGGTGGCCCGTTTCTTGGCCGAGGAACGGCGCAGAGGATGAGTTCTTTCGAAATTGTCTCTGAGAAACCGCTATCTGGCTTCTCAGAGGTCGCTTTTGCCAATCGGCGAAGGCTGCGCCGGATATGGATGGTGACACCATGGGTTACCGAGAGTCATGGAAAGTTTGACTTCCTGTCGATGATCGTTGAGGCGTCGAGAACCTCGCGGGCCAAGGTTTTCATTCTAACGCGTCCGCCTCGAGATACTTGGCATGCAACGGCAATAGAAGTGCTTAATGCGAACCTGAAGCCGATTCTCCTCTTCAATACTTCACTTCACGCTAAGCTCTACATTCTGGAGTGCAATGGATTTCGGTATGCATTATTAGGTTCACCTAACCTTACCCGCCGCGCTGACCGGGACAACGTAGAGATTGGGATCGAACTTCGATCAAGCTTTGAGCGACCCGTCGATAAGGTATCAGCAATGATTTCTGAGTTAATCATCTATGCCTCGAGCTTATTCGCGGAGGACGCCGCCCAACTGCAGGGACGTGCAGCATGGGTGAAGGAGGGAGAATAGTGCCGCTGATCCTAGGCGAGTGGTTTTGCATGGACGACGGGCGTTCGAGCTTCTTGCCGGAGCTGCCCAAAGACGCGAATTTGCTGTTCTGTCATGACGACATAATCAAGAATAAGATAATTACGGGGATCGAAATGCGCTTCGCGACCAAGAAACCTATCAAGATGCTAGTCTACGGAGATTGGGGCGTCGGGAAGACGCATTTGATGCACCACATTCGCTGGTGGCTGGCGCGGAATCAATCGGACTATCCCACCTATCCTGTTATCATCGAAATAGGAGATATTACGAAAAAGTCTCGATTTGATGACATTGTTCGTCCATTTCTCGATTCACTGGGTATCCACTTTCTTGTCGACCTTGTTCACCAGTATCGTGGAAAAGAACCGAATGTCGCCGCCGGTTTACGGGACAAGGGGATAGCCTCACACATAGCTGAAGCCTTCAATAAGATCCTGCTTGGTTCTCCGGGTCAGCCCCCTGTTGATTTAGTCGTTCAGAGCTTTGAATATCTCAAAGGCCGGCGGGTTTCGGGCCAGGCAGGTATTGGTCTTGGTCAGTCCCTGGAAGAAAGTCAGGAATTCTATCAGGTTCTGTTTTCAATCGGAGAGATGTATCGGAGGGTTAACGATGGCACGCACATTCTTTTCGTGGCTGATGAGGCCGCCAAACTCGAAAGCGTCGATGCTGACGAAGCGACCCAAAACCATTGGATGACAGCCAATAAGTTCATCTTTGACGATCAGAACAATAGCTTCGGCTTTATCTACACTGTGAGCGGCAAACAAGAGAAGAATCTTCCCCGAGCCATCTGGGATCCTCAGATCCAGAACAGACTCGGAAAGGGATATGTATACAGACTCGACAACCTAGCCACCGAGGGTGTAGACAGTTACTTGACCAAACTGCTCCAGGAATTCATCGATTGGAACAAAGTGGATAGTTTGGTTGCCTCCGGCCAGATCGACTCCGCCCAATTCAATCGCGATGCTTATCCGTTCACAACCGAAGGCCGAAACCGTTTCATTGACTATTTCAATCAGAACCAGGAAGACGCAAAGCCTCGGGACATCTCCCAGAATCTGGATCTTCTTTCGTTTCAAGCGGGTAAGAGAGGTCAACGGCTGATCACCCCGGATATCGTCGAGACGCTCGGTACGTAGGTTCCGCTTGCAATGGCTACATACAAGTTGGCGCCCGATGTGGTTCGCAAACCAGGGCCTATTGTAGTCGGAGATCCGGCAGAGAGGGGAGTAGACCGGATTCTGGTAGGCCAAAGTGCCGAAGCCGGACCTTTTCGAGACGTATGGCTGGATGCTACCGGCGAGCAAGTAGTCGCAGTGTTCGGGAAGCGCGGGACGGGTAAGTCCTATAGTCTTGGAGTTCTGCTCGAAGGTTTGGCGGCTGGCTCGGGAAACAGCAAAATTGCGCATTTGGAAACCCCCCGAGGCGCTCTGGTCCTTGACATCATGGACATATTTTGGACCTCGACGTTGCCTTTGGCCGAAGATGGTCCACCAGAAATTAGCAAACAATTCAAGGTGATGAAGAAGCGAGGTTTCTCTCCCACGCCTCTGAACGTCGACCTTTGGATTCCTGCGGGCTTCGAGCGGAGCGAAATTGATCCCCCAGGGATAAGGACTCTCGCAATCTCGCCGGCGAGCCTCTCCCTGGACGATTGGGGTTCTCTATTTGAGGTCGATATCTACGCTGAACCGCGAGGTATGCTCATTGCGGATGCCATTCAGCATGTCTCATCAGAAGGTTACACCCGGACGGACGGTGCCAACGTCTCCCCGAATCAGCAATTCACGCTTCCGGAGGTTCTGGACTGCCTCGGCAATGATGTGGATCTGATCAGCAACTATCAAGACACTACCTTGCGGAGCATTCGTCAGAGAATGGCTACGTATGCGGCGCTACCTTTGTTTCAAGGGGACGGTACCCCTCTCGGGGAAGTAATTCGTGCTTTCCGCGTTTCAATTCTCATGCTGGGTCGGGTTCCAGATGCATTGAAGAGAGTCATTGTCGCTGCACTGGTAAGGCAAATACTCAGGATCCGGCGAGACGTTTCTTTCGCACAGAAGAGGCTCGAGCTCGACTCATCCCTTTCGTCGGACGAGAGAGGCTCGATTCAGCAATTCGTAAAGACTGGTCTGCCCCGAACCTGGGTTCTGATGGACGAAGCTCACATTCTTGTGGGGTCCGGGCAGTCCTCCGTGGCTAGCGGGGCTTTGATCAAATATGCGAAGGAGGGGCGAAACTTCGGTCTCTCCCTGGCCGTGGCAACCCAACAGCCAAGCGCTCTTGATCCAGGTCTGCTTTCGCAGGTCGAGACTCTGATCTTGCATCAGCTAACAGCTCCGCACGACGCATCCATTGCCGCGAAAGGCATACGTTCACCCGCGCCCTCAAGTATTCAGGTAGACGGAGAAAACACCGACATAGAGGGTCTTCTTCGAAGGCTAGGACAGGGCGAAGCCTTGTTCTCGTGTGGTAATGCACCATCGCTACAGCGAAGTTGTGTGTTGCGGGTTCGACCTCGAGTAACGGCTCACGGAGGATACGAAGCTTGATCGGGCTGTCCGGCCGTGTGATTCCGGGGCTGGACGAATTCATGTTGCGATTGGGACACCTGAAAGTGGTTTCGAGTGTGGCGGTTGATGAAGGAGGTTCCCCTCGACGCGTTGAGCGTATAGCTGCCGAAGTACTCACGGCCGACTCCTTTGTCCCGACGTCTGAGATCGCTGACTTAATGGAGTATCTCTACAGGAAGAAATTGTGTCGGGTTAGAGATGTCAATCAAGGTGACGACAAGGCTGGTCTCGAGAAAGGAGAAAAACCGGGTCATAGATACCCGAACTTAGTGATTGAGATCTTGCCTGATGGCAACTTGCAACTTACCGACGGGGAAAGGGCCCTGCAGACCACAACTGTGTGGTGGCAGGATCGGTGCTTGGCCAGTCCCGAAGTGGTTTCGAAAGTAGGAGCCGTCACCGTCCAGGCGAAGTCGGGTTCCAAAACTGGACTCTCACACATTATTGACTGGGCCGAAAAAACCGGGCTGATCTCGTCAACTGCGCAAGCCACACCCGAGGGGCATTTGCTCGCAAGGCTTGACGGGAAGTTTCAACGGGACTCCTGGTCCGGCAATCCTTATATCCTGGGAACTGACGCCATCTTGATCGGCTACATAATCTTGTCTCAGGATCTCGACATTTTCAGCCGTTTCGTGCTTGCTCTTGAGGCGACTTCCTGGCCGTTGGAGAAGCAACGTGCTAAGAGCCTTTTCGCCGAGACTTTGAGGGAACTGGTGGAGGAAGGGGAACGGGCAGGCAACCTGACTCCCCGTCAAAGGTTTCACCTTACTGATCAATTGCGAGAGCTTGAGAGGGCGGCAAGGAAGAAGCAAGGCGATATAACTCTGACTTCGACGACATGGCATCGAGTCGCATCGCGCCTTGAGAGCTACGTCGATCTAGGCATCCTCACGAAAAACAGCGGCAATACCAGGGATAGGTTTGAGTATAGGTACTACGGAACCCCAAAACTCAGCGCGTTTGCTCGAAGCTTGCGCTCCGAGGCAGACCCCATGGACTGGATCGAAACTCATCTCGTTGCCTGTTTGTTGGGGAAGGATACTCAACAGGAGCCTATGGGTTTTCCCATGATCCGGGAGACATTGGCCCGTGTTATGGGGGTTCTGCGATCTCCTTCAGCCGCTTACCCAATTGAGGCTGTCGCGCTTGGAATGGCTGGGGTGTTTGCAAATACGGACAATCCCATCTCGATAGCCTGTGCTAGGCGAAGCCTCGAAGAACTGGCACGAAGTCATCCTGACCTAGCCCGACTTGCGCGGGGTACCGTCGGTCAAAGGGCCGAATACATTTCGCTGGATGTCAGGAAGTTGGCCGATTATCAGGTAACTTGACGAAAGACGTCCTTTTCGCAGAGTCTCCCTTCTCTCCTCTGGCCGACGAGAGATCCGCGAGGTGCTGGTCAGGACGGGCGCAAACACGCGAGAGACTTCTAAGCCTGAAGCGTGCGTTGACCAGGCTGACCGACTCGACGCTTGACGTCTTGTGGGCAAGTCTAGGTGCTGGCAAGACTCATACGCTCTTGTACATGGCCTACCTGCTCCAAGATGAAGCCCGGGAACGCCCGCAGACGGTTCCTATTTTTGTCGAAATGCCGGAGCAACTTCGCAACTTTCTGGACATGTACAAACGAATCGCAAGTGCTTTGCCCTTGGACTCTGTCGCAGAGATAGTCGAAGCCTGCCCCAAGGGTAAAGCCATGGACTCGCTGGCACGAGCCTCCACAGTCATTCGATACGGAGGTCCCGTTGAGAGACAACTGGTCGCTGACTGGTTTGTTGGGGGACGCCCTTCTCTGAAGGACCTTCGTCAGTCAAGCGGTATCAGCCAAAGGATCGAAGATGATCTTGCGGCGACCGACCTGCTGACAGGGATTGTTCATGCGTTTGGCATTAATCGGGTCCGTCTGGTTCTTCTGTTTGACGAGTTTCAGCGTATCGGCGTATTGAAACCTGTCACCCGAGACAGGATCCTGTCTTCCATAAGATCAATCTTCAGCCGGAACTCTTCACATTTCTCAATGATATTGTCTATTCAATCGAAAGTTGAAGAGCATGCCCTGAAATTCATACCTCCCGAGTTGCGTACTCTACTTGGGAAAAATCCGACCATCCCTCTTCCGGAGATGGACGAGCGAGAAGCAAAGACCTTTCTTATCGGCCGCTTTCAATGCTATCGTCCGCGAGGATTCGAAGGGGATCCCACAGCACCTTTCGAGCTTTCAGCCGTAGAGGCCGGGCTTCGCTATGTCCACAAACAGGCTGGTATAGCATTGAATCCACGAGAAATTCTGCAGGCTTTTGCGTTTGTTTATGCTCGTGCAGAAGATCCTTCGAAGGGGATAGCTGCCGAAGAGACCTTGAGATTATTGCAAGAAGCCTATGCGTCGAGCCCAGGGACGTAAGTCATCGCTGGCTGACATAGCGACGCGGCAGCCAGAAGTTGGGGAACGATTCTCGGTCGTGATTCTTGGCGGGACAGCGCTGTATGCGCGAGATGGTAAGTGGCTTGCCGGCGCCATTCAGAGAATACAAGGTGTCATTGAGGACGTTCTTCGAGAGAATCTCCTGGTTGCGCGGAATCACCTAGAGAAGCTTGTGAGAGAGCGGCTAGAGGAAGATCTTAACGATCGAGTACTGGGTGCAGTACTTGGCCGAAGTCTGAGGATGGGCAGAACAGCGGTGTTTCCTTGCCTGACTGTTTACGGCCGGATCTTCAGAATGTACTTCTCTACCTCAAGCATAGAATTGCTTAACAGCAAGTTGGAGCTATTGGAGGACCTGCTCAGGGAAAAGGCGGCTGTAAGCGTTGCCGCCGCACAGTCAGCTTGCTTTCCTGAACTTGAGTGGGGTACGCAATTTATCTCCAAACAGATGCTCGCGCACCTGGCCTATGTAGGACGAGCAGTCTTCGTAGACCAAGACCTATTCACATCACCTCTTCCTTCCTTGCGAGATGCCTTCGGTAATCCTCGCAAATGACTCAACTGTACTAACCGGCAAGGGCTGGGTTTCTATAGGAGCCGTCGGGCGGTCTGGGAGTCTGGTGGGTGTAGACCGTCACGGGAAGCTCGCCGTTCGTACTGTGGCGCTTACGGCATCCAAGAACTCGGCACGGGTTGCCGTCGTGGGTACGGAAGCCACTTGTGGTATCTTCGCCCCCGAAACGCGACTTCTTCTTAAAGACGGCACCGCGGAAACAGTAGGAGCTATCGTGGAGACCTTACAGCCTGGAGGGCATTGGTTTGAGAATGTGGTCACTGTTCCCTCAAGCAATCTCACTGGCGACCTCTTCTTCCGAGCTCTGTCCAAGAGTGCCGCGTTTTCTACAGATAGGGGCGTGGCCTTACGCTGCCGCAGCCGAAACGTACAAGAGTGGGAGAGTGCTTCTAGGTCAGCTGGCTGCCGGTACACCAAGGTGTCGGAAGAAGCCTTTTGCCTGATAGGCTCTACGAGACTAAAACGACTACATGGCCTCGAGCTCATTAGGGCTATACGGGACGTTTCTGATGCTGTATGGCGAAGCCCTGAAGACGAGGCGCGGGAATTTGACTACTCCAGCTTGGCATGCTGCCTTTGGTATGTAACTGCGTTGTCAGCCTTAAAGGTTGGCTACGTCCTCATGTACGATTCTCTCCAGCACTCCCTGCTCTTCAGAGTCGTTCTCGACTCCTCGCACAAGCCACCCGTCAAGAAATGTAGGTGTGCTTTCTACCAATCTGAGACGACCGCAAGTGTTAATGTGACCTGGGAATCCAGTTCGTGGACACCGATAGGGTCAGGTTTTCTCATTTCCGGTCGTTGACCTGAAGAGATTGTCCTTAACGCGAGCTCCCTCCAGATACAGATAGTGATCTGGCCTAAGCCTGTGCCCCGTCATGGGGTTAACGTCTGGACCCGTCAATATTTCAAGGCCTTGTGCCCGCAGTTCCCGAGCCCGCCGGGCATATTCCGAAATCCCTCCGACGACTGCAAGCTCTGCACCTTCAATGACGGAACCGCGATGCGCGGTCAAGTATTGCTTAATCCTTCCGCGGGCGCTTGACGATCCAAAACCCGCCTCGGCAACCACGGCCTTGCCCAACCTACGGAAAGACGCTTGTAGGTCGATTAGTTTGAGCACCCGTTGCCTGGGCGATAGCCCCCGCAAACTACTTATGTACTCCGCCAACAGCTCCTGAAGATGCGTCGCCGCCAGTTCAGAGGATGCGGTGGGTCTCTTGTCCCTAGACACATTAGCCCCCTTCTCACAAGCCTAAGAGGTCGTCGGGGTCGCTGGTCAGGAAATCCCTTCAGCGCTATGGGATAGCCTAGCCGGATTGCTCTGATAGCACAAAAGCCCTCTGAAATACTGGGATTGCTGCCAGGTTTGACCCACTTTCTGACCCCATGCTACGATATTTTCGGTCGACTAAGTTCAGGAGGAGCTGCATTGCCTGACGGAGCGCAGCCGCAGGGCAACGGGCAGACCGCCCGATCTGAACAATCTCCCAAGCCTAGCGCCGCCGCTCCTATTGATCGCCTCGTCGAGGTTGTCGACGCCCTCCCCGGCGGGAGCGTCATCCTCACTACCGTCGAGCACGTCCTGAACTGGGGGCGGGCTTCCAGCATCTGGCCGCTCACCTTCGGACTGGCCTGCTGCGCCATTGAGATGATGGGCGCTTTCGCCGGCCGCTTCGACCTGGATCGCATTGGGGTGATCCCGCGGGCGACGCCGCGGCAGGCGGACCTGATCATCGTGGCGGGGCGGGCCACCATCAAGATCGCCCCGATCGTGCGCCGCCTCTGGGAGCAGATGCCCGAGCCCAAGTACGTCATCTCCATGGGCTCCTGCGCCACCTGCGGCGGGCCGTTCTACTACGACAACTACTCCATCCTCAAGGGGATCGACACCGTCATCCCCGTGGACGTCTACGTCCCCGGCTGCCCGCCGCGCCCCGAGGCGCTCTACGAGGGCGTGCTCAAACTGCAGGAGAAGATCAAGGCCGAGCCCTTCCTCCGCCGCCGCGCCGGCCTGGCGGCGCCGGCCTAGGTTGACGGCGGCCGCGACCTGATGGCCCTCCGCACCGAAGAGCTCATCCTTAACATGGGTCCGCAGCATCCCAGCACGCACGGGGTGCTGCGCCTGGTTGTCACCCTCGAAGGCGAGAACGTCGTCGACGTCGCCCCAGACATCGGCTACCTGCACTCCTCCGTCGAGAAGATGATGGAGTACCGCACCTACATCCAGTCGATCTCGCTGGCCGACCGGGGGATGGACTACCTGGCCGCGCTGGCCAACGAGATGGCGCTGCTGCGGGCGGTGGAGACCTTGGGCAAGATCGAGACGCCGCAGCGGGCGCAGTGGCTGCGCACCCTCTTCCTGGAACTGCAGCGCATCGCCAGCCACCTGGTCTGGCTGGGCACCTGGTGCATCGACATCGGCGCGACGACGGTGTTCCTCTGGTGCTTTCGCGAGCGCGAGAAGATCATCGAACTGATGGAGAAGAGTACGGGCGGGCGGCTGCACTACGTCTACTTCCGTCCCGGCGGCGTCTACGAGGACGTGCCGGAGGGGTGGACGGACGGCGTCCTGGCCTTCTGCGACGACTTCGCGCAGCGGATCGTGGAGTACGAGGGCTTGCTGACCGCCAACCCCATCTTCGAGGTGCGCACCAAAGGGATAGGGATCCTGCCGCGGGCGACCGCGATCAATCTGGGAGCCTCAGGGCCGGTGGGGCGCGCCTCGGGGATCGACTTCGACGTGCGCAAGGCCTTTCCGTACGAGAAGTATGCGGAGGTCGAGTTCGACGTGCCGGTGCGCCAGGAGGGGGACGTCTTCGCCCGCTATCAGGTGCGGTTGGAGGAGATGCGCCAATCGATGCGCATCATCCGTCAGTGCGTGGCCAAGCTCCCGGCGGGGGAGATCCGCGCTCCGAAGGTCCCCATCACGCTGCGCCTACCCAAAGGCGAGATCTACACGCGCACGGAGTCGCCGCGCGGGGACCTCGGAATCTACCTGGTCAGCGAGGGGGGCGAGCATCCCTACCGGGTGAAGATCCGCGCCCCCGCCTTCAGCAATCTCTACGCTCTGACCGAGATGATGCGCGGCTGGAAGGTGGCCGACGTGATCGCCATCCTGGGCAGCATCGACATCGTGCTGTCGGACGTGGACCGCTAGGAGGGCTGGACGAGCATGGCCTCGTTGTTAGATCGGGTGGGCACCGGGCTGCAGGCGCTGGCGCACGGGCTGCGCCTCACCTTCGCCACGCTGGTGGGCCCGAAAAACACGGTGATGTACCCGATCAAGAAGGTGGATGTCTCACCGCGCTGGCACGGGCTGCTCGGTCTGCCCATCGACCCGCAGACCGGCAACGACCTCTGCATCATCTGCTTCCAGTGCGAGCGGGTCTGTCCCAGCCGCTGCATCCACATCGAGGCGAAGGGCAAGGGCAAGGACCGCCTGCTCACGCGCTTCGACATCGAGATGGACAAGTGCCAGTACTGCGGACTCTGCGTCGAGGTGTGCCCCACCGAGGCGATCGTCTTCGTGCCGCACTATGAGGCCAGCACCTACAACCGCGCCAACCTGCTCTACGATCTCGAAGACCTGCACCGGTCCGCGCCCAAGGAGCCGATCGCGCGCGGGGTGATCAAGTGAGCTGGGAGCTGGTCGAGCGGCTGCGCGAGCGCTTCCCCGGCGTGGAATCGCTGCAG
>Ga0187892_10012021_pt1 | contig 10430 bp, 8 predicted proteins | sample MA1701073metaG_FD_139345 | JGI IMG/M metagenome (GOLD analysis project Ga0187892, IMG submission 139345) | Bio-ooze microbial communities from a basaltic lava cave in the Kipuka Kanohina Cave System on the Island of Hawaii, USA - MA170107-3 metaG ...
CAATGCGGACTCGCGCTCGCCTTCGCAAAGAGCAGGAGAGATCGCGCGCGGCTTTCGCCCGCGCTGCCACTCTGCATCGAGTCGCCGAAAGCTGCGCGCTGCTACGCGATGTGGAGCACGCCGCACACCTCTACGAGCTATTGCTGCCATACTCAGGGCAACTGCTCTTTCGCATGCAGGTGTGTTTGGCAGCGGCCGATCGCGATCTCGGCAACCTTGCCGCAACGATGGGCCGTCTCGATGACGCCGAACGTCACTTACTCGCGGCCGAGCGACTGGAGGAAGGGTTCGGCGCGCCGCCATTGGTCGCGCGCACGCGCCTCGCCCTGGCACGCGTGTTCCTCCAGCGCCATCGTCCGGGTGACACCGGCCGCGCACACACCTTGCTCAACCAAGTCGTCGGCGCGGCGGCCACGATGGGTATGGCGGGTGTCGAACGCGAGGCGCGGGCGTTCCTCGACGCAACGTAGATTGCGGACGAGCCGCGCTGCATCCCACCGAAGCAGCTCGACGCACTCCTTTCTTTTCAGACCCTCGCTGTAGAACAGCCGGCCATTCGTCGTCATCGCGGTCTGGGCGTCGCCGCCGCGGAGAGTGTCTCTCTCGCGGTTGTATTATCCTCATACCTTTGTTAGCAGGCCCGTATGAAGCGGCTCAAGGAGCGTCTTACCGTAACGGTCGATCCAGCGCTTATCCGGGCGGGCAACAAAGCGGTTGCGGCGGGACGTGCCGTATCGCTCAGCAGCTGGGTGAACCTCGCCCTGGCCGAGCGAGCCGCCAAGGAGCGCCGGCTGGAGGCGATGGCCGAGGCCATTGCCTCCTATGAGGACCTGTACGGCGCGATCTCCGCTGAAGAGCTGTCGGCGCAGGCGCGCGCCGACCAACGGGACGCGCTTGTCGTTCGAGGGAAGCCTCGCCTACCCGCTCGCAAGAACCGCCGGCGCGGCGCGGCGTGAGGCTGGTACTCGACAGCGGGGCGCTGATTGCGCTCGAACGCAACGACCGTGCGATGTGGCGCCGCCTCAAAGCGGCGCAGCTTGCCGGCGAGGTACCGGTGTCACATGGCGGTGTCGTGGGTCAGGCGTGGCGGGGGCGGGGGCCGCACCAGGCGTTGCTCGCGAAGGCGCTTGCCGGCGTCGACGTTCGGCCTCTCGACGATGCGCTCGGCCGGGCCGCCGGCGAGTTGCTCGCTAACACGCGACGCAGTGATGTGATCGACGCCGCCCTCGTGCTCCTCGCGGAGGACGGAGATCACATCGTTACCTCGGATGCGCACGACATCGAACCGCTCGCGGCCGCGGCGGAACGACATGTCGAGCTGATCCGAATTTGAGCAGGGGTGCACCTTTCCTGAACGTGGTTCGTTCGATCCCCAGCCTTGCGGACTGTGAACCGGAGAACTCGGTTCCTTCAGAGCTGCCAGCGCATCGCCTGTCCGGGCGGCGGCACGTAGGTGCAGATGCGGCCGGTCTTCAGGCAGGCGCGCAGGTGATGTGCAAGCGGTGGATGGAGTGTGTCCAGTTCCTTCAGGATCGACTTGATACGGTGGATGCTGCGCATCCACTTCGGCATCGCGATAGGTGCCGAGCCGCCGCAGCCGATGCTGCGGCTCGAAGCGCGCCACGTGGCGTAACATGGCGAGCGTGCCCTTGTCGACCCAGTGGAGATCGTCGAGGACCAATACGATCGGTGTACGGGCGGCGATGGTGATCAGAAGCTGGCTGACGGCGTCGAGCAGCCGGAAGCGTTCCTCATCCGGTTGCAACGGCACCGGCTCGGGCACATTGGCAGCCGCTCCCTCACGGCGGGAATGACGCGCGCGATCGGCGCCGCGCCGAAGCCGAGGTCAGTGCGCAGGATGTCCGGCTCCACATGGCGGGCGTACGCCGTGAATGGCCTCGGCGAACGGCCCGAACGGCGGCGCCCATTCGCCGTCGTAGCAGCCGCCCCACAGTATACAGGCGCCAGCGCGTCGTGCCTCGGCGGTAAACTCCGTCAGTCCGCGTCTTGCCGATCCCCGGCTCGCCGGCGAGCAACACGCAGCGCCCGCGCCCGGCCAAGGCGTCGGCAACGGCGGCACGCAAGACAGCCATCTCGGCAGTGCGGCCGACGAAGACGTTCCGCGTGACCGGCTGTTGCGGTTCCATACCTGGACCGGCAAGCCCCCTTGACGTTGGCTCATAACTCAAGAGTCGGGGGACGAACAACGAGGGCTGACGCTCAGGAGATTCACTGTCGACTGTACTACGACTGTCGCTTCCCGGTCTCGTGCTCGTCACTTCTCGCTGCGCAGGTGGTCCGCTAGGCGCTGATCGAGGGCGCGTAGCTCGTCGAAGCGGGGACCGCGCTGCACGCTAGGCTCCCGGCCTTTCCCGTTCGTCCCGAGCGTGAGGTAACCGACTTCCGCCAGCCGGCTGATCGCATTCCCGAAGGTCACCGAGGAATTGCCTTCCGGGCGCCGGACTTCACCGAGCTGCAGATAGGAGTCGAAGCGCTTACGTGCTGCCTCCAACAGCTTCGTCCGCGTCACCTCTGTGCCGTCGATGTCTGCCGCGGTGCGGACCGTAATCCAGTACGCTTCGCCGAGGTTGTCCAACAGGGTCGCCGCGCAGCGCAGCAAGGGATGCTCCGGGTTCACCGCGTCGCCGTCCCCCGCCAGCAGTGCGCCGTCGGCCCGAAAGTACTCGAGCAGCCGACCGAGCTCCGCGGCAACGGTCTCGCGCTCCGGCAGTGGAAACTCCCACCGGTACAGATCGAGCCACCAGCTGACCTCGTCCTTCAAGGCCGCGCCGCGCATGCCAGCCAGCAACGCGCGCGACAAGAGGGTCGGCAACAGGAAGAAGTGCAGGGTGTTGTTCTTGTAGAAATCGAGCGTGATGCGTTTCTCGCTGGGGACGAGGATGATGCCGTCGTCGATCGACACGCGGCGCACCAGACCGGAGGACTCGAGGAACGTCAGGGTTTCGGAGAAACGTTCGGCATCGCGTTCGAGCGCCGAGGTGATGCGCACGCCTTCATGCCGCAAGAAGCGCAGAAATGTCCGCGCCGCTTCGAGGAATGCCTGATAGCGCCAGGCGCTGTGTGCCGAGCTCAGCAACACCGTCGCCGCCACGGGTGACGGGCCGGCCACGGCGACCGCGTTTACGTCGCGCAAAATCTGGAAACCCAACTTCTGCGTGAAGCGCCGCTTCTCGTCGTCAATGACGACATCCTGCTCTGCGGCGCGGAAGCGCTCGCGGCGCGCCCCGAGGGCGTCGTGCAGCGAAATGGGATCGGCGAAGGTGACGTAGACGACACCACGCTTCTGCCGCAGGACGGTCCGCGCCTTCAGCAAGCTGAGCAGCGACTCCTTCTCCTTTTCGGCGCCTACCAGCTCGCGTTTGTAGGACTCTTCCTCGACGACGCGGGCATATTGGATCGAGACCGGCACCAGGTAGAGATCGCGCCGGGCACCGGCGATGAAGGCATTGACGATCGCCGACAACATGCCGAGTTTCGGCGTGAGAATCTTCCCAGTGCGGCTGCGGCCGCCTTCGATGAAGAATTCCTGCGTGTATCCCTGACGAATGAGGAAGGCGAGATAGCTGCGGAACACCGCCTTGTAGAGGTCATTGCCCTCGAAGGTGCGCCGGATGAAGTAGGCGCCGGCCCCCCGGAACAACGGTCCAAGCGGCCAGAACGACAGGTTGATGCCCGCGGCGATATGCGGCGGACTGAGATAGTTCGCGTGAAACAGGTAGGACAAGATCAAGTAGTCGAAGTGGCTCCGGTGGCAGGGTACCAAGACGACCGGACCTTGTTTCACGCACGCCGTCACCTTCTCCAGACCGGTATATTCGAACCCTTGAAACACCCGCGGCCAAATGCGGTTGAAGAGGAACTCGAGGAAGACGAAGTACGAGCCGTGGAAGTTGGCCGCCATCTCGTCGAAGTAGCGCTCCGCCGTCCGCCAGAGTTGCGACTCGGGCTGGCCGCGGTCACGCGCCTGACTGCGAATGACGCCCGACAAATCCGCATCGTGCAGCACCAGTTGCCGGACCTCGTGTTTCGGCAGCAGCGGCGGCCCCCACACCACGCGTTCCTCGCGATAGAGGAAGATCTGCAGTGCCCGCGCCAGACGCTTGAGAATACGCTCGCGTCCCTCGGCTCCGTAGCGTTGCGCGAACTCGCGCAGGGCGATCTGCTTGCCGACCGTGATGCTCGTATCGCGGGCATTCCACAGCAGCTGCAGCAAGCGTTTGATTTCACCCGGCGCTTCTTGAACGCTGTACACGAGGGTGGCCACCCGCGACTCCTTGCGACGAAAGCCGCGGCCACGCAGCACCGCAAGCGGCACCAGGAAGACTTCGTGGTGGTTCGAGAGCCCCCCCTGCATGACGTCGCGCAAGTAGTCGATCCCGGTCCGCGCACGACTGACCCCGGCGCGTCCGCTGACCAGTGATCCCATGCCCCGGGCACGGCTGCGCATGAAAATCAGAACCGGTTGCCCTTGCCGGACCAGGCGTTGGCAGCGATCACGGTCTTCGACGTGACGGACGCGCTTCAGGAACCACTGCGCCGCCTGCAGGCGGTGCCAGAGGATGTCGAGGATTTCGCGGAGAGGGCGCAGCAGCGTGCTGGGGACGTCGGACACGAATTGCGGCAGTGGCAACCCTTCCCGCATCAAGACGTAGGCGATGAGCATGTAGTCGACGAGGGAGCGGTAGCGCATGACGTAGACGATGCCGCCGCGCTCGGCTAGGGAACGGATGTGTTCCACGGCGCCGGGGTCGACACGCACCTGGGCGAGGAAGCGGCGGCAGAGCAGCGATGGCCAGAAACCAAAGCGGGTCAATGGACCGGGTTCGTAGCGGGTCAGGCTCGGCAGGGTCTTGGTCGTGGTCGGGTTCATGTGATGATCCGACTCAGTAAATACCACACGCGTGGGGTCGCGGCATCTCCGTTGCTCGAACCGGCTTGCCCCCACGATTCCTTACGCTAAGCGATGTCTGTGATACGCTTGTCGTTCCTCGTTGCGTTGCCGCTCGTAGTAATCGGGCTCTTCACGGCCGCCACATATGCGGCCCGGGCACGGCGGCGACAAGCGTGCGACGATGCCATTCGCCTGGGTTTGGTGAATGCGCTGTGGGCGTTCCTCACGGAATGCGCCGCCACCCTGGCTGTGAGCGCACTGGTGCCGGTCGGCTGGTGCATGCCGCGCTGGCGCTTCGCCGGCGACCTCCGCGGGTCGGTGATTCTGGTTCACGGATGGGGCGTGAACCGCGGCGCACTCTGGTTGCTGCGGCGCCGTCTGCTCCGCGCCGGCTGGGGCTCGGTGTGGTGCTTCGGGTATCGGGCGTATCGGCCCGACGTCGAACATCCCGCGGCGCTACTGCACCAAATGGTGCTCGAGGCCGCCCGCGTGTCGCGTGCGCCAATCACTCTCGTCGGCCATGGCTTCGGTGGGCTGGTGTTGCGGTACCACGCCCGACGCTACCCGCCGTCTGGGATCAGGCGCATCGTCACACTCGGGACGCCGCATCAGGGGACCGATCTGGCCCGCTGGCACCCAATGTTGCGCCGACATCTGACCCCCGGGGCAGCGCTACTCAATCGACTCAATGCCAACGATCGCGTCCCACAACAGTTCGATGTGATCGCGATTTCCTCCACCTTCGACGCTCGCATCCTGCCAGCCGCCAACGCCGAGTATCCCGAAGCTTTCAATGTGAAGGTCGCAGACGTCGGCCACAATGCACTGCTGTTCTCCAAGAAGATTGTTCATCTGATCTGTGAGAACCTGGACGTACCGGCCGTCGCAGGATCGGTCGCTCCCCGCACCGGCCTTGCGCCAAAGATCTCCCCGTAGAGCCCGCTCCCTGCCTCTACGCCCAAGGCTCAGCGCGGCTTTGCCCGCCATTGAAACTTCATGGTCCCGAGTCCCGGGTCCCTAGTCCCTGGTTCGGATTTCCTCGGTGTTTTCTGGAACCAGGGACCACGGACCCGAGACCAGTGACCTCGCCAAGCGGATTGGCCGGCAAAGCCGCGGTTCGCGAAATAGACGCGGGGCGCGTGCGGCGCTGTGCGCCAGCGACGCGCCCCGCTGTGCCCCCGAGGCGAATCCGAAGCTTTTTTCTGCTCCTACACCGCCTCACTACTGTGTCTAATGAAAAGTGGGAGTACGGTCAATTTAGGATTTTCCCTAAGGGTACTTAGGGTTTTCCCTAATGCGGCGACTAGTGCTTGGGAGGGTCGGAGCGGCCATACGGCCTCCAAGCCCCAGCGATACGCTAGGACCCAAGGGTGTCCAATGCGGACAAGAGACGCTCAATTTCATCATTACTATTATAGAAGTGTGGCGCGACGCGGACGCCGCCGCGGCGTGCCCGCACGACGATGCGTTGCGCACCCAGGTGCTGCACCACCCGCTCTGGGTCGTCACCCAATTGGAAGACGACGATCCCCGAACGTGCCGAGCGCTCCCATGGGCTCATGATGTGCGCGCCGCGGGCGCGGAGCCCTGCCGCCAGACGGTCGGTGAGCTCCAGGATGCGTTCTGAAATGCGCTCCGGGCCGATCTCCAGGAGCAGATCGATGGCAGCACCGAGCGCGAAGATGCCGAGCACTGGGGGGCTTCCGGGTTCAAACTTCGCCGCATCGGGCCGTGGCTCGAAGTGGTAAGGAAGGTACGTCGATGCGTCGCGGACACTCTTCCAACCGTGCAGCACGGAGTGCAACCGATCGATCACCCGCCGTGACACGTACAAGCAGCCGCATCCTTCCGGCGCGAGCAACCACTTGTGACCACCCACCGCCAAGCAGTCGATGTTGGCCGCCTCGACGTCGAGCCGCACGGCCCCCACGCCTTGGATGCCATCGACGCAAAAGATGATGTCGCGGGCTCGGCACCAGGAGCCGATCGGCGCCAGCTCAGTGGACGCCCCGCTGCACCAATCGACGAAGCTGACCGCCACCAGACGCGTGCGCGCGTCGGCGCGCGCAGCCACGTCATCAACGTGCACCAGACCATTGCGTGGCGCGACCAAGCGCGTCTCCACACCGAAGCGGCGCAACGCAAACCAGGGGTAGATATTCGACGGGTACTCACCGTCGACCGCAATGATGTTGTCCCCCGCGCGCCAGTCGAGGCTCGCGGCGACTAACGACAGGCCTTCCGAGGTGTTCTTGACGAACGCGATCTCGTCGCCATGCGCGCCGACCAAGCGCGCGAAGCCGGTGCGCACGGCTTCACCGCGCTCATCCCAGCCGTGCTGTAGTGTAGGCTCAACCTGCATCGCCTGTGTGGTGAAGGTGTTGACCGCTGCCGCGACGCGACGGGAGATCGGCGAGACTCCGGCATGATTGAAGTGAATGATCCCGGTTGTCGTAATCGGAAATTCGGCGCGCCACGCGTTCCAGCTCATACCGCATGCCGATACTGGGACAGCGAGCGTTTGACAAGTAAGCTTCAAGCCGCAAGCACCAAGCTACAAGCCGGACAACGCAGATTTCCATCCGACGAAGGGCTGATCGCTTGTAGCGTCGGGCTTGAAGATTGTAGCTTGAAGCTTGTGGCCTCCTTTGCACTAGCAACGGAACGCTACCTCAGCTAGCTCCCGCGTGTGACGGTCCACTCGCTCACGGTTCCCGGCGGCGTGTCGCCTCAACGGCTCGATGTCTTCCTCGCCCGTGCCGTCCCAGACTGCTCTCGGCGCATCGCGCAACGTACCATCGGGGCGGGTCACGTGAAGGTGAACGGTCGGCGGGCACGCAAGGGTGACCTGGTGAAGGAAGGTGATCTCGTCCTCGTACCGGCGGAACTCGTCACTCCCGTGTCGTTGCAGCCCAACGCCGACCTCGCAATCGACCTGTTGTACGCGGATGACGCAGTCGTCGCAGTCGACAAGCCGGCAGGAATGCCGTCGCACGCCTTACGTGCCGAAGAGACGCGCACGGTGGCCAACTTTCTGCTGAGCCGTTATCCAGAGATGGGACAGGTCGGACGAAGCCCGCTCGAGTCGGGGCTGGTCCACCGGCTCGACACCGGCACATCCGGGGTGTTGCTGAGCGCCCGGACAGCAAGTGCGTTCAGCTTGCTGCGGCAGCAGTTCACGACTGGATTAGTCGAGAAGATCTACACGGTGCTGGTGCAGGGTGAGGTGCGAGCCGCTGGTGAGGTGCGTTCGCCAATCGAACACGCGCCGCACAATCGACGAAAGATGCGCATCGTCGAGGCCGATCGCCCTGGCGGGAGACCGGCGCACACGACGTACCGGCCCCTCGAACACTGCGGCGCCGCGACGCTGCTCGAGGTACGGATCCACACGGGCGTCATGCATCAAATCCGCGTGCACCTCGCGTCGATCGGCCACCCGGTCGTCGGCGACGCCCTGTACGGCAGCGCGCCGCTCACCGACACACGCGGTCGGCACCTCCTGCACGCCTCCGCTCTCGGATTCGTCCATCCGCAGACAGGACAGCGCACCGACATCCGCAGCCCGTTACCCGCGAACTTTAAAGACAGGCTGTTAGGTTGTTAGCTGTTGGCTGTTGGCTGTTGGCTGTTGGCTGTTAGCTGTTGGCTGTTAGGGAGGATACTTTCATGGACCCTAACAGCGTAACACCTTAACAGCGTAACACCCTGTCTTTACGCAGCGGCTTGCTTGCCCTTGCTCTTGGTCTTGGCGCAGGAGCCGCAGAGGTTGCCGGTATTGTTCGGGTCTTCCACGAGACCTTCGTCCATGTTGTGGCAGACCTTCTTGCACTCGGCGCAAATGAAGTACACGCCCTCGATGGTCTTGTTGATGCGTTCGCGGTTGAGAATCCTGCCGCGCAGCTTCTCGACACGAATGCCGAGCAGCTCTTCGTACTGTCGTTTGATCTTGCGCCGGCCCGCCTCGTCGCGGGGTAGATCGCCATCTTCTTCGCGGTCGGCCCCCGCTTCATCGTCGAAGATATGAAGGCCCTTCTTGCCCTTGTCTTTCTTTGGTGTCCGACCCATCTTCGCCCGCTCCTCGTTTACCGGGTGCGTTCTGTGTAGCCGCAAGTCTTGTCGCAGACCCAGAAGTAGCCTTTGCGTCCGAACCCTGTGAAGTAGGTCACACGGCTCTCGGCGCCGCACGAGGGGCATTGACGCTTGTTGCTGGCGGCGCCGCTCTTCTCGGCCGTCTTGGCTTTCTTTTCAGCCATTACTCCGTCCTCCTTACCGAACTATCTCACTCTGATTGATTTGTTACTCGTGGATGGTGCGCATCGCGCGCGGGTCAGTCGCATGGGTCGTCACGCCGCAACCAAAAACGAACCCGGCCGCGCGACTCATGCTGCTGACCGGATGCAGACGCACGGCGGGAACCTAGCGAACCGCAAATATCCTGTCAATCGGGTCGGCGCTCTCTTGATGTGTTTCTCTCCCTGCCGTCCAAAAACGCTCAAAACCGAAGGCTTACCCCTCGTTGACCGCGAGATCGCGAAGCTCTGGCGCTTCCGCAGCGCAGCGCTCGATCGCAGCGAACAGTTTGGCCGGGTCAATCGGCTTGGCGATATACGCATCCATACCGGCAGCCAGACAGCGTTCCTCATCACCCTTCATGGCGTGCGCCGTCATCGCGATGATCGGCGTCCGCCTGCCGACCCGTACCTCGAGCGCGCGGATCGCCGTGGTGGTTTCAAAGCCATCCATCTCCGGCATCTGGACGTCCATCAGCACCAGATCAAACTGTGACTCCCGCAATGCCGCCAAGGCTTTGCGGCCATCTTCAGCGGCCACCACGGTATGCCCGCGCTTCTCGAGCAACCGCACGGCCAGCTTCTGATTGACGATGTTGTCCTCCGCCAACAAGATTCGCAGCCCTGGGGTGTGTGGAACAGGCTGCGCCTGGCCGCCGCGCTCGCGGACCAACTTGGCGGCCGAGTGATCCGACACCGGCACGGTGCCCAGCGCGATCAGAATCGCGCTGAGCAGCTCCGAACGCTGGATCGGCTTGGTCAGATAGCACGCGACCCCGAGCTCGCGACACCGGCTACGGTCCTCGGTCTGCGCCGCCGACGACAGCATCATGACCGTGGCGCCGGCAAGCTCGGGCGCCGACTTGATCCGTGCAGCCAACATGAAGCCGTCCATGTCGGGCATCTGCGCATCGATCAATACGAGGGGGTACGGCCTACCCAAGGCGGCGGCATGGGTCAACTCGGCCAGCGCTTCGCGCCCACCCGTGACGACCGTTGTGCGAGCCAGCGACATCATCAACATATCGTGCAGGATGCGGCGATTGGTGGCATTGTCGTCGACGATCAGCACCGGCAAGTCGCGCAAGGCGCCGGGGGGTAGCGGCGACCGCTCCAGAACACCGGTATCTGCGGCCGTGAAGCGTGCAGTGAAATGAAACACGCTACCTTTGCCGAACTCGCTTTCGAGCCAGATGCGGCCTCCCATCATACTGACGAGCTTGGAA
>Ga0187892_10012024_pt1 | contig 10430 bp, 7 predicted proteins | sample MA1701073metaG_FD_139345 | JGI IMG/M metagenome (GOLD analysis project Ga0187892, IMG submission 139345) | Bio-ooze microbial communities from a basaltic lava cave in the Kipuka Kanohina Cave System on the Island of Hawaii, USA - MA170107-3 metaG ...
CCTCGATGACCGGCTGCAGCGCCGTCAGCGCGAGGGCCCTGTCGGCCACCGCAACCGCCGCCACCGTCCCGGCCGAGACTTTCAGAAATTGTCGCCTTGAGAGAAACATCGTCAGCACCTCCTAAGTTGAATACTGCAAACCATGCTGCCTAACACTGTGGATCACGCTTTGAACATCACCTCCCTTTTGTGTTGGATTTGCCAGGCTGGGCCCGCTAAGTTGCGGAACTAACGTAGCTGAGGGGATAAGGAAAGTAGCAGGTCGTCGCAGCATGGCGAGTGAAAGAAAAAGCAATAACAGAACCACGAACATCACTTCGAGATAAATAATCTAAGATATTGATTTTACAATAAAATAAAATTATTTTATCTGGACTAAAAAGCATTGGATACTGCTAAACGTTTAGTAAAAGTGCCAGTAGTTTCAAAACAGAACATTAATGAAATAAAATTCAATGCAAATCAATACCTTACAAATCATTTCAGAGTTACATAACGGTAACATTCAAATGAGGTAATTGTTACCCTGAGAGGGCCAAGTTGCTAACATTTCCATACTCACTCACAGTTTGGCGAGACAGGACATGACCTAGCGGACTAGTTTGAGGACTTGGTTAGACCAGGAGGAGGACAATCAAGAAATATAGCTCTCACAGTTGGCCTGTTATCTTACCTTGGGATTTACCTTGCCGCTGGAATTATTGCGGTTGCAGGAACGAACTTTAACCCTCACGAGACAACCTCTTTTGGCTCATTTTTGGGGGGATTGTCGCTAATTGGACTGCATTGGACTGCAGGTGCTAGCGGATCAAACAGCCCAGCCTGAAGAGATAAAGGAGATCCTTCGGGAATCCGTGACTAATTAAATCGAAACTGATCCACTACCGCACTGGTGATTGGCTTGACAGAAATTTGCCCTCTCAGTAGAATCGGACCTCCTGCCCCGGAGAGCGGGAATAGCTCAGTGGTAGAGCATCGCCTTGCCAAGGCGAGGGTCGCGGGTTCAAATCCCGTTTCCCGCTCCATCGTATAGTTCTGTGGAGCCCCCCTCCTGTTCGATCTAAGCTAAGCCCTCACGACATACAGGTCGGGGACAGGTCTGTATGCCGATCAAGCGTATGGGGAACTTCCAGACACGCAGCGCCGACAAGGCGTTGCCTTAAAGGCATCTTTCGGACATAGGAGAATTTCAATCGATTATGATCGATAGACATGTAAGACCAGCTTCTCCTTTTCTAAACTCCGACATCTCCAGCTCTTTCACGGTAAAGCCCAGGCTGGCAATTTGCGCAGCAACTGACGGATATCCCATCGGTATTAGAACCGTTCCACCTATGCTCATCACGTTTGCAGCGTAGGCACACTCCTCTGTCAACTCGATGATCGTAAAGTTGTCCAGGTATTGTTTGACTTCCATGAGTATTGAGTGCGCGGCTATCACCATCGATCTCCCTAAAGAAGTCATCACCGTCTTAAGGTGTAGAGCCCTGCGCACCGGAACGGCAATCACTTGGTATCCACATGGCTGTGCAACCGCTTGAAGGAACTCAAGCCCTGCTCGATTCGTTCGTTTAGACTCGCCGACAAACAAAAACTTCTCGATCTTCAAAACATCGCCGCCCTCGAGCTGCGCCGGTGCCTCCATGTGGATCAGTTCCCTCCACTGTGAGAGGCACCTCGCCACCGCCTCTTGCTCACCGTTCCGTGTTTTTGCCCCCATCCACGTGATGACCGCGGTTTCATCGAGTAGAACCGCGGCATCTTCCACAAAACAGGCATCTGGAAATCGATGGTCAGCGGGAAGCACTAACACTTTTAGACCCAAGTCCTCCAGGGTGTCGATATAGGCCCGATGTTGGACTCTGGCTAGCTCTAGATTGATCGATTCTCTCTGCTGATACTGGAGGGTGCAGTCCGTATAGGTGTCCGAAACCTCTCGAACGATCGCGATGCCCTTAGACCCCCTATTCGGTCTGTGCGTCATGACAATCCATCATGTGGCTGATCAGAAACCGTGCGCTATTGAAGAAGACCGGCTTGCTTTTTTACGGCTGAGGCGTTAGCTTTTTTACCTCAGTAGCGAAGAGTTCTATGCCAGATAAGTTGATCTTTGCTCCCATACTTCCAAAACCTTGCACTCAGCCACCCAGGGGCTGCTGCTGTTCACAACCTACCCCGAGGGGATGATGACCAAGTACACAGACTTCGTCAATTACAACCTCTCCATGCTGACGGACCAGGTGCGGACCGAAACCTATCGGCGTGCCATCGTTCAGACGGTGAAGGTAGATGATGTGGTGGTGGATTTGGGGTGTGGATCTGGTGTGTTGGCCTTCTTTGCATGCCAGGCTGGGGCCAGAAAGGTCTATGCCATCGAATCCGAGGAAGTCATTGAGGTCGCGAAGCGGGTTTGCCTGAAGAATGGACTTCAGGACCGCGTCGTGTTCATTAACGATCCCTCCTTCCGTGTTGAACTGCCTGAGCGCGTGGATGTGCTCGTGACCGAGACCATGGGGGCATTTGGACTTGAAGAAGGCCTAGTCGGTTCGGTGATTGACGGGCGAGAGCGCTTTCTGAAAGCAAATGGGACGCTCATTCCCCAGTCGATTGAGTTGTTCATGGTGCCTGTCGAATTGCCTGGATTCTATCAACACATGGTCGAGTTCTGGGCAAGCGGTCGTTATGGCGTGGACTTCTCTCCCATTCGGCGCTTCGCTGCAAACAATTTCCATCCTGTCAAGCTGCACGAGGAAGCCTTCCTTAGCAATCCCGTGTCCCTTATACGGTTCGTGCTCTCTGACGCGAAAACTTCGGATGTGCAGCGGGAAGTCTCCTTTTACGCAACGCGTCGTGGCAGGTTCCACGGGCTCGCCGGCTGGTTCACTGCGGAGCTAGCAAAGGGGCTCTTCCTGTCCAACGCACCGGCATCCACGACTTCACACTGGGGTCTGGCGTTTTTTCCGCTTGAAAGCCCGGTTCCCCTGGAGAAGGGGAACCGCATCCGCCTCACGATCCACTCAACGAGTAATGGTTCCGTGTGGAGATGGCAAGTCGAGGTGAATGGCCAGTACTTCGATCAGACCACGCTGTGGGGATTCCCGCAGCCTGAGGGGGAGCGCCACAGGCTCTCGCCGGACAGGGCCTCGAAGCTGTCCGGCAGAGGGGAAGCCGAGTTGCTCCTGTTGAGCCTGATCAACGACGGAAAAACCACTCGCGAACTCGAACTCGAGCTTTTGCGACGTTACCCCGACCTCATCAGAAATCACGAGCAGGCTTCTGCGTTTGTGCGGGAAGTCATCAAGAAGTGTACCTGAACCAAACTTGTCATGCGATTCATGCCGGATCGTAATAAAACTTCACCCCCAACGGCAGGCGGTGACCACGTGATCAGAAGGGGGCAGAGTTCCGCGTGAACACGCTCACTGACATTCAGACCGCTGCTGAGATCCTCCGAGGTGTCGCTCACGTGACGCCGGTCCTCACGTCACGCACACTGAATCAATGCGCCGGTGCTACCGTGTTCTTGAAGTGCGAGAACTTTCAGCGCGTCGGGGCCTTCAAGTTTCGTGGGGCTTACCATGCAATCGCTACACTGCCTTCTCCACAGCAAGCCGGACCCATTGTGACGATTTCGTCCGGCAATCATGCCCAGGGTGTTGCGCTGGCTTGTCAACTCCGAGGCCTGGCGGCGCATATTGTCATGACGAAACCGATCAATCCGCTGAAACGGCAGGCCGTGATGGACTATCGAGCCACCATCCATGAGGTAGCTGATGGAGAGCAGGCCGAAAGGACACTGCGCGATCTCCAAGAGCAACTTAACGGCGTCTATATCCACGCGTTCAACAATCCTCGTGTCATCGCGGGCCAGGGGACTGCCATGCTGGAGCTTCTCTCTGTGGTGCCGGATCTGGACGTGGTGCTGGCCCCTGTTGGAGGAGGTGGATTGCTCTCAGGCACCTGTATCGCCGCCCACGGAGTAAACCCTTCCATTGCGGTCTATGCCTGCGAACCTATAGGAGCGCTCGACGCGGTACATTCCGTGCGCGAAAACCGGATTGTTCCGATGACCACCCCTCGCACGATAGCCGAAGGTCTACGGACCAGCTTAGGTGATGTGACGCTTCCGATTCTCCGCAATCACCTTGCCGGCTTCTTCCCGGTCGAGGAGAAAGAAATCGTGGAGGCCATGCGGTTCGCGTTCGAACGCCTCAAGATCGTGGTTGAGCCATCCGGCGCCGTCGCGCTGGCTCCATTGCTCAGGTGTGAAGAGACGCTGATCGGCAAGCGGGTCGGAGTGATCATCACAGGCGGGAATGTGGACCTCTCCTCGTTCTTTGCGACATTGTCCTAGCGACGCTGGGGGGCTGTGACCGGAACGGAGGGTGTGCCCAGACCCAATCTATCGCCGCACAGCACGGAGGCTGGCAAGCAACTGGTTGGCTTGTGCTAGGTCCTCGGGTGACAGCGGGACCTTCCCGAAGCGGACGCGACAGTAGAGGTGGGTGAGGGGGTGCACATACTGACCGCTATCGGACCACGCCTGCGTCACGAACCTAGCGAATTCTAACGGAGTGGCGCTGGGGTTCTTGTGGACGCCACGTGACGCCAGGAGCCGCAACATCCGGCCATACATCTGGACGACCGCAACCTGTGTGGCAGTGCCGTGCTCAAGGAGACGCCTTCCCGTCCATCGCTCTCTCAGGGGCCACACCATCACAACCATGACCACGGCGGTTGCCGAAGAGCCCACCATCCAGCCGAGTAGGCGCCAATCCAGTACCGGTGTGTGTTCAGCGATCCAGGTCCGCCAAGCCGCCGCCCAATGGAAGGCGATGGCCAGAAAGCTTGAAATCTGGGTGCGAGCGCTGTCGCTCCCTTCACGGATTCCGCGCGCGATCGTCAACTGGTCGGCAAAACTGTACTGAATGACAAGGCGGTCCCATTTCAGCCGAATTGAATCCATGATCCTTCCGAACGTTGTCCATAAATGATTCGGGACGGTTGTGGGCACGCTGGGTGTAGGGTCAAAGGTGATCCATCCTGAACGTGGGAAATACACCTCGACCCATGCATGGGCGTCCCGCTGGCGGACTGTATGGTAGTTGCCGAAGTCGTTCCACTCGCCACCAAGAAATCCGGTGACCAGACGAGCCGGAATGCCCACCGTTCGCAGCATCACAACCATGGCCGTCGCGTAGTGCTCACAATAGCCGGTCTTGCGTGTGAAGAGAAAATCTTCGACAGGGCTGACGGGGGTAGCAGTGCCGACATCGAGACGGTAACGGTAGTTCGCTCGGAGGTGCTGCTTGATAGCAATGGCCATCTGAAGAGGAGTCTTGGCCTCGCGGGTAATGCGCTGGGTCAACTCTCTGACCCGCGGGCTCATGGTCGGAAGCTGAAGGAAATGTTTTCTGATGTAGTTTGGGTAGCTAAAGGAGACCGCTGTTCGTTCCTCATCCAGCAGGTGACCGGGTATGGAGTTCACACGGTACTGAAACCGTGTTGAGGGAAGGTATGGCAAAGAGACCCCGCCCATGCCATCAGCCAGCATGGCCGGGAAATCACCAGTGACTGAGTCCACCAGCGGAACCCCGAACAGGACGGAAGTGTCGAGGGCCTCAATGAGGATCTCTTGGCGGAGACCGGCTGGCTGCGTAGCTCCTGGTCTTTCACTCATGGCCTTCGGAACCTTGAACGTTCCTTCAGCAGTCTGTCCCAGTGGGCGGCGGTGGGCAAGGCTGTTGACCCAGGAGCGCCCGTTGTACAGGTCGTAGGCTGCGCCACGGAGGTACAGTCGGTCAGTGGCCGGTGCCTCCTGATCCGGGAACTCGACACGCATGACGACGCTCGGGTCCTCTTTGATGGCGCCAATGACACCCAGGTCCACCTTCTCCGAAAAGCCTGATGTCCTGATGACCTCCCCGCGTGTCCGTTTAAAGAATCCGGCTCCGATTCGTGGGATCACAAAAAAGATGACCATGGTGAGGCAAAACGCTCCCAGGACAATGCCGTTCGTCGTCCAGAAAAATCTTGCCGTGATAGGGCCTGGGAAGGGGGATGCGTTCATTGGGCTGTTTAGAGAAGTCATCGCCAGTCGCGCTTCATGGCTCTCCTTTGTCAGATGATAGAGCAGCAGCGTCCAGATCGCTGCGAAGAGGTAGGCCACGAAGACCAATCCGTACCACAGATCCGTTGTGAGAGCTGCCGAAGCCAGGACTGCCACAAGGCTGATGGCATAGAGCTGTAGGAAGTCCTTGCGTTCCTTGAGATTGAAGAGCTTGTTGACCATGAGGCTGATCACGAAATGGATACCGGCCGGCAGCATGTCCTGTGAGATCCAGAGCAGATCCACCACAAAGGCGATAAAGGCCATGACCATGAGGCTATTCCAGAGCGCCGGAGATAATCGCAGAAGCTGGGTTGTGAGCCAGTTGCTGCCCACTCCGCATGACTGCGCGAGACTGACCGCTAACGCCACGAACCCGAGAAGGGCCAAGATCAGCGGGAGTTCGGCGGTCATCGCTAGGCCTGCGAACCCGATGGCGGCCAAGAGAACGGAGCTCAGCTCGAAGGCTCGTTCAAGGTTCATGCGTACTCACGCTCCGATGCCAGGACCACTCGACTCACGCCCTGACAAGCGGCAGTTAGACGCGGATCTGGCCAAGGCAGAACCAAGAGAACGGATTCCAAGCACTCGCTCCGGTCGCCGAGCGTCCTGAACACGTTCGGTATCGGAGCTGATTCCACCACCGGGATCGGTTCACAAAGAGCCAAGGCCCGGAGAATAACGTAGAACTGGGCCTCACCGATGTCGTAGGGGATTTCCAGATCCCCCACCAGCGCGCGGAGAGCGTAGGACCGCTCATGAAAGAAGGCGACCAATGAGGCGGCTAGGGTCACCGCTCGCTCGAAGTCCTGGTGGTGGTTGCTTGGGATGGCGGTGGATAAGGCAATGGTCACGCGCCGTTGGTCTTCAGCCTCAGTTTCCCGGACCATTAACTTCGATTGTCGAGCCGTGGTCATCCAGTGGATGGTGCGGGAATCATCTCCCGGTCGGTAGAGTCGGAGATTATACAGACTGACACCCTGCCCCCGCCGTGGCAAAGCCTGATCTTGACCCTGGGTCGTCAGATCATGGACAAGCGCATCGGGCAGGGGCCTGAGATCTGGGCAGACCACCACCTCTGACTCGAGAGGAAGCGTCGCTGCCTTTATGAAGAGGCCAAAGGGAAAGCGCGTCAGCAACTTGATTCCTTGAATTCGGTAGTACCCCCTCCTCGCTACCAGAAGCGGGTAAGAGAGCAAGACCGACGCCCGCGGCGGCAAGTGAAGCAGGCGTAGGCCTCGGTCCACGGCAGCGCCCTGAACCACGTCCATCACTCTCAACGAAAAACTGGGAATCCTGAGTTTTCGATTGGCGATGGAGAGGGTCACGGTCGTTGGCTGGTTGGCAAAGAGATATTCCGGCAGATGCCTGCGGACTTCAAGTCTCTTCAGACATTGCTCGGAGAGCAGACCCGAGATGACGATGAGGCTCAACAGCATCGCCAGGAGGAGGTAGAGAAGATTGTTCCCAGTGTTAACGGCGGCTAGGCCGACTGCGAGGGTGAAGAGGATGAGCTTCGTCCCTTCGGGCGTCAGCCGGATGGACCGGTAGCGATAGAACCAGCGAACGAATTGTCTGACACGTTCAAAGCTCATGAGAAGTCTTCGGTTCTCAGCAAGAAGCTATCAGCCAGAGGAGCAGGATTGCTGACCCTCCTGTATTCGCTGCTCAATGCCGGTGCTGAAGGCTCGTGGCTGATTTCAGAGTGGGATGGGCACTGTTTCCAGAATATCCTGAATGACTCGCTCGGCATGCTCGAAGCTTCTCCCCCTGGCCCCTTGACCTCGATTGAGCATCACTCGATGCGACAGGACGACTGGCGCCAACTCCTTGATGTCATCGGGTAAGCAGTAGTCGCGGTCCCGGGCCAGGGCAAGCGCCTTCGCTGCCTTGCACAGTGCCAGGGTGCCTCTTGTGCTCACGCCGAGGGTCAAGAGATTGCTTCGCCTCGTTGCCATGATGATGCCCAGGAGATAGTCCATAAGGCTATCATCAAGGCGGACCTTTTCGACGGTGTTCTGCAGGTCGAGCATTTCTTCTACCGTGAGCACCGGCTGCAAATCCTCGGCTGGGTGGAGGGATTGAGGCCGGTCCAGGATCTTTTTTTCTTCCGCCGGATCAGGATAGCCGATCCGGATCCTCATCAGAAACCGGTCCAGTTGCGATTCCGGTAAGGGAAAGGTCCCGTGGTACTCCACCGGATTTTGGGTGGCGATGACCATGAAGGGTTGCCGCAGTGGATAGGTCCGACTGTCCACGGACACCTGAGCTTCGCTCATGGCTTCCAGAAGGCTGCTCTGCGTCTTTGGAGTGGTCCGGTTAATCTCATCAGCCAGGACGACATTGGCGAAAATAGGGCCTGCCATGAACTCGAAAACCTGCTTCTGCCGATTGAAGATGGACACCCCAAGGATATCGGATGGCAAAAGGTCGCTGGTAAACTGGATTCGTTTGAACGAACAGTCCAGAGAACGGGCTAGGCTGTGGGCGAGGGTGGTCTTTCCGACTCCGGGGACATCCTCGATTAAGAGATGGCCCCGTGCAAGCATGCAGACGACGGCTAATTCGATGGCCTGAGGTTTGCCTTTGATGACATGCTCAATGTTGTCCCGTACGGACTGGATTTTCTGGCTTTCGTTCATCGGTGGAGGCCGCGACTCAGAAGAGAAAAAGATCCAACGTGAGCTCAGTGAAAAAGTCTAGCAGACTAATGGGAGGTGGTCAATTTTCGAACGATATTCCATGAGGTTCCGTTGGTTCAGCCGGTACCAGAACCAGGAACCAAGGCGGTGGCTCCTCCGTCATGTCCTTGAAAAGTCGTGCGGTCCGGCTGAATGGCAGTCCTTCGAAGACCGCGCCACGGCGAATCTCGACGTGTCGGAATCGGTAGTGACGGTCCTGAACATCCGGCTTCTCCAGCACACGGGGAATGTCCTGCCTGAGATCCGTCAGGTCTGAGAGAACCACGGACTCGCCGACCGGCAGAGCGGACAAGCTGTCGTACAGAGGTCCGAACGACTCGGCAATGATGGAAGGACTGAAGATCGTGTCCGGGGGTCGCATTCGCGAGTCGGCCACGAGTTGGGACAGGAGCTCCCAGAATACCTCCGTATCCACCGCTGAAAGGACGCAGAGTTTGCCATGCCTCGAAAGGAGATCCAGCAGGGCGAGAGGCCCACGGATCTCGAATTTCCAGGGCGGAAAGAGCAGCGTCCGGCCACCATGCAAGACCTCGAGTGCCTCTTCGCTTTCCACGCGGACCTTTCGAAAAGCTCCCTTGGTTTTTCTTAAGTGTTCCTCGATGATCGGTTGCGACAAACGGGAGGGTTCAAGCGCAAAAGTCGGCGTGGCGGGAGCGTGGCACGTGACGATCGTGTAGTGCGGTAAGAGGCTCTTGATCTTCCCCAGATCGAACATGTCTTGATCTCCCCAGAACTGAAACCGGAGACCGCGGGTAGGCTGTCTGAGATTCCTTAGCCGGGTTTGGTCTGGATGCAGCGGTCTCCCTAGTTTAGATCCGGGTCGAAGCCGATCGATGCAGTGTACGATTAGATCCTGTTGTCGTTCTTTAAGGAGGGGGAGGTACTGTTCAACCAGTTCGGACGCGAAAGACAGGTCGCCGGCACCGAGATCAAGCAGGGAGGCTGTGTCTGCTTCACACAGCAGATCGAACGGATTGCGACAGGTCCGAACGAACTGCTCAATCTCAGCTGCACTGGTGGTTGAGATAGGCGCAGCGGAGCTCTCATGATGAGCGAGCCCGAACAGGACGCACAGGGCCCGCACGGCTTTGGTGGGAGGAAGACCTGTGAGCTGGCGGAGCCGCTCTCCCGGGAGTTCCTGGATGCGATTGACCGTCCCTTCGCGGAGAATATCTAGAAGCTGGTTGCGGAGGGCAGAAGGAAGGGAGGAAGAAGCCTGAATGGCTACGGTCAGCTGCTTTAACGTAGTCTGAACCCTCGGCTGTCCGACCAGGTTTAGGGAAGCTGCCCAGGCGTCCTGCTTCGCATCACGGCATTGCGTCAAGCGCTCTCGAAACTCGGATAGAAGTTTTGGGTCAAAACCCTTTGGATCGAACTGCGGCTCACGACCCATTCAGAACTCAGTGGGCGGGAGGTAGCCAGCGGCCTTGCTTCCGCGAGAAGAGTGATTGAAGGTAAGATAACCCGCCATTCGCGGTTCAGTCAAGGTCGCGGGCTTGCTGGCAGACAAATGGTATGGTAGTGGAGGAGTCAGGAGGAGTAACCTGGCCGATGTCGAGAGCCGTAAACCGTCAAACTTCGCTGATCAGCGTTGTCCTCGGTATGTCGGTCTTGCTGAC
>Ga0187892_10012025_pt1 | contig 10429 bp, 1 predicted proteins | sample MA1701073metaG_FD_139345 | JGI IMG/M metagenome (GOLD analysis project Ga0187892, IMG submission 139345) | Bio-ooze microbial communities from a basaltic lava cave in the Kipuka Kanohina Cave System on the Island of Hawaii, USA - MA170107-3 metaG ...
GCTCGCCTCGCTCGATCCGCTCGAGCCGCCCTACCTGCGCGCGACGCCCGCGGCCGGCGCACCGGACTGGCGCGAACTCGCGCTCGACGTGCCGGCGGAGTTCCGCGCCGCGCACGCGGGCGGCGACGCGCTGCTCGCCGGCGTCGTGACCTGGCTCGCGCGGCTCTCCGGCCGCGCCGGCTTCGATCTCGCGTTCCGCGACGACGAGCTGCTCGCGCGGATCGCCGGGCTCGAGGCCTTCGCGGCGAACGCGGTGCCGCTGCGCGTGGCGCTCGACGAGTCGGCCAGCGCGGGCGCGGCGCTCGCGAGCGCGGTCGACGCGATCGCCCGCACGCGCAAGCGCGTCACGTTCCTGCACGACGCGGTCGCGCGCTTCCCGCGCCTGCGCGGGAGCGCCGAGCTCGCGGCCGGTGCGCTCCTGCCCGTGCTGGTCGAGATCGGCGACGCCGCGCGCGGCGCGACGCGCCCGCCCGGCACGCTGCTCGCGTTCGCGGCCGAGGCCGACGGCGCGAGCGCGCGGCTCGGCTACGACGCGCGCGCGCTCGACGACGCCTCCGCCCAGCGCCTGGTCGCGCAGTGCCAGAGCTTCCTCCGCGAGCTCAGCCGCGACACCGAGCGCGCCTTCGCCAGGCTCCCGCTGCTGGCGCGCGAGGAGCGCACGCGCGTGCTCGAGACCTGGAACGCGACGCAGACGCCCTACCCGGCCGACGCCTGCGTGCACACGCTGTTCGAAGCCCAGGTGCGGCGCACGCCGGACCGCGCGGCCGCGAGCTTCGAGGGCGAGACGCTCAGCTACCGCGAGCTCGACGCGCGCGCGAACCGGCTGGCCGCGCACCTGCGCGGGCTCGGCGTCGGGCCCGACGCGCTGGTCGGGATCTTCATCGAGCGCTCGCTCGAGATGCTGGTCGCCGTGCTCGCCGTGCACAAGGCGGGCGGCGCCTACGTGCCGCTCGATCCCGCCTACCCGCGCGACCGGATCGCATTCATGCTCGAGGACTCGGGCGCCGCCGTGGTGCTGAGCGTCGAGCGGATCGCGGCCGAGCTGCCCGCCTCGAGCGCGCGCGTCGTGCGCGTCGACGCCGACTGGCCGGAGATCGCGGCGCACTCCGAGCGCGCGGTCGCGAGCGCGGCCACGCCCGCGCACCTCGCCTACGTGATCTACACCTCCGGCTCGACCGGCCGCCCGAAGGGCGTGATGGTCGAGCACCGAAACGTCGTGAACTTCTTCGCGGGCATGGATCCGCTGATCCCGCACGATCCGCCCGGCGTGTGGCTCGCGGTCACGAGCCTGTCGTTCGACATCTCGGTGCTCGAGCTGCTCTGGACGCTGACGCGCGGGTTCGAAGTCGTGATCCACGCCGACCGCGACCGCGCGCCGGGCTCGGCGCTGCCCGCCCGCGCGGCCGGCGCGCAGCGCAAGCTCGACTTCGGCCTCTTCCTGTGGGGCAGCGACGACGCCGCCGGCGCGGACAAGTACAAGCTGATGCTCGAGTGCGCGCGCTTCGCGGACCGCCACGGCTTCGGCTTCGTGTCGACGCCTGAGCGCCACTTCCACGCCTTCGGCGGCCCGTTCCCGAACCCGTCCGTGACCAGCGCCGCGATCGCGGCCGTGACCGAGCACGTGCAGATCCGCGCCGGCAGCTGCGTGCTGCCGCTCCACCACCCGGTGCGCGTCGCCGAGGAGTGGTCGGTGGTCGACAATCTGTCGAACGGGCGCGTGGCGATCTCGTTCGCCGCGGGCTGGCAGCCGAACGACTTCGTGATCCGGCCCGACGGCTTCGCCGACGCCAAGGGCAAGATGTTCCGCTCGATCGACACCGTGCAGCGGCTGTGGCGCGGCGAGGCGATCGAGTTCGCGAATCCGCTCGGCCAGCTCGTGCCCACGCGCACGCTGCCGCGCCCGGTGCAGGCGGAGCTCCCGACCTGGGTCACCACCGCGGGCAGCGCCGAGACCTACGAGCTCGCGGGCAAGGCGGGCGCGAACCTGCTCACCCACCTGCTCGGCCAGACGGTCGAGGAGGTCGGCGAGAAGGTGAAGGTGTACCGCGCGGCGCGCGCCGCGGCGGGCCACGATCCCGACACGGGCGTGGTCACGCTGATGCTGCACACCTTCGTCGGCGAGAACGACGACGACGTGCGCGAGCTCGTGCGCGAGCCGATGAAGCAGTACCTGTCGAGCTCGGTTCAGCTCGTGAAGGGCTTCGCCTGGGCGTTCCCGGCCTTCAAGCGGCCCGGCGGCGCGAACGCGAAGCCCGACGACATCGACCTCTCGAGCCTCTCGCCCGAGGAGCTCGACGCGATCCTCGAGCACGCCTTCGAGCGCTACTTCGAGACCAGCGGCCTGTTCGGCACGCCCGAGACCTGCGCCAAGATGGTCGAGCGCGTGCGCGCGGTCGGCATCGACGAGATCGCCTGCCTGATCGACTACGGCGTGCCGACCGAGCGCGTGCTCGCGAGCCTGGACGCGCTCGACGAGGTGCGCCGCCAGGCGAACGCGGGCGCGGCCGGCGCGGCCGAGTCGAGCGGCGACTTCTCGCTCGCGGCGCAGCTCGAGCGCAAGGCGGTCACGCACATGCAGTGCACGCCGTCGATGGCGAAGATGATCGCGATGAACGCGGAGATGCGCGCCGCGCTCGCGCCCGTGCGCCACCTGTACATCGGCGGCGAGGCGTTCCCGAGCTCGCTCGCGCGCGAGCTCGCGGGCTTCGTGCGCGGCGAGGTGACGAACATGTACGGGCCGACCGAGACCACGATCTGGTCGACCACGCACAAGCTCGCGGGCGCGGAGGAGCAGATCCCGATCGGCCGGCCGATCGCGAACACCCAGATCTACGTGCTCGACCGCCACCTCGAGCCCGTGCCGATCGGCCTGGCCGGCGAGCTGTACATCGGCGGCGACGGCGTCGTGCGCGGCTATCACCGCCGCGCCGAGCTGACCGCCGAGCGCTTCGTGCCCGATCCCTTCCGGAACGACGGGTCGGGCGGCGCGGGCGCGCGCATGTACCGCACCGGCGATCTCGCGCGCCAGCGGCCCGACGGCACGATCGAGTTCCTGGGCCGCGTCGACCAGCAGGTGAAGATCCGCGGCTACCGGATCGAGCTGGGCGAGATCGAGGCCGAGCTCGCGCGCCACCCGCAGGTGCAGGAATGCGTCGTTGTCGCGCGCGAGGACGCGGGCTCCGATCCGCGCCTGGTCGCCTACTTCGTGCCCAAGGGCGCGGCGCCCGCGATCGACGAGCTGCGCGAGCAGCTGCGCGAGACGCTGCCCGAGTTCATGGTGCCGGCGCTGTTCGTGTCGCTCCCCGCGCTGCCGCTCACGCCCAACGGCAAGATCGACCGCAAGCGCCTGCCCGCGCCCGAGCAGCACAAACCGCGCGCGCCAAGCCAGTTCGCCCCGCCGCAGAACGCGCTCGAGTCGACCATCGCCGCGGTCTGGCGCGACGTGCTGAAGCTCGAGAGCGTCGGCCGAGAGGACAACTTCTTCGATCTCGGCGGCCACTCGCTCTTGGTCGTGCAGGTGCACCGCACGCTGCGCGAGAAGCTCCCGCAGCCGCTCTCGCTCACCGACCTGTACCGCTTCCCGACCATCGCCTCGCTCGCGGAGTTCCTGTCCAGCGACGGCCGCAACGAGCGCGTCGAGAAGGGCATGGACCGCGCGGCGGCGCGCCGCGAGGCGCAGAAGGCCCGCGGTCAGGCGCGGCGGCGCCCGAGCAGCGACGGATGAGCGCGGGCGACGGCGAGTACACCGGCAACGAGATCGCGATCGTCGGCCTCTCCTGCCGCTTCCCCGGCGCGGCCAACGCCGACGAGCTGTGGCGCAACCTGCGCGGCGGCGTCGAGTCGATCCTGCGCTACGACGACGCGGCGCTGCTGGCCGCGGGCGTCGAGCCGTCGCTGCTCGCCAATCCCAACTACGTGAAGGCGGGCGGCCAGCTGCCGGAGCTCGACGGCTTCGACGCGGCGTTCTTCGGCTTCGGCCCCAAGGACGCGGCGATCACCGATCCGCAGCACCGCCACATGCTCGAGTGCGCGTGGGAGGCGCTCGAGGACGCGGGCCACCCGCCGGCGCGCTTCGACGGCGCGATCGGCTGCTTCGTGGGCTGCGGGATGAACGGCTACTTCATCTACAACCTGCTGCGCAATCCCGACATCCTGGCCTCGACCGGCGCGTTCCTCCTGCGCCACACCGGCAACGACCGCGACTTCCTGCCCACCACGGTCTCGTACAAGCTCGACCTGACCGGCCCGTCGGTGGCGATCCAGACCGCCTGCTCGACCTCGCTGGTCGCGATCCACGTCGCCTGCCAGAGCCTGCTCGCGAACGAGTGCGACCTCGCTTTGGCCGGCGGCGTCACGATCATCACCCCTCCGGGCCAGGGCTACGTGTACAACGAGAACGAGCCGCTCTCGCCCGACGGCCACTGCCGCGCGTTCGACGCCAAGGGCGCGGGCACCGTGCTGACCAGCGGTATCGGCGTCGTCGCGCTGCGCAGGCTCGCGGACGCGCTCGCGGACGGCGACGCGATCCACGCGGTGATCCGCGGCTCGGCGATCAACAACGACGGCTCGCGCAAGATCGGCTACCTCGCGCCCTCGGTCGACGGCCAGGCCGCGGTGATCGCCGAGGCGCTCGCGATCGCGGACGTCTCCGCCGACGAGATCTCCTACGTCGAGACCCACGGCACGGGCACGAACGTCGGCGACCCGATCGAGATCAGCGCGCTGACCCAGGCCTTCCGCCAGACCAGCGACCGCAACGGCTACTGCGCGATCGGCTCGAACAAGCCGAACATCGGCCACACCGACACCGCGGCCGGCGTCGCGAGCCTGATCAAGGTGGTGAAGGCGCTGCAGCACGGCGAGCTGCCGCCGAGCCTGCACTACGAGCGCGCCAACCCGACCATCGACTTCGAGCGCTCGCCGTTCTTCGTGAACCACCAGCTCGCCGAGTGGAAGCGCGCGAACGGCAAGCGCCGCGCGGGCGTGTCGTCGCTCGGTGTCGGCGGCACGAACGCGCACGTGATCGTCGAGGAGGCGCCGGAGCGGCGCTCGGGACCGGCGCGGCGCGCTTTCGAGATCCTGCCGCTCTCGGCCAAGAGTGGGGGCGCGCTCGACGCGAACGCGGCGCGGCTCGCGGCCTTCCTGCGCGAGCACCCGCAGGTGTCGCTGGCCGACGTCGCCCACACGCTGCAGGTCGGCCGCGACGCCTTCGAGCACCGCCGCGTGCTGGTCGCGCGCGCTCACGAAGAAGCGGCGGCGTTGCTCGAGAGCGGCGACAGCAAGCGCGTGTTCGGCGCGCGCAGCAAGGGCTCCGAGCCGTCGGTCGTGTTCATGTTCCCCGGCGGCGGCGCGCAGTACCCGAACATGGGCTACGGGCTGTACCAGTCCGAGCCGGTCTACCGCGCGGCGATGGACGAGGCGTTCGCGGCCGCGCGCAGCATCCTCGACTTCGACCTGAAGGCGCTGATGTACCCCGGCGCGAACGTCACGGCCGAGGGCGCGGCGCGGCTCGCGCGGCCGACCGCGTGCCTGCCCGCGATCTTCGCGACCGAGGTCGCGCTCGCGAAGCTCTGGATGTCGTGGGGCATCGAGCCCGCCGCGCTGACCGGCCACAGCATGGGCGAGTACACCGGCGCGTGTCTGGCCGGCGTGATCTCGGTCGCCGACGGGCTGCGCATCGTCTCGACGCGCGGCCGGCTGGTCGACGGGCTCCGGGTCACGGGCCGCATGCTGTCGGTGCCGCTGCCCGAGGCGGAGCTGCGCGAGCTCCTGCCCGCGGACCTGGACCTCGGGATCGTGAACGGGCCGTCGCTGTGCGTGGTGTGCGGCGAGACGAGCGCGATCGAGCGCTTCGACGCCGAGCTCAAGGCGCGCGAGATCGCCTGCCAGCAGCTGCGCGTGCCGGCCGCGGGGCACTGCCGCCTGCTCGATCCGATCCTCGACGAGTTCCACCGCTGTCTCCAGTCGGTGTCGTTCTCGGCGCCCAAGATCCCGTACATCTCGAACCTGACCGGCACCTGGGTTCGGCCCGAGGACGCGCAGGACACCGCCTACTGGCGGCGCCACTTCCGCGAGTCCGTGCGCTTCTCGCAGGGGCTCGGCGTGCTGCTCGAGGACCCGAACCGCGTGCTGCTCGAGGTCGGCCCCGGCCAGACGCTCGCGTCGCTCGCGCGCCAGCAGCAGAAGCAGCCGCGCGCCGCGCTCGGCTCGCTGCGCCACCCCGACGACTCCGCCGCCGACGAGATCTTCTTCGCCACGAGCTTCGGCCGGCTGTGGACGAGCGGGGTCGACGTCGACTGGAGCAAGCGCCGCGGCGACGAAGAGCGCCTGCGGGTGCGGCTCCCGACCTACGCGTGGGAGCACCAGCGCTACTGGATCGACGGCGTCCGGTCCGCCGCCGCCGCGAGCGCGGCCGACGACGAGCTCAGCCGCCACGCCTCGGTGTCGGGCTGGTTCACCGAGCGCGTGTTCCGGCCCGAGCCGCTCCCGCCCGAGGTGGGCGCGGCGAGCGGCGAGAAGCTCTCCTGGCTCTTGTTCGCCGACCCGTCCGGGCTCGGCGCCGCGCTGTGCGCGGAGCTCGAGAGGCAAGGCCACACGGTCACGGTCGTGCGCGAGGGCGACGCGTTCTATCGCCTCTCCGAGCGCGAATACGCGCTCGCGCCCGAGGCCGGCCTCGACGGCTACCAGGAGCTCGTGCGCGACCTCGACGCGAACGGCCGCCTCCCGGACCGCATCGCGCACCTCTGGCTGGTGACGACGGACGAGACGTCGCGCGCCGGCTCGAACTTCTTCAACCGCAACCAGGAGCGCGGCTTCCACAGCCTGCTCTACCTGGCGCAGGCGCTCGGCGGCGAGGACGTGCGCCAGCCGATGCACGTGACGGTGGTGTCGAACGGGATGCAGCGCGTCGGCGAGGACGCGCTGCGCTACCCGGAGAAGGCGACCGTGCTCGGCCCCGTGGGCGTGATCCCGCAGGAGCTGCCGCACATCACGCTGCAGAGCATCGACCTCGACCCGCCGCTGGCCACGCGTTCCGCGCGCAAGCGCGCCGGGCGCGCGCCCGGTCTGGACCACGTCGCGGAGCTCGTGCGCGACATGGCGCCGGCGCAAGCGGACCGCCGCATCGCCTACCGTGCCGGCCAGCGCTTCGTCGAGCGGCTCGAGCCGGTCGCGTCGCCCGCGAGCGCGCCGGCCACGCCGCCGCTGCGCGAGCGCGGCACCTACCTGATCACGGGCGGTCTGGGCGGGCTCGGTCTCCTGCTCGCGGAGCATCTCGCGAAGACCGTGCGGGCGCGGCTGGTGCTGGTCGGTCGCGGCAAGCTGCCGAGCCGGCCCGAGTGGCCGGGCTGGCTCGCGAGCCACGGCTCGACCGACCCGACCAGCCAGAAGCTGCGCAAGCTCGGCGAGCTCGAGGCGCACGGCGCGGAGCTCCTGATCGCGAGCGGCGACGTCGCCGACATCGTGCGCATGCGCGAGATCACAGCGCAGGCGAGCGAGCGCTTCGGCGAGATCCACGGCGTGTTCCACGTCGCGGGCGCGATCGACGACGCGCCGATCCAGACCAAGACGCAGGCGCAGATCGAGGCGGTGTTCAGCCCCAAGGTGCACGGCACCCTCGTGCTCGACGAGCTGCTCCCGAACGTGGAGCTGTTCGCGCTGTTCTCCTCGAGCTCGAGCGCGCTCGGCGCGGCCGGCCAGATCGACTACGCGGCGGCCAGCGCGTTCGTCGACGCGTTCGCCCAGAGCCGCGCCGGGCGCGCGCGCCCGCGCACGGTCGCGATCGGCTGGGGCGTGTGGCGCGACGTCGGCCTCGCGGTGCAGTCGTACGAGCGGCTCGGCAGCGGCGGCGCGAGCGGCCGACCCACCTCGCACCCCCTGCTCGGCCGGCGCATCTCCGACGCGGGCGGCCGCGTCGCGTTCAGCACCACCTTCAAGGGGCCGGAGCACTGGCTGCTCGACGACCACCGCTCGCGCGCCGGCGAGGCGCTGATCCCCGGCACCGGCTACCTCGAGCTCGCGCGCGGCGCGTTCGCGGAGCTGGAGAGCGCGCCGGCCGTCGAGCTGCGCGATGTGTTCTTCGTCGCGCCCTGCGTGGTCGGCCCGAAGGAAGAGGTCGAGCTGCGCACGCTCGTGCAGCGCGGCGCCGACTCGAGCGCGATCGAGATCGAGAGCCGGATCGCCGGTACGTCCGAGTGGCAGCTCCACGCGCAGGGCGAGGCGGCGGTGTGCGCGGCGCCCGCGCCCGCGCGGCTCGCACTCGACTCCCTGCGCGCCCGCATGGGCGCGCCGCAGAGCGCGCGGCCCGGCGAGTCGCTCGACACCCTGCACGCGCGCCACCTGCGCTTCGGCCCGCGCTGGAGCGTGCTGCGCGCGATGCGCTTCGGCGCGAACGAGGCGCTGGCCGAGCTCGAGCTGCCCGAAGCGTTCGCGGCCGATCTCGGCGCCTACCCGCTTCACCCGGCCCTGCTCGATCTCGCGACCGGCTTCGCCACGCCGCTGATCGAGGGCTACGCGGGCGCGGAGCTCTACGCGCCGATGTCGTACAAGCGCGTGCGCGTGCGCGGCCCGCTGCCGCGCCGGATCGTCTCGTTCGTGCGCGGCGCGGAAGCGAACCGCGTCGGCAACGAAGTCGCGCTGTTCGACGTCACGATCGCCGACGAGTCCGGAAACGCCCTGGTCGAGGTCGAGCAGTTCGCGGTGCGCAAGCTCTCTGCTGACGCCGTGCTGACGCGCGCCCCCGCCCGCGCCGCCGCCACCGCCGCGGCCCGAAGCAGCGACGCCCACACCGAATCGGGTCACCTGACCGCGGCCGAGCGCCTGTTCCGCCGCTCGTACGAGCTCGGCATCCGGCCCGCCGAGGGCATGGAGGCGCTCGACCGGCTGCTCGAAGCAAAGCCGCGCGCGCACCTGTTCGTCTCCTCGCTCGACCTGCCGCAGCTGGTCGAGGCGATCCGCTCCGCGCCGAAGGCGGACAACGCGCCCAGGACCGCCTTCGCCCGGCCCGAGCTCGAGACCAGCTACGTCGCGCCGCGCGACGAGGTCGAGCGCACCCTGGCCGGCTTCTGGCAGGAGCTGCTCGGCGTCGACAAGGTCGGCATCCGCGACGACTTCTTCGAGCTCGGCGGCCACTCGCTGATCGCGGTGCGGCTGTTCGCGAAGATCAAGAAGACCTGGGACGTCGAGTACGCGATCTCGGTCCTGTTCGAGGCGCCGAACGTCGAGAAGTGCGCGCAGCTCGTGCGCGACGACCTGGGCATCGAGCTCGGCGGCGCGCAGCCCGAGGTGCGCAAGAAGGAGCGCCGCTCGCGTTACCTCGTGCCGCTGCAGATCGGCAGCGCCGAGCGGCCCGCGTTCTTCCTGGTCGCGGGCATGTTCGGGAACGTGCTGAACCTGCGGCACCTCGCGCAGCACCTCGGCGCCGACCAGACCGTGTACGCGATCCAGGCCAAGGGGCTGCTCGGCGACGACGAGCCGCATCGCCGCTTCCCCGACATGGCGCGCGACTACCTGGAAGAGGTGCGCGCGGTGCAGCCCGACGGCCCGTACTACCTGGGCGGGTTCTCGGGCGGCGGCATCACCGCGCTCGAGATGGCGATGCAGCTGCTCGCGCAGGAGCAGGAGATCGGCATCCTCGTGCTGCTCGACAGCCTGCCCGCAGAGAACGTGCGGCTCGGCGCGCTCGCGCGCCTGCGGCTCCAGGCGCAGCGCATGGCGCGCGAGGGCGTGAGCTATCCGCTCACCTGGCTGCGCAACCGCATCCGCTGGGAGTTCGAGAAGCGCGCCGCGCGCCGCGCGCCGCCGGTGCGCGACCTCTCACCCGCGGAGTTCCGTTCGAGCGAGATCGAGAAGGCGTTCCTCGAGGCGCTCGCGCACTACCGCACGCCCGTGTACCCGGGCAAGGCGCTGCTCTTCCGGCCGCACCACGACGACTGGCTCTCGCTCGGCGGCGGGCTCGTGATGAACCCGCACAACCGCGGCCAGATCGCGAACCACGAGAACCGCTTCGGACCGCACGTGCTCGGCGGCGTCGAGGTGCACGAGGTCTCGGGCGACCACGACGCGATGGTGCTCGAGCCGCACGTGCGCAACCTGTCTGCGAAGCTGCGCGCCTGCCTCGACGAGGCGATCGGGGCCAAGGCCGGTCCGTGCCGCTCGTGAGCTCTACTGACGCGGGTGTGCGCGCACCCGCGGCGGTCCTTCCACCCGATCTCTCGGGGCTCTTCCCGGCCGGCGTGCTCGTGCGCTGCGCCGCGGTGCACGATGCGACCGGCGCGCTCGCGCCCGCGGAGCGCCAGCTCGTCGCCCTGTCTCCGCGCGACGCCACGCCCGAGCGCCTCGCCGCAGTCGGAGCGGCGCGCGTGCTGGTGAACCTCGCGGCGCCCGGCGCCATGGCCGCGGTGGAGCGCTTTCGGAACGCCGGCGTAACCAC
>Ga0187892_10012026_pt1 | contig 10429 bp, 7 predicted proteins | sample MA1701073metaG_FD_139345 | JGI IMG/M metagenome (GOLD analysis project Ga0187892, IMG submission 139345) | Bio-ooze microbial communities from a basaltic lava cave in the Kipuka Kanohina Cave System on the Island of Hawaii, USA - MA170107-3 metaG ...
ACGCAATACATCATTAGCGGTATTGGTCATTTGAAAAAACTGAATGCTATTGCCGCCGGTCAAAAAACAAAACTGGATGAGATACTGGCCACGGCTATCCCTTATCTCGATAAAAAAATAAAAGAAGATTATGATAACCTGGTGAAGTATAAAACCGATCTCAAAAAATATGTACCCGGTTACAGCGAAGTGCAGTATTTATATATGCGCAGCTTCTTCCCCGAACATCAAATTGCTGCTGCTTCAAAGAAAGCTTATGATTATTTCCGCAGCAGGGCAATGGCAACATGGACACAACAAAACAAATACATGCAGGGCATGCTTGTACTGGCGCTGGGAAGAACCGGCGATACAAAAACGCCGGCAACGATTTTACAATCATTAAAAGAAACAGCCATCATTCATGAAGAGCTCGGCATGTACTGGAAAGATACAAGACGCGGCTGGTTTTGGCACGAAGCGCCGATAGAAAGACAGGCATTACTTATTGAAGCATTTAAAGAAATTGGAAAAGATAATGCAACGGTGAATGAATTGCGTACATGGTTATTAAAAAACAAACAAACCAACAGATGGGAATCCACTAAAGCAACGTCAGAAGCTTGTTATGCTTTGTTGTTACAAAGCTCTTCTTCTATAGCTGTATTGAATAATGAACCGGTTGTTCAAATAAAATTGGGAAGCACAACCATTAGTTCAACTGACAACAAACAGGAAGCAGGTACCGGTTATTTCAAAAAAACAATCGAAGGAAAAGATGTAAAACCTATCATGGGAAACATCTCCGTAACAGTAGGGTCTTCGCAAGTCTCCGTCGCGGAGGATTTAGGGGGCTTTGGTGCTGTTTACTGGCAATACTTCGAAGATTTGGATAAAATAACCACATCATCTACTCCTCTTAGCCTGGTAAAAAAATTGTTTGTTGAAAAAAATACAGATCGTGGCCCGGTATTGACTCCCGTTAATGACGGCGATATTTTAAAAGTAGGTGATAAAATAAAAGTTCGCATCGAACTGCGTGTTGACAGGGAGATGGAATATGTGCACATGAAAGATATGAGGGCATCGGCGCTGGAGCCTGTGAATGTCTTGAGCAGTTACAAATGGCAAGGTGGTCTTGGTTATTATGAAAGCACCAAAGATGCCAGCACCAATTTCTTCTTTAGCAACCTGCGAAAAGGAACTTATGTTTTTGAATACCCTTTGTTCATTACCCATGCTGGTAATTTCAGCAATGGCATTACAACTATTCAGTGTATGTATGCACCGGAATTCAGTTCACATAGCGAAGGCATACGCATTACTGTTGAATGACGTTGAAATATTGATCGCAAACATAAAACAGGCTATCATAAAGATGGCCTGTTTTATTATATTACTTGCATGAAACGGTAACTATTAGTATTTTTCACCCCGTTATCCATGCAAAGACCTCTTCGCTATATTACCCTTTTGCTTCTTTTATCATCCTGCAAAATGACTGCTGACAGCGTCGCCGGCACTTATCAGCAGGAAAATAAATCATCCGCTAAACTTATACTGAGAAAAGATAAAACCTTCGAGTTTGCCGGTAAGAAAAATATGGCAAGCACTAACAGCCATTTATCACAGTCCGATAATTCAAACTTCCTTACCAGCGGCACATGGGATATTAAAAACAACCAGCTTTGGTTAAATAGTTTTACTGCCGATTCATTAAAGCAGGATTATTATTTCACCGATTCCATTGCACGTTTTACATCCATTACCTCGTTTAATTTTTGGAATCGTTATGGCGATCCTGTTTCAATCCGTTCAATCCAGATTTCGCCTGCAAGATCAAAACCTCATTTCGGCAATAGTCTTTATTTATTTGCACAGGATTTTAAATCCAGTGATACATTAGTTTTTCACTTTGAGGGTTATCCCGATTTTACTTATCCCGGCAGTATTCCCTTTTCCATTGGCAACAACACGCACAAGATCGTATTATGGGAACCTTACTTTCCTGCCGCTTTTAATAATGCGGCTTTTATTCCAAAAAAAAATAAGATTATCACAGCAGATAATGATTTTGTACTCACTAAAAAGAATTAGACGGCCTCACCTAACCTCTCCGAAGGAGAGGAACCACACACAACCCTCGCTTTTCAAAAATCCCTTAAAAGGGTTAAATAGCTTTGAGAGAATTTTTCATTTGTAACTGATGTTTTTCAAATAAAACATTTTGCATTTCTATTTTTGCCAAATGAATATTGATGTATTGATCATTGGCCAGGGAATCAGCGGTACGTTTCTTTCTTATTATCTGGAAAAAGAAGGAAAAAGCTTTTTAGTAATTGATAATAACTATAAAAACTCGCCATCTAAAATTGCTGCCGGCATCATTAATCCCGTAACAGGAAGAAGATTGGTAACTGTTTGGATGGTGGATGAAGTATTGCCATTTGCATGGAATGCATACCAGCAAATAGGTCATGAATTAAACATTACTGCCATTGCTCAAAAAACCATCATTGATTTTTTTCCCAATCCGTTTATGCGGGAAAGTTTTTTGCAAAAAATTGAAAGCGGCGATCAGTATGTTCATACCTACCCGGAGCAAAATCATTTCAACCATTTATTTAATTATGAACTGGGCTGTGGCGAAATAAGACCTGTTTACACAGCTTATTTGGAAACTTTGCTGCCGGCATGGCGATCCCATTTAACTAATAAAAACATTTTAATAGAAGAAAACTTTGATATTGCCGAACTAAAAGTAGAAGAAGATAAAATTCATTACAATGATATCACCGCAACAAAGATCATTTTCTGCGATGGCACAAGTAGTTTTGATAATCCATTTTTCAAACCCCTTCCCTTTGCTCCCAATAAAGGCGAAGCATTGGTGACTCATATTCCCGGTTTACCTGGTGAGCATATTTATAAAAAAGGATTGATGATAGTGCCAATGGCTGATAAAGACCTTTTCTGGATCGGCGCTAGTTATATCTGGGATTTTGACAATGCTGACCCTACCGATGCATTCAGACATAGCACCGAACAGGCATTAAAGCAATGGTTGAAAATCCCATTCACCATTGAAGAACATCGTTCAGGTTTACGCCCAGCTACATTAGAACGAAGACCTTTTGTTGGCTTTCATCCTGTTCATTCTACTGCAGGTATCTTGAACGGTATGGGCACAAAAGGCTGCTCCCTTGCTCCTTTTTTTGCAAAGCAATTAACAGACAACCTGGTTTACCAGTTGCCCATTGCTAAAGATGCAGATGTAAAAAGATTTTCAAAAATTTTAAGCCGCTGAAGAATCAGTCATTAAGTCATTTTAGTCATAAGGTCATTTAGTGAGCCCTCAAATGACTTAATGACCTATTGATTTTTTGACTTATAATTCCGCTTTAAGCGCAGTTCTTTTTTTGTACTGGCGAATGATACGGCGGCATTGGTAGATGAGGAAAAGTGTAATCATAATTCGGATTTAAGCAGTTTAGTTTTCGTTGTAGGGTTTTGGTTAAGCACATGGCTTAAAGCATCAAACAGGTCGGGCATATTTCTTTGCAGGCCTTCTGGGTTTTCAAAAAACGCTTCTACGCTTACAGCCCAAAATTCATGCATATTGCTAAAAGCATAGCTGCGCAAATAACTTCTGCGCTTTGCAATCACATCAGCCAGTATCGGCCCGGTGCTGGTTGAAAATTTTTCGTAGTTCAAACGGAAATTCGGGTCGAAGCCATAATGCGCAAAATAATTATTGTACAAAAGAGCATGCGCCATTTCATGCACGGCTACATTAATATTATCATCTCTATATGAGTATCCGTATAAAAAATGTTTCCATGAAAGATAAATTCCATCCGGCGCCACATGGCCAATGTACAACTCATCATCATTATCCATGTGATAAGCATCGGCCAGTATATAAATGTCTTTAAAATAAGAAAGTTCGTAATCTTTCAAACCAAAAGTGACCTGCACTGCTGAAGAACTTACCAGTACAGCTATCTCTTCACTTTTTTCCAAACCGATATAATGAAATCTTTTTTGCTTGCGAAACTGGTGAGCTCTTTTTACAAATTTCCATTTGGAAGAAACAGGCAGATCATTAAAGTAAGTAAAAAGGCCGCCAATAATATAGGAATACCTGTTGTAGATAGCTGCGTCCATCTCTTCCGCTACAGCCTTGGGAGCTGAAGTTGACTTACCATTCCTGGTAAAAAGATTATTCCATTTCCGGAAGATAGATTGCATAGTGTACGATTCGATGGTTAAAAATAGACAACGAAACTTCAACTTGCAAGCTCATATAAGATATTTTGCTATAGTAAATCTACGGCTGTGTAAAAAAGCAGTTAGTAATCAATACACTAATGCAAAGGCCTTCATTTTGTCCGCCACTGGCCGGATGTTGATTCTATCATTATCAGCGTAAAACCTGCAAAAAATCGTTGGGAAAATACAATTGAGCGACGTTCAGTGCCCCACTATCAAATCCATTATCCTGCTATTATAAATATACGTTTTATTACGCTGCGTTTTTGAAAAGAATCCCACCCTTTGCCCACACTTTTTATTGAAAACGCCGTACAAACTTTATCCATTGCTAAGACAAAATCACGGCTAGTGTTGCTGCAAACGATCTATAAGTTGTTTGGGTTATTTATTTTTTTGCCAGCAGCTGTTTTTCATGGCGTCGCCGGTTGTGTCACTCCCTTGTACGTTCCGTTTTCATGGCATCTTTTTTAACCCATAATGAATTTCCATATTAAATATTTCGGCAGCAAAAGACCAGGCGCACAAAGAATTTCTTAGTGCTTTGTGGGATAATCATTGCTGTCCAATATATTGCCATCAGTTCCCGAATTGGCTGATACTCTGCCCCTCATTATCTTTGCGCCTCACAAAAAACGAACAAAAGATCATGTACAGAACGCATACCTGCGGCGAATTACGAATAAGCAATGTTTCAAAAGAAGTGACCCTTGCCGGTTGGGTACAAACCGTTCGCAAGTTTGGCTCTATCACTTTTATTGACCTTCGTGACCGTTATGGTATTACGCAGTTGTTATTTGATGAGCAGCTAACCAAACAATTGGACGAAAACCCGCTGGGCCGTGAATTCGTTTTGCAGGCAACAGGCATAGTAAGTGAAAGAAGTAATAAAAATGCAAACATCTCTACTGGTGATATTGAAATCAATGTAAGCTCATTTACCATTTTAAATAAGTCGGCTGTTCCACCTTTTACTGTACAGGATGATACAGATGGTGGTGATGACCTTCGCATGAAGTATCGCTATCTCGATCTTAGAAGAAATGCGGTAAAGAAAAACCTTGAGCTTCGTTATGCAGTAAACCGTGCAGCAAGAAATTACCTGCACAGTAAAGGTTTTATGGATATCGAAACGCCTTTTCTTATTAAATCAACTCCTGAAGGTGCAAGAGATTTTGTTGTGCCATCGAGAATGAACCCGGGACAATTTTATGCATTGCCGCAATCGCCGCAAACATTCAAACAATTATTAATGGTGAGCGGTTATGATCGCTATTACCAGGTGGTAAAATGTTTTCGTGATGAAGATCTGCGGGCCGACCGTCAACCGGAGTTTACGCAGATTGATTGTGAAATGGCATTTGTTGAGCAGGAAGATATTTTGAACATGTTCGAAGGCCTGATTAAATCCATTTTTAAAGAAGTGAAAGGAATTGATTATAGAGAGACGGTGGAGCGAATGACATGGGAAGATGCGATGTGGCAATACGGAAATGATAAGCCGGATATTCGTTTCGGCATGAAGTTGCTGAACCTGAAAAAACCTTCTTCTGTCTATACTGCTAAAAAAGATAATCGTGAATTAATTGATGGCGCCGGCTTCAAAGTGTTTGATGAAGCAGAAACAGTTGTTGCCATTGCAGTGCAGGGATGCAGCGAATACAGCCGTAAACAAACGGATGAATTGACTGAATGGGTAAAACGTCCGCAGATTGGGATGAAAGGTCTTGCTTTTATTAAATGCAACACTGATGGCAGTTATAAAAGCAGCATAGATAAATTTTACAGTGAAGAAAAATTAAAAGCCATTGCCATTGCAGCCAATGCAAAAGCAGGCGATCTTATTCTGATATTAGCCGGCGCAGAAGAAAGAACAAGAAAAGCTGTTAGTGAGTTGAGACTGGAAATGGGAAAAAGATTAGGCCTGCGAAAAGAAGATGAATTTAAATTGCTTTGGGTATTGGATTTTCCTTTGTTTGAATATGATGAAGAAAGCAACCGCTGGGTAGCAAGGCATCATCCGTTCACTTCGCCAAAGCCTTCGCATATTGATACCATGATCGCCAACAATCCTGTTATTGAAAATGCGGCAAATTACCTGCAGCATCCTTACACTAATATCAAAGCCAATGCGTATGATATGGTTTTAAATGGTAACGAGATCGGTGGTGGTTCGATAAGAATATTTCAAAAAGAATTGCAGGAAAAAATGTTTGCTGCACTCGGAATGGATAAAGAAGAACAGCAGCATAAGTTTGGTTTCTTATTAGGTGCATTTGAATACGGCGCTCCGCCGCATGGTGGTATTGCCTTTGGCTTTGATCGCCTTTGCGCTATTCTTGGCGGCAGCGAAAGCATTAGGGATTTTATTGCTTTTCCAAAAAACAACAGTGGCAGAGATGTGATGATTGATGCACCTTCAACTATTGATGATAAGCAGTTTGAGGAATTGCAGATAAAATTGGATTTGAAATAATTCAGTAAATAAGTTTACTTATTTTAGAAGCCTGTTAATTTATTGACAGACTTAAATTTTTGTTATGATACCGGATTATCAAACTTTAATGTTGCCTCTCCTTTTGCACGTTAAAGATGGAGCAGAATATGCTGTTTCTAATTGTATTGATTATTTGGCAAGCCAGTTTAAACTTACTCAAGATGAACTTAACGAATGGCTGCCAAGCAAAAAACAAAAAACCTTTTATAATCGGGTGTATTGGGCAAAAGCCCATCTAAAAATGGCTGGAGTATTAGAAAATACAAAAAGAGGGCATTTCAAAATAACGTCAAGAGGGATTGATATATTGAAAGAAAATCCATCTTCAATTAATGTCAGATATTTAATGTCAAAGTTTGGTGATTATGATAAAATGATCGCTGGATATAGAAAAAGTAATTCAGATTATTTACAGGCATCGGAAGAAACACAACAAAAAGAGACACCAGAAGAATTAATTGAATCAGGTTATCAAAAAATCAGGGAATCTCTCGAACAAGAAATATTGTCAAAATTAAAAACAGTCCATCCTTCCAGATTTGAGGATATCGTTGTCAAGTTATTGGTAAAAATGGGATATGGAGGCTCAATAACAGAAGCTGGAAGAGCCACACGCTATACTAACGACGAGGGCATAGATGGCATTATCAAAGAAGACAAACTTGGCCTTGATGTCATATATATTCAGGCAAAAAGATGGGAAGGTACTGTCTCAAGACCCGAAATACAGAAGTTTGTTGGAGCGTTAGCCGGCCAACGGGCAAAAAAAGGCGTATTTATAACAACATCAAATTTTTCAAAAGATGCAATTTCTTACGCATCGCAAATGGATGCAAAAATTGTTCTGATTGACGGTGAAAACCTTGCTCAATACATGATTGATTATAACCTTGGTGTTTCCGTTCAGGATATATATGAGATCAAAAAAATTGATTCAGATTTTTTTGAAGAGGAATAGTTTCTTAGCCTGCAAAAAGATTATTGAATAGTGATGCCTTTACGCTGGAAATTTTTTAGGATGCTCTGTATTGTGCAACTGCTGGTGGCTTCGTTTTTCGCTTTAAAAAACACAGTTTGCCAATTTATCAACTGAATTAAAAACAGCATCAACTTAATCACTGTTTCTTCCCTTTTCCCCCGGATACAATGACATCACCGGATCACTTTGCCAAAACTGTTTTGTATCTGCATCCATCGCAGTTAGTTTGCCTGTAAATGCAGCACCTGTATCAATATTCCAGACGTTACAACCATGCATGGGCGTATCACTGTTGTATTTAATAGTTGGCGTATGACCGATATAGATTTCATGAAAACGTTTCAAACGTTTTGGAAACAACAATGAATCTTTTTGTATTCTTTTATCCATTGCCAACGCGGTTTCCCACAGCGTTCTGTCCCATTGAAAATTGGAAGAATAAAATTCCTGCTGCGGCCCATGCAATGAAGTAAAACCGGCATGAATGAAAAGACGGTTCTGTTCATCTATCCAATAGTCTTTCATTCTCTCAAAGAAATTTAAATGTCGCTGCCTGGCCCCCGCATCAAATGACTGATAGCTTTCAATAGTTGACCGGCCTCCCTGAAACAACCATTTGCTATCTGCATTTCCTGTCTTCAGCCATTCCTCGCACCATGTATCATGATTGCCCTTTATAAAAACACAGCTTTGTTTTTCATTCACTGCTATAAGATATTCTAATACCTGCGCCGATTGGCTCCAGCCATCTGCATAATCGCCTAAAAAAATCAGTTCATCGTTTTGTGATACAGCAGCTCTTTCAAATACCTGCAGCAATGCTTTCAGGGCGCCATGGATATCGCCGATTACTAATCTTCTCTTCATTGTGAAATATATTCTAATGGTACGGCATCAGTAAGCCATACCTTGTTTTCAGCTAAATAAAATTTCAATCCGTCATCAAGCATTGCCTTTGCATTCACAATTAAAATAGCAGGTTTACCATGCCGGCTACCGACTGCTTTTGCTGTTTCAATAGTTGCACTAAGATGTACATGCTGCCTGTTTCGCTTTTGCAATCCGGTTTTGAAAATGCTGTCCAAATATTTTTCAGTTGTGCCATGATACAAAATATCCGGCGGAATGGTTTCTGGTAAACTTAGTTCGACTTCGATGCTATGGCCCTGGCTGGCCCTGATTTTTGTTTTATCTTCATTAAAAGCAAATCGCTTCTTATCATTTGTTTCAACAATTGTGTTAATGATTATTTTATCAACACTCACACCTTTTATATTCATCTTAGCGATCAGCTCATTCACGTTTGCCCATCCCTGTTCGTCAAGCATCAGACCTATCTCCTCCGGTTTATGACGAAGCACCAGGCTCATGAACTTGCTGATGTGTTTTAATTGTTTTTCCATTTTATTGCTCAAAATCTTTTACGCTGATTATTATAACGCACCCAATTTTGTAAACGGTCTTTCTTTTCAGGCAACCTTTTCTTCTGCTCTATATACTTCTCTATCTTCATGTAATATCTTTCTTATTTCACCCAGCGAATATTCCTTCAGAAACACGCCGTCTTTAAAAACCGTTTTTAATTCACCGCCCTTTTCTTCTTTCCAGCTCACTTTATCAGCCAACACATATTTCCCGTTTTCTTTATTTACCCGTAATAAACCAGTTGCTGATTTTTTTGTTCCATCATCCGTTACAGGGTTTTTAAATATTTCCCGTCCTTCACCACTAACTTCTACGTAAGTTGCCTTCATGGCCAGGCCAAATGTATCACGGGTGTTATATTGATAAGTATAACTGCCAATACCAAACACTACCTGGCTTGCAAACCCCTTTTGTTTCAACCCCTCGCAAATGGCGGCTGCTCTTTCAAGATTAATACTATCGCCATAGATTGCCCCGATATGCGCATCCAGCAGTTTATATCCTTTATCAGTGATCGTTCCGCCAAAAACATCCCATAATAATTCCACTACTCCTTTCCGCTCTGCTGCTGTTTTACCATTAGGATCACCACATATTATTTTTACAGGATCGCCACTGTCAGGTCTTATCACTACTTTACCATCTCTATTCAAAATGATTTCTTTCAATGCAGGCAAATATTCTGTACAAACTTTCCACAAATCCCATGTATCGCTTACAATACTGACGATACCTGAAGGATACACTTCAGTGATCAATCGTTTAAATGTTTCCAGTTCGCCATCCTTGCTGCCACTGCACATCACGCTGTGCTCCGTTGCCGCTACGCTTCCGCCAATTAATTCTCTTTCGGCATCGGCAAAATAATATTGTTCCAACGCATCAATAGCAGGGATAGTATCGGTACCGGAAAAAGAAAGAAGGTGCCCCATGCCACTGAGAACAGCGCTTTCCAAACTGCTCATGCCACGGAAACTAAAATCGTGTCCCTGCCATTGTATAAATTCGGCAGGCATTCCTGTTTCATCAGCACAACGATTCAGCAATTTTCGGTATTCGTAAGCAATCGTGGCGCTGGTGCATGACTGCCAAATCATCGCGGATAAAATCGTTTCCAAAAAATTGGTCAGCCAATAAAATTCAGGTAAGGTATTTACGATAGTAAGACATGGCACACGCATCGGGACCCTGCTACCTTCTGGCAATGCTTTTATTTCTATGGGCAAGTAACCTAAATGATGAAGTTTTTCCAGATGCTCATAAGAAGGCAAGTGTGC